>BNJV01000328.1_pt1:0-37500 | contig 86458 bp, 79 predicted proteins | sample 8540591 | NCBI WGS metagenome assembly BNJV01 (sample SAMD00202457, study PRJDB9452) | human saliva metagenome | host: Homo sapiens
CTTACACTTTCGCTAACAATGGGGAGCTGTGACGGGTATGAGAATACGGAAGAAATGAACTCACCTGCAACGAGCAATTTACCAGCTCGATTGCGGCAGTTTGATGGCAAATCTTTCGTTGTCGACCCATTAACGAAGTACTTCGTTACCAAAACTGAAGCAGCTTACGCAGGTAAGTTCACCTACGTCTCTGTTCGGACGATCGCGGATGTAGTCATCTATAGGGCGATAAGGGTGCTGGAGCTATCTATCTTCTGAGCCGTTGTCGGAATAATACTACGGGTTTTGCACATTTTAATTTGTGGTGACAACGCAACGTAGTTTGACGTCTGGACGGGTAACGCTGGGCTCTCTCCTCCACCAAGATGGTCAGGTATTGAGTTCACCATATTTGCTCTTGATGCCCTGCGGGCTAGTCATAAAAAGGCAAACGCATACTCAAGGGTGTTCACTGCTATTGCTACTATACTATTCTAATATTGCGTGTGGTTGTCTTCAAGAAATACTCCAGGTTGCAGGTCAGCAGCCCCTGCTCAAGTAGCAAAACTCGATCTCAAAGCTCCGCAATGCTTAAGCCTTTCAGTTTCAACAGAACACTGCAACATAACGTTCAGTTGTTTGCAGTAAAACGATTAAAGAAAGTAAAAATCTATAATCACAAAGGGCGACTACCACGATGATCGCCCGCACTATATCTTTATAGGTTACTGTCTTCTTTGAGCGCCTGATATTATGTGAGTTCTCCCTCCACGCTTTCGGTGCGACACCTCCGGCATCAAAGGTCCTCTGTCACTATCACGGGTTCCCCTCGCTGGCGGCTCAGGCCATCACCCGCAGTTAAGCGTGGTTCGCCTCTCCGCCGGAGAGCGTAGAATTATTCTATGTTGCTGCATGGGGCCCGGGTGAGAAACAGGAAAGTATACAGTTCACTTTGTCTTCTCGGTTTCCTCCCTCCCTGCAGCTTTCAGTGCGACGCCTCCAGCGTCGGAAGTGAAACAATCATCTGTCACGGGTTTCTCGCTCAACTTCGGGTATCACCGCAGTTCGCATAGTGCGCCCTCCGCCGGAGGCGTGAGTTCTCTGTTGTACGACCAGGAGCGGAGGTGGGGAGAGCGGAAGGTGCCGGTTACTTTATTCTTGTCGAGTTTCTCTGTCCACTTCTCTACACGTCACTCCCTCGCTCGGGTATCACCCGCGGTTAAAGAAACATAGTGCGCCTCCGCCGGAGGCGTGCGCTACTCTGTGTTGCGCATGTGAGTGGAGGGATGTAGTGGTAGAGTACCGTATAAACTACTACACGATATGTGAGGGTGGAGATCGGCAATATAGAGGCGTAAGGTATCCGCACTGTGCCATATACGATGTGCGAGATTAGAGATGAAAACGGAGACAATCTGAGCGCTCACTCATTGTCCCATGCGACACCCCATGTAACCGCGGTTGATGCCCGAAGGGTGGACCCGTGGATAAGAGCAGTACTACCCTCCGACGCCGGCGGTGTCTGCACAGCGTTACTGCTGCTTTCCAAATAGAGCACCGCTCTCTGCAAAATGTGGAAGGTAACAATCGTAAATAGGCTTGTGCGCTGAGATGCAGTCAGCCTATCAGCTGACTTCTACCTTATTGTGTCAATGTTGACTTCCTAGTGATGTCATGCAGCTTCACATTATTGTGTCAGCTGACGCGCTTATTCAGCTGACGCCACCATGCGAAAAGCTGATGTGTGCTCTCAGCTCTCCAGCATCGTATGTTGTAGAGAAGAAGTGAATACTCTGTCCACTTCTCCACGGGTTTCCCCTCGCTTTGGCTCGGGTATCACCCGCGGTTAAAGCATGGTGCGCCTCCGCCGGAGGCGTAGGTTGCTTTGCTGTGTTGTGGTGGGAGTGGAAAGGATGTAGTGAGTGAGGAGCACCTATAAAACTATATACGATATGCGAGGGTGGAGATCGAGCAATATGAAGGCGTGGTATCCGCAATGCCATATACGATGCGCGAGATTGAGAGATGGACGAGCAATCTGAGGCGCTGCTCATTGTCCCCAGCAGACACCCCATCACTCCAACCGCGGGTGATGCCCGAAGGGTGAACCCGTGGATGAAAACGATACTACCCTCCGACACGGCGGTGTCGCTCAGCAGTAACTGCTTGCTTTTCCAAATAGAGGCATACTCTCTACCAAATGTGGAAGAATAACAATCGCAAAATAGGCTTATTGCGCTGAGAGTATCTGGCAAGCCCTATCAGCGACTTCCTTATTAGCAATGCAGCTGACGCGCTTGATGTAACTACCGGCTGCCAATGCAGCGAAAATGTGTACAGCATGCTCTCCAGCTCTCCCAGCATCTTATGTTGTAGAAGAGAAGTAAATGTCTCTTTCCACTTCTCCACGGGTTTCCTCGCTTTCGCTCAGGTATCTCATCCGCGGTTAGCGCATGGTTCGCTCCGCCGGAGAGGCGTGAGTAGATCTGTGTTGTGGTGGGAGCGGAGGTGCGAGAGCAGGAGAAAGTATATCACGGTTTCCACTTTTGATTCTTCTGTCCGAGTCCCTCTACTTTCCACTTCTCCACGGGTTTCCCCCTCGCTCTGCTCGGGTATCACCCGCGGTTAAAGCATAGTGCGCCTCCGCCGGAGGCGTAGTAGCTTCTGTGTTGTGGGTGAGAGCGGAGGTGTGCGAACAGGAGAATATATGTTTCCACTTTTGTTCTTGTCCGAGTTTCCTCTACTCTACGCTTTCGGTGCGACGCCTCCAGCGTCGGGTGAGAGACCGTCGTCTGTCCACGGGTTCCCCTCGCTTTGGCTCGTTGTCACGCGCGATTAAGCATGTTCGCCTCCCGCCGGAGGCGTAGGTGCTGCGGTGTGCTGCTGGAGCGACGATGGGAGAAGTGAGAGAGATAGTCTGCCTACAGTTTTCCTGGCACCTGTTCATTCGAGGTTTATCTCTGCTTTCAGTGCGCTTGCTGTGTCGTACAGCAACAGAGCGGCTCATGGCTTATCAGTGGCAAGGCTTATGAGACTTGTTATGGAATAGATTGTGAGTTTGCTTTTGTTGCTTTCCTCACTTGCCTTTATGTGATTGGTGGTAAATTACAATATAGGGATGCGAAAAAGAGAGACAAAAGTCGAGAATATATTACTATCTTTGTGTTTTGGTCCTCTATAATAGATAGTATAAATTCAAATTGATATGAAAAGAGTATTGACATTGTTCGTCGTCTGTTGACGCTCACTGTTGGTGCTTGGGCCGTTCATGCCTGTGTGGCATGACTGGAGTATATCACACAGAACGACAGTTCGGTATTGCCGTTTATCGTCACGGCTCTCATGACCAACCACCCAACACCACAAACAAAAATATTCATTAAATCGTTGTGGCTAAAAAGATCTGCTTCCACCAAACCCCAACAAAAAACCCAAACCCACAAAAACAACCCCCACACCCAAACCAAAACCACCCAACAACAAATACAGATGATGGTTTGGGCGAATACGGCCCAAGAGCGGTGTGGGCGCAGTCGGCAGTCTGGCGATGTGACAATTCCTGTTATCATGGTGGAGTTTTCAGATTTGAAGTTTAAGTCCTACGACTACGATTTGAAAAGATGAATCGCTTTTTCAACGAACAAGAGTTACTAACGATGAGAAGAAGGTTGTAAAAGGTTCTGCCCGCGACTACTTTATCAGCCAGTCAAAGGAATGTTCCGTCCCACGTTTAAGGTGGTGGCGAAAGTGACGCTCGGTTCTGGTTATGCCACCTATGGTGGTAATGCACCAGCAGAGCGGAACAACGCAGTGATGTGCGCGAGGCCGTTGCTGCTGCCGTGAGCAAGGGCGTTAACTTCCGCGAACTATGCGGTGAATGGTGCGTGCCTCTCGTGAGTATTCTCTATGCTGGTGGCGCGGCGAGGCTACTGGCGGTGGCGATGATGCGCTTTTGGCCCACCAGGAGATGGACATGGACACTGCTATGAGTGGTGTACATTTCCAAAATGCCTACTTTGTGGAAGTACATGCAGCTGTATATGATGTAGCAATAACAGTGATGTGTTGACGATGGGGTATGGGTGTGTTGTCATGGGTGGTCCATGCTCTCGGTTTGCCCGACTTCTATGTGACCAACTATGGACATCGAGATGTGACGATGGGCAAATGAGTTCTGCATCATGTGCGTCAGGGGTGCTACCTGCCTTCTGGCTCTGCCCGCGCACCGATAAAGCCTCACAGCCATGAGCGTGGTTATCTGGGCTGAGAGAAAAGTCCCGAACTTACGGAGGCTGATAATATCGCACTCTCTACAAAAGTGGAGTTCCACTGAAGGAGGTTCTAACTGCTACTCTGATTCACGATGGTGCCGACGATGATGATGTTTCAGTTTTAGAGCAACGCGAGACCACGCATGGTATCCCGAATCTTTTGGTAGTGGAATGTTTGTGCAGCAGCGGCGTGGCTGCGAGCAAGCCAGTCGTGGTGCATGATCAGCTCAATAGCGATGCGGATCGGCTGCGTTGCACCTATCTCTCCGCAGTTGTTACAAGAACAGGCGGAACAGCTGCGAGGCTCTTCCTGAAATTGCAGGTACTAAAAGGAGATTACCAAAATGTCCAATCCTTCTTTCATGCTGTTGAATGGCAAAGGCTTGGATGAAACCCGTCTACATAAGATCACGATACAAAAATGATGGTTCGGTTAGTTTCGAATTATCTCTGATGCGACTATCGTAGGACATGTTGTGGGCGATGAAGCAACTGAGATGGAACTTTGAAATATCAGCTGATTGACGAAATCACAGAGTAGAGTTGTTGCTAAAGATAATGGTTCCTATGCAGGTTGCTGCGACGTAATTTCCTGCTGGCTTATGTAGAAGGTACACACCAGTACAGCAATGGTGGGTACTTGTAGCCTCTGGCGCTTTGCAAACTGATGCCAGCTGATTTCTGTTTCGATGCACCTTCCACCGTGAAGACAATCGCTGCTGTAGCTCTCGCAATGTAGTTTGAAGTGCCATGCAGATTACAAGTGGATGCTGCTAATGCAGAAAGTACCACTGTACCTGAGACGGTGTGCTTTTGTACGAATAGCGAAATTAATCTACAATCGAAGACATGAGACGGCATCACAACCTCTTGTGGCTAATGTGCGATTTCTGATTTTGACCAAAGTGGCGCATGGGACTCGATGCCAGCGACGGTCCGCTGAAAGCTGCTAACGGTGAACGACTCCAAGACCCACTCATTTCCAGGTCCAGGAAGTGAGCGATGACGCATACACGCGGCGGTACGTTTGTCTATATGTATAAGAAAGGAACTGAATCCCGCAGAGTTGCGTCTGCCGAAAGATCAACGCTCTCGCGCTGAGAGTGCCCGACAATGCGCGCATCACAAAGATTGCTGTAACGACTGCTAGTTTGTGGAATGCCGCTTCAGATGCCGCCACTCTTACAGGTAAGATCTGGGAGGACAAAACGCAGAGGCGGCGGCGACGGCTACAGGTAGTTGCCGCGTTAGCAATCTCGTTGTGACAACTTCGACGAAGCGACTTCTAGCGAGGCCCTGTTCTCGATCTACTATCGGCGGCGCTCACGGGTAGCTTTACGGTGCCCGCGGGCGTGGTGGCGAGCACGCGCATTGGCGACTTCGCCTTTATGAGAATGCCGCTGTTTCTCAAGATTCGAACTTTGTCCGATTCTTTGCAGACGCTCAGCGTTTTCTTCCCTCGGGACAGCCGCTCTGGGAAGCTCCTGACATCAAAGACAGTGACACCTGCAGCCACGCGGGTCGTCCTTTCCACCTCTGTGGATCAAGCCCTTGTACACGCTGACCGTTCACTGCTGGTGCAGAAGCGGCTTACAAAGCCGCAAAACTGTTCGCAGGAGTTCTATGAATTGTGCGCAGTGGTAAAATTGTTCAGGGAGTAGAAGTAGGCTCCTGAGAATGCCTGTCTACGACCGACTGAGGCCGTCGCCATGCAGTACGTTGCAAAAGAGATTGTGAACGGTGTTATTGGTAAGAAGGTCGTCTTCTGACTCTACGCAATATTTGAGTGGGATAAATATAAGGGCGCTGCTCCTTGCGGGAGGCAGCCTTATTGTTCTGTTTTGAAGAATACGTTTGCACCTCGGTCGGAAAGAAATTATTTCAGCACGTTGAGTTCTTTTGACGCAATCTCGAGTGAGATGCATTGATACACTTGTCGCAGGCTGTTCGCGAGCTGTGACCGCTGAAATCTGAACGCGGATGCGTGCTTCGCCCTTCGGCACCTACGGGAGTGAAGAGCCTGTTGCGAAGATGCCTTCTTCTTGCAATGCATATCAGCAAACTTCTGGCTCAGCGGAGCATCGTGGAGAGCATCACTGCGCATAAACGCACTCTGTAGCGGCTTGATGTCGAGGCGCAGCGAGGATCTTGTCAGCGGGAGGTAATTGACGTTCTCCACGAGGTGGGTCGTGAATCTCATTGTCTCTCTTTGAGCATCCCGGAGAGTCTCAATACCAGCTACCTACGACAGGAGGCCGGAATGAGTTGGAGAAGAGATGCGGACGATTTCTGCTCTCGCGGAGCATATCAATGATTTCTTTACGACCCGTGGTGAAACCACCCGCAGCGCCACCAGAAAGACCCTTGCCAGTGTGCCTGTGTAGATGTCCACGTCCATAAGTGTTGTAGAACTCGCAACTCACGCCGTGACCCGTTTTGACCCACAACGCCAGCCGAGTGGCTCGTCCACTGCTTGACCGGGCGTCATGCTTTTTCTGCCATGAGTCGCAGATCTCTTATCCATCAGACTACATTGCCATCCATGGAGAATGCTCCATCGTTGCAGATGATGCGGAAGCGTTGAGACCTGAGCTGCTCGAGCGGTTTCCCAATTCTTCCATATTGCGTGGCGTAGCGATAGCGCACAACCTTAGCAGAGGCGCACTCCGTCAATGATGGAAGCGTGGTTGAAGCGTCGGAGAATGAAGTGGCATCCTCTTGCGTGAGAAACTGCGAAAAGAGTCCGCCGTTGGCATCGAAGCAAGCAGCGCAGAGAATGGTGTCTTCTGCTGTTTTGAAGAAGTCGCTGATGGCAGCTTCGAGTTCTTTGTGAACATCCTGCGTACCACAGATGAAGCGCACGCATGGAACATACCATGTAACCGCGGCGGTCCATCATATCCCTTTGCAGCCTGAATGGAGACGCGGATGATTGCTCCAAAGCCCAGATAGTTCGTTAAGCGCACAGAAGTTGGTAGCGCCTTTTCCCGCCCACCCTGAATAACGCGGCTGCCTGAGGGAACTCAATGAGACGTTCCAGTCTTGTAGAGGAGCCAGCGTCCTTAAGGTTCTGCAAAGACTTTTGCAGATGTTCTTTGAGTTGCGTACATGATAATTTGGAATTTATATGTTAGATAGGGTTTGTTCCAACAGTGTTTCCTAATTTCGACACAAAAGTAAATAAGTTTACTTTTCCAGATTTATCAGATTAGCTATGGGTTGCTAATTTTCAGAGATTTCCTTTGCATTGCACCATCTGGTGGCAATACTTTCCTTCTGTTAGAAACCATATAACTCACGAGCAAATATAAGTATTCGTAATCTTGAAGGAATATTCTCGTGATTGGAGCAAACAGGCGATCAGGCTCCAGAACTCACAAGCGTTGCATCGCATCTGTGGCAACGACCACGTTGTGTGCTGGCTATATCGTAGGTGCAGAACCCTGGGGCGAACTTGCAGAAAGTGGTCCCGCCGAAGTTTGCGACGTTACGGATGGGTGGAGGCCATTGAGCGCATCGTGACAAGAGTAGCACATCGACGCGATTTACAACCTGGCTGCTTTGCTCTCTGTTGTGGCTGAGCATAAGCCTCTCCTGGCATAGCATATAGGTATTGACGGTCTTATCAAGGTGCTCAGAAGTGGCACGTCAGCTCTATTACTTCGTCTTCCTCCCAGTTCTGGCATCGGTAGCTTCGGCCCCGAAACTCCTGCCGACCAAACTCCGCAGGATACTATTCAACGATCCACGCACTATCTACGGCGTGAGCAAGAGTTACTACTGAGGTTGCTCAGCGACTACTACCACCACGAGTGCTGGCATCGAAACCCGCAGCGTTCTGCTTCCCAGGTTTGATTTCTGATACGACTCACTCCGAGCGGCTCTTTTCGACTATGCTGATATGCTACTACAGTGCTGTGCACTTATTGAGACAGTTTGTTGCATCACCGGCACTTATATGGTCACAGCATGTCAACACATGCCCGACGCCCTCAAAGACTTGTGTTCCAGCGATGGAAGCTGATGCGAGTCGCCTTGTCCACTATAACCGCTTCAACATTGCCTCAATGAGTTTCGCACCCGAAGAGATTTTTGCAGCCATCAAGAAGTATCGCCCTGCGTTCGAAGATGGAGTACAATGTAGATCCGCTCAAGCAGAGTATTGCTAATAGTTGGCTTGCCAACCAGCCTCGACGACTCAGCAGCGCGGTAGAGTGGGATTGAAACCTTCTTTTGATCTCGATACAATGACGCAAGATATGCTGGAGAAGCTTTCCGCTCGTCTTCTCAAATAAGAGAATCTTTTAGGGTTCTCTCAAAATAAAAAGCTCCTACTTTTGCGAGGTAAAGGAGGCTTTTCTATGTTTCTTCTATTTTGATGTTTGCCTCAAAACGAGATAGCAATACCGGCTTCAATTGACTCGTAGTTTTTCGTACAGGCACAATCAGGGAAGCTGTATCGTAGATGAGGCGATATGCTCCGCGTAGTCCAATTGCAGGGTAATGTTGTATTTTAGATCGACGGCTCCTCCAAAGCGAGCTTTCTTGACTGTTATCTGGTTTTCCCTGATGAATAGCCGTTATTGTAAGCTCCAATACTCCTTGAGTTGATGTCTGAAGCTAATAGAAAAGTGACTTTTGAGGCTGCGGCTATAAGCAAAGTCCCAGCCGTGGGGTCTGGATACTCCCATTTTTCGAATTCAAAAATGCTCCCAAAGCGGCAAACGATGAGGCAATGATCGCTATTTATAAGTCTATAACGCGATTGTATACCTGCAGAAACCTTTGTAATTCATTCCTCTACTATCTGCCCATTGCGATTCTATGTAGGGATATACCTCGAAAGCTCGTTCCAGCAAATAGCGAAATTGGAATGTACGTATCCTCCGCTCACAGTCACTTTCTTACCATAAGTGGAAAAATTCAAGTTTGTTTATTAAATTGATTACCCGTCTATGCTTTATAAGCAAGTTGAGGTTAGTTGTGTTTTTGAACGTAAGCACATTCTTTCTTTTCAGTTTTGAAATCCAAAACAGGCAGAGAGTTCCTGTATGGTTTTTGTGCTATCTATCGTCATGGTGAGATTTTCGGAGAAGAGCATTTGTGAATATGTCGGGAGCGAAGCTGACAAAAATCAATAGGAGAAGAAGTAGTCTTTTCATTGTTGAGAATGATTGATGATTGAGTAGAGGCTGATACACGTGGAAGGAAAAGTAGGGTGCTACTTTTGCACGTCTCTGTAATCAGTCATGTAAAGAAATTGTGATACGGTGCAAAGATAGTAAAAGAGGTAATCCACGCCTGCCTGAGGTGTATGCCTCTTCTTCTCCTCCCTATAAAAATAAGATGCAGGAGAGATGAAAGTCTACACCTATTCAGCTTTTCGCATGGCAGCCGTAGTTACAATATGGGGCGTCAGCTGACACAATAAGGAAGTCAGCTGACACAATAGGGAAAAGTCGGCTGATAGGCTTTATTGTATTCCTCAGTGCAATAAGCCTGATTTGCGATTGCATCTTATTGCTCTTCCCTTCTCATATTTTCTTAGAAAAACTCCCTGTGAAGAGTATGCTGCAATGTGAGAAGCAAAAGTGGGTGCTGTGCGCCTCTGCCGGTGTTGGAGGATTGGAATATCATTGTAGAGAAATGGATGAGGAGAACACCAACGCAGTTCGGGGAAGAACCGATTTTTAGTGATTTTTGTAGCCTCTACTTTGAAAAGTAGGGGGTTTGAGAATTGAAGCTAATATTTTAATTATTAGCTTGATAAAAAGATTTTCTAACAGAAAGTGGGGAAATGTGGGAAAAGTCCTTACTTTTGCGGAAAGATTCGTTCAGTCATGCAATTTTAGGGAAAATTCAGGCAAAAGATGGACGCAAAGGGCGTCTCGTTCTTTCCCGCCGACTTCCGCCGTCAGGCCGATGCCGAAGGGGGAGAGCAGCGTTATGTGCTCAAGCAGGATATTTATCAGTTCTGCTTGGTCATCTATCCCTATAGTTCTTGGGAACAAGAAGTGGCTGAATTGCGCAATCGTTTGAATCGTTGGAATCTGAAAGAGGCCATGCTGTTTCGGCAATTTCGAGCGATGTTGAGGTGTTTAGTCTTGATGCCAATGGGCGCTTCATTGTGCCCCCGTCGTTTTGCAGGCGTTGTTGGGCGAAGATCGTAAGACCGTCTTTTTGGGTCTTGACGACCGCATCGAACTTTGGGATGCTGCTCGCACTGTAGAGCCGTTTCTCAGTTCAGACGATTTTACAGAATCTTTACAGCAATTAATGTCTACACCGCTATGATAGTTACGGCTCCTGGATATCATATCCTCGTTCTCTTGAAAGAGAGTGTTGACGGACTTTCAAATCAGCCCCGAAGGCATCTATGTGGATGTTACTTTTGCGGCGGTGGACACGAGTCGCGAGATTCTCAGCCGGCTGGGTTCTAAAGGTCATTTGTATAGCTTTTGACCAAGACGCGGATGCCGAACAAAATATCCCTGCGGATGAGCAAAAGTTTACCCTTTGTTCGTAGTAACTCTGTATCTTCGTAATTGGATGCGCTATTAGTCGGCGTGGAGGGCATTGATGGCTTGTTGGCTGATTTAGGCGTTTCGTCCCATCATTTCGATGATGAATCCCGCGGTTTCTCGTTTCGTTTCGATGCTCCGCTGGATATGCGTATGAATGAGCGCGACGGACGACGGCTGCCGATGTTTGTAATCGCTATTCGGAAGAAGAGCTGCCCTGCCCTGTTTTGGCTGTATGGTGAACTAAAGAATGGTCGCCGATTGGCCAATACCATAGTGGAGGTAGAGCAGACCATCCCATTGCTACTGTAAATGATCTCATCACATTGGTGCGCCCCTCTCATTGGAGCCAATCGTGAGAAGAAAGACATGGCAAAAGTGTTTCAAGCATCTACGCATCGAGGTGAACCACGAAATGGAAGCCCTCCACGAGATGCTTGATGCAGCTATCAATTGTCTGAAACCGGGTGGCCGTCTTGTGGTGTTGACATACCATTCATTGGAAGATCGTATGGTGAAGAACTATATGCGCTCAGGCAATGCCGAAGGGAAGGTGGAAGAGGATTTCTTTGGTAATCGTCTCTCTCCTTTGCGTCCCGTCAATAATAAAGTTATTGTTCCCGATGCTGACGTAGCAAGAACGCAATCCCCGCAGCCGTAGTGCTAGAAACTGAGAATAGCTGAAAAAGTGGAAATGAAGTGAAAAAACTGAAGGTTTGATTCCTTTTAGCTCTACTCCATTTTTCTGTATCACACTATTCTCGTAAAAAAGGAAAAATCTATGTCTAACGATAAAGACACGCAGCAGAAAGAAGAACAAAAGTCTCGAAGCTGCAAAGAATTCGCGAAGAAAGGAAACAGCGCGAAGAGCAGGAAGATCGTGCCGCAGATGCAGAAGCACGCAAGGTTTTGCGGACCTCACTTCTGATAAAGATGATGAGCATACCAATGTGTCGTTGCGCACAGTGCTGCGTGGTGATATTTTAGCCAGTGGTTGGTTTCAGTCGCCAGTTTTGGTTTATCGTGCTGGTAGTAGTGAGTGTATCTTTATATCAGTAATCGTTATGCCTGCCAAAAAGAGATGATAGAATCTCACCAAACTGGAAGATACATTGCTCGACCGCCGCTATAAGGCTCTGACAATCTCCAGTCAGCTCAAAGAATTGACATCGTCCAAGCGTTGTTGAAGAGCATCTCTCAGACACTGCTCTAAAAGTGTCACAGATCCCATCTATTCCTTGCCCGTAACAGAAGAGGATACCACGCACAATGAATTTTCCAAAAAGATAAGAGTGATTCCGCGTTATTCAGCGATAGCCGTTGTGATGACGTTGATAGGCATTCTCATCATAGGGAGGCCACTATATCATGACCGTTAAGAAGCCCTACCGGATGGCTGTGGCCGAACGCTTTAGAAAAGGAGAATAAAAGCTGCTGCGCCCAACGCGTGGCGATATCCTTTCCGATGATGGAGAACTCCTGGCGGCTTCAATTCCAGAATATAAGATGTATTTCGACTGTGTCGTCTGAAAAAGATTCGGCGCGCCGCATCAAAGACCAGTTTCGTAGAGATACATTGCTTCAGAATCATATAGACGAGATTTGTCAGGGCTTACACAAAATATTCCCTGATGTAGAGCCCGCCGAAATGAAAAACATCTGGCAGAGGGGCGAGAAAAACAGCGCATGAATTGGCCTGTGTTGGAAGCGTCGTGTCTCTTACATTGAATATCGCCGTGTGAAGCAGTTGCCCGTGTTCTGTAAACCAGATTATTACGGCGGTTTCCATGTAGAAAAATTTTGAGACGCGTAAGAAACCTTATGGGAATCTTGCATTCGCACAGTGGGCGACCTCATAAGGGGAAAGATTCGGCCCGGCAGTGGTTTGGAACTTTATCTGACAAGACTTTGCGCGGAGTTCCAGGCGTTATCATCGACAAAAGGTGCTCGATCACTCATTTGAGTGTGTGGATCAGCCAGCTCAAAACGGTTGGTGACGTGCAAACCACGCTCAATGTGCAGATGCAGGACATTTGCGAAACAGCTCTTCGCGACCAGCTCAAACATATCAAAGCACAGAATAACGGCAAAGTGCATTTTGGCGTTTGTATCTTAATGGAAGTGGCCACGGGCGATGTGAAAGCCATTAGTAGTCTCAACGCAACTTGGTGATGGTTCATTTATGGAGATACAGAACAAAGCCGTTAGTAACCTCATGGAGCCAGGCTCTGTGTTTAAGCCTATGTCGTTCCTCGTGGCATTTAATGATGGCTATCTCCATCTCAATGACCCCGTTTATGTGGGGGGAGGCGTTGTTGATATGTATGGACGTAAGATGAAAGACCACAACTGGCGCTCTGGCGGATATGGCAGTATGGTGGCGCGTCAGTGTATCCAATACTCCTCCAATGTTGGTGTGAGTTATTTTATTGATAAGTTCTATCGCAATCAGCCTGAGAAGTTTGTCGATGGTATTATGAATACGGGTGGGGACGATGACCTGCATTTTGCCTATTCCAGGCTATGCCAAACCGCGCATCATTGGGCCGAGACAAAAAGGAGAATATTGAGCGAAGACCGACCTCCCTGATGAGTATTGGTTATGTAACGCAGATTCCACCCATCTCACGTTGGCATTCTATAATGGTATTGCCAATAACGGTAAGATGATGAGACCGCGTTTTGTCAAAGCCATTCTAAACAACGGCGAACCTGTACAAACCTTTGAGCCTATCGTACAGCGAGAACACATGGCTAAAGAAGAGGCAGTTCGTGACGTTCAAAACCTGTTTGCGCGAAGTCGTGACACTCGGAGTGGTAAGAAAGCTGCATCGAAGCTTGTTTCTATAGCAGGAAAAACGGGTACAGCACAGGTGTGGATTTCCAACGGCCGAACAACGGCCTATCTCGTATCCTTTGCGGGCTTCTTCCCTTTGAGAATCCGAAGTACTCTATGATTGTTTCGTGAACAAGGATGGAGCTGCTGGTGGAGCTATCGACTGTTGCCCCGTCTTTAAGCGAGTGGCCGAAAGCATAATGGCGCTCGACCGTAAGTCCGATTACCGAACAGCACGCGATACTACCAACATTGCTTCTCCTGTTGTATGTTCTGGAGATATTGTTGCAGCTCAACACGTGTTAGACGAGCTAAATGTGAAGGTGAACAATAGTTTAGCAAAAAGAAAACGAGAGTGTTGTATGGGGTACTTCAAAACACGCAGCATGATGGTGTTGCGCTTGATCGCACGGTGACAGCTTCTAATACAGTTCCAGATTTGCGTGGCTATGGTTTGCGCGATGCCTCTTCCGTTTAGAGCAAATGAGGGTTGAAAGTGCGAGTTGTCGGAGTGGGGCGTGTAACCAGTCAAAGTCTGCTTCCCAGGTTATATTTTTAAGAAGGGCGAAACTATCTCCCTGACGTTGGGAGATGGAAAGCGAATGTGGAACAGACCGATAGTATTCGTAAGATAGAAGAGCAACGTGCTCAAAAAGAACAAAGTGGGCAAGATAGTGTACAACGCTCTACTCAAGCGGAACAAACGCCTTCCACTACGTCTTCTAGAAGAAAAACGGTTACAACGACAGAGAAGCCTGCACCGTCAACTCCCAAGAAAGAACAAAGCAATAAGAAAAATCAGAAAGAGGCGATTGCTAAGCCTGAGAAAAGAATCAGCCTGACAGATCTTCAAGGATAAGAACAAAGAAAGATAAACCTAAGGAGCCAGCGTTGAAGCCCAAAAGGAAATACGGCAAAAACAAAAGGAGCAGACTACAAAGCCGAAAAGCGAAAACAACTCAATCGAAGGAAACGACCACTGGAAAGTCAGACTCGACACAGTCCTCTTCGAAAGACAAGAAAACAACCGACAAAAAGAAAAATAAAAAGATATGAAACTTACCGACGTTTTTAGTAAAAGTTCAGCCTCTTGAAACGAAGGGGAATATGGACATAGAGATTACTGGCGTACAGATGGACTCTCGCAAAGTGAAGAAAGGAGACCTCTTCATTGCTGTAGAAAGGAACGCAGACCGATGGCCACGCCTTTATATCTAAAAGGGCCTCGAATTGGGAGCTATTGCCGTATTGCAAAGCAAATGAGTTGTCCGCTGAACTGTTGGAGGGCGTGACTTACGTTCGCGTTGCCGACACAGAAGATGCGCGTCGGAAAAGTGGCTACAGAGTTCTTCGGCGATCCCAGTCGCAAGTTGCAAACTTGTTGGCGTAACGGGAACAAACGGAAAAACTACTATCGCCACGGTTCTCTATATATATCGCGCCTTCGGGCACAAGGTGGACTTTGTTCTACGGTGTGCAACTATATTGACGACCAAGCGGGTACCTGCCGACCATACCACGCCAGACCCCCATTACGCTCAACGAACTTTTGGCGCGTATGGTTGAGGCTGGGTGTGAATATGCTTTCATGGAGTGCTCTTCTCACGCCATTCAGCAGAAGCGTATCGGTGGACTTCACTTTGTGGGTGCCTCTTCACCAATCTTACGCGCGATCACTTGGATTATCATAAAACCTTCGAGAATTATCGCAATGCTAAGAAAATGTTCTTCGATGGGCTTGATAAAAGATGCTTTGCCATAACCAATGCTGACGACCGCAATGGTAATGGTCATGCGGTTCAGAATACGAAAAGCAACCATGTAAAAACTTATTCCACTCGCACTGTTGCAGACTTTAAGGGGCGCATTCTCGAAGAATCTCTCGAGGGAATGCTTCTCGACATTGATGGTCGCGAAGTAAGCGTGCGCTTCATCGGTCGTTTCAACGTGAGCAACCTGCTAGCTGTTTATGGTGCTGCCATTATGCTGGGCAAAGAGCCACAGGGAGGTGTTGCGCGTGATGTCCACTCTTCATCCCGTCAATGGCCGCTTCGAAGCCATTCGCTCAAAGGATGGGGTGAGTGCAATTGTCGACTATGCTCATACGCCTGATGCACTCATCAATGTGCTTACTACTATCAACGAAATCGTAAAGGGAAAGGCCAGCGTTATCACAGTGTGTGGAGCTGGCGGTAATCGCGATAAAGGCAAACGCCCCTTGATGGCGCAAGAAGCAGCCAACCGAAGCGACAGAGTTATCATCACCAGCGACAATCCTCGTTTTGAAGATCCGCAAGATATCATCAACGATATGCTCTGCTGGCCCTCGATGCAGAGCAGAAGAAGAAAGTAATCTCTATCGTAGACCGCCGAGAGGCTATTCGTACGGCAGCGATGATGGCTCAGCCAGGGAGATGTTATCCGTGGCAGGAAAAGGTCACTGAACCCTATCAAAGAAATCAAGGGCGTGAAGCATCATTTTCGATGACCACGAAGAGATTCAGCCGCTTTTGGTCTAGAATAAATCTATGAAAACCACAAAAAGAATAGAATCATTATGTTGTACTATCTCTTTCGCTTTTTAGAGAATTATGGTGTCCCAGGTTCATGCCATGTGGAGCTATATCTCTTTCCGCTCCCTGTTAGCCTTGATGTTGGCTTTAGTTATCTCAGCTTGGTTTGGAGGTATTTCATCCGCTGGATGAAGCGCCACAATATCAGTGAGACGCAGCGCGACGCCAGTATCGACCCCTTCGAGTGCAGAAACTCAATGCGCCCTCTATGGGAGGTATCATCATTATCATTGCAACGCTTGTACCCTGCCTTGCTCTTAGGGCGTTTGCGCAATATCTATATGATAATGATGCTCGTGTCTCTCGTATGGTTCGGCCTCTTGGGCTTTTTGGGACGATTATATCAAGATTTTTAAGAAAAACAAGGAAGGTCTGTCTGGTCGCTACAAGATAGTGGGGCAGGTGTTGATAGGTCTCGCTATTGGTCTTACGCTCTATTTTAGTCCGGATGCCGTGATTCGTGAAAATGTGCCGAGACGCGCACTGTCAACAATGTAACAGTTAGTAACCCATAGAGTCGGCCCGTACATCTACGCAAACTACGATTCCGTTTGTCAAAGGTAACAACTTTGACTATGCGCAAGTCACCTCCTTCTTGGGAGAACACAAGCAAGCCGCAGGTTGGATTCTTTTTCGTTATCGTTACTATTTTGTGATAACGTGCCGTTTTCCAACAGGGGCCAACCTCAACGATGGTATGGACGGTATGGCTGCTGGAAACTCAGTCATTATCTGCATAGCATTGGGTATATTGGCGTATGTGTCCAGTCATATTCAGCTTTGGCCGGCTACTTAAATATCATGTTCATTCCTGGTTCTGAGGAATTGGTGGTGTTTGATTTGTGCCATGGTTTGGAGCCCTTATCGGTTTCCTTTGGTACAATGCCTATCCCGCTCAAGTCTTTATGGGCGACACTGGTTCGCTTGCCATTGGCGGTGTTATCAGTGTGATGGCCATTATCATCCACAAGGGATTGCTGCTCCCCATTCCTGTGTTTCATTTTCTTTTGTAGAAAGCTTTGAGCGTCATTTTGCAAGTGGAGTATTTCAAGTTAGGAAAACGAAAAGAGGGCTTGTTCAGCGCATCTTTAAGCGCACACCTATTCACGATAATTTTCCGTGTGTTGCCCTCTGGCTCGATCCGAAAATGTTTCCTATGTATTCAAAACTGGCCACGCGGAGCTTTGGCGCGAGAAACAAAAATGACGGTGCGCTTCTGGATTACAACAATCCTTTTGGCCACTGCTACTATATAACCTTGAAAATTCGATAAAAACTGCAGCAAGTATAAAGTGTTTTACGACGATGCGTTTAGTTGTGTTGGGAGCCGCCGAAAGTGGCGTGGGCGCTGCCGTATTGGCCCCAAAAGAAAGGATACGACGTTTTTGTTTCCGATATGGGAACGATAGAGATAGTTGCCCACAAAAGACTTCTCGACACACGGCTTCCTGCACCGGAAGAAGGGCATCATTCCGAAGCGTTGATACTGAACGCCGATGAGTGGTGAAGAGCCCCTGGTATTCTGGATACAGCACCAATGATTCAGAAAGTAAAAAGGCTGCTTCGGGTCTCCTGTTGTTCGAAATCGAATTTGCGGGCGCTACAATGCAGAGCATCATTTGCATCACGGGCTCAAATGGAAAGACCACTACGTCTCTATTACCATCCTGCAGAAGGCTGGCTAGCCACGTAGGCTTGGCGGGCAACATTGGTAAGAGCTGCGCCGCAAGTGGCGGAGGAGCTACGAATGGTATGTCATCGAACTTAGCTCTTTCCCAGTTGGACAATATGTACGATTTCCGCGCAGATATTGCTGTTCTTCTGAATATTACGCCCGATCATCTCGATCGCTACGACTTTAAGATGCAAAACTATGTCAATGCCAAGATGCGAATCTTGCAGAATCAGGGACCGGAAGATACTTTCATCTATTGGGCGCAGGACGAATGGGGTTCCCAACGAACTGCATAAGTACAACTCACCAGCGCGTATGCTTGAGTTTGAAAGGATACACCGAAAGAAGGGGCGGTGGCTATGAGGAAAAATAACCTGTAAAAATCTCGCAGCCTATTTCTTTTTGAGATGGATGCCGACGAACTTCTCGCCAGGGTTTACACATCTCGCAATTCAATGGCTGGAGCGCTCGCCGCTTTTTCGGCGAGGCGTAGCTCGGAGGTGGTCGCGAAGGTCTGGAGCGATTTTCCTGGTGTGGAACATCGTTTGGAGAAAGTTTGCGATGTTGCTCGGCGTACATTATATAAATGATTCTAAAGCCACCAACGTGGATGCTTGCTATTGGGCACTTGCTGCCATGCGAACCCCTACAGTACTCATTCTTGGAGGTAAGGATAAGGGTAACGACTATAATGAAATTGCCGAATTGGTCAAAACAAAATGTAGAGCCTTGTCTATCTCGGTGCCGACAATAAGAAGCTCCACGATTTCTTTGATGGTTTCGGTTTGCCTGTGGAAGATACCCACTCTGTGGCCGATTGTGTGAAAGCTGCGCTCGTTTGGCCTGAGGAGTGATACGGTATTAGCCTCACCCCTGCTGCGCAAGTTTCGATCTCTTCCATAATATGGAAGATCGCGGTGAGCAGTTCAAGGCGCGCGTAAGAGAGTTGGCCTAACAATGTTCAACCTTTAGTCATTGCAGAACGTGAATAAAATCAAGAACCTCTTTAAGGGGACGATCCTGTCATTTGGATTATATATTTCTTCCTCTGTGTCATCTCTTTGGTGGAAGCATATAGTGCGGGTAGCTCGTTGGCATACACAAAACGGCAGCTTTGGATTCCGCTCACTAGTCAGGCCATGTTTCTCGCTGTAGGAACTATGGTGGTCATTTTCTTCCATTCCATACCCTGCCGCTTCTTTTCGCGCATTCCCCATTTTCTTATATCCGGTGAGCGTCTTTTTCTCTCTCACTCGTGGGGGTCATTGGTGCAACCACGAGATGGAGCTCAACGTTGGATTGATTTAGGCATCTTCCAGTTTCAGCCTTCTGGAGTTGGCAAAGGAGCGGTTATCATGTCGGTAGCTTTGATATTGGCACAGACGCAGCGCGAGAATGGAGCACACAAAAATGCTTTTAAACTCATTGTTGGATTAGCTGTTCCCGTGGTTTTCCTGATAGCTTTTGACAATATCTCAACTGGCGCATTGCTGCTGGGAGTTGTATTGCTTTATGATGATCATTGGACGCGTACCTGGAACCAGATAGGAAAATTTCTGGGCTTTTGGGCCATATTGATAGCCCTTGTCGTGGCAATTGTGGCTGTTGTTCCTTCAGATAGTGCCTTCTATAAATTGCCGGGCACAGGACGTATGAAAACGGCCAAGTCGCGCATTGAAACAAAACTCTAATAATAACGACAGAGAAATTCTTCCTGAGGGATTACGACATCGATAAGAATGCTCAGGTGTGCCCATGCCAATATCGCTATCGCGTCTTCTAATCTTTGTGGGCAAAATGCCCGGCAACAGTGTAGAGAGAGATTTCAGTCAGCTTATTCTGATTTCATCTACGCCATTATCATTGAGGAAACAGGCCTATGGGAAGCTGGGACTCGGTGGTGTTTCTCTATGTGGTTCTGCTCTCATAGAGCGGGGCGCATAGCTAGAGGTGCGAGCAATTTTCCTGCCTTTCTGGCCATGGGGATTGCCCCTGCTCTTGGTTTGTCAAGCCGTCCTCAATATGCTGGTGGCTGTTGGATTATTCCCCTGTAACGGGTCAGCCGCTGCCGATGATTAGTCGTGGTGGTACTTTACCGCTCATCAATAGCTTCTATATCGGTGTGCTGCTCAGTGTGAGTCGTTACCTCGTCAGAACAACGTGAAGGCAACGCCTGCTGAACTCAGCGGAGAAACTCCAGAGAAGCGAAAAGGTGAAACCCTGGGCTCCAACCTGCTGCTGCCAAATAACACAGTTTCTAACCATTCCGCACGCCTTATGCAGCGCATTCTCTTCTTCTTGCTCCTTTGCCGCTTTTCTCCTTTGCGAACGACAAGCGCGTAAAAGGTGCGCTTCGAAACCACAGCTGGCCCATTCACGGTAGTGCTCTTCAATGACACACCTCTTCATCGCGATAATTTCTTGAAGCTCGTGAATGATGGCTATTATAATGGGTACGAAAATTCCATCGTGTCATTGCTAATTTTATGGTGCAAGGTGGCGACCCGCAAACCCGCAATGAGGCCACACACACACACAAGAAATAGGGAGGGAGGTCCTGGCATACGCTGCCCGCTGAAATATTTCCCACTGGCGATGCTGGGCATCCCAAGCGTCCGCTCCACTATCATGTGCGCGGTGCGCTGGCCATGGCGCGCGAAGGTGATGATGTCAATCCCGAGCGCAGGGAGTGCTGGTAGCCAGTTCTATATTGTTTGGGGCACAACCTTCACACCTGAAAATCTTATGAAGCGTTGGCAACGCGTCCAACAAGCCGTTGGCGATAGTGTGTCTTTGCCCGATTCCGTCCGCGACCTCTATTATTTCACGGGAGGTACTCCTCATCTCGACGGTCAGTACACCGTCTTCGGAGAAATCTTCAGCGGCTTACCTGTGATTGAGGACATCCAGGCTGTTTCTACCAATTCTGAAAACAATCGCCCTTTAGATGATATTATGATTATTCGAGCCTACGTCAGGACTGACAACTCAACATTCAGTACTATTCAGTCTCCACTGCAAAATATTTCCTTCAAACGCGATAGCCCTCTGAGGTCTGTCGCGTTTCGTTTTTCCTTTCCCGACACACTTCTGCTTCTTGCCATAGCGCTTTTTAGTGACGGTTCTTCTTGTTGTTTTGTTCGTCTGTAATTCTTTGTTTTTCACCTCAAGTAATGGAGCTGCATACAATAAGGATATCCGCTGACATCCTTATTGATGTCGAGCTGGCATCCCTTATTGCGCAGGCTGACGCAATAAGGATATTTTTGACTACAATAATCCGCCTTTTGTCCTTACTTTCTGTGCTCTATCATCTGTATATTTGTGAATTCTCTCTGTAAAGAAAAATGACTGTATTTTTGGATGGATGAAGAGGATAGTAATGAAACTGAAATTCACTTTTAAAAGCTTCGAAGTATGCTTTTCTTTACTCCTTCCACTCTTTTTATAAAAATATGTAACTTCGCATATAATAAATATAAGCGTTATGCTGAATAGACATCACCTCTCAGTCCTCATTCCTGAGCAAGCAAAGAAGTATGGCGATCGTACGGCTATGACCCTATCGCTGTTATGAGCAGAACCGTTGGCTGCCGATCTCTTTGGAATCAATTTTTCGGCAAAAGTGACGGCCGTTAGTCGTTCGCTGTTGGCTCTCGGAGTAGAACGCCAAGAGCGCATCGCTATCTTCTCGCAGAATAAGCCCGAGAGCTTATTTGTGGCTTTCGGCGGTTGATGGCATCCGTGCAGTTTCCATTCCGTTCTATGCCACCTCCAGTGGGGCACAAGTCATCTATACGATGAACGATGCAGAAGTGCGCTATCTTTTTGTGGGAGAACAACAGCAGTACGACACTGCTGCCGATGTGATTCATCAGTGCAACAACATTCAGCGTATTATCATTTTCGATCGTCAGCGTGCGTCGCCGCGAATCTGATGGTTTTTCCATCTATTTTGACGAATTTCTCCAGTTGGGGAAAAAGTGGGCAACTACGACAAAGAAATTGAGCAGCGCAAGAGCGAGGCGTCGTTCGACGACATGGCCGATATCCTCTATACCAGCGGTACAACGGGCAATTCCAAAGGTGTTATCCTGACCTATGCTATGTATGATGAGGCTGCTATTCGCAATGATGAGAATCTGCCTCTTAGCGATAAAGATGTTGTGCTCAACTTCTTGCCTTTTTACTCACGTTTTTGAACGTGCATGGTCCCTACTTGTGTCTGGGTGAAGGAGCACAGTTAGCTATCAATCTCCGACCGACGGATGTACAGCAGTCAATGCAGGAAGTTCACCCCACTTGTATGGCGGCAGTTCCACGCTTCTGGGAAAAGGTGTATCAAGCTGTTCAAGAAAAAATTGCAAAAGCTTTCTTTTGGTCGAACGTAAGTTGATGCAGAATGCTTTTAGATACAGGTATGAAGTATTGGGCTGACTATGCTTCAAAAGGGAAAACGGCGCCATTAGGACTTTCCTTGAAGTATAAACTCTATGACCGTACGATTTATAAACTCGTTCGAAAAACGCTTGGACTTGAAAATTCTAATTTCTTCCCCACAGCGGGAGCTGCCGTTGGTCCAGAGGTGGAGAAGTTTGCACATGCCGTAGGTATCTATATGCTGGTGGGCTACGGCCTGACAGAATCGACAGCTACGTGAGCAACGACCATAAAAAGGCGAACGTATGACAATCGGCTCTGTGGGACAACCCATCAAGGGACTTGAAATTAAGCTTGGAGAGAACGACGAAATCCTTCTGCGCGGCCGAACCATCACGCCGGGCTATTATCGTAAAGACAATACAACCCGAGCTGCTATTGACGAAGATGGCTGGTTTCACACCGGCGATGCAGGTTATATGAAAGATGGTGAGCTCTATCTGAAAGAGCGCATAAAGGATCTCTTCAAAACAAGTAATGGAAAATACATCGCACCGCAGATGATAGAATCCAAAATGGCAATAGATCGATATATTGAACAATGTGTCATCGTGGCCGATAAACGTAAATTTGTAGAGTGCTCTGATTGTTCCCTACTACAAACTCAGTTGGAGGAATTTGCCATCAAGGAAGGACTTATCTATAACTCATGGGCAGAATTGTGTCAGAATGCGAAAGTGATGAAATTTATTGCTGAGTCGTATCGACACGTTGCAACAAGATTTAGCGCATTATGAGCAAATCAAACATTTTCGTACTGATGCCCGAACCTTTCACCGTGGAGGGCGGCGAACTTACTAAATACGCTCAGGTGAAACGTAATGTGGTTTACCAACGCTATGCGAGAAAGATCGAAGAGATCTATCGTAAGGCGAATTGCAATACGCCCACTATATGGCATTTTATTTATTAACTTTTGCAGTTGATAAACGAAAGAAAATAAGAATCTTGTCCGACTTATAACTGAATAATGATTACTTCAGAACAACTCAAAAGAAACTCAAGATCGTGTGGAAGCTCTCCACCGTTACCTCGACATTCCTGCTCAAAGAAATGCAGCTGGCGGAAGAGAAAATTGTACCCAAGACCCTGACTTCTGGAGCGATGCTAAACGCGCAGAAGAACAGATGAAAAAAGGTTAAAGGTATCGAAAAGTGGGTGACGGGCTACAAAGAAGTGAAAACAATGATCGATGAACTGACCTTGGCGTTCGATTACTACAAGGAGGAGTTGGTCACGGAGGAAGAAGTGGACGCTACCCTATGCTAAAACGATAGAATCAATCGAGGCGCTCCGAACTCAAGAATATGCTTCGTGAGGAAGAGGGACAGTATGGACTGCGTTCTGAAAATCAATTCTGGAGCAGGAGGCACAGAGGCGCAGGATTGGGCCAGTATGCTGATGCGTATGTATTTGCGCTATGCAGAAGCCAATGGCTATAAGATGCGTATTTCCAACCTTCAAAGAAGGTGACAAGCAGGTATCAAGACTTGTACCATCGAAATGGAAGGCGACTATGCCTATGGATACTTGAAGAGCGAAAATGGTGTGCACCGCCTGAGTGCGTGTTTCGCCCCTACAATGCACAGGGAAAACGTATGACCAGCTTTTTGCCAGCGTCTTCGTTACACCGTTAGTCGATGACAATATAGAAGTTGAAGTTGATCCTAGCAAAATCAGTTGGGACCTCTTCCGAAGCGGTGGTGCTGGTGGACAGAACGTCAACAAGGTGGAAACTGGTGTGCGCTTGCGCTACTAATACACCGACCCTGATACAGGCGGAGACGGAGGAAATTCTCATTGAGAATACGGAGAGCCGAAAGCAGCTGGAGAACAGAGAGATGCTATGCGACTCCTCCGCTCCCAGCTCTACGACCGCGCTCTTCAGAAAGAAGGAGGCGCAGGCGAGCTATTGAGGGCTGGTAAAAAGAAAAATCGAATGGGGGTAGCCAGATTCGAAGCTACGTGTTCGATGATCGCCGCGTGAAAGACCATCGTACTGGATTCCAAACCAGTGATGTGCAGGGCGTAATGGATGGTAAGCTGGATGGCTTTATCAGGAGCTTATCTCATGGAATACGCAGGCACGGAAAAATAAAAGACTGAAATATATCTAACAAATACTAACTACTATCCTTTTGTACTATGAGCGAGAAACTAAAGAGGCAGGTTCGCGATGCGAAGCAAGAACGGCAAGCTCGCCGTATTGTTAATGGTATCTTTATTGGCCTGATTGTTATAGTGGTGTTGTCTCTTGCTTTATTCTCTTTCTTAGCAAAATTGACGTATGCCGCTTGAGATTGAACTGTAAATTCCTCGTGGCCGGCGACTACAAATCGTTGGCCACGAGCCATTCTCGAATCATTCAGGGATATATCTGTTCGGGGAAGGGCCGTACCGTGCGTGTGCGTTTGCGCAATGAACAGGGATTTCTGACGATTAAAGGACCAAGTCGGAATAATGGATTGTCGCGCTACGAATTTGAAAAGGAAATTACAAAGGATGAAGCGTTCTCGCTGATGATGCTCTGTGAGCCGGGGATAGTAGATAAAACGCGCTGGCTAGTTCCAGTCGGCAATCATGTCTTTGAAGTCGATGAGTTTCATGGCGATAACGATGGATTGGTGGTGGCAGAGGTGGAACTAAAAAAAGCGAAACTGAATCCTTTGAACACCCCAGTTTTTTGGGAGCGGAAGTTACTGGTGATCGTAAGTACTACAATTCTTCGCTGCGTCAATATCCATATAAGGATTGGGAAAAATAATTCTTTATAAGAGTTCTTCTAATTAACGTGAGTTCGACGAATTCAGAACAATGCGAGCCGTGTATCAATAGTCCCTTGTACATTGATACACGGCTTCTTTGAAAACAGGCAATAGGCAGCAATTGCCCTAATAAGTTGACGATGAAATTGTCAAAGCATCTATGTCTGGAGTGCTCCACTTGTGCAATGTTCTTAAGTTCATCATTCACCGTTTCTATAATGGCTCTTTTTCGGAGTAAAAGTCTGTCTGAAAACGCTCATTAAAGCTCCTTTCATATTACTTTTTCAATTTGGTAAAGATGGCGAAGATGCTTGCATACTTTTTCAAGATAGAAATGTTTAAAGCAGCGATAACCGGAAGTGTGGAAAAGAATCATTATCAGCATGACTTCTGCCTTTGACATTGTAGAACTTCGATGATATTTTTCTTTTCCAGTAGGTTTTTAGCGTATATTTTGCTATCATAGCATCAAAAACTTGTAGAAATCATCTGCCATACAAAAGATTTCTGTAGTTTTGTCTTCGGTGATCATGGCGATTTTTGTTTGTGATTATTTGAATTTCAATACCTTAGAGTTATAATAAATTTCGCTAATCACCAAATCTATAGACACTTATAATTCGTCGAACTCACGTTATGTTAAATACAAAATTCTTTGATATGAAACACTTACGACTATTATCTTGGCTACTTTGTTGTGCTGTTTTATTGTTTTCATTAGCTTCGTGCGAAGAAAAGAGCCGGATCTAACAAAGAAAGAAATAGATTCTCGTTTGCTGGGTACTTGGAAGCAAATAAATAGTTCAGAAAACAAACAACTCATTTTTATGTCTAATGGAGACATTATTGGTTATGATTTCGTACCGGGAGGGAAAAAGAGAGTTTTCTACACAGAAAACAATTGCCATTTATTTGTATTTGTAAAGGGTTTGGGTATAAAATTATCTAATTGGACATACAGAACATTACTATAAAATAGATGGAAATAAGCTAACCTTATAGCATAGTTTTGGATGGAATGAATTCAAACAGTTCTGATTGTCTTATTTATCAGAAAGAGAATTAGCGGTTTACTTTCTTTTCGTTTTTATGTTGATACAGTTTCGCGCTTTTTAAAAGACAGACCCCAATGGGGTTAACTATGAGGCGAAGTTATACAAAAATAAGACCTTATGGCTAACCTACGCTAAGGGACTAAAAGTACAACATAAAAAGAGGATTTGGAGTTACTATATTAACGTGAGTTCGACGAATTCAGAACAAAAAGCAAGCTGTGTGTCAATAGTCCTTTTGTACATTGATACACGGCTTCTTTGAAACAGGCAATAGGCAGCAATGGCTCCTAATAAATTGACGATGAAATTGTCAAAGCATCTATGTCTGGAGTGCTCCACTTGTGCAATGTTCTTAAGTTCATCATTCACCGTTTTCTATAAAGTAGCGATAACCAGAACCGTGGAAAGGAATCATTACCAGCATAACTTCTGTCTTTGACATCATAGAATCACGACGATGCTTTCGTTTTTCCGGTAGGTTTTAGCGTATATTTTGCCGTCATTACATCAAAAAACTTGCAGGAATCGACTACCATACAAAATATTTCAGAAACTCCTCCATAGGTGATTATTACGGTTTTTATTTATAACTGTTTGTATATTAGCTCCTTAATGCTACAACGAATTTCACTAATCACCAAATCCATAGACACTTATAATTCGTCGAGATCACGGTAACATAAAAGCAAAAACAAGAGAGACTGCAATCTATAAGAGGCTTTACGCGGATACCATCAGTAGTGAGAACATTAATCTTAATATAAAGATTTACACGCTCATAACAGCTGTTTTTTAGGGAATCTCTGCGCTTTCTCTCCTCGCATTAGAGGCAGAACGGAGGGAGGGAAGGACTGTTCAGATGTAAAGATTATTCTCATCTGCTTTTTAATCTACGATCTTTTTGATGTGTAAAAGGGCATGTTTTTGCAATGTAAAGGGCACCTTTTACAAGCCCGTTTGTAACCTATTGATATCTTGAAGGTTACAAAGGTGATAAAGGAAGGGATATGGTAGGGAAAGTGAAAGATAGCGAAGTGAGAAGTGTAAGGGATTTTTGTTACTGTTCGTTCCGTTGTGTTTTTCAAAGTAAGGTCAGTGTGCTTTGTCATCAGGGTAGCGGCTTTACCGATTCAACAGACGGGTGAACAGACTGAGAAACGGACGTGAAGAAGACGAAAGAAACGGCGGGATTGGCAATCAAAAATGTGTCTTTCAGTCGGTGATTTTTTAACGTTCCAACGACAGTTTACAAAGAATTAATTGTGTTTCAGCGACAGAACCATGACCAATAATATGGACCATGATGGATATACTGTAAGCTGAGAGACTACTTAATAGATTCAGCTCGCACGCTCTATGTCCTCCTTTAAAAAGGACAAAAGAGCTTCACGAGCTAGTAGAAGGAGAAGTTTTTCAATTCAACTATATCACTTCTCAAATAGATTACCGATATCCTTATGCTATAGAAGAAGAAGTTTTTATCTCAACTTATAGCCCTTGAATGCATAGAAAAGGATATAAGAGAAGCTGACAAAAACAGATCCCATACGCATATTGAATGTTGCTAACATCCTTAATAAGTCCGAACAACACAGTGATAACAGCACCACCGATAAGTCCCATTGTCATTAGTGATGAGCCTTCCTTGGTATATTTACCCAAGTCCATAAGAGCCAAAGGCCAGAATGCTGGCCACATCAATGAGCAGCCTAATGCCATGATACCTACAGCATAAATACTATAAACACCCGGGAGTAACAATACAAGTAGCGTTCCAAACAGTGCAACGAAGGAACAGATCTGTAAGGCTTTCGTCTGTGAAAGATACTTAGGAATAAGAATAATACCTGCGATATATCCTATACTGATGCTGATTGGGGTAATCCATGAGTACGTATGAGGATGAGGAAGACCTAATTCACTTGCATAATCTATAAGTGTACCCAAGACGATGGTCTCTGAACCAACATAAAAGAATATGGCAATTGCTCCAAGAACAAGATGTGGGAACTGGAAGACAGAATGCTTACTGTTTGCGTAGTCGGATACTGCTGAATCTGCATCGGCGTCATCTTCTCCAGCAGCTTTCACCTCTGGCAAGGGTGATATGAGTGCTACGACACCTAAGATTACAAATAAGCAGATTATAACCAAGAACGGTTTGTCAAGATCTTCCAAGCCAACACCTCCACTATTACTTGCAAAAAGAGCAATAAACAAAGGTGATACAGGCCATGCTAACTTGTTTATCATGCCCATAATAGAGATTCTTTTTGCTGCACTCTCCGTTGGTCCAAGGATTGTTACATAAGGATTTATAGCAGATTGTAGGAACGTATTAGCTGTTCCACAAAGGAAAGATGCCAATAAAAAGATAATGAAACTCCTTTCAGCTGCAGAGAGAATAAACACTCCGAAGGCTATAGCAAACATGGCAAAAGCTGCAGCCATCGTACGCTTATATCCAATTTTACTTATCAATAAGCCTGCTGGATAACCAAAGATAAAGGAATGGTAAGAACGTAGCACCTATAAGCATATATGCTTCTGTGGACGAAACGCTTAGCGAAAACCTTCAATACTGGTACTAATAAGGAATTGATTCCCAATGCAAAGCCACAAGTAAAGAACATGAAAGCAAAGGAAAAGCATTGGTTTAATGAAGTTGTTTTCTTTCATATATAAACTTTTTTTAGTTAAGAGATAATTGTTGTGTTATGAGCTAACTCTGATTCACTTATTATCAAGTTATGTTTCCATTGTCCCTTTTATGATGGCATAAAACAGACTGAATAAACCTTGATATATAATTGGTGGCAACAGTATACACCCTATAATAAGTCATGATTGGCCGTAGAACAGGTAATGTATGACCGCCTTTTAATCTATCATCTTAGGCTGCCCTGTAGATATTTTCAAAGCCTGCTGTAACAGGAATCGTCTCTCCAGTTATTGCACTCGATGCGTCTGTAGCCATAAAGAACACTGCTTTTAGCAATCTCATCTGGTTCAACAATACGCTCAAGAGGGCTGTTCTTTGAGAAAAACTTTCTTAAGTTCTTGCGGGAACATACTGGTATTTGTTGGACCAGGTACTACACAATTCACACGTATACCATACTCGCCATAGCTCAACGCCATAGAACGTGTCATATTAACAATAGCTGCTTTAGAAGCATTATAAGCTGTCATTCCATAGTCACCACACAACCCTGCTATAGCCAAGCCAATGCCTGTGGCTCCATAATTACAACTGTTTTCATCGTTAAATTCGCTTTTTGTGATTATGAGTTATTTTGATATTGCAAAAGGTACAACTTGTTTTTAATAATAATTATTGCTGTCCGGTAAAAAGTTTTACAGGACTAAAATAAGGCTGAAACCCTCTTGTAGGATTTCAGCCTCTTTTGTTACTTTGCTTGTTGCAAAAACGCTAGTAACATGAGCAAAAGTACATATTTTTACCGGACAGCCGGTCTATAGTCAGGTCATAAAAATTGCTGGATAAAGCCAAAAATTCAACAAATTAGTCTTGAAACGCTAGGGGAGCGAACGCTATGTGAAGCGTTTGACAGGCTGGAAACACCTCATCATTATGCTCTTTGGTGTTCTCAAACACTTTGATTCTCTGCGTGAATTGGAGATTGGAATGAAAGCCGAGACGACGAAACTCTCTCATTTGGGTCTTGACTACGTTGTCCGTCGCAGTACGCTTGCAGAAGCCAACCAGCGGCATCCACAAGAGTTCTTTTGCCAAGGTTTATGGCTCTCTATTGGAACGCTACACTCCATTTTTAGCGGACAGCCGACCTGTGGGCTGTCAAAAAGCATGGGAGAAGCAGCTTTATATGATAGATTCTACCACTATCACGCTCTTTGACAACATTCTCAAAGGGAGTAGGCCGACATCCCAAAAGCGGGAAGAAGAAAGGCGGAATGAAGGTACACACCATTATGAAGTACCAAGTAGGTGTACCCTATGGTGGTAGAACTGACTTCCGTGGCCAAACACGATCATTATCTTCTCAAAAAGGTGCACTTGCCCCAAGATGCCACCTTGGCAATGGATAGAGCTTACATAGACTATGCACAGTTTCAAAGGCTTACCGAAGAAGGTGTCTGCTATGTGACTAAGATGAAGAAAACCCTTCAACTGGTAATGTCTTACACACTTTTTTAGGACAGTATCTGGATTTCTGATAACGAAGGTAACAACTGGCATGATATAGCTCAATATCCTGCAATTGGAAAAAGAAGAAGTGTTAAAGTGGATAAAGAATAAGATTAGTGAAATAGAATCTTGTTTCAAAATCTAAAAATTTAGAAAAGATATAATAACCCATAACAATCTAAAATGACTATACTTCAAATCTCAGATACCATAATCGACATCAACTGCTGACCAATTTGCCAACAGCTGATGTTTTGGTGCATTGATGGCGACTTTACTGATATGGGTACAGAAGAGGAGGCACTCAACTTCCTGAACTGGTTAATCGAACAACCCTACCGTCATAAGATTTTTGTTACAGGCAATCACGATCTATGTTTATGGGAAGCTGAAAACATAGAAGACTTGCCCAATAATATTCATTTCTTGCAAGACAGAGGCTGTGAAATCGAGGGTGTGAGATTCTTTGGTTTAGCATACAATCATCAAGAGAGCATCATACCACATGGTGTAGACGTACTTATTACACACGAACCACCTGCGATGATACTGGACGAATCCAACGGAATACATTGGGGAAATCTGTCTTTGAGAAATAAGGTATTGAAAGTAAAACCCAAATTTCATCTTTTTGGTCACGCCCATGACGCATACGGCACGGAACAACAAGGAACGACTACCTTTTCAAACGGTGCCGTCCTTAACGACCATTATCAGTTGTGTAACGCTCCTTTGTTGCATAAGGTTTAACTGATAGTTAATGCGTATTCTAACAGTACTAAATAACGTGAGTTCGCCGAACTCAGAACAATGTAAGCTGTGTGTCAATGGTCGCTTTGTAATTGATACACGGCTTCTTTGAAAACAGACAATAGGCAACAATTGTCCCTAATAAGTTGACGATGAAATTGTCAAAGCATCTATGTCTGGAGTGTTCCACCTGCGCAATGTTCTTAAGTTTATCATTCATCGTTTCTATAAAGCAACGATAACCAGAAGTGTGGAAAAAGAATCATTATCAGCATAACTTCTGCCTTTGACATTGTAGAACTTCGATGATATTTTTCTTTTTCCAGTAGGTTTTTAGCGTATATTTTTGCTGTTATAGCATCAAATAACTTGCAGAAGTCGTCTGCCATACAAAAAGATTTCTGTATTTTGTCTTCGGTGATAATAGCGATTTTTTTGTTTGTAATTATTTGTATTTCAATACCTTAAAATTACAACAAATTTCGCTAATCACCAAAATTTATAGACACTTATAATTCGTCGAACTCACGTTATTTAAACATTTTTGATTTGTTCCCAATTCCAAAAGCACTATCAGGATTGAATAAAATCAATGGAATTGCATTTCGATTGGCTCCAAATAATAGGACTCAGATGAGATTGGATATTGAGTTACCCAAAAAGGAATTTCATTGATTTTCATTTTTCCCAAAAAGAATACAAATTGAAATTCTTTTTAACTCATTCGGATTGATTCAGAGACAATGCAAACTGGAAAAATATTTTGAAATACGATTTTAAAAACATTGACTTGAAAAATTGAAATGTGGTATAAAGTACATAAACCCATGAGAGACTGATTGGGAAGGTAAAACCCTATTTTATAATCGTCTGGGACAAGGCGAAAATGGTAGAGGTCTTCTGATTGCTACTAAATTCCAATTTAGCGAATAAGATAGATGTAGAATACGACCACGTTTATCACCCGACAGATCCAGTAAAACCAAAATTTGAGATAGAATAATATGGAACAAGCATTAGCATTTCTGAAAAGAAAATAATGAGGTGGCCCTTGCTACTTGTGAGGCGAACAAACCTAAAAATCCGAATCTTCCAGATTATGAAGATGGAGAGTTCGACCCTTTATTTCGCCACGTCGCCAGTAAAGGATGTATATAAGCAATTACAGGTGAATCCCTGCATAGAGATTCTGTCCAGCAGTGGTAAGGTCTCTGTGCGGTGTGTCGGTAAGGCATCCTTCGAGGTTGATGAGCAGACGAAGCAATGGATATACGACAACAACCCCGTTCTGCCTCGTCTTTATACCTCATACGACAAACTGGCATACTTCAAGATGGCGATTGAGCAGATGGACTACTATGACCTTCAGCCCACACCTCCAATATTCAAGCATTTTGATTTGGAAAAATCAGACAGAGGGAATGGTTTCGTTGGAGAACGTTTTAACAAATAGTTATATGGATGAACTAAGAATAGACCTGCGGAACGCAACAAGTGAAGAGATAGCGCAGGGAGTGAAAGATGCCCAACTCTGTTTTCAAACTCAACCACACCATGCCCTACACCGACGAGTATGACGATTTGGTGCAGAAACTCTTCGGTGAGTTTGGTGAGAGTAGTCGACTGATGACACCGACCACGGTGGTAAGAGGCAAGAACGTGAAGATTGGCAAGCGTGTGGTCATTATGAACAATTCGCTGTTTATGAGTGCCGGAGGTATAACCATCGAGGACGATGTGTTGGTGGCAGCCAATGCCCAACTCATCAGCAACAACCACGCCCCAGAGGAACATTCCATCCTCACCTGCAAGCCAGTCATGCTGAAACGCAACTGTTGGATTGGTGCAGGAGCAACAATCCTGCCAGGTGTGACCGTAGGCGAGAATGCCATTGTAGGAGCTGGCGCAGTAGTGACAAAAGATGTGGAACCCAATACCGTTGTGGGTGGAATACCAGCCAAACTGATTAAGAGACTATGATAAGGAACATCCTGCTGGTAGCTCTTGGTGGAGCATTAGGTTCTGTCGCTCGTTACCTGTTTTTCGGGTTTGAACGTCAGCTCATGGCCTTGGGGAACATTTACTGTAAATATCGTTGGCTCGCTACTTATCGGTCTCTTCCTCGGAATGGTAGGCAAAGGAGCGTTCTCGCCTGAAATGAAGCTACTTCTTGTAACAGGCTTTTGCGGAGGATTTACCACATTCAGCACCTTTGCCAACGAGTCCCTGTCCATGATGAAAATAGGAGATGTATTATTGTCAGCCCCTATACATTGGCGCAAGCGTTACCATTGGCATATTAGCAGTATGGTTAGGAACAAAAATAACAGGAGTATAATCATGATAGAAATAGGATTAAAAGCAAACAAGTGAACTGACGGTTACTGAAACTGTAACTGCAATTAGGGTCAGTTCTGGCGATGATGCCAGTGCTGGCTACACCGATGTTGCTGGCACTCATGGAAAACGCAGCCATGCTTGCTGTCAAGGATGAACTGCCCGAAGGTTGCACAACCGTTGGCGGTCATATTGCATCGTCTCACTTGAAGCCCTCAAAGATTGGCGATGTGGTCCGAGCCGAAGCCGAGGTTACGAGGTGAACGGCAAGAAGATAGAGTTTAAGGTTTCAGCTTACTCTGGTGACATTTTTGCTTGGGGAAGGAACACACCTTAGATTATCCCGAATTGGGGTTGTAAACCTTTTAGCTGGCATTGCTGCGTATGCTTTTCTACGACACCAAACCTTCCATCAATATGGAGTTTGAGAGGGAAGAAAAAGCAGGGTGTAAAACAGCTCACTTTATTCTAACCTATAATTTGCGTGAAACAATTATACTTCGGTTTTAGATCAAGACCGAAAGGATGAGTGTGTGCAGTTTAAGAAACTCATGAAAGAGCGTTTCTTAAACCGAATTGGGAGTTATTATGTGAGTCGCCGAACTCACGTTAATATAAGAAATCCGCAATTTTCCAATGAGGAGAATTGCGGATTTTTTTAAACAAGAATACAGCTCTTTGCTTCTACTTTTTGCGTGCTTTTTAGTGTAGGTGTAATTCTTTACAAAAAAACGCTAGTTACACCATTATTGATGCGCACGTTCTCAGTACCTTTTTCGAGACAGCCAAAGGTTGTGCTGTGTCTTATCACGCTTGCAGAGAATTTTTATTTGTATCTGTGAAAATTTCAGCATACGTTGAGTCGCCATTAAAAACAAGAAAAAAATGTTTTTGTCCAGCCTCAAAACGTTCACCTACTTCCCAAATGCAGAATACATTGGTGAAGAGCATCACTCCATGTATAGCCAGCTGAACCTATGCAATCGTGTTCATCTCGGTCTGCACCTACAAGTTTTTCCCATGTTCTTGCTAGATCCGCAAGCCGTAAGCGTGGTGATAGCGATCAAAACAAAAACAACTTTCTTCATCTTTTCTGTAATGAAAGAGGAAAACGAATTCAACTTTCATTGTGGTATCGGGCTTGGAGGCAAAATGAGTAACTTCCTTGCCGTCCATAGAAATCTTACTGGAGACCAAAGTCATATCCAAACGATTTTTGTTAGGATAATACCAGAAAAATCCTGTCGTACCATTCGATGCGTAAAAGTCTATACCAATAGTATGTGTTTGTCCATTCTTATTTACATTTATGGAAATGGAAGAGGCTTTGTAGGTCATCGGAAAGTATTCGTCATTGGCTGCTTTGGCATTGTATAACTTATAAGATACTTGAACAGGTTTCTGCAAAATTCCTTGTGCAGCAGCTGTGCCGCGTCCAAAAAAATAGAGTCTACTACGGCGGATACAGCAACACCATCTATCTGTATCTTATCATTAGTAACAAGAGCTGTACTATATGTATATAATGTATCTGCTATTCCTGTCTTAACATAAGAGACTCCTGAATTACCATAGTAATTACCTCGAATGCTCAGCTCTTACACTTTCAGGAACAGTTTCGTCTTCCGTTTTTGTGCAGCCAGTAAAGACAATGATTGCTGCAAGAAGGATGAAAAATGCTTTCTTCATAAATAGAACTGATTTTATCGTTTTCTAAATGCAAATATACGCCTTTTTTATAATATAACGTGAGTTCGACGAATTATAAGTGTCTATAAATTTGGTGATTAGCGAAAATTTGTTGTAATTTTAAGGTATTGAAATACAAATAATTACAAACAAAAAAATCGCTATGATCACCGAAGACAAAATACAGAAATATTTTTGTATGGCAGACGACTTCTGCAAGTTATTTGATGCTATAACAGCAAAAATATACGCTAAAACCTACTGGAAAAAGAAAATATCATCGAAGTTCCACGATGTCAAAGGCAGAAGTCATGCTGATAATGATTCTTTTCCACACTTCCGGTTATCGCTGCTTTAAAACATTTCTATCTTGAAAAAGTATGCAAGCATCTTCGCCATCTGTTTCCCAATGTTGTTTCTTATAACCGCTTAGTAGAATTGGAAAGGGATGTAGTCACTACCCCTTAACCTTGTTTATCAAGAAGGTCCTCTTGGGCAAATGTACGGGCATAAGCTTCGTTGACAGCACACCACTGCGTGTCTGTAAGAACCAAAGAATACATATTCACAAAGTTTTCAAAGGCATAGCTCAAAAGGGGAAAAGCTCTATGGGGTGGTTCTTCGGTTTCAAATTGCATTTGATTTGTAATGAGAAAGGAAGCTTCTCAACTTTATGATAACGCCGGGAGATGTTGATGACCGTAAACCTTTGGAGTATCAAGCTTTTGTAGAGTTTTATACATGGTAAACTGGTCGGTGACAAGGGGTACATCAGTAAGAACCTCTTTTCAAAGGCTTTTTCGTTGACGGAATACAACTTATTACCAAATTGAAAAGTAACATAGAAGGAGCTTTAATGAGCGTTTCAGACAGACTTTTACTCAGAAAAAGAGCCATTATAGAAACGGTGAATGATGAACTTAAGAACATTGCACAAGTGGAACACTCCAGACATAGATGCTTTTGACAATTTCATCGTCAACTTACTAGAGACAATTGCTGCCTATTGTCTGTTTCAAAGAAGCCGTGCATCAATGTACAAAAGGACTATTGATACACAGCTCGCATTGTTCTGATTTCGTCGAACTCACGTTAATATAGGTATTAGTGAGACTATGTGTTTTTATTATAAAAATCAGAAAAAGGAGCATTACAATGATTGTAGAAAGAGGTAAAATAGCAAGTTTTTAATGCGCGTTTGTAAAGTACTATTAGCAAAGAGTGTATATGGATGGAATTTTTGTGAAAAAAAGATTCTAAAAATACTTGTGGGATTAAAAAAACCTGCCGTATCTTTGCACTCGCTTTCGAAAAGAAAAAAATACTTTCGAATAGTTCAAATGTGATCTTTGAAAGAATTGACATAAAACTTTTTAAGAGAGAAGTACAAGAGAGAGAACAAGATGCAGAAATGTATCATGTTCGGGTAGAAGAAAGTAAAAATCAACCGTTAATTTTTCTTATAGATACGGACGTTCTGAGTAAAACAGAAAATAAAAACAAAATCATAATTACAATGAAGAGTTTGATCCTGGCTCAGGATGAACGCTAGCTACAGAGCTTAACACATGCAAGTCGAGGAAACGACATTGAAAGCTTGCTTTTTAATGGGCGTCGACCGGCGCACGGGTGCGTAACGCGTATCGAACCTGCCCTTTACTCAGGGGATAGCCTTGCGAAAGTAAGATTAATACCTGATAGTGTTGCGATGAGGCATCTTGTTGCAACTAAAGATTTTATTGGTAAAGGATGGCGATGCGTCTGATTAGGTAGTAGAGCGGGGTAATGGCCCACCCTAGCCTTCGATCAGTAGGGGTTCTGAGAGGAAGGTCCCCACATTGGAACTGAGACACGGTCCAAACTCCTACAGGGAGGCAGCAGTGAGGAATATTGGTCAATGGACGAGGTCTGAGACCAGCCAAGTAGCGTGCAGGATGACGGCCCCTCTGGGTTGTAAACTGCTTTTAGTTGGGAACAAAAAGGCGACGTGTCGCCTCTGGAGTGTACCATCAGAAAAAGGACCGGCTAATTCCGTGCCAGCAGCCGCGGTAATACGGAAGGTCAGGCGTTATCCGGATTTATTGGGTTTAAAGGGAGCGTAGGCGGACGATTAAGTCAACTGTGAAAGTTTGCGGCTCAACCGTAAAATTGCAGTTGAAACTGGTTGTCTTGAGTGCACGCAGGGATGTTGGAATTCATGGTGTAGCGGTGAAATGCTTAGATATCATGAAGAACTCCGATCGCGAAGGCATATGTCCGGAGTGCAACTGACGCTGAGGCTCGAAAGGTGCGGGTATCGAACAGGATTAGATACCCCTGGTAGTCCGCACAGTAAACGATGAATACTCGCGGTATGCGATATAATGTATGCTGCCAAGTGAAAAACGTTAAAGTATTCCACCTGGGAGTACGCCGGCAACGGTGAAACTCAAAAGGAA
>BNJV01000328.1_pt1:42500-86458 | contig 86458 bp, 79 predicted proteins | sample 8540591 | NCBI WGS metagenome assembly BNJV01 (sample SAMD00202457, study PRJDB9452) | human saliva metagenome | host: Homo sapiens
TATGGGCGCTCGTCGAGATTATTGATCAAAAATAAAAATACCACAATAGTCAGTTTTGCCACTTCATATTGTGAGAGTGGCATTATTGATTTCATTAAAAACAGTATCTTTTGCATTGAAATTTTAAATATAGGATATGTTTAGCATTCTTAGTATAACAACTCCCGAAGTCAATATTTCTCACATAGATCGTTTTTCTTCAGCGACTGGTAGAGATGGGAATAGGTGTGGGCAAAAACATACCAGCCGCTATCGTTGTCTATATTATTGGTCGCTGGATTGTAAAACTGCTTAATAAACTTAGCCCGTTTTCTCCTTCGCAGCAAGTGGGAGCCTACGGTTCAAACTTTTTGAAAAAGCCTTACGAGATATCCCTGCTGACTATTTTTGCTCATCGTGACAGTGGTTGCACCTTTAGGCGTGAGATACCACGTCTTTTTGCAGCTCTTTTTAGCCTCTGCTGGTGTTGCTATCGGTGTATGCTCTCTCTGGCAATCTTCAAAATTTTGCAGGTGGTCTGATTATCCTTCTTTTCAAGCCCTATAAAGTTGGAGATACGATAGAAGCGCAAAACAACATAGGTACTGTTCGCGAGATACAGATATTCCATACTATCATCGAAACCGCAGATGGTCGCAGAGTCTATATTCCCAGTGGAACGATGTCTACTACGCTTGTTATCAATAGCGATCAAACCGCTTTGCGTCGTGAGATATGGACGGTGGGGAATTGAATATGGAAATGATGTAGAACATGCGCGCGATGTTATTGTCAACTGTTTGAAGCAAGATCCAGCCATCTTAACAGAACCAAAGGACATACAGGGGAATGCGCTTGACCCTTATTTTTGTTGAAGTGGCTAATCTCGAGTGCAAGCATGTGTAGAACTTACGGTGCGCGCCCTACGTTAATTCCAGCGACTATTGGAACGTACATTTCCGTATGCAAGAAGCTTTTTATAAAGCCATCAATGAAGATCAAAACTCAATATACCGTTTAACACTCAAAACGCTTTATGTCGTCAATGACGATAAGGTTGCTACGAAAGGGGTGACAAAATATAGTAGAAAGAAAAACTATTCTAACTCAAACTATTAACGACTTGCAGGGCAAATAGCTGGAAATGTAGAACAAACTCAAAAATAAAAAGGATTGTTTTGTTCTTCATTAAAAATGAACTACTTTTGCACCTCGCAGAAGTATATCTCCTCGCAATTATTAAATAACAAAATAAAAAACAACGAAAATGATCGCTAGTACCCGTTAAAGAAGGCGAAAAACATCGAACAGCGCCCTCAAAAATTCAGAGAAAATTCGAAAGAACAGGTGTTGTTGAAAGAGCTTCAGGCTCGTCAGCAGTACAATATGCCGAGCGTACTGAAGCGTCTCGCAAAGGAGCACGCTGTTTATGTGCAACAGCTTCGTCGCGCAGAGGACTAATCAAAAGTTCTTTCGTTTGATAATAGCACTATGCGTTTGCAGTCTTTTTCTAGAGCTGCAACGCATTTTTACTGAAACAAAAATATTCCCTACATTTTGCAACTGGGCTATATTCCTCATGGATTGTGAGTAGAAAAAGGTATTCGCTAGCGATTTTTCAAATATATTATTCACTAATAGTTAGCCTATGAAGAAAACTTTTTACACATCGTTGGTAAGCCTCTTTCTTGCCCTTTGTATGGTAGGAATCTGTCGGCACAAAGCTCTAAGGGCTTTCATTGGAATAAACCCCAGCCGAACCCTTTGTTCATACAGTTCAACCAAAGGCTCAGCTGCTGTTGGCGGCTTCAAATAAGGCACCTGCGGAGACAGTACTTCAAGAAGATTTCTCAAATGGACTGCTGGGACCGAAAGCCGTGCCAGATGGGAGAAGCTGTTTGTGGGTCTCACACCTCTTTCCTCTCCCCGCTAAATAGTACCAAGATGAAAGGGTGGGTGAGCAATGAAAGCCTATCAAGCCGGAAGTATCTGCTGTTTGCGTATGTTTGAGAATGGCGAACGCGCAGGATTTGTTAGCACTCCCGAGATGGAACTCTTTGGAGATGTGGTGCTAACTTTTCGCGCTCGTCGGTTGAACGCGAAAGATACGGAAGGCACGCTTTGGGTGGCCCTTTGTGATAACAACACAGGCCCAGAGGACAACTTCACGCTCCAATTAACTACTGAATGGCAGAATTTTTGAAATCAAAACCAGCAAGGGTACTTTCAATGCCAACAATCTTTTCCAATTTCAAGCAGAGAAATGTGACATGCTTCTCGACGATATAAAAATCGTTCGTACGAAGACTAAAATTCTTGCACCTTCTGTTCTGAATCCCGTTAATCTTTCTTCCACATCCTTTGTAGCGAGATGGAAACCTACGAAGGATGCCAAGAGCTATCTGCTCAATGTCTACTATAAAGGGATGCCCGATGGGGTGATTCTGAGACCACTGTGGTGGAAAACTTTGATGCGATAAGTTTTGATGAAACCACCCGAAAGATAAATCTAACCACTCCCTAATTATCCACAAGGATGGGACACTGATGTTTCCTCAAAGGCAAAAGGATGTCTGTACATATGCAGCCGAGTTTTGCATTCTGGAAACTCTCTCTCAATTTTGATGAAGAGGGCGACTACATCATCGACACCAGTTTCTCCAGCTCCTATCACGAAGGTCTCATTCTGGGTGAAACCAAGCGGTATGGAACAGAACCCAATTTCTCTTACTCCATGGTGGGAGTGTCGGCTCTGATGAGGCGGCAGCTGGACACCCTATTGCCCTACATTCCCAATAGTTGGATACGCAGAAAGATGGAGGTTTTTATACTTTAGACCAAAAACGCCTTGGGCGATAGTGCCACTCAGATAAAAGATGAGGACTCATTCAGAAGAATCTTCTCTCTTTTGCCATCGATGATGTGACATACACCTATAAAACTTTTGCCCATTCCAGAGAACCTTTCATAACGAACAAGGAAGTAATAGATACATTCTGTGATGGTTTCAGACATCCATCCAGAGTACGAATATTTCTATTCTGTCAAGGCGAAGGATGGCGACGTTCTCTCCGATCCTTCTAATGACGTTTGGGTCGACGGAATCGTGGGTCACCCTATGCCGAAAGAACCAACAAACGTTTCTGCAACAAGCTATACGGCCAATTGGGAAGCTTTGTATCATGCAGATAAGTATCAGTTGAACACCTATCAGATAGTTCAGCCCAAGGAAGAGACTTCCGATGTGGTTGTTCTTCATGAAACTTTCAATCGGATAAACGAGGCTCACGTCGAACAGCCATCTGTCACTACGACCGTACGGCTTCTTTGGCACAACGCGGCGAGACCGATACCGACTGGATGCAGCAGTTGCCAGCGTGGGCGAAAGGGATGGCAGGTACGCAGGAAACGAACTATTATTTAGGGTTGGCAGGTCTTGTGGTATCGCCACGTTTGTCTTTGGATTGCAATAGCGGAATCTTCGAAGTAGATTTGAAAGCCTACAACACACACCCAGGAGATACGCTCTTTGTGCTTGTGATGAAAGAATATAGCGATCGTATAGCTTTGGATGCACGCGTGCTGCCGATGGGAACAACTCAGGTTACACTTCTGGAACTGTGAGCTTCGATAATCTAGTGACGGATTGGAATCAGCGTCGAAACATAAAACTCGCATTCATGAGTATGTACGGCAAACCCTTCTATCTTGACGAAGTCACTGTGCGGCAAACCGTAAAGTCAGGAGAGATTATATCCTACAAAAACATTCTTCACAGACAAATGTTCTTATGAGGTTCGTGATTTAGAGCCCCTAACCACGATTATGCTTATAGTGTGATAGCTTTGGCAAAAAGAAATACTCCGACTCTATGTTTCTAACGCTTCCGACCTCAAAGATGTACTACAACGCAACCACGCAGTACAACCCGTGGAGGATTCCATACTACGCATTATTCCGTCGGAAGGAAGGATTGATGTTTATGCAGCAACTGCTGTCGATGTCCATATTTATGATATCGCGGCTGTTTGGTGGGTAAAGCATCCTCCGCTTCCCCTCTCATCATTTCTTCTCTCTCTTGCCCGGTCTTTTATGTTGTGAAGGTAAAACGATATAGCCGAAAAGGTCGTTGTGCGATAAGCCTATGGAGAGTATCATAATCGTGTGCTAGAATAATTTTTGTCCCCTCACTCTTCACCAGCGGAAGACTCTATAGAGAGCATTCACGCTGGTTTTTTCAATCTTGTGTTGAAACAATGTGTGGAAGTAGATAGACCTGTTAGAACTTATCATTGTGTTTTTGAAATGTTTTTAGCGAAGAGGCGAATAGAGCTGAGCGTGAATATCCTTATTGCGTTTGAAAAAGCAATAAGCCTGCCAGCTAGCATCCTTATTGCGTCAGCCGACGCGCTTATTGTGGAGCGCCCAATAATAATGTAGAAGCTGAAGAATCTGACTAGTCTTTAGCTATTCTTTTTGTAGTCATATAATATAAGTTGTTGTTTTTCAAATTATTTTTATCTTAGTGTGACGACGTGACAGCAAAATAAGATATTTTTTATAGGGAGAGGAGGAGCTTCTTCCGTGTATGCCCGCTTTTTGCTAATAAGAGCCATTTTTCTAAAAATTAAGTGTTACTTTTAACGCTGAAAACATAATTTACTATGGGCAAAAGCGTGACAACATATCTGATAGATGGTGACCCGAATGGTACTAAATATGCTTTTATTAGTAATAAGATTTGTCAGATGTATGTGATTCCTCGATCCAACCTCTCTATTTTTAGCAGAACGTCGTGAACTGCAAACACCAGCTTTTTTTATATCTTGTTGGGAGAAGACGAGCAAACAAAAACCTAAAAGCATATATTGGAGAAACAGAGAATTTTCGTGAGCGAGTGAAAGCTCATGATAGTAATAAGACATTTTGGCAAAAGGCTTTGTTGTTTATCTCTAAAGATGCTGCAATGACCAAGGCAGATGTTCAATACTTAGAGCATCGAGCAATCGAAGAAGCAAAAGAAACGAGTTCTTTTTGTGTTGGATGAGAACAAGCAAACGCCCAAAAGCTCCGAACCTTCCAGAGTATCGAAAAGATGATATGGAAGAATTCTTTGAAGATGTAAAGTTTCTCACATCGTTTATAGGCTGCGGAATTTTTGAAACCATAAAAGTTAAAGAAGAACATCTCTTTTTGTGAAAGGGCGTGGATGTGATGCAAGAGGCTTCTATCATAGTTCAGGGGTTTACTATCTTGAAAGGAAGTAAAAATTTCCAAAACTGCTACACCATCCATGCAATGGAAGGAGCAGCGGAACGAAATGCTAAAAAGAATATACCGAAGAGACAGAGGATGGAGCTTTGGTTCTGAATTCTAACTTTAAGTTTACAAGCCCAAAGTACTGCTGCTGCCTTCTGTCTGGGTAGGTCCGCAAATGGTTGGACGAGCTGGAAGGATAAAGATAATAATACTTTTAGATTCCGTATATCGAAGCCACTAGGATGGGTACAGTAAGGACGTGGTACGAGGACAACCAACATGTATTCCTTCTTCTATACGAATTAATATTTTCGCTGCAAAAATTTTGTGGTAATAGAATAATATCTTTATATTCGCAGATAGAAAGATATACAACTCAAAATGTCACTTGTAGAAAAGTTTTTTGGACTATTTAGCCGCGGATAAAGGCTACTCTTTGCGGACGATAGAAGCATATCGCAACGCATTGGAACAGTTCGAGAACTTTTTCCGGAATGTCGATACAAATCTGGAGTGGGAAACGCTGGATTCCGACGTTATTCGAAACTGGGTGGTGGAGCGTTTGGAAAAATGGCCTTTCAGAGCGTTCTATGAAACAGCATTTGAGTGCCGTCCGTTCTTTCTATCGCTTTCTGTTGCTGACTAAGGTGGTTGAAAAAGATCCTTCGCATCTCGTTCGTAATCCGAAAGTGGGAAAACAACTTCCTACGTTTCTGAAACAGAGCGAAATGGATCGGCTGCTTGATGAGGTGAATTTTACTCAAGATTTCGAGGGGCGTCGCGACCATCTGATTCTGCTCACATTTTTATTCCACAGGCGTTCGTGTCAGTGAATTAGTAGGGCTAGAGCGGTCGGATGTTGATTTTTCGCAACGTCAGCTGAAGGTGACAGGGAAAGAGGAATAAGCAACGCATCATCCCTTTTTGGAGAAGAGTTGCTCCATGATAGCGAAACTCTATGAAGAAGAGTTGCAACCACTGACGAGAGCAGAACAATGGTCCACTCTTTGTGGACAATAAAGGACAGCGTCTCAGTACGGCGCAAGTGCGCTGCATAGTTGAAAAAAATATCTGTCGAAGGTTACATTACAGAAAAAGAGTCCGCACGTGTTGCGTCATACGTTTGCTACTGTTATGCTCAACAATGGAGCCGACTTAGAAGCCGTAAAAGGAGCTTCTCGGTCACGAAAGTTTAGCGACAACAGAAATTTATACGCACACAACATTTGCCGAACTCAAAAAGAATATGAAAAATGCCCTATCCTCGGGCTTAACTATTAAAAAAAGGAGGTTTTTATGGAAATCAAAGTTAAAGCTATCCATTTCAATGCTACAGACAAACTTCAAGACTTCATCGAGAAGAAAGTTGCAAAACTCGAAAAACTCGAAGAGAATATCACCAGTGTAGAAGTAACCTAAATATTGTAAAAGCCTGAAGCTGCTAGCAACAAGGAAACGGCTATCCATCTCTTTTGTTCCAGGTGCAGAACTGCACGCTGAGAAAACTTGCGATACTTTTTGAAGAAGGTGTAGATCTTTGTGTTGACATCCTCAAGCGTCAATTGGAAAAAAACAAAAGAAAAGAAATCAGGGCAAGTGAGGCTTTGTGAGATAAATAAAAAGTTATCCGCATGAAAAATTCTTTGAAAATGTTTTGCGGATAAAATTTAATCACTAACTTTGCAGCCGTTTTCGGGAAAGGTCCTGACGACTGCAAAAGTCTTCCAGTTCTTAGAAACACAGGCAAATACCAGAGTGGCCAAATGGGGCAGACTGTAAATCTGCTGGCTTACGCCTTCGGTGGTTCGAATCCATCTTTGCCCACCTAAGCTTATTAAGCTACTTGCGGAAATAGCTCAGTTGATAGAGCACTAGCCTTCCAAGCTGGGGTCGCGGGTTTGAGCCCCGTTTTTCCGCTCATCTTTGCGAAATAGCTCAGTTGATAGAGCACTAGCCTCCAAGCTGGGGGTCGCGGGTTTTGAGCCCCGTTTTCCGCTCGTGTTTGCTGTTATAGCTCAGTGGTGAGAGCACTTCCTTGGTAAGGAAGAGGTCACGAGTTCAAGTCTCGTTAACAGCTCTATCTCCTCTGAAAAGAGGGTTCTAAATAAGATATTCATTCATATAAATTAAATAAAGCTATGGCTAAAGAAGTATTTGAGCGTACCAAGCCGCATGTTAACATCGGTACTATTGGTCACGTCGATCACGGTAAAGACCACTCTGACTGCTGCTATTTCTAGGGTTCTTCATGACGCTGGTTACGGTAGCGAAGACGTTAAGTCTTTCGATCAGATTGACAACGCTCCTGAAGAGAAAGAGCGTGGTATTACTATCAATACCGCTCATATTGAGTACGAGACTGCAAAGCGTCACTATGCTCACGTTGACTGTCCGGGTCACGCTGACTATGTGAAGAACATGGTAACTGGTGCTGCTCAGATGGACGGTGCAATCATCGTAGTTGCTGCAACTGATGGTCCTATGCCTCAGACTCGTGAGCACATCCTGCTCGCTCGTCAGGTGAACGTTCCTCGTTTGGTTGTGTTCCTGAACAAGTGCGATATGGTTGAGGATGAGGAGATGCTCGAACTCGTAGAAATGGATATGCAAGAGCTTCTTCAGGAATATGGCTACGAAGAGGATACTCCTATTATTCGTGGTTCTGCCCTCGGTGCTTTGAACGGCGTTGAGAAGTGGGTAGATAGCGTTAAGAAGTTGATGGATGCAGTTGACGAATGGATTTTGGATCCTGTTCGTGATACTGATAAGCCTTTCTTGATGCCTGTTGAGGACGTATTCTCTATTACTGGTCGTGGTACTGTTGCTACTGGTCGTAGTGAGACTGGTATCGTTAAGGTTGGTGACGAAGTTCAGTTGCTCGGTCTTGGCGAAGACAAGAAGTCTGTTGTAACTGGTGTTGAGATGTTCCGTAAGACTCTTCCTACAGGTGAAGCTGGTGACAACGTGGGTTTGTTGCTCCGTGGTATCGACAAGGAAGAAGTCAAGCGTGGTATGGTAGTTACTCACCCGGGTGTTATCAAACCTCACAAGAAGTTCAAGGCTTCTATCTATGTTCTTACTGAGAAGGAAGGTGGTCGCCATACTTCATTCGATAACAAGTATCGTCCTCAGTTCTATCTCCGTACCATGGACTGTACAGGTGAGATTCATCTTCCTGAAGGTATCGAGATGGTAATGCCGGGTGATAACGTAGAGATCACTGTAGAACTTATCTACGCTGTTGCAATCAACGAAGGTCTTCGTTTCGCTATCCGTGAAGGTGGCCGTACGGTTGGTTCTGGTCAGATTACTGAAGTACTGACGATTAATCCGACAGTATATTTTATAATTACAGGTTTTCTTCCACGGAAGGAACCTGTTTCCTACGGAATAGCTCAGTTGGTAGAGCACTGGTCTCCAAAACCAGGTGTCGGGAGTTCGAGCCTCTCTTCCCGTGCTAATCAGAAGAACTCATGTTAAATAACATAGTTACATATTGCAAGAATTCTTACGACGAACTAGCTCATAAGACCACGTGGCCAACCCGCCAGGAATTGACGCATAGTGCAATTATTGTACTGGTTGCTTCCCTTGTACTTGCGCTCTTAGTGGCTGGCATGGATTGGGTTTTCCGTACTCTTATGGAGCTCATCTTTCTGTCTAAATTTTAATTCCTTCAAGTAAAATGGCTGAAGCATCAGTTTCAATGGCTTGGTATGTCCTTCGCGCAATCAGTGGCAAAAGAGGCTAAGGTGAAAAGAGTACATTGACGCCGAGATTAAAAACAATAGTCTGAATGGAAATGTAGCCCAGGTTCTTATTCCCACTGAGAAAGTCGCTACAGATGCGTGGGAATAAACGAGTTGTAAAGAGAAAGCTATCTTCCTGGCTATGTTTTTGGTGGAAGCTAGGCTGGTAGGTGAGATTGCGCATACTTTGCGTAATACTCAAATGTATTAGGTTTTCTTCCGGATATGAAAAATCCGGAACCTTTACGTGAGGCAGAGGTGAACCAGATCCTTGGAAAAGTTGACGAAATTGAGGACGATGTCAAAGACATGGAGATTCCTTATGTTGTCGGCGAAGTGGTAAAAGGTTACGGAGGGGCCGTTTGCAGGCTTCACTGGTGCTATCGAAAAGGTAGACGAAGAGAAGAAGAAAGTGACGGTTACCGTAAAGGTTTTTCGGCCGCAGTACAGGTCTCGACCTTGGTTTTATGCAAGTTGAGAAGGAATTGGGTTAATGTTACGTAATCTTCGATTCCTTATAAATTAAATAATAAAAATAACAATGGCTAAAAAGAAGTTGCTGGATTAATCAAATTACAGATTAAAGGCGGCGCTGCAAATCCTGCTCCTCCGTAGGTCCTGCTTTTGGGTTCTAAAGGGTATCAATATTATGGTTTCTGCAAAGCAGTTCAATGCCAGAACGCAGGATAAGGCTGGAAAGGTTCTCCTGTAGTAATCACGTATTACGCAGATAAGACTTTCTCCTTCATTATTAAGACTCCTCCTGCAGCAGTGCAATTGCTAGAAGCAGCAAAGAAGAAAAGTGGTTCTGCACAGCCCAATCGTCAAAAAGTGGGAAGCGTTACTTGGGAACAAGTGAAGGCAATCGCTGAAGACAAGATGGCAGATTTGAACTGCTTTTACTATAGAGGCCGCAATGCGTTTGATCGCCGGTACGGCTCGTAGCATGGGTATCACGGTTTCAGGTGAATTCCCCGAGAATAAATAAACTTCAATTTTTAAAAACAAGAATGAGTAAACTGACAAAAAATCGAAAAGCCGTCGCTGGTAAAAGTTGAAGCAGGGAAAAGCTTACACGCTGAAAGAAGCCGCACAACTCGTTAAGGAAATTACTACAACGAAGTTTGATGCTTCATTGGATATCGACGTACGTCTTGGTGTGGATCCTCGCAAAGGCAAAACCAAATGGTTCGTGGCGTGGTTTCTCTTCCAAATGGTACGGGTAAGACTGTCCGCGTGCTCTGCCTCTGTACTCCTGATAAGGAGGAAGCTGCTAAGGCTGCCGGTGCTGACTATGTGGGTCTCGACGAATATATCGAGAAAAATTAAAGGGTGGTTGGACTGATATTGATGTTATCATCACTATGCCTGCCATCATGGGTAAGATTGGTGCGCTGGGTCGTGTGCTCGGTCCGCGTGGCTGATGCCCTAACCCTAAGAGTGGTACTGTTACCATGGACGTTGAGAAAGCTGTCCGTGAGGTAAAACAAGGTAAGATTGACTTTTAAGGTTGATAAGGCAGGTATCGTACACGCCTCTATTGGTAAAGTTTCTTTCTCTCCCGAACAAATCTTCGGTAATGCAAAGGAATTCATCGATACTATTATCAAATTGAAGCCTTCTGCTGCAAAAGGTACGTATATAAAGAGTATTTATCTTTCCTCAACGATGAGTCAGGGGTATTAAAGTAGATCCCAAATCTGTTGACGAAGCTTAATAGGAATAAGAATCATGAGAAAGGAAGATAAAGCTATTATCATCGAGAAGCTCGGTGAGAAAACTCAAAAGAATACGCTCACTTTTTATCTGGTAGATGTTACAGGCTTAAATGCCGAAACTACCAGTGCATTGAGAAGAAAGTGCTTCAAGTCTGAAATTAAGATGGTTGTTGTTAAGAATAACCTTCTTCACAAGGCACTTGAGCAATCTGAAACTGACTTTACTCCTCTTTATGATAGCTTGAAAGGAACAACAGCAGTGTTCTTCTGTAACACAGCAAATGTCCCTGCAAAGCTCATCAAGGAAGAAGGTAAGGCAACAGGTATTCCCGCTCTGAAGGCTGCTTACGCAGAGGAAGAAATCTACGTAGGTGCTGAAAATCTCGACGCACTCGTTGCAATCAAGAGCAGAACGAGGTTATCGCAGAAGTTGTGGCTTTGCTGCAATCTCCAGCGAAGAATGTTATCTCAGCTCTCCAGTCTGGTTCACAGACTATTCACGGTGTGCTTAAAACTTTGGGCGAGCGCTCCGAGTAAGCGATTGAGACCCGCTATATAACATAGATTTTTAAAAACAAATAAATACATTAAAAGAAAAATGGCAGATATCAAAGCTATTGCTGAAGAATTGGTAAATTTGACAGTAAAAAGAAGTTAACGAGTTGGCACAGGTCCTCAAGGAAGAGTATGGCATCGAACCCGCAGCTGCAGCTGTTGCAGTTGCTGCTGGTCCCGCAGTAGGTGGTGCTGCAGCAGCAGAAGAAAAACTGCTTTCGACGTTGTCCTGAAAAGATGCAGGTGCTGCTAAACTGAAGGTTGTTAAGGCTGTTAAAGAGCAGTGTGGCCTCGGTCTGAAGGAAGCTAAAGACCTCGTAGACGGTGTTCCTAGCAAGCTGAAAGAAGGTGTTGCTAAGGAAGAAGCAGAAGCACTGAAGAAGGCACTTGAAGCTGAAGGTGCAGTTGTGAGAAATCGCCTAAGTCAATTTCTCATAAACATTCGGTTAAGGATCCTCTGGTAGAGGGTTCTTAACCTTTTGTGTCTATAAACTACTTTTGACCTTTTTGTCAAGGTGAAGTCCAATCAACAAATTCAATAGAATGTCTAAAATTATTGATGGTCGCGTAAACTTCGCGTCAGTACAAAAATCCGATGCCTTATCCGGATTTCCTCGACGTGCAGCTGAAATCCTATCGGGATTTCCTCCAACTCGACACTCCGGCAGAAAAAGCGTAAAAACGATGGTCTGTACAAAGTTTTTTGCTGAGAATTTCCCTATTGCAGATACTCGCAACAACTTTGTGCTTGAATTCCTCGACTATTATATCGATGCTCCACGTTACACGATAGAGGAATGTCTCGAAAGAGGCCTTACGTATAGTGTGCCTCTGAAGGCGAAACTTAAGTTGTACTGCACGGATCCAGATCATGAGGATTTTGATACGGTCGTTCAAGATGTTTTCTTGGGCCCCATTCCTTATATGACGGAAAATGGTACCTTTGTCATCAACGGTGCAGAGCGTGTAGTTGTTTCTCAGTTGCACCGTTCACCAGGTGTGTTCTTTGGTTCAAGTGTACACGCCAACGGAACTCAACTGTATAGTGCGCGTATCATTCCTTTCAAAGGTTCTTGGATAGAGTTTGCTACGGATATTAACAGCGTTATGTATGCTTACATCGATCGTAAGAAAAAGTTACCCGTAACGACTCTTCTCCGTGCTATCGGTTTTGAAAGTGATAAAGACATTCTTAAGATTTTTCAATCTTTCTGATGAAATCAAGGTTAATAAGACCAATTTGAAGAAGGCTGTTGGTCGCAAGTTGGCTGCACGCGTTATGAAAACGTGGGTGGAGGACTTTGTTGATGAAGATACAGGTGAGGTTGTTTCTATTGATCGTAGTGAAATAATACTCGAGCGTGAAAGTATTATTGAAGCAGATGATATCGAAAAAGATCATAGATTCAGGTGCTCAAACTATTGAAGTACACCACGCGGATTCTTCTTCAACGGATTACAGTATTATCTTCAACACTCTTCAGAAAGACCCCTGTAATTCAGGAGTCAGAAGCTGTTACTTACATTTTATCGCCAGTTGCGTAATGCAGATCCAGCAGATGATGCAAGTGCACGTGAAGTTATCAACAATCTTTTTCTTTTCTGATAAGCGTTACGACCTTGGAGGGTTGGTCGCTATCGTATGAATAAGAAACTTGGTTTGACGACCGATAATGATACTCGCGTCTTGACTCGTGAAGACATTATTGAAATTATCAAGTACCTTGTTGAGTTGATAAACTCTAAGGCTACTGTCGATGATATAGACCACTTAAGTAACCGTCGTGTTCGCACGGTTGGTGAACAGTTGGCAAATCAATTTAATATAGGTCTTGCTCGTATGCGAGTCGCACCATCCGCGAACGTATGAATGTTCGCGATAATGAGTGTTTACTCCGATGGATTTGATTAACGCTAAGACGATTTCTTCCGTTATCAATTCCTTCTTCGGAACAAATGCTCTTTCTCAATTTATGGACCAAACAAATCCGCTTGCAGAGGTTACTCACAAGCGCCGTCTTTCTGCTCTTGGTCCTGGCGGTCTTTCTCGTGAGCGTGCTGGTTTCGAAGTTCGAGACGTACACTATACTCACTATGGTCGCCTTTGCCCGATTGAGTCTCCTGAAGGTCCAAACATTGGTTTGATTTCTTCTCTTTGTGTTTATGCAAAGATCGATGACCTCGGCTTTATAGAGACTCTATCGTCAAGTGAAAGATTCAATTGTCGATTTGAATAACGACAATGTAGTTTATCTCAGTGCAGAGGAAGAGGAAGATAAGATTATCGGTCAGGGTAATGCACCGTTGAATCCAGATGGTACTTTCATTCGTTCGAAGGTGAAGTGTCGTCAGGATGCAGATTATCCTGTTGTTCCGCCTGCACAAGTTGACTTGATGGACGTTGCACCACAGCAGATTGCCTCTATAGCAGCTTCATTGATTCCTTCCTTGAACACGATGATGCTCACCGTGCATTGATGGGTTCAAACATGATGCGTCAGGCAGTTCCTTTGATTCATTCTGAAGCTCCTATTGCAGGTACAGGTATTGAGCGTCAAGTGTGTGTTGATTCCGCACTATGATATCTGCAGAAGGCGATGGTGTGGTTGAGTTTGTTGATGCAACAGTTATTCGTATCAAGTACGATCGCTCAGAAGACGATGATTTTTGTTAGCTTTTGATTCTGCGGTGAAGGAATATCGTATTCCTAAGTTCCGTCGTACGAACCAAAACATGGTCTTTGACCTTCGCCCGACCTGCGTTGTTGGTCAGCGTGTGGCAAAAGGCGATATTCTCACAGAAGGTTATGCTACAGAAGATGGTGAGTTGGCTCTTGGCCGTAATCTCCTCGTTGCATACATGCCTTGGAAGGGATACAACTACGAGGATGCTATTGTGCTCAATGAGCGCATGGTTCGTGAAGATATTCTGACTTCTGTTCATGTAGACGAATTCTCCCTTGAAGTTCGCGAGACGAAGCGAGGAATGGAAGAATTGACCAATGATATTCCAAATGTCAGCGAAGATGCAACGAAAGACCTTGATGAGAACGGTATCATCCGTGTAGGTGCTCGCGTTGTGCCTGGTGACATAATGATTGGTAAGATCACGCCGAAGGGTGAGAGCGATCCTACGCCGGAAGAAAAATTGCTTCGTGCTATCTTTTGGTGATAAAGCCGGCGATGTTAAGGACGCTTCTTTGAAAGCAAATCCCTCTTTGACAGGTGTTGTTATTGATCGCAAACTCTTTAGTAAAGCTATCAAAACGCGTGCATCTAAGGCAGCAGATAAGATTACGTTGCAGAAACTTGACGATAAGTTCCAAAAGGAAACAGAAGAGCTGAAGAATCTTATGATAACCAAGCTTCTTGCTTTGGTAGAAGACCAAAAGATTCTTGGCGTGAAGGATACAATTGGTACAGAAGTAATTGCTAAAGGGGGCTAAATTGACTAAGTCTGTTTTAGAAACCCTTGACTTTACTTCACTGCAGCTTAACAACTGGACTACATGATGAGCGTATTAACAATCTTATAAGTCGTCTTGTCCTGAACTATCTCCATAAGTATAACCAGATGGATGCAGAGCTCAAACGAAAGAAGTTCTCTATCACTATAGGTGATGAACTTCCTTCAGGAATCATTCAGATGGCAAAGGTTTATATTGCTAAGAAGCGTAAGATTGGAGTGGGTGATAAGATGGCAGGTCGACACGGTAACAAGGGTATTGTTTCCAAGATTGTACGTCAGGAAGATATGCCCTTCTTGCCCGATGGCCGTCCAGTTGATATTGTCTTGAACCCGCTGGGTGTGCCTTCTCGTATGAACCTCGGACAGATTTTTCGAAGCTGTGCTCGGTGCGGCAGGTTATCACCTCGGCGTGAAGTTTGCTACGCCTATCTTTGATGGTGCACATCTCGATGACCTTTGCGAATGGACCGATAAGGCAGGCTTACCACGCTATTGTTCTATGCAGCTCTATGATGGAGCAACAGGTGAGGCCTTCGACCAGAAGGCAACTGTAGGTATGACCTATATGTTGAAACTCGGTCACATGGTTGAAGATAAGATGCACGCACGTTCTATTGGTCCGTACTCTCTCATTACTCAGCAGCCCCTTGGTGGTAAAGCACAATTTGGTGGTCAGCGTTTTGGTGAGATGGAGGTTTGGGCACTTTGAGGGCTTTTGGTGCTTCTCATGTGCTGCAAGAAGTGCTCACTATTAAGTCTGATGATGTAACAGGCCGTGCCAAAGCTTATGAAGCTATCGTTAAGGGCGAACAGATGCCTACTCCAGGTATCCCTGAATCTCTCAATGTCCTGCTCCACGAGCTTCGCGGTTTGGGTCTCAGCATCAAGCTCGACTAATCCCGGAAACTCTTTACACAATTATATATATAGAATATCATGGCTTTTTAAAAAGAGACAATAAGATAAAGAGTAACTTCACGAAGATTACCATTGGTTTGGCTTCTCCAGAAGAGATTCTTGCAAACTCATATGGTGAGGTTCTGAAGCCTGAAACCATCAACTATCGCACTTATAAAACCAGAGCGAGATGGCCTCTTCTGTGAGCGCATTTTCGGCCCAACAAAGGACTATGAATGCCATTGCGGTAAGTACAAGCGTATTCGCTATAAAGGTATTGTTTGTGACCGTTGCGGTGTTGAGGTAACAGAGAAGAAGGTGCGTCGTGAGCGTGCTGGTCACATTGCACTTATAGTGCCCGTGGCTCATATTTGGTATTTCCGTTCACTCCCCAATAAGATGGGCTACCTTCTTGGGTTGCCTACTAAGAAGCTCGACTCTGTCATCTACTACGAACGCTATATCGTTATTCAGCCAGGAGTTTTGGCAGACGATGTTGAGTATATGCAGTTGCTTGAGGAAACGGAATATCTCGAACTCCTTCGCAAACTCCCGAAAGAAAATCAGTATTTGGAAGATACTGACCCCAATAAGTTTATTGCTAAGATGGGTGCAGAGGCTGTTTATGACCTCTTGAGCCGTCTTGATCTTGACCAGATGAGTTACGAACTTCGCGACCGTGCGAATAGCGACTCTTCACAGCAACGTAAAAATGAGGCCTTGAAGCGACTTCAGGTTGTTGAATCTTTCCGTGCAAGCAAAGATACGAATCGTCCAGAATGGATGATTATGAAGATTTTGCCTGTCACACCGCCTGATCTTCGCCCACTCGTGCCTCTTGATGGCGGTCGTTTTGCAACGTCGGACTTGAACGACCTCTATCGTCGTGTCTTGATTCGTAACAATCGTTTGAAGCGGCTCATCGAAATCAAAAGCTCCCAAGTAATCCTTCGTAATGAGAAGCGTATGCTTCAGGAAGCTGTTGATAGTCTTTTCGATAACTCTCGTAAGAGTAGTGCCGTCAAGAGCGATAGTAACCGTCCTCTGAAATCTCTCTCAGATGCTCTCAAAGGAAAAACAAGGCCGTTTCCGTCAGAACCTTCTCGGTAAGCGTGTGAGACTACTCTGCGCGTTCTGTAATCGTTGTTGGTCCTGAGTTGAAAATGGGCGAATGCGGTCTGCCAAAATTGATGGCAGCAGAACTCTATAAGCCGTTTATCATTCGTAAGCTCATCGAGCGCGGTATTGTTAAAACGGTGAAGAGCGCAAAAGAAGATTGTAGACCGTCGCGATCCTGTGATTTTGGGACATCCTCGAATACGTGATGAAAGGTCATCCAGTGCTCCTCAACCGTGCACCGACTCTTCACCGTCTGGGTATTCAGGCTTTCCAACCGAAACTTATCGAGGGTAAAAAGCTATTCAACTCCACCCGTTAGCATGTACGGCTTTTTAATGCCGACTTCGACGGCGACCAGATGGCGGTTCACCTTCCCCTGAGCAACGAAGCTATTATGGAGGCAGAAGTATTGATGCTTCAGAGCCACAATATCTTGAATCCTGCCAATGGTGCTCCTATTACAGTACCTTCACAGGATATGATTCTCGGTTTGTATTATATCACAAAACTGCGTAAAGGTGCCAAGGGCGAAGGTCTTACTTTCTATGGTGCAGAAGAGGCTATCATTGCTTACAATGAAGGCAAGGTAGACGTTCACGCTCCAGTGAAGGTTATCGTTGATGATGTTGACGAGAAAGGTTTCCTCTGCGCCATATGGTTGAAACTTCTGTAGGTCGTGTCATTGTCAACGAGATCATACCTCAAGAGGTTGGTTTCTTCAATGGTATCATTTCTAAGAAGTCTCTGCGTGATATCATCGCACGCGTAATTAAGACTGTAAACATGGCTCGTGCTTGCGAATTCCTGGATGGTATCAAGAATCTGGGTTATCGTAAGTCGTACGAAGGTGGTCTTTCATTCAACCTTGATGATATCATCATCCCTGTTGAGAAGAAAGAGATTGTGCAGCGTGGTAACGATGAGATTGATCAGATTACCTCCAACTATAATATGGGTTTTTATTACCGACAAGGAGCGTTACAATCAGGTAATTGATACGTGGACACACGTTAATACCGACTTGAAGAAGACATTGATGAAACAGATGACGAAGCCGACCAAGGTTTCAATGCCGTGTTCATGATGTTGGATTCTGGTGCCCGTGGTTCTGCTGATCAGATTGCTCAGTTGGCAGGGTATGCGTGGTTTGATGGCTAAGCCCCAAAAAGCTGGTGCAGAAGGAGCGCAAATTATTGAGAACCCAATTCTTTCTAACTTCAAGGAAGGTATGAGCGTGTTGGAGTACTTTATCTCTCACTCACGGTGCTCGTAAGGGTTTGGCCGATACCGCTTTGAAGACTGCCGATGCTGGTTATCTGACACGTCGTTTGGTGGATGTTAGCCATGATGTGATTATCAATGAAACAGACTGTGGTACACTCCGTGGCCTCGTATGTACAGCTCTTAAAGATGGTGATGAAATTATCTCTTCTTTGGGTGAGCGTATTCTTGGACGTGTAAGTGTTCACGACATTATTCACCCAACAACTGGTAAACTCATCGTTGCTGCAGGTGAAGAAATCACCGAAGCCATTGCAGATGAAATCGAAGCAAGTCCAATCGAGAGTGTTGAGATTCGTTCGGTTCTCACTTGTGAGAGCAAGCACGGCGTTTGTCAGAAGTGTTATGGTCGCAACTTGGCTACTCATCGCTTAGTGCAGATGGGAGAACCTGTTGGTGTCATTGCAGCACAGTCTATCGGTGAACCGGGTACACAGCTGACTCTTCGTACGTTCCACGCTGGTGGTATTGCTTCTAACGATGCTGCTAAAGCAACCATTGTTTCTAAGCAAGATTGCCGAGTAGAATTTGATGAACTTCGTACGGTAGAAATTACCAACGAAGACGGAAGTGCCGGAAAGGTTGTTGTGGGACGTTTGGCTGAAGTCCGCTTTTGTGGACGAGCATACAGGTATCGTTCTTTCAGCTCAGAATGTACCTTATGGTTCTCAACTCTTTGTTAAGGACAAAGATCACGTTGAAAAAGGGCACAGTGATTGCCAAGTGGGACCCCTTCAATGCTGTAATTGTAACAGAATTCTCAGGTAAGATTCGCTTCAATGATATTATTGAAGGTATAACCTATCGTGTAGAAGAAGACGACGCTACAGGTTTGCGCGAACGCATCGTGATAGAGTCCAAGGAAAAGAATAAGATTCCTACTGTTGATATTCTTAACGAGAAGGGTGAAATCCTCCATAGCTACAACTTCCCCATCAATGGTCACATTGTTGTTGAAGACGGAGAAGATCTCAAGGCCGGTGCAATTCTTGTGAAGATTCCACGTGTTGTTGGTAAGGCAGGTGATATTACCGGTGGTCTTCCTCGTGTGACAGAGCTCTTCGAAGCTCGCAATCCGAGCAACCCAGCAGTGGTTAGTGAAATTGATGGTGAGGTAACGATGGGAGCACTGAAGCGTGGTAATCGCGAAGTCATTGTAACCTCTAAGCTCGGTGAAATCAAGAAGTATCTCGTTCCTCTGTCAAAACAGATTCTGGTGCAGGAAAACGACTATGTCCGTGCAGGTGAAGCCCTCTCCGATGGCTCTATCACTCCGTCAGACATTCTCTCAATTATGGGTCCGACGGCCGTACAGGAATATATCGTAAATCAAGTACAAGACGTTTACCGTCTTCAGGGTGTGAAGATCAATGATAAGCACTTTGAAGTTATCGTTCGTCAGATGATGCGTAAGGTACAGATCAATGATCCAGGTGATACTCGCTTCCTCGAACTTCAGATGGTCGACAAACTCGACTTTGCAGATGAGAATGATCGCATCTGGGGGTAAGAAGGTCGTTGTTGATGCTGGCGACAGTGAAACAATGAAGAAGGGTATGATTGTAACAGCTCGTAAGCTCCGCGATGAAAACTCTCAGTTGAAACGCCGCGACCTCAAGCTCGTTAAGACTCGTGATGCTGTTGCAGCAACGTCCACTCAGGTGCTTCAAGGTATCACACGCGCAGCATTGCAAACTAAGAGCTTCATGTCGGCTGCTTCCTTCCAGGGAAACAACCAAGGTGCTCAACGAAGCTGCCATCAGTGGTAAGACCGACCAGCTCGAAGGTATGAAAGAAAACGTTATCTGTGGTCACCTCATCCCAGCAGGTACAGGTATGCGTGAGTTCAGTCACCTCATTGTTGGCGATATGGATGATTATCGACGTATGCAAAAAGAAGAAGCCGAAGCGTAAACTCACTTCTTCGTTAAATATCTTATAAGAGTGCCGCTCTCAAAACGAGGGTGGCACTCATTATTATCGACTTTTTAGGCCAAATCCCTTTTCAGAGGGAATTTCCCCTAAAAATGTGCCATCTCTTGCAGACAGTTCAATATCCTTATTGGATCAGCTGATACAATAAGCGCGTCAGCTGATAGCCTTATTGTTTTCTCAAACACAATAAAGATATTCTTTGCTATGCTTATCGTTATTATCTAAGTCCTCCTGTAACGTTCTCTTTTACGCCTCAAACCTTTTGCCCATCCTGCGTAGAGTTTTTCAAGTAAATAAAAAGCGGACAACCTAATTAGGGTTGTCCGCTTTTATTTATGGACAGATAGTTTTAAGCATTACCTTTAGGGGAACACCGAAAGGATTTTGCCGTTTTGCTACCAGCCTGTGCCAACTCAGGGAAGTTCGATAGGACCGAACTGAGCTTCATATTTCTGCACATTATCTTGCAAAGCTGCCAGCAAACGCTTAGCGTTTTCAGGAGCCAACATTATACGAGCCACTACTGGAGCCTTAGGCATACCAGGGAGAACACGAACAAAGTCGGCAATGAACTCTGCATGAGAGTGTGACAGAATTGCAAGGTTTGCATAGTTGCCCATTGCAACTTCTGGAGTCAGTTCAATCTGGAGCTGACCATCTTGAGGATTGTTTTGATCTTCCATTTTAGTCAAAGTGTTTATTATTAAAGATTTGTCTGTTTTTGCTACTTGTATACGACAAAAGTAGGCTATAAAACTCAAAAAGCCAAGTAAAAAAATACTGATTTTTTGATGAAGACTCAATAAAAATATGTAGTTTTTGTTGAAAGGTTTGCACATATCAAAAATTATATTGAATTTTTGCAGCGTCTAATTAGACACCTAAAGAACTCGATAGAAATATATATAAAACTTAAGATAACTAATAAGTAGAAATACTAAATCATTAATTTTTATTTAACTATGCGTAAATTATTTACATTGATTGCAGCAAGTGCAATGGTACTTGGTGCAAACGCACAGAGCTACGAAGGCAACAAGTTCTTCGACAATTGGTCTTTTGGTGTAGAAGGTGGTGTTACTACTGCTACTACTGCTCTTCATCAGATGGAAGGCTCCCACAAGGCTTGGAAGCAAGGTGCATTCTTCGGTGGCATGCGTGGTATTGCAGGTGCTGAATTGACGAAGCAGATCGTTCCTGCTTTCGGTATCGCAGTTCAGGATCACGCAGCTTTCAACTGGACAGACTCTAAGACTGTTGTTGACTACAACGACTTGGTAGTTTTTGGGTAAATTGAACTTCATGAACTTCTTCGGTGGTTACACGGGTACTCCGCGTACTTTCGAACTTGAAGGTGTATTCGGTGGTGGCTGGCGCTACTATTTCAATAAGAACGCTAACTACATCAACAACTCTACTGTTAATAAGTTCGTGAAAGCAGACGGAACTGGCCGTAATGACTTCATTGCAAAAGGCTGGTTTGAACCTGTTGTTCAACCTCGGTGAAAGTAAGGCTTGGACTATCGCTGTTAAGCCAGCTATCGTTTGGGATCTTGACTACTTCTCTTATCGTGGTAACGATCCTTATAATGGCGCTCGCTTCAATTTGCACCACAGCAACATCGAGCTCATGGCTGGTGTTACTTACCACTTCAAGAGTTCTAACGGCGCTCACCACTTCACTGTTGTTACTCCGCGCGACCAAGCTGAAATCGATGGTCTGAACGCACGTATCAACGATCTCCGTGGTCAGCTCGCTGATAAGGATTCTCAGCTCGACGCAGCTAATCGTCAGATCGCTGACCTCCAGAACCAGCTCAACGACTGCCGCAACCAGAAGCCAGTTGTTAAGGTGAAGGAAGAAACTAACCGTCTGATGGAATCTGCTGTTACTTTCCGTCAAGGTAAGAGCGTTATCGACGCTTCTCAGATGCCTAACGTAGAGCGCGTTGCTATCTACCTCAAGAATCATTCTGCAGCTACTGCTACTATCAAGGGTTACGCTTCTCCCGAAGGTCCTCTTGATCTGAACATGCGCCTTGCAGAGGCTCGTGCTAATGCTGTTAAGACAATGCTCGTTAACAAGTACAAGATCGCTGCTAAGCGTCTGACTGCTGAAGGTCAGGGTATCGGTAAGATGTTCTCTGAACCAGAATGGAACCGCGTTGCTATCAGCACTATCGATGAGAAGTAAAGAATTAGACTTACATTAGATTTTTATATGAGAGCTGGAAGATTTCTTCCAGCTCTTTTTATATTATGCATTGAAATCTTTAGGGAAAAGCATTCACTGCAAAGGGCTATTTGTTTTATCGATACATTAAAAGTGGTATAAATAATATTAAAAAGCATTGTGGTAGATTACTGGAATAACTAATTTCGCAGATGAAATTTAATTATCATATATAGCAATGGAAAAAAATTAAGGTAGCAATAGTTGGCTATGGTAATATTGGCCACTATACATTGCAGGCTCTTGAGGCTGCACCCGATTTCGAACTTGTAGGTATTGTTCGTCGTCATCCCGAAGAAAAACAACCACAAGAACTTGCCTCTTACAAGGTAGTGAAAGATATACAAGAACTCGGTCAGGTAGATGTGGCTATTCTTGCAACTCCCTCACGTGAGGTTGAAGAAACGGCTAGCCTATTCTGGCTTTGGGAATCAATACTGTTGATAGTTTCGATATTCACACGGAGGTGTTAGCACTTCGTTCAAAACTTTCCGCTGCTGCGTTGGCACATAATGCAGTGAGTATCATCTCTGCTGGTTGGGATCCAGGTACCGATTCTATTGTTCGCACGATGTTGCAGGCCATTGCGCCAAAGGGCGTGACATATACAAACTTCGGCCCAGGTATGAGTATGGGTCACACAGTGGCTGTGAAAGCAATCAAGGTGTGAAAGCAGCTCTTTCCATGACGATTCCTCTTGGCACCAGCATTCATCGCCGCATGGTTTATATCGAATTGGAAGAAGGCGCTGACTTCAAAGAGTGGAAGCAGCTATCAAAAAAACGATCCTTATTTCGTACATGATGAGGACTCACGTTCAGCAGGTTCCTTGCGTGGACGATGTGATTGATATGGGACATGGTGTAGATCTTACGCGAAAAGGCGTTAGCGGAACAACTCAGAATCAGCTGTTCGAATTTAAGATGCATATCAATAATCCCGCACTTACGGCTCAAATCCTTGTTTGTTCAGCTCGTGCAACAATGCGTCAGCAACCTGGCTGCTATACTATGCCTGAAGTACCAGTCATAGATCTGCTGCCTGGAGATCGTGACCAGCTCATCCCACAATTAGTTTAGTGTGTTAAATAAAAATAGAAAAATCAGGGGCGAAGTGATCCACTTCGCCCCGATTTTGCATTATTTTTATGGTTCGTCAGGCCATGGTACTTGTTGTTTGTTTCGTTTCCACGTTGGGCGTTGTGCCTTGTAGGCGCGCAGAGAATCGGATAGTTCCTGCGTAAGTTGTTGTGTTAAATCGGGTAGGGCAGCAGAAATATCATTCCGTTCGCCAATATCTTCCTTGATATTAAACAAACGCTTTTTCACGTGTTTCCCAAAAATAAACAAGATGATAGTCACCTTTCATGATAGCCGAGTAAGCTCCGTAACCCTCTTCGCGTGAGACACCCGTTGTCCAGATGTTGGGGAAATGCCAAATGAAAGTGCGTTCGCGCCGTTTGTTCGGTTGTTTTAGAAGGTCAACAAAACTAACTCCATCCACATTTTGCAATGTTCTGTAGTTTCTCACGCCGGCCATCTCCAGAAGAGATGGGAAGAAATCTTCTATCATAACGCGGTTATCGTTAGACGTTCCAGCTTTTGTAACTTTGGGCCAATAAACAATCATTGGCTCCTTTATTCCGCCTAGATAAGCCGAACCCTTACCGGCTCGCGCGAGCCAATTCTGATCATAGTCTTCTCTTCCTTGTCTGACGGCCACACCCTGTCCACCATTGTCCGACATGAAGATAATGATGGTGTTTTGTGCGGTCTTAGGATGTTGTTCAAGAAAATCCATCAAGTCGCCCAAACTCTTATCCATTCCTTCCACCAGTGCAGCATGATTTATCTCACTTTTGTTGAGTCGCGCCTTTAACTGTTCGTCACAAACACCCTGTCCGTCACGATCTTGGTAGTTGCTGGTGAATCGGATGTCAGGTTGGTAAGGTATGTGGATGGCATAGTGTGACATATAGAGAAAAAGGCTTCTTTTCAGCAATGGGCTTTTTGAGATGGTCTATTGCTCGAGCGTTAAAAGCTTCTGTGAGAAAAGTTCCTTTTTCGTAGTATTTTTCTAAACCGCCCACGTGAAAATCTCCACGGCCGTAATTGTCTGCTGCCAAGTAGCTGCCCGGACCACCATTTGCAGCCCCAGCAATGTTTTACATCGAATCCCATCTCTGTAGGGTTTTCTCCAGGTGTCTGCTGCGCACCAAAGTGAGCTTTGCCACAAAGGATGGTATAATATCCATGATCGTGTAGGAGTTGAGGAAGCGGAGTGATAAAGTAGCTCGTCCGAAATTAGCATAGTTCTGCGCTTTCTCTGGTTGAATGCCATTACAGTTCCATTCGGGCAAATCAATAGAGTCGCTGGGAGAATCCGTTGTTCGGTTGAAATGAATCGTCCAATTTGTCACGCGATGGCGTGCTGCATTCATTCCCGAGAGGAGCGAACAGCGTGACGGAGAAGATATTGCACACGCATAGGCTTGGGTGAATTTCACGCCCATATTGGCAAAGTCGCTCCATGTTTGGTGTATGGTAGCGATTGTTGAGCGGAGTGGGATGTTCCCAGAAAGGAACAGATGTTTCTTGCCATCCCATATCGTCTACTAGAAAAAGAACGATATTGGGATGTTGTCAGGGCTTGCATAGGAAGGCTTAGTGCAAAAACCTGCTAAAGCCATTCCAAAAACGGATAAAAAGTTCTTCATATATGTGTTTATGAAAATGCGTTAGATGTTATGATTGCAAATATACATCTTTGTGAGGTAAAACTTATTCTGTGCCTCCATACAAAACGCAAAAATCACGAGTGAAAACCTTTCGTGCGAGTTTTTTATATTTATGATCTGCGATACATCTTTAGAGGAATGGAGAAGAAAAACCTCGTTCTGATGTTTTCTATGCTGATGTGTAAATGAAGAAAAATCATAGTGGTCTTGACGAAAAATAGAACACAAAAGCTCCGAGGAAGTAGTCCTCTGAATGGATGAAAGAGAAAAAGATACTAAATATAAGTTGTTGAAATCTTGTTCGTTCAGATTGTTTTTTTCATAATTTTGCAGCCGCTAAGGCATGTTGTATGCCCTACATCTCAAGTAAGAAAAATAAAACAAATATATAAACAATTAAAAATCAACAAAAATGCCTACTATTCAACAATTAGTAAGAAAAGGGTAGAACAGCAGAAACGGCTAACTCCAAGTCACCTGCTCTTGATTCTTGCCCACAGCGTAGAGGCGTGTGCGTTCGTGTTTATACCACAACGCCGAAGAAGCCTAATTCAGCAATGCGTAAGGTGGCTCGTGTTCGTTTGACGAACTCTAAAAAGTCAACTCTTACATCCCCGGAGAGGGACACAACTTGCAGGAACACAGCATCGTGCTGGTTCGTGGTGGTCGTGTGAAGGACCTCCCTGGTGTTCGTTATCACATCGTTCGTGGTACGTTGGATACTGCTGGTGTTGCTAACCGTACGCAGCGTCGTTCTAAATACGGTGCTAAGCGTCCTAAAAGCAGCTAAAGTAATTAGAAATAAAAAGTTTGGTTTGCAGAAAGGTTGAGTAAACATCGCAACGGCGAGTTGAAGAACAAAGATGCAGCCCATTAAAACCAATAAGAAAAATGAGAAAAGCTAAACCAAAAACGTTTGATCCTTCGGATCCCGTTTTCGGAGACCAGAAGGTTTCAAGTTTGTGAATCACCTGATGTACGATGGTAAGAAGAATATCTCTTATGAGATTTTCTACAATGCTTTGAACCTCGTAGGTGAGAAGATGAAGGACAATGAAAAGTCTCCGCTGGAGATTTGGAAAGCTGCCCTCGATAAAATCACTCCGCAGGTGGAGTGAAGAGCCGCCGTATTGGTGGTGCTACTTTTCCAAGTGCCTACAGAGATTCGTCCCGACCGCAAAGAGAGCATCTCTATGAAGAATATGATTGCTTTCGCTCGTAAGCGCGGAGGTAAGACTATGGCTGATAAGCTCGCTGCCGAAAATCATGGATGCATTCAATGAGCAGGGTGGCGCATTCAAGCGTAAGGAAGATATGCACCGCATGGCTGAGGCTAACCGTGCATTCGCTCACTTCAGATTCTAAACAGCAAGTAGCATAAAATAAACAATGGCAAAACAAGATCTTCATTTGACGCGTAATATCGGTATCATGGCCCACATTGATGCTGGTAAAACGACTACATCCGAACGTATCCTTTTCTACACTGGTAAAACTCACAAGATTGGTGAGGTTCACGACGGTGCAGCAACAATGGACTGGATGGCCCAAGAGCAGGAGCGCGGTATCACTATTACTTCCGCTGCTACAACATGTTCTTGGAACTGGAATAATAATTCTTATAAGATCAACCTGATTGACACTCCGGGACACGTTGACTTCACAGCTGAGGTTGAGCGTTCTCTTCGTGTTCTTGATGGTGCTGTAGCTACTTACTCTGCTGCCGATGGCGTTCAGCCGCAGTCTGAGACTGTTTGGCGTCAGGCTGATAAATCCAACGTACCCCGTATTGGTTATGTGAACAAGATGGACCGTTCTGGTGCAGATTTCTTTGAGACTGTACGCCAGATGAAGGACCTCCTCGGTGCAAACCCTGTCCCTGTTCAGATTCCTATCGGTGCAGAAGAAAACTTCAGGGGTGTTGTAGATCTCATCAAGATGAAGGCTATCCTTTTGGCACGATGAGACAATGGGCGCAGACTATGATATAGAAGACGTTCCCGCAGAACTTGTTGACGAAGCTCAAGAGTGGCGCGACAAGATGCTCGAGGAAGCTTCTAACTTCGACGAAGACCTCATGACGAAGTATTTCGACGATCCTTCTACTATCACTGAAGAAGAAATCATCGCAGCTCTTCTGCAAGGGTACCGTATCTATGGAGATTACTCTATAGCTTCTCGGTTCTTCTTACAAGAATAAGGGTGTTCAGCCTTTGCTCGACTACGTTTGTGCTTTCCTTCCCAGCCCTATGGATGCAATCAACATTGTTGGTACGAATCCTGACACAGGCGAAGAAGAAGATCGTAAGCCAAGCGAAGACGAACCTACTTCAGCTCTCGCATTTAAGATTGCTACTGACCCATATATGGGCCGCCTCGTATTCTTCCGCGTTTATTCCGGTAAGATTGCAGCAGGTTCTTATATCTACAACAGCCGTTCTGGCAAGAAAGAGCGTATCAGCCGCCTCTTCCAGATGAACTCCAACAAGGAAATTCCAATGGAGAGCATCGACGCAGGTGATATCGGTGCAGGTGTAGGTTTCAAGGATATCCACACTGGTGATACTCTTTGCGACGAAGCACACCCCATCGTTCTCGAATCTATGGACTTCCCCGATCCCGTTATCGGTATCGCTGTTGAGCCTAAGACTCAAAAGGATATGGACAAACTCTCTCTCGGTTTGCAAAAGCTGGCAGAAGAAGATCCAACCTTTACCGTTCGTACTGACGAGCAGAGTGGTCAGACCATTATCTCTGGTATGGGTGAGCTTCACCTCGATATTATTATCGACCGTCTGAAGCGTGAGTTCAAGGTAGGGAATGTAACCAGGTAAACCTCAGGTTAACTATAGGAAGCTATCACGAAGACTGTTAACCTCCGCGAAGTTTATAAGAAGCAGAGTGGTGGTCGCGGTAAGTTTGCAGATATTATCGTTAACGTTGGTCCAGTGGATGAAGACTTCCAAAGAAGGCGGACTCCAGTTTTGTTAACAAGGTTACTGGTGGTAACATTCCTAAGGAGTTCATTCTAGCGTACAGAAGGGTTTTGAAAGTGCAATGAAGGCCGGTGTGCTCGGTGGCTTCCCTCTTGATAGCCTCAAAGTAGAGTTGTGATGGTTCGTTCCACCCCGTTGACTCTGACCAGTTGTCATTCGAAGTTGCAGCCCTCCAGGCTTACAAGAACTCTTGCGCGCAAGCAGGTCCTGTTCTGATGGAACCCAATTATGGCTCTCGAAGTTGTAACCCGATCAGAGAACATGGGTGATGTTATCGGCGACCTGAACAAGCGTCGTGGTCAGGTTGAGGTATGAGAGCAGCCGTAGCGGTGCTCGTATCGTAAAGGCTAAAAAGTGCCTCTCGCAGAAATGTTCGGTTATGTAACAGCTCTGCGTACTATCACCTCTGGTCGTGCAACGTCTTCTATGACATACCACCACCACGCTCCTCTTTCTTCTTCTATCGCACGTGCGGTACTTGAAGAAATCAATGGCCGCGTAGACCTCATTAAGTAAAAACTTTTTCACTACTGTCCAGACGGCAGGCTAACGAATGACTCTAGCCTGTACGTCTCCGACAGATTATTCAAAACAAATAAAGACAATGAGTCAGAAAATTCGTATTAAGCTGAAAAGCTACGACCACACTCTCGTTGAGAAATCAGCAGAAGATCGTTAAGAATGTGAAGGCAACCGGCGCTATCGTTAGTGGTCCGATTCCCTCTCCCACGCGCAAACGCATCATCACTGTAAACCGCAGTACGTTCGTAAACAAGAAATCTCGTGAGCAGTTCCAGGTTTCCACTTACATGCGTCTCATTGATATTTACAGCGCAACTCCTAAGACGGTAGATGCTTTGATGAGCTCGAACTTCCGTGCGGTGTTGAAGTTGAAATCAAAGGTGTAGTCGTTAGGCTCACTGTTTAAAACAGTATAGCTCCCTTTTTCTTGTTTTGTAGGGAAAAGGAGCTTTATATACTCTTTTAGAAAGGATAGTAGTAATAATAGAGTAATACAATCTACCCTTATAGCTTTGCGCTTATTCTGTAGAGTCACTTAGCTGTGTTACAGCAAATGATATGATTTTTCTTTTGGATTTTTACTTTCGTATAGAGATGAACAATGATGGATGTAAGAGATGATAAAAACTATCTTTTGATATTATTTCTATGGATTTTGCTGGAATCCTTCCTGGAATATTAGCATTAATTTTATCTATAAATAATTAAAACTTTATGAATACAGAACTTAAAAAGATATGTGTGCCCACACTGTGATGTATATTTTTGAGAGCGAGCAGCATTTAGCAGGATCTGGGCCTAAAAACGTAGGATTTGATGTAAGCGTGATTCCTCCTGATGAGGATGATGACGATACAAATTTGGTTGGAGAAACTCGCAAACATTCAAGCGGGCGTAATCTTTGGTCTGACTAAGAATCTCGTTGACGAAGAATTTATATTTGCAAACAAAATCCCCTTCTATTTCTGGAATAGGGATTTTTGTTTTGTATAATTCAAACTGTTGTCCTATGCTAGCTAATGGTTAAATAGAGTGTAGTGGGGAGGCCATGCGTGGTGTCTTGCTATGGTTTTTCTATGTAGGAGGAACCTTGCTATAGCTTTTCTCAAAGATTCTTTGGCAGCGAGAGAGGGTGGAGTGTATAAAAATATCCTTATTGGATTTGCTGATACAATAAGGCTGTGAGCTGAAAGGCTTATGTGTCAGCTGGCGCGCTTATAGTAGCAGCTGACGCAGTAGGAGAAGCAGGATGTAGAAGAGATGTCTACTCTTCTTCTGGAGTTATTTTTTTTCTTGTCACCTCATCACATCGACACCGTTGATATTTAAGGCCTTGAAAACGTTCGTGTTAAGAGTGTGACAACAGTGTGACGATAAAAATGAAAAGGAAAGACTGTTGCAGCGCATTGTAAATGCTTGCTTTTTCAAGTTACTTGACTCATGTGTGACAACGTGAAAACAAAAAGTTCTTTTTCTTTTGTAGCAGAAGAAGGATTCAATCTGTCACTCTTTTTGGGTGAAGATTTACCGTTGAGTATGGTTGAAAGTGGTCCTCATGTCCTTCTTGTGTATAGTTCGACTCTCTTATTAGAGAAGTTCGTTTTTGCATTGGTTTTTGCAATGCAGAGATTCGGATGTACCTCCTAAATAGCTGAAATAAAAATAATTGGAGAAATTCTGTGGGATAAAATAAGTTTTGTAATTTTGCACCCGCGAAAAGTAGGAAACGTTAGATACCTGCTTTATTATAAGGGCGTTAAGCCTAATAGTTGTGAGAGCAACATGCGCCCCACTTCTCAGTCGCGATGGGATTTGGGCTACGCACAAAAATAGATTTTAATATTTTTATTTACATAAATTAATCAAGCTGAAATGCCAGGATTATTAGGAAAGAAAATCGGAATGACATCCGTTTTCCAGTGCCGACAGCAGAACGTGCCGTGCACTGTTATCGAAGTGAGTCCTTGCGTGGTAACTCAGGTGAAGAACGTTGAGAAAGATGGATATGCTGCCGTTCAGGTGGGTTTCCAGGAAGCAAAAGAGAAAAATACTTCTGCTCCCCTTCTCGGTCACTTCAAGAAAGCTGGTACCACTCCCCAAAGCGCCACTGGCTGAGTTACAGGGTTTTGACAAGGAACTGAATTTGGGCGACACCCTCAGTGTTTCTGATGTTTTTACGGACGAAGATTTCGTTGATGTAGCAGGAACTTCTAAGGGTCATGGTTTCCAGGGCGTTGTTAAACGCCACAGTTTCGGCAGTGTTGGTCAGATGACTCACGGTCAGGATGACCGTCAGCGTAAACCAGGTTCTATCGGTGCCTGCTCTTACCCCTGCAAAAGTTTTTCAAGGGTATGCGCATGGGTGGCCAGATGGGCGGAAAGCGCGTCACCACTCAAAACCTGAAAGTTTTTAAAAAGTTATCCCTGAGCACAACTTACTTGATCAAGGGTTCAGTTGCGGGATGTAAAGTTCAATCGTAATTGTTGAAAAGTAATGGAAGTTAGCGTATTTAATATCAAAGGTGAAGATACCGGCAGAAAAGTTACTCTGAACGATTCTGTTTTTCGGCATAGAGCCGAATGACCACCGCCATCTACCTCGACGTGAAACACTACATGGCAGCTCAGCGCCAGGGTACGGCAAAGTCTAAAGAAAGAAGCGAACTGGTGGTTCTACTAAGAAGCTCGGCCGTCAGAAGAGGCGGTGGCGGTGCACGCCGTGGTGATATCAATTCACCGGTGCTCGTTGGTGGTGCTCGCGTGTTCGGTCCGAAGCCCCGCAACTATAGCTTCAAGCTCAACAAGAAGGTGAAGGCTCTTGCTCGCCGTAGGCTCTTAGTTACAAGGCACAGGAGAACGCTATTGTTGTTGTTGAAGACTTCAATCTGGAGCTCCCAAGACGAAGAGCTGTGTTGAGTTTACAAAGAATCTCAACGTTGCCGATAAGAAGGTGCTCGTAGTTTGCCAGAATCAAACAAAAATGTATATTTGTCAGCTCGCAACTTGCAGAATGTTCGCGTTGCCAACGCAGCAGAACTCAACACATATCAGTGTTTTTGGATGCGTAGCGTAATGGTTGTAACACAGAGAACGCTCTGAGAAGGTATTGAAGCTGTCTTAACCAAGTAAGCTACGAAGTAAGATATGGCATTCATTATCAAACCCTATCGTCACTGAGAAGATGACGGCTCTGACAGAAGAAAATAAGTTCCGGCTTCATCGTAAAGGCCAGAAGCAAATAAAGTCCAGATTAAGTCAGAGATTGAAGCTCGCTACAATGTTCACGTCACAGCAGTTAACACTATGGTTTGTGCTGGTAAGAACAAGTCACGTTATACTCGTGCAGGGTCTCGTACGTGGTCGTAGCAACGCCTTTAAGAAGGCAATCGTAACCCTGAAAGAGGGCGTATCGATTTTTATAGCAATATCTAAATAACTGATGGCAGTACGTAAATTTAAGCCCACTACACCGGGCCAGAGACACAAAGTTATTGGTACGTTCGAAGAAATTACTGCATCCGTACCAGAAAAATCTCGTGTACGGTAAGCGTGTAAAGCGGTGGTCGCAACAACGTCGGTAAGGAAACCATGCGTTACCTCGGCGGTGGCCACAAGAGAAAATATCGCTTCATCGACTTCCGACGTGAGAAAGATGGTGTACCCGCAGTCGTTAAAACAATCGAATACGATCCGAACCGTTCAGCTCGTATCGCTCTTTTGTTCTACGCAGACGGTGAAAAGCGTTACATTATCGCTCCAATGGATTGAAAAGTAGGGCGACCAGCTCATGTCTGGTGCTGAAGCAGCTCCCGAAGTTGGTAATGCTCTTCCTTTGAAGAACATCCCCGTAGGTACCGTTGTTCACAACATTGAGCTCCGTCCGGGGCAGGGCGCATTGCTCGTTCGTAGTGCAGGTAACTTCGCACAGCTGACATCACGCGAAGGTGACTATTGTGTTATCAAGTTGCCCAGCGGTGAAACTCGTAGAATCTTAGGTGCTTGCAAGGCTACGATTGGTAGCGTCGGCAATTCTGATCATGCTCTTGAATCCTCCGGTGAGGCAGGTCGTTCACGCTGGTTGGGTCGTCGTCCTCACAACCGTGGTGTTGTTATGAACCCTGTTGATCACCCAATGGGTGGTGGTGAAGGCCGCCAGAGTGGTGGACACCCACGTTCACGTACCGGTTTGTATGCTAAGGGCTTGAAGACAAGAGCTCCGAAGAAGCAGTCGAACAAGTACACTTTATCGAAAGACGTAAAAGTAACCTCAAAAGATTAAAGTATGAGTCGTTCATAAAAAGAGTCCGTACATCGCAGTTTCTCTCGAGAAGAAGATTCTCGCCATGAACGAAAGTGGCAAGAAGAGCGTTGTTAAAACATGGGCTCGCTTGCGTCGGTGATTTCTCCGACTTCGTCAGTCGCACTATAGCAGTTCATAACGGCAATAAATTCATCCCTCTATGTTACCGAGAACATGGTGAGGCCACAAGTTCGGTGAATTTGCACCGACACGTAAGTTTGGTGGTCACGCTGGTAACAAACGATAGGCTTTCAATCCAGTAATAAAAAGTAAATAGATAAATGGAGAGCAAGAAAAATTAGCGGCTAACGCTAGAAAAGAAGCCCTGAAGACCCAATATTTCGCTTCACTGCGAAATGTTTCCCTCCTCTCCCCGCAAAATGCGCTGCGTCGTTGACATGGTTCGCGGCATGGAAGTAAACCGCGCGTTGGCAACTCTCCGCTTCTCTAAGAAAGCAGCAAGCTTGGATGTTGAAAAACTTCTTCGCGGTGCAATCGCTAACTGGGAGCAGAGAGACGACCGAAAGGCAGAGGATGGCGAGTGTTTATCACCAAGGTTTTTGTTGACGAAGGCGTAACGCTGAAGCGTATGCGTCCAGCACCTCAAGGTCGCGAGTTACAGAATTCGCAAACGTTCAAACCACGTGACTCTTCACGTCAGGGAACTAAAAACTAATGATTAATCGAAAAGAAAGTATGGGACAAAAAGTAAATCCGATAAGTAACCGACTTGGAATTATTCAGTGGTTGGGATTCTAACTGGTTCGGCGGTTCTAACTTTCAACGATCGTATTCTCGAAGATAGCAAACTCCGTAAGTATCTCGATGCACGTCTTGCTAAAACCAGCGTTTCACGCATCGTGATCGAAACGTACCCCAAAACTCATTACGATTACTGTATGCACCGCTCGTCCGGGCATCATCATTGGTAAGATTGGTCAGGAAGTTGACAAGCTCAAGGAAAGAACTTAAGAAAATCACAGATAAGGACGTACAGATTAACATCTTCGAAGTGCGCAAGCCGGATCTCGATGCAAAACATCGTTGGCCAAAGCATCGCTCGCCAGATTGAAGGTAAAGTAGCATATCGTCGCGCCATCAAAATGGCTGTTGCTAATGCTTGCGCATGGGTGCCGAGGTATTAAGGTACAAGTTTCTGGCCGTCTGAATGGCGCAGAAATGGCACGTAAGGAAATGTTTAAGGAAGGTCGCACTCCGCTGCACGCCCTCCGCGCAGACATCGACTACTGCCAGACAGCAGCTCTTACAGTGAGGTCTGATTGGTATCAAAGGGTTTGGATTTGCCGTGGCATCGTTTATGGCAAACGTGACCTCCAGCCAAACTTTACTCCTGAGAAGGAGACCGGCCGTCGCGAAGGTGGCGATCGCCGCGATCGTCGTGCGTTTCCGTGGCAGCAGAAACAACTAACCGTTAATTTCTTTAGAGTATTATGTTACAACCGAAAAGAACAAAATACAGAAGACCGCATAAAAGGCCGTTGCAAAGGTAATGCACAGCGTGGTAACAGCAGCTGGCATTTGGTAGTTTCGGCATCAAAGAGCCTTGATACACTGGCTCACCGGTCGCCAAATCGAAGCTGCTCGTATCGCAATGACTGCGTTATATGCAGCGTGAAGGTCGAAGCTGGATTCGTATCTTCCTGACAAACCTATCACTAAAGAAGCCTGCTGACGTACGTATGGGTAAGGGTAAAGTGATCCCGTTGGATACGTTTCCCTATCACTCCAGGTCGCATTATCTTCGAAATCGAAGGCGTTCCTTCAAGTAGCTAAAGAAGCTCTTCGCCTTGCAGACAGAAAGCCCGTTACTACCAAATTTGTTGTAGAACACGATTACGATAAAACAGCGATTATGAAAATAGCAGAAATCCGTAAAATTGCACGTAATGAGCTCCAGGGCGCCTTGACGCAGAGGTTGAAAAAAATACAACCAGATGCTGCTCAATCATCAGCGTTTCTCCTCTGGAAAATCCCGCAGAGTTAAAAGAGCTCATCGTGACGATTGTCTAAGATCAAAACGGTGTTGCGCGAAAACGAACTCAACAATAAATAATAGTCCAGAATGGGAAGCTAGAAATTTAAGAAAAGACAAAGACAGGGTGTTGTTGTCAGCAACAAGATGGACAAGACAATTATTGTTGCAGCAAAGTTTAAGGAGAAACACCCGATTTATGGTAAGTTTATCTCTAAAACGAAAAAGTTCTATGCTCATAACGAGGAGAACGATTGCAATGAAGGCGATACTGTCCTGATCATGGAAACCCGCCCTCTTAGCAAATCAAAGCGTTGGAGAGTTGTTAAAATCGTAGAAAGAGCTAGTAAGTTATGATCCAAGTTGAAAGTAGAATTGAACATAGCTGACAATAGCGGTGCTCGTGAAGCAGTCTGCATCCGTGTGCTGGGTGGTACTCGCCGTCGCTACGCTTCTGTAGGTGATGTTATTGTTGTGGCTGTTCACAACATCATCCCTTCAAGTGACCTGAAAAAGTGTGCTGTTTCAAGGCTTTGATTGTACGCACTAAGAAGGAAATTCGTCGTCCCGATGGTTCATACATCCGTTTCGATGACAACGCTTGCGTTCTTCTGAATAATGCTGGCGAAATCCGCGGTAGTCGTATCTTCGGTCCTGTTGCCCGTGAACTCCGTGCAACGAACATGAGAGTCGTTTCTTTGGCACCTGAAGTTCTTTAATTCAGTAAACAGAAACAGTAATGACTAAGTTACATATTAAAAAGGCGATACCGTATACGTAAACGCAGGTAAAGCAAAGGGTAAGACGGGCAAGGTTGTCCGCTACTCGTTGACAAGCAACGCGCGCTTTATCGTAGAAAGGTCTCAATATGGTTTCTACAAAGCCAGAAGCCGAGTGCCAAAAATCCGCAGGGTGGCATCGTTACGATGGAGGCCCCAATTCATATTTCGAACCTTAACGTGGTTGATCCTAAAGATGGAAAAACTCCTACACGTATCGGCCCTGCCGCCTGAATGAGGCTGGTGTTGGTTCGCTTCGCTCATCAGGAGAGGAGATCAAGTAATAGAGCAATACAGCAAGTCTTAAAAAGAATATGCAGAGCGCATTGCACCGGCTCTGAGTGAATAAGTTTAACTACTAAAGTCAACGATGCAGATTCCCCGTCTGACTAAAATCGTCATCAACGAGGGACTTGGTTTGGCAACAGCCAAACAAAAAGTCATTGACGTAGCTTTCTTGAACGAATTGTCAACAATCACTGGTCAGAAGGCTGTTGCAACAGTTTCTAAGAAGGACGTTGTAAACTTCAAGCTTCGTAAGAAGATGCCTATCAGTGTTATGGTTACTCTCCGTGGTGAGCGTATGTACGAATTCCTTGAGCGTCTGGTTCGCGTGGCTCTGCCCCGCATCCGTGACTTTAAGAGATTGTCATAAAGTAAGCTCGATGGCCGTGGTAACTATACACTCAGTATTCGAAGCAGATTATCTTCCCAGAAATCAACATCGATACAATTGAACGCATGACAGGTATGAACTATCACGTTCGTACCACTGCAGCTACCGATGAAGAAGGTTTCGCTCTGCTCAAAGAATTCGGTCTTCCTTTAATAACGCTAAAACAACTAATTAAAATATGGCAAAAGAATCAATGAAAGCACGCATGATAAAGCGTGCTAAACTGGTAACCAAATACGCAAAGAAGCGTGCAGCGTTGAAGGAGATTGTTAACAAATCGCAGGATCCTGTAGAAGCTTACGAGGCAGCTCGTAAGCTGCGAGGCTATCCCAATGCTAATCCTATCCGCCTGCACAACTGTTGCAAGTTGACGGGGCGCCCCAAAGGCTATATCCGTCTCTTCCGGCTTTGTCTCGTATCCAATTCCCGCGAGATGGCTTCTAGCGGTCTTATCCCTGGCGTAAAGAAAGCAAGCTGGTAAATTCCTTTTTATTATTATTTAATATTGTCCGGGATAGTCCCGATTAATTAAACAACCAAAACAAATGACAGATCCAATAGCGAGATTTTCTGACGCGGTTGCGCAACGCCATCAGGCTAAAGCATCGTGTGGTTGAAATACCCGCATCAAAACCTGAAGAAGGACATCGCGAAGATTCTCTTCGAGAAAGGTTACATCCTCAACTACAAGTTTGTAGAAGATGGTCCTCAGGGACAATCAAAATCGCTCTCAAGTATGAGCCTGAAACAAAGGCAAGTGCTATTCAGAGCTTTCAGGCGAGTTTCTCGTCCTGGTATGCGTAAGTATACAGGCTACCGCGAAATGCCAGAGAGTTATCAACGGATTGGGTATTGCAATCGTATCCACTTCAAAGGTGTAATGACAAACAAGGAAGCATCCGCTGAGAAGATTGGTGGCGAAGTTCTTTGCTATGTATATTAATTAGGAGGTTAACATGTCTAGAATAGGTAAATTGCCGATTAACATTCCTGCTGGCGTTACAGTTGACGTCAAGGATAATGTAGTGACCGTTAAGGGTCCGAAGGGTGAGCTGTCTCAGACGGTTAATCCCGCTATCTCAGTTTCCCTTGAAGAAGGTCAGATTACTTTCGCTATCAACGAGACAGCGATGTAGACCAAAAAGCAGAAGCAGGCTTTCCATGGCCTCTATCGTGCATTGGTTAATAACATGGTTGTTGGTGTTGGCGAAGGCTATAAGAAAGAGATGGAGCTCGTAGGTGTTGGTTACCGTGTATCTAATCAAGGCAACAGTTGAAATTCTCTCTCGGTTTCTCACAGCATCTTCCTTCAAGTTCCTGCTGAAATCAAGGTTGAGACTAAGGCAGAAAAGAAACAAGAACCCGTATATTAGCCTAGAGTCCTGCGATAGCAGTTGCTCGCATGGTTTGCGTCAAAAATTCGTTTCTTTTCCGTATGCCTGAACCTTATAAAGGAAAGGGTATTCTGTATATCGGTGAGCAGATCCGCCGCAAGGTGGTAAAAGGCAGCCGGTGCTAAATAATTTTAATAGAATAAGAGTGACGACTACGCAAGAAAAGAACAACGTCGCATTAAAATCAAATATCGGGTACGCAATAAGATCTCTGGTTCTGCGGCTCGTCCCCGTCTGAGCAGTGTTCCGCAGCAACAAGCAGATCTATGCTGAGATTATCGATGATGAAGCTCAGAGACGCTTATTAGCGCTTCTTCTCTCAGTTTTGAAGACCATGCCCAAACAAGAGCAGGCGAGAAAGTTGGTGAAGCTGTAGCAGCAAAAAGCCATCGCAGCAGGTATCACTCACGGTTGTTTTGACCGTAATGGTTATCTCTATCACGGTCGTGTAAAACAGGTGGCAGATGGTGCCCACAAGGTGGACTTAAATTCTAAAGATTATGGCAAACAGAGTAAATGTTAATAGCGAAGAATTAAAAGGATAGACTGGTTGCTATCAATCGTACAACAAAGGTTACTAAAGGTGGTCGTACGTTCACGTTTTGCTGCTATCGTAGTAGTTGGTGATGGTAAAGGCGTTATCGGTCTGGAGCCTCAGCAGAGGCTGGTGAAGTTTCTGCAGCCATCGCTAAGGGTGTAAAGCTGCAAAGAAGAACCCTCGTTCAGGTTCTGTACTCAAAGGTACAGTTCCTCACGAGATGACAGCTCACTATGGTGGTGCAGAGAGTTATCATCCTTCGCATCTGATACGGTAGCTGGTGTTGTGGCAGGTGGCGCTATGCAAGTGCCGTACTCGACAGCGTAGGTATCAAAGACGTTCTGGCAGGGGTCGAAAGGCTCTTCAAAACCCTCACAACCTTGTGAAGGCAACAATCGCTCGCCCTTGAGCAATATGCGTGATGACGTGCAGTTGCTAAGCAGCGCGGTGTTTCAGTTGGATGAGTATTCAGAGGATGAATTCGACTATGGCAACAATAAAAAGTAAAGCAGATTAAGGCAGAATTCATGCTCTAAGACCGAAAAGTACACATGATGCACTGGGCCTGAAGAAATTATATCGCACTGTAGCAGGGTGAGATACCTCGTATGTGCTGGTGTGATTCGCAAGGTAAGCCACCTGGTTGAGATTGTTGAACAGATAAAACAAACAGAAAGTCATGAAATTACATGCTAAAACCCGCAAGATAGCTCTGCACGCATCAGTGATAAACAGGTAGGTCAGTGGTCCCGGGCTCTGGCATGGGAGGCACTTCTACTCGTGGTCACAAGAGTGCCTAAGTCGCGTTCTGGTTACCACAGAAGATTGGCTTGAGGTGGTCCGAGATGCCGTGCAGCGTCGCTTGCAGTTCGGCTTCTAAAGAATATCAACCGCGTTGAATACAAGGCCATTAACCTCAGTGTTCTCCCGCAGGCTCTCGCTAGAGCAGAAGAATTTAGAAGATTGGTCGCGAAGAACTGATTGCTGCAGGTTTCATCTCCTCTAAGCAGTTAGTAAAGATTCTTGGTAATGGCGACCTCAAGGCTAAGTTGGCTGTAGAGGCTAACGCCTTCTCCAAGACTGCAGAAGCTGCTATTCAGGCAGTTGGTGGAACCGCAACTAAGATCTAATTATGATAATCAGAGACTCTAAAGAACATCTGGAGAAATTGAGGATTTGCGTCGCGACTCCTCATTACTCTCCTGTTCATTGCCATCTATCGTTTTGGCTCTTTGTAGTACTGCCAGGCATTGATCAACTCGTATGCAGCTCTGCAGAGTCAAACGGAAAACGGTTTGATGTCCCTGTTGAATATGTTCTCAGGTGGTGCATTCTCTCATGCGTCAGTATTTGGCCTTGGTATTATGCCTTACATCTCTGCATCCATTATTATTCAGATTTTGGCTAGTAGCCGTACCGTATTTCAGAAGATGCAACGTGACGGTGAGAGCGGACAGAGAAAGATCAATCAATACACTCGTTGGTTGACGATAGCAATTCTTTTGTTTCCAGCTCCTACCCATATGATAAAACCTTCGTTCACAAGTACTGGGCCAGAGTGGTGCTTTCATGGTTGGTGATACGTTCTGGTTTATGTTCTCGTCTACGATTATCCTTGCTGCAGGCAGCATGTTCATCCTATGGTTGGGTGAGCGTATAACCGACAAAGGTGTAGGAAACGGTGTTTCTCTCATCATTATGATCGAGTATTGCACGCTTCCTGGTGCTATGAGCAGCTCACATCTTCTATCTCTGGAGCAGAAGGTGGTGGCTTGAGTAATGTTCCTTTTCAGACTTATCGCTCTGCTCTTCGTTATGGCACTGTCTATCCTGCTTGTAAAGGCTACTCGCAAGGTTCCGGTTCATATTATGCAAAGCGTATCGAGGGTAACCGTCAGTTTGGTGGAGCACGTCAGTATATTCCGTTGAAGCTATTTTGCAGCCAACGTAATGCCGATTATCTTCGCTCAAAGCCATTATGTTTTATCCCCGCCACCACTGATTATGGCGTTCTCTAAGGATGGTTCGACCCAGTAGGACATCTATCTCTGATCAATTTAGCCCTTCACACAAATCATCATCTATGTTATCTTGATTGTTCTCTTCACTTGTTTCTCACGGCTATCACGATGAATCCGTGCAGATGGCTGAGAGATATGTAACATGTAGCGGTTTTATCCTGGCGTAAAGCCCGGTAAAGCTACGGCAGATTATATACGACACAGTTATGACAAGGATTACCTTCCCTGGTTCTCTTTTTCATTGCGTTGATTGCAGTTCTTCCTGCACTGCAGCACTCTTCGGTGTTAACAAGGGTTTCGCTCAGTTCTTTGGTGGTGACCTCATTGTTGATTCTTGTCGGTGTTGTTATCGATACTCTTCAGCAAAATTGAGGCACATGCTTGTCCGCCATTACGACGAGCTTGCTCAACGCATGAGCACACGCAATCGTTCAAGCGTAGCAGCATTAAGAAAATTTCCATTTCAAACCGATTCGGATGATATATCTGAAAGAAAACGGATAGATGAGATAGAGGCGCTGCGCAAAAGCGAAACAGCTTGCTTAGCAGCAACTCTTGCGATACGCAAAAATTGTTCAGCCGGTGTAACCACCCGAGAGATGGATACACCTTGGCTGAACATTTCATTCGCGACAATGACGCAGTCCCAAGATTTTAAGGGATGTCCTAATCCTTTTGGCCCCGCCTTTCCATCATCATTTGTACCTCAGTTAACTGACACAATCGTTCATGGTATTCCAGATGATAAAACCATTGACAGAATGGTGATATAGTCTCAGTGGATTGCGGGAGTTCTCCTGAGGAAGGCTTCTGTGGAGATTCATGTTTACCATTTTGTGTAGGTGAAGTGTAAAGAAAACAAAAATTACTTTCAGTAACGAAAAGGCTTTATCAAGGAATCGAACAAGCCATTGTAGGGCAACCCGCTTAGGAGATATAGGATGCGAGTGCAGCATCATGTCCAGCAATATGGATACGGTGTCGTCCGACAGTATGCCGGTCATGGTATAGGAAAGAGAAATGCATCGAAGACCCATGTTTCCTATTGCGGGACAGCAGGCACAGGCCTCGCAATCTCCAATGGACTTTGCATCGCCATAGGCCCAATGATAACAGAGAAAAGCTTCCTCATATCTATTGCCCCGACCGTTGGAGCAGCAAAGACGCGCGATGGCAAAAGTGCTGCACGTTATGAGCCACTCAGAAGCTATTCGCCATGGCAAAGCCGATATTTCTCTCATCATTCGAGAAAGTAGAACAAATGAAAGAACAAAACATTAATATGTCTAAGCATTAGCGATAGAATCGAAAGATGGAACACTGTTGAAAGGATTGAGCACGCAATGTTCCGCGTGATTGGAGAATGGGCATGCCAGTCACGGCCCATCTCCAGGAGTATGCGTATACATTACATCGCGATCCTTCCAGGAGACAAAGGTAAAAGTGGAAATGAGGTCCCTACGACCTTTCTTGGGTGAGAGATGGTTTTTCCCGATATAACAGCAAAATAATAATGAAAAACCGAGAGCGTCGCGAAGAAACGATCCGCCGACGGCTAAGATTGTACGTCGTGAGGTGGTCTGTATGTGATTAACAAAGAAGAACTCTCAAGATGAAATTCGTCGAGGTTAATCAGTTTTCATAAAGTAATAAAACAAGTATATGGCAGCCAGAATTGTTGGTGTCGATCTGCCTCCAGAACAAGCGAGGCGAAATCGCCCTGACCTATATCTACGCGATTAGGGTCCGTATGCGCAGCTAAAATCTTGGATCAAAAGAGCTTCGGTACTGACGCAGTTTGACTGAAAGTAAAGGGATTGGACTGATGACCAAGGCATGAGATTCGTGAGATTATCGGTGCTGAATACAAAGCGGGTGACCTCCATGGCGAAATCAGATGAACATTACGTGATCTCATGGACATCGGTCGCTACCGTGGTATCCCGTCACCGTGCAGGTCTTCACGTACGCGGCCAGAGACGATAAAACAAACGCTCGTACTGCGTAAGGTCGTCAAAAAGACCAGTATGCAAACAAAGAGAAAGGCTACTAGTAATAATTGATTATGGCAAAAGAAACAGTTGCAGCTAAATGTAACGAGATTGACACCAATGGGTCAGCTTCGTTCACAGCTCTTTTCAATAATAGTATCGTTTCCTTGTCAGACAATTGAAGGTCAAGTTCAGCTGGTCAGAGTTCTGGTAAGATGGGCTTCCGTAGTTCAAGAAGAACACTCCGTACGCTGCTCAGATGGCAGCACAGGGATTACATAAGGTGGCCTCGACTCGGTCTTCGTAAGATTGAAAGCTTACGTTAAGGGTCCCGGCAATGGTCGTGAGATCTGTATCAAATGCTGTCCATGGTGCAAGGCCAGTGAAGTTATGAGGATTATCGACGGCGTTACTCCGCCTTTACAATGGCCTTAGTCTCGAAGAGAAGAAAGGTACTATAATTCCAGTAGCAAGTTGAATTGTTATATTAAAGCTAAAATTAAAAGAATAATAAATATACAGGTGCAAGTCTCGCATCCCGTCGTTTCGTGGGCTGTCTAAATTCTGTAGTGTCCATCCTTCAAAGGCGTGGCGGCCGCGCGGCGTATCGCGGCGGCTAAACAGTAATCATATTTAAACGTACAGAAAATTCGAAACTTCGTCGCGGGCTGACTTCATTACCACTGTCAAGCTTCACCCTCCATCGCATCCTCTCTCTCCTCTCGAAAACTACCATCAGCCTATCAAATCCAGTGTTGGCTTTAAATTTACTACCGTACCTGGAAGTCGAGATCTGCTGCGCCGTCCTGAACTTGAAACAAGTACGTTTCAAAACTGGTAGAAGAGTACGACTTTCAGAGGCCAATAACCATCTCCAACTCCACGGGTTCAAGGCTGGTGATATCATCTCAACGGATTTGAAGTGTTAAATCTGATTTAGTGATTTGTCATTTTAGATTCAGCCTCGATGACCATCCAGGCGGCTGTTAACAAAGGCCGTGGTTGTCCCCGCTGAGTGAAAGCCGCGACTGTGCTCTGACAATCCATCAGATAGCCATCATCCGCCTCCCATCCACCAATGTTAGAAGGTACAGCGTTGGAACCGTATCGTGGGCAAAAGACCGACTACGATGGCTCGTGCTTGAAATCACCACGGATGGTTCCATCCAATAAAAGATGCTGCGCTGAAGGAAACCAGCCAAAAATTCTGATCTATCACACTTCGCTCTGTTCTCAGTGAAGTGTCTGCGGTAGCTCAGCAAATTAACAGACAATCACCGATTGATGGAGCACCGCCCTCAAGATTAATCAGCTCCTCAGCCAGAAACTCGCCGATCTGAATCTTTCAGTTCATTGCGCTCAACTTTATCTCAAAGAGCGATATTTGAAACTTGGGCGATCTCGTTCAGTCGTAAGTCTGACCTCCCTCAAGTTCACAACTTCAGTAGAAAATCACTCACTGAAGCTTGATGGTTATAAAGGTAAGAATCTTGTCGTTCAAGGATGGACTGACCCTTTACAAATTGGACAACTTGATTAATTGAACGACAAAGGGTTGATAAATAAACTCCACCGTTATTTACAATCTGCTGAGGCCTAAGCTAAGGCCCAAAGTTCTCAACTCGACATAACAACCAACATTCAAAAATGAGACGCAATAAAATTCAACCATCTGGGTCCGTACTGCATTACAGAGCGCAATGCTTGCCAATGTAGTTTCTCTGATCCAGCACAAAGATCACTACGACTCTCCTTAAGGAGGTAAGGCAATTACGTTGGTACTCATCACCAAGAGTAAGAACATACAACGAACTCTGT
>BNJV01000136.1_pt1 | contig 86426 bp, 76 predicted proteins | sample 8540591 | NCBI WGS metagenome assembly BNJV01 (sample SAMD00202457, study PRJDB9452) | human saliva metagenome | host: Homo sapiens
AAAAGACACTATACTTCAAGTCTAACTCACGGTTTATCTAGAGCATTCTTTAGACTAGTTTCATTAGTATTATTCCCATCTTAGCAAACCGGCAAGCCCAGACTGATTGCTAATAAATTTTCGCCTTATCATCACCGTGAGGTCATTGATGTATCCTTATATGAGTTAGGATCTGTTGCAGCTCTTGAGGCATTTCTATTTAGTTTTGGGATCATAATGGCGGCTAAAATTCCAACAACAACAATAACAAAATAGGCTCTATCATCGTAAAAGCTCTTTTTTTTCATAGTTTATCGTTCCTTGATGTTGAGTCTGCAGCTACTTTTCCCCATCTATACTAGGTCTGACTTCTCATCTAAATCGGCACTTGCTAATAAATTTTTAGAGTAGCTGTTTTTATCCCATAAAATTTAAGCCTTAGCGCAAGCCTTGTATCTTCGGTCGCCATATCTTGCACTCCAGCCTCCTTTTAGCTTATCTGCCAGCTCTTTTGCTACATCAAATTATGAGGCGAGATGTTTTGTGGGATCGCTTTGGGTAACAGGGTACTTGATTAAAGATGATCGCTGACCAGTTAAAGTATCAAAAGAGCATCACTAAGCTTGTACACTACGTATGGCTTTTCTAAATTTTGGCAGCCTCGCGATGACCATGAGTTGACTCAATACCATAAGTGGCGTTGCGGATCACGCAAAATGGCAAAACTGCTCAAGCTCCAGCCTTTGGCGCACAGAGACCATCATGCAAAAGCAAAATGAGCAAATGGCGATAAACCACAAAAAGATCCTTCTTCTCCTTTAACCCACGATTCTATAAATCGTATATACAAAAAGATAAAGACAAATGGCGAAAATACAGCGGCAAATATGCCAAAGGTATCGATAAAAAGTGCCCTTGGTCTGCCATTTTGTTTCAAAGCCAAAAAAGTAAAGCGTCAGCATAAAATGGCACTGACCAAGCAAGAGCGGCTTTCTTTTGTAAAGTGCAAATATAAAAATCCTGCATAAAATATCAGAAATCGCCATCTATGATGAAAAAGGCTGGGCGAAAAAGAGGCTAAATAAATTGCTGCTTTTAATATGAAAAGATATATGCATAAAAGCGCTAGAGTGATGCATTCCAGCGTTATTTATGATATGGGCTGAAGCTAGCGTGCGAGGAAGCAGCACAAAAGTAGAAACCTGCTATGATCCTGTCAAACTCGAGCTTAATGTAGTACTCACCTTATACATCAAAACTACGCTTGCTATGAAAAAGATCATCACGCCCCGCACAGCAAAGGTCATTTGACAAAAATGGGGCTTAGTTTTAAGATGATAGCAAAAAGGCTGTGCTTTTGAAAGAAAATTCAGCCTCGTTGTAGCTTATGCTAAGAGAAATTTGCCGCATAGTAAAGACAAAATCAATCAAACATATCAAAAATACGCAAAAAGCGATGTGTCTGCTAGGGTCTCTAACTCTTTCTAACAAATTGGCCCTCATAAATATGGTATATCCCAGACTCAACCCGAGTCATTAGCCTCTTTTACCTTAAATTCAGGCAAAAGTAGAGCCTTCTTTTATCAAAAATACAGTTGCTATCTTTATATCTAGAGGCCCGGATAGCGTTTAAAGCAGCTCTTTTTATCTCGACCATGCTCTCGCCGCTATCGATGATATCATCAGCCAAGCAGGAGCCACAGATGTGTTGCTAGATCTGGCACGTTAAGATTTTGTATCGTGTCAAAAGCTTGTTTGTATCCTCGTAGTGGATAGGAATTTAAATGTAAATAAAATTTCTGTCAAGCGCGACAGCCTTTGCGAGTATTAGCGTTAAGGCCGCCCTTGCCACGGCTAGTATCACCTCTGGATCAAAGCTCATCTTTTATCTGTTTTGCCATCTTTTTGAGCATCAACGGCAAATTCATCGTAGCTATAAAATATCATCTTTTCATCCTTATCAATGCACTAAAAATGCGATAAAACTAATGAGCGCTAGCACGACTACACCTAAAGTTTATATCGCTAGAAATGCTCTCTTTATGGAAGCTTAACTATGACGTATGACGCATAAAGCCAAATGCAAAGGCCGTTTGTGATCGAGTAAGTAAGCGGGATGAGCACAGCTTCTGAAAAATGTCGCAACGCGATGAAAGCTGGATCTTTAAAGTATGCTAGCAAGCTCAGCGAAACGCCAGCACGCCGACCGTACGAGGATCGGATAGATGGCATTGCCGAGGATCGCTTTAAAAAGTGGCAACATAAATGGTGTAGTATAAACAAAAGTCCGCAAAATGCAGCTGTTGAGACCAGTCCTGCGCCCTCTTCTGCGCCGCTTGCGCTCTCTACAAACGATGTGGTCGTGCCCACCTACCTAGGCTGAGCCAGCTGCGGTAACGCAACAGCGTCAGCTTCAAGAGTTTTCAAGTTTTACGACGCCATCTTTCTTGTTTTCGTCAAATATCCAGCCCTTGTGCCAACGCCAGCTAGCGTGCCTATCCGAGTCAAAAGATCCGGTCACATGTGATAACAACTGGGAGATGAAAGCTGGGCTAAAGGCACCTTTTATGTCGAGCTCTAAAAATATCGGTGAGGATAGAGGCTGGAGTTGAGAGAAGCTACTGTTGGATGAGGAGCGATGCAAGCGCCAGCTCTCACAGCAGTGAGCAAGCACAGCTAGGATAAACGCTGCCAACTTGCATCTTCCACGCCAAAAGCAAATAACCAAAATAGCCTCAAAGACTTGCCAAGAAGCACGTTTGGATCTCTGGAAATTTCCTATGCAGCTAAAACTCTGCGTCGTTGTTTACGGTAAAGCATTGCTGAAACGCGACAAAAAGCTGATAAATGTGCCTGTGCCAGCGCTTATCGCTCTTCGTAGGTCAAGCGGGACGGATCCCATTATCCACGATTCTAAAATTTGTAAAGACAAGACTAACAAATATCACGCCGCTTAGAGAAAGCAACGCCAGAGCCGTTTGCGAGGCACTCATGCCGATGCAAAGACCAAATGTAAAATAAGCGTCCAGCCCCATACCAACGCTCATCGCTACTGGCGTGTGTTCGCTTCGAAAGACCATTTAATACAGTAGAAAATATGGTAATTAGCGCGGTTGCGGTGATGAGTGCCTCATAAGGCATGCGGGTTTTGCTCATAATGATCGCGCATTTACCGGCGACGATACCATCATCGCCAAAAATGTCGTAAGTCCCGCTCAAATTCCTGCTTCACACTCGTTTTGTGTGTGTGCTAAGTCAAAAGAATTTCACTACTAGCTCCTTTAGTTCGTTACTAGGGTTCGTTTATATAAGCTATCACGCTCAACCGGCGTAAAACCAGATGTTTTATGGGATCGCAAAATGTCTTTAGTAACGGCAGCGCAGGCTGCGCTGTTTGCGCCGGCTGCACTTTGCTGGATGCTCTCTTTTCTATCCGTGCCATCAAGATCATCAGCGCCAGATTCTGGGCGATCATCGCTTCGGTGGCAGCGTCGAAGTGGCCCAGTACGCCTTTAATGTGTTGGGACGTTATCGAAGCACCAAGCGAGATATCGCCATGGTCACTTTAAATTTCCAGCCGATCCTGAAATTTCACGTCTTTTAAGTGGTTATTTTCTCTTTTGATAGACAAGCAGGGATCAGTGCGTTAAAACCACGCCAGTTTCGTCCTGCAGAGTCTCTGATCCTTGGCATGTGATCGATCCACATTATCGCGGCTTTCTATGTGGCAAAAGAGCATTTGTCCGCATTGGTTTGCCTGCCTATCAGTGCCACATTTGTGGATCTTTAGCCAGTTCTCGCTACTTACCTTTGCCTTTACAGATACAGCCCTGAGCCTCTTCATCAAAGAAATTTCAGCCCCACCACTGGCATGCTATCGACGCCGTATTCCAAGCATCTTTTCTCCCATCCTCATCGTGAAAAGCTTAAGCCCGTAATGCCTTGTTAAAAGATCAATCTCAGCCGCTGTCATCGCGCTTTACGTGGAAACTCTGGATGAGCTGCCTTTATCTTTTAAAGGCTCAAATACCACTGCCAACCGCTGGTTGCGCATGTGAGCGGAGGACGATGACCGTATCTCTTTTTACGCCGTGGCTCACGCTCTCATCAACGATCCTTTAGACTAACTTCGTGGCTCATTAGGTATGGATTTGGATTTTTCTGTGGGCTGCAAAATGCGCAAAATTTACCGTTATCGTCTGCAGATATTTGTTGGGTTTGATGTGATTTACGTTAGGCACCTTTGTTGCCCGATGCGTTTTCTGCGCTGATCCAGCAAAGTAGCCAAGGTAAAGATCAAAGCTCATAAAGCGAGAAAAGCCTCTTGCTTGCCAATCTCTCGCCACTTTCTGGTTTTGGCGTAATGGATTCGTATTTATATCGTCCTAAAAGCTGAACCCAGGCTTTATTATAAGCAGATAAAGCTTTGTACGCAAGAATTATGTAACATTTGCCAAAGATATTTTTAACAATGGAAACACTAAATGCTAGCTGATAAAAAGTGCCATAGCGATAATTCATTCAGGATCAAAGAAAATCTCTTGATTTTTAAAGGCACTGTGCCATTGTTTTCACCAAGGCAGAGGCTTTCGACACATTTCTTGGCCAAAAGAGTGATGATTTTATAAAATCTTATTTAAATGATAAAACTATGCGAGGCACTTTTGATGAGTTTGTGCCGCAAAATGACAGCTTTGCTTTTAGCGTTCTAGCCACTGGCAAATACGCTCAAACGCTGCTTAGCGCAAATAGCGAGCTTGAGAATGCTGGTTTATAGCCGTAAAGGGCTATAATATAAAGAAAAGTGCTAGCAGATTCTGCAGAGTACTAGATAGCTCTGGCATAAAGGTACATGATATTGCCGAAGTGGATGGGGTACATAAATTTCCAAAGGAATGAGCCGCCGTAAAAGCGAAACCTCGCAACTTCGCTACATCACGCGGCTCAAGCCTCTGCCGCCTGAGTGAAAGCGAGATCATAAAGATAAAAGGTTTGATAAAAAGTCGTCGACTACCATTTAAGAGGCATTTTTGCCATTTTCTAACGCATAAAGCTACTGCGCAGCACAAGAGCCGGTTAAAAGTAAGCTTCAGCGGGATCGATAAAGTACCGCTTAAAGCTGCATACTAAACTGCCTTGATAGCGACGTTTCGGTTAGATCACAAAGCGCCTTAAAGTGATGAATGAAAAAGAGATCGCTAGCTTTAACCTAAACGTGGATGCTAAAGCTTGCTAAGCGCTTTCGGTTAACTCAAAAGCACCGATACGTTTCAGCGCTTCAGGAGTGTCGAGATCGCGACAAATTTTCTATGCAGACAAAGTCCAGCTGAAGACAACGAAAGCGTCATCAGCAAAAGATGCTAAGCTCGATGAATAATGTAGCCATTTATTCCAAGATTTATCGCGGCTTCGCTTTGCGGAGCCATTTTTCAAAACGCAAGCTAGCTTCGTTCAGAAAAGGTGCTGTGCTAAAAATAGGCTTTTTATGAGATAAATAGCGTCATCTACGTGCCACTTCACAAAAGCCAGCCCTCATCGAAGATCTCATAAATGAGCTTTTTGAGAGCTAAAAGATGTGGATTATCGGTGATATAAGCGCGATCTTTTTATATCAAGCGAACCATCATCACAAAAGATGGCTTAGAGCGCGCTATCAGCGAGTTTAAGAAGATATTTTTAAGAGAAAAATTCACCGCCATCTTAAAATCCTTACTCGATGCGCAGATGATACAAATTTTCGATAAAACCGATGAACATATGTCCCAGCTAGCAGAATATGACGGCTATCACGGGTACGGTTGATGAGCATAGCATCTTAAGTGTCGATTCTTGAAAATATAAAGATAAATTATATATATCTCTACACTGAGCTTTGCTTGGAGGCAAAAACGATGCTTAAGATCGTGACGCTTATGCAATGACGTTGGCAAAGGACTTGGCGGCAAAGATCGCGCAAACATCGAGCGCAAACATCTTTAGAGCCTACTGAACAAGCTAAACTAAGCAGCTATCAACATCGGCGTCATCTTGATAAAATACCACACTCTAATGAGCAACGTCTCAAACAGAGGACATCTGCTCACAGCGTCATCTTTATCTCGAAAGCGGGCGACAAGCAGGGTTTTAAAAGCTGCTTTTACATCCTTAGCTACTGCGTGATAAATGCCACAAATGAGAGGCTTTACAAGCCTACACAGCAAAGCTTTTAAAGAGAGCTTTGTAAAAGTCTCTTAGCGCATTTGCTGATGAGTGCTGATGGGAAGACAGGGCAGGGTGAAAAAGAGCAGTCTACTAAAAACGAAATAGCGAGTTTTTGGCTTGAGCCAGCTGAAAATTGTACGAATCACATCAAAGTTTGGTCTTTACAAAATATAGCGCAGGCGAGATCGCCATTAAGCAAAAGTGGCTGATAAGCGGAGCAAACCGAGTACCATAAACAATAGTAAGTAAGCATTCAAATTTATACAAACAAAGCTAAGTCAGCGCCCTGCTCTATGGATTACTTAAATTGACCTTGCATATATGGAGATATTTGAGCTTTTTGAGAAAATTACACTATCAGAGCTTGACTTTAGCAAAATGTATCATGAGCTTGAAAATACTAAAATTTGCAGCCTAAAATCCCTAAATAGCGAGGGTTTTAAGAGAGCCTTTGAAAGCAAATATTAACAAAGATGAGATAAACTTCGAGCTAAATCACTCAAAAGATTACGCATCAACTTAGCATCAACGCAAAAAGATCAGCGCGGGCTAATGGCTTATGTGATGAGTGTTTTGACGGGCTTCATTTTCAAGTCACGAGTGCTAGGAATTCAGACGGTTAAAAATAGAACGAGAAATCTCTTTTTGATCGAGAAAAACGAAAGCGACTTGAGGTAAAGGCGAAGAGATATTCGAGTATTAATAAGCGAGTAAAACATGTGTGGAATCGTAGGATACATCGAGAGATAAAAGAGAAAAAGAGGTCATTTTAAGCGGTCTAAAGAGCTTGAGTATCGCGGATACGACAGCGCTGGCATGGCTGTGATGAGTGATGGCAAGATCGACTTCTTTAAAAGCGGTCGGCAAGCTTGAAGTTTAGCCCCTAAAGACAAAAGGACTTTACATCAGAGGTTTTGGCGTGGCGATGGGTCACACACGCTGGGCAACTCATGGCAAACCAACTGAGATAAACGCTCACCCGCACCTTGGCGAGCACTCATTTGTCGTTCACAACGGCATCATCGAAAACCAAAAGAGCTTAAAAGATGAGCTTGAGGCAAGGGCGTGAGTGTCAGCTAAACCGACACCGAAGTGATCGTGCACCTTTTTGAGAAGGTACAAAAGAGAGACCCATTTAAAGGCTTATGGGGCGACTATCGCAAGCTAAGAGGCGCTTATGCGACGCTACTATCACCAAAACTGCACCTGATGAGATATTTTTCGCAAAGATGCCGCTCCTATGGCGATGAGGCAAAAGCGACAAAAAGAGCTATGATTTTTGCCTCATCAGATGCCGCACTTATCGGCAACGCAACCGAGTGGCATCACCTTGATGATAACAACTACGGCTACGTGAGCTAGACGAGATAGCTGTTTTTAAACACGGCAAAAAGGCTAGCATAACATTTAACACTGCCAAAGATAAAACTATGCCCAAAAAGAGGGTTATACGTTTTTATGGAGAAAAGAAAGTATGAGCAAGGCGCAGTCGTATCTGAAACCATCATGGGCGGGGTTAAAAACCACAAAGTCACCCTTGAAAAAGTTAGACGATGAATACCTAAAAGGTATCGATGATGTCGTGCTTTGTGCGTGCGGTACGAGCTACCATGCAGCGCTTGTTGCAAGCTATCTTTTTGAAAGGCTTGCCAAAGTTAGAACAAAGGTCGAAGTAGCAAGCAGATTTAGATATGAAAGCCTTATCTAAACAAAAACTCGCTCTTCATCGTCATCTCGCAAAGTGGCGAGACAGCTGACACTCTTGAGGACGCTTAGGATAGCAAAAGAGGCTGGGCTAAAGACACTTGCGATTTGCAACGTCGATAACTCATCTATCGTTGAGACTGGCTGATAATACGCTTCTAACTCGCGCTGGCATCGAAAAAGGTGTGGCAAGTACAAAGGCCTTTGCTGCGCAGATCATCGTGCTTTGGATGCTCGATAGCTACAAATGGCATCTGCAAAGGGATCTATCAGCAAAAAGAAGCTTGATCACGAGATTAAACGCTTCTTCACATACCACAAATTTTCAAATATGAATAACTCTTTGCAAGAGAAGCTTCACCGCCTAAAGCAAGCACTATTTGCACGGTCATGGCTTCTTCTTTATCGGTAGAGATATCTTCTATCCGCTAACGCCGAAGGTGCGTTAAAACTTAAAAAAATTTCATATCTTCACGCCGAGGGTTATCCGTCAGGCGAGATGAAGCACGGACCTATCGCGCTTGCAGATGAGAAGCTGTTACGATCGCTTTAATGCCTCAAAACTTACTATATGAAAAAGACAAAAAGCAACGTCGAAGAGCTTGCTGCAAGAGATGCATATATCCTGGCGATCAACCCGCGAGTTTGAACTAAGCGATGACTACGTAAAAACAAGCGTTCAAGATCACTATATGAGCGGAATTTTCGAGATGATGCTGGTGCTTCAGCTACTTGCGCTGAAAATTTCCGTTGAACTTGGCAACAATGTCGATATGCCAAGAAACCTCGCAAAAAGCGTAACTGTCGAATAATTTATGTGGCTGGCATCTTGCTGGCCGCTTAAATTTGCTTTGTATATTTTTCTTTTTAAAACTTTAAGTTTTCACAAAATATTATTTTCTTATAATATTTGCCTTCTAATACATTAAAAGGATCTTCATGAAAAGAGATTTAGCATCTAAGGTCTTTAGCAACGTTGCCGCTCTTTGTTTAGTTGCTGGATGCGCTAACGACTGATAGCGAGCGTAACTGGTGCCGCAGCAGGACACGGCCAAAAATGCTAACACGAAAATCGAGCGTTGCAGCCAAACGCTAGGAACATTGTCTTTTACGAGGATCAAAGTAGCTCATGGTACTCATATCTAACTGAAGTTATCAGCTTGGCTCAACCGTGCCGGTGCTAGGATCTTAGCTCAGCAAACTGGCTGCTTCGTCATCGTAGAGCGTGGCGAAGTATGGATAATATGATGCAGAGCGCGCGCGTGAAGCTGGTGGCGAGCTAAGAAAAAGGCTCGATTTCACAAAGGTCAAGTCGTAGCGGCTGATTATACCATGCAGCCAGAGATCACATTTAGCAAAGAGGATACTGGCGGTATCGGCGGACTTGTGAGCGCTGTCTTTGGCAACGTTGCTGGCAAAGTAAGCGGAGGCTTTTCAAGAGCGAAACACAAACATCTTTGCTTCTCATAGACAATCGCTCAGGCGTACAAATCGCTGGTGCAGTCGGCAGTGATAGCAACGACTTCTTTGGCATGGGATCAGGATCATTTTCACGTGTGAGCGCTGGACTTGGTGGCTACACAAAGACGCAGAGGGCAGAATGATCGTAAATGCCTTTATGGACGCGATGAACCAACTTATAGTCGCGCTAAAAGATTATAAAAGTCCAAAATGTAAAGGTGGTCTTGGCAAAGGCGGAAATATAAAAATAGGAGACTAGGATGAGTATAGCCATTTTGTTTTGTACATTTACGATGCTGCTAGCTGCTAACTATACTAAAAAGATAGAGATCGGGCTTTGCAAACTTATAAACGAAAGAGAAATGGCTAAATTTTATGGCGACACGAGAAACTATGACGCCCTTAGTAAAAAGATAGACGGATATAAATTTCGTTTTGGATTGAAAGATTTTGATGAGGATAGTTGCCGCATGGTGGCTACTATCCTGTTGATCAAACTATGCACCATATCCGCCTAACTACCGCCCATACTATCAAAAATGAGTACGAAAGATTTGATAGATTTCAGCGTGGTTACCGTGGGCGGCTACTATAACGACGATGACTACGATGATGGTTTTTGAGCGTGGATATAGACGTGGCTACAATGACGCTAGAAGAGTAGTAGAAGACCTTATAGATAGGGCACAAAAGCCATAATCTTTAAAGAAAGGTGATGCAAAAACCTGTGGATATAGCAACATTCCAACTATCCCAAATTCTCTTTCGACAAAAGTGCAATAGGTACCACTCGCAAATAAACTAGAGCAAGATCACGAAATTTTAAAGGAGATAGCAAGCAATATTAGCAGAAACGATCTTTTAAAGGCGCAAATTAGCGCCCTAGAGGATGAGATCTTTTACTCATCTCTCATAGAGGGCGAGAGGCTAAAAGATCAAGCCTTCGCTCATCGATAAAAGAGACTAGATGAAAATTTGACTGGCTAGCCGACACTCATGCGACTAGACACGGTGATAATCTAGTCTCGCTAATGCTTAAAACAAATTAAACAAAGCTCCTAGAACTTCGAACGGTTACATGGCTGACACAATGCCTTGTTTGAATATAACCATAGCAAAACTTACAAGATAAAAAGAGCTAAAGTAGAGATGATGAGATGAGCGTCGTCTCAGGTCCTTCAAAAATGTGCAAATCCACTACGAAGCCTTGCCAGCAGAATGCATAGGGGATGAGATGAAATTTCTTTAGGTTTTATCAATAAAAGCTCACGAAAAACGCCTATGTAAAAAGTGCCTTGACGCACCTTTGGTTTGCGATCATCCATCCTTATGAGGGCGGCAACGGACGCATGGCAAGAGCGTTGAGCCATTTTCTATCACCAGCATTATTTATGCAAATAAAAAGATTATTATGAAATTTTAGAACAGACAACAAAGCTTGAAAATAATTTAAACTTTGACTCCACAGCGTGGATAAAGTGGCATTTAGAAGCGGTAAATAGCGCCATAAAACAAGCTCATAAGCTCATAAAAAGATAAAGATTTCTATCAAAATTTAAGAGCCAAAGCCCTTAAATTTTTATCTTTAGTTAGGATTTTTGCGAGCTGCTCTTTGATCTCATCATCAAATTCACTAACACTTATCACGCCTCTGCTTTCACACATCTTAGCGTCATTTACCTCACAGTAGCCACTCAGCGCGTTTTTTTGTATCCGCCCCTTATGCAAGCCTCTCTATCCTCTAAAATCCAGCCCCGCCCAAGGATCAGCACGCCAAGGTCAAAGCCGATCTTCAATTTCGCGCTCGCTGAGCTTTTTTTATCCAGCTTAAAAATATCTCATCATATCTTAGCCCAAGCGCTCCCGACGCCATCTGGCACGACCAAGATATCCACGCCATAAAGGCTTTCAGCGTAAATTTCAGGATGAAGCCTGACGCCAAATTCATCGACTATCTCAGGCTTTAGGGCGTAGGTTTTGATGTTAAAACCTTCAAATTTATGCAAAAATCATAAATTTCTGGCAAAAGCTTAACAAATTTATCTTGTCAAACATCAAAATGCCAACTTTCATGCTAGCTCCTTTTTAATGAAGTGCCTCATTTAGCTTGATCGCCCTTTTGCTCGCACTTGCAGTGATCTGACCTGTTTGGCTATTTTGTCTCAAAAAATGAAGCCCGTTTAGCCCGCCAAGCTCAAGCGCCTTTGTAAATTTCAGCTTCAAATTTAAAGCTAGGATTTAGCTTAGCTAGCTTTTTCGCGCTCGCTTGCCGAGATATGAGACCTTTGTGCCCTCAAGCACCGCTATACCAGCATCCACGATGCGGTTATCGCCAAGTGGCACGCCGGTAACTGAGTTTGCGCCAAGCAAGCAGTGTTTGCCGATGCTTACAGGGTTGCCATTCGTGCCGCTTAGCACGCCAAGTATGCTAGCTCCGCCGCCAACGTCACTGCCCTCGCCCACGACAACAGAGCTGCTAACCCTGCCCTCAACCATCACGCCACCAGTCGTGCCTGCGTTAAAGTTGATATAAGCAGCCCTCGGCATGACGACTGTGCCGGGATGCACAGCAGCGCCCATGCGGACTTTGGCAGCGTCTAAAATCTCGTGTTATCAGCTGGGATGATGTGGCTTAAAAATCTTGGGAATTTATCTACGCTCACGATCGCTGGATACTCGCCAAACATCTTTAGAGAAATTTCATTTTCTCTTAGCCACTCAAGCTCGATCGGATGTTTTGGCTAGTCCATGCGACATTTGGTAGCACTCAAAGGCTCCATCAAGCACGACCGTCCTAGGTGCGACCTTGCCAAGCGAGATCAGGTAGAGCTTGAGATAGACGGCCTCCACGCTAAGTGGCTTTGCGTCATCAAATAAAAATACAAGCAAATTTATTCTCATTTAGCTCAAGGTCGTCCTCAAATGCCATCTTCACAGCGTGTCAAATTCTCCACGTTTTTATGCGATTTTTATATCTTTTTCAAAGACGCTAAAGAGCTTGCTAGCTTTTTGCTACCTTTGGCGCGAGATCAGCGACAAACTCGTGAGCGCCAAAAATCAACCTCAACATCACACTTTTGCAAAGCGTAGATAAAAAGCAGCTGCGCTTAAAAAGCTCTCTTTATAATTTACAACGCCATAGCTTGCTTGCAAAAATTTTGTCGCTATTTTTGTCCGCGATCGACTCTTGCGATGCCAAAAAGCAACTGGATCTTTGTAGCCATCTTTTTCTAAATCTTCAAAAATTCCTTAAATTCGTTTTGCGTCTTTAAACTCTTTAGACATCTATTCTCCTTTAAATTTTTTCTTAGTCTAGCCAAAAATGGCTAAAAATTCTATGATTTTAAAGCATTTGAACTTTGATAATTTATAAATTATAATAATGATTAACCTTATCATATAGAAATAAAAATGTCGCAAATTTTTACAAGGAGACAAAATGTTAGATTTAGCTACCAAAACCAAAATTTACCCTTTAGCTGCGTTAATCGGCCTAATCGCTGGCGTAGTTTCAGCTTTTGTAAAATGGGGCGCAGAAGTGCCGCTTCCGCCAAGAAGCCCTATGGATATGTTTAACGCAGCTTGCGGATCAGAAAGTGCCATCAGAGCGGCTGATGCGATCGACTGCTCGAGAAATTTCTTAAACCCACCTTATGTATTTTTGAGAGATTATGTCGGTATCGCCGATCCAAACGCCGCTATCTACGAGTTTGCAGGACATGCATTTAACTACGTGATGCTAACACACATCATATTTTCAATAGTCTTTGCCGTTGGCTACTGCGTCGTGGCTGAGAAATTTCCCGAAAGATCACGATGTGGCAAGGCGTGATGGCTGGTATCTTAGCAACTATCGCAGTTCATGGCATCTCACTGCCGTTTCTTGGCCTCACTCCGCCACTTTGGACACTTCCTTGGTATGAGTATGTCTCTGAGTTTGTAGGTCACATGGTCTGGTTTTGGTCGATAGAGGTCATCCGCCACGACCTAGAGCTAGGATCACAAAGAAAAGATCCAAGCGACTGCTGCAACGCATAGCTTATAAATTTCGCTGTTTTGGGCGCAAAACCTAGGACAACAAAATTTTCAATCATAAATAAAACCCCTAGTGCCTCTTGATCGCAGCCAATACCTAAAAACAAATTCATCATTTTTGCAAGGCTTGAAAAATCTTAACTAGCTCTTAATGCGTAAATTTAAAACAGTTTAGCACTCACCGCTAAGCTCAATCTTTCTAAACAAAGCGGCTTTTTCACCCTCAAAGATCACCCCTATACCGTAAGGCTCGCAGATATCAAGCTTGCCCTCGGCAAATCTCATCAGCCACTGCTTATCGTCGCGCATAAAAGGTGCATTGAGGCGCGCTAAAGGGCAGTTTGCAAACTGGCACGTCAAGCAAGATAAAACTCGTCCTCGCTCAAAAAGCACCCTCGCCTAAGCTCATCTTTTAAAAAGATAAGCGCCTCTTTTATGTACTGGTCAATATCACTGGCGATGCGCTCTGCTAGACAAAAGTAGTCTCATCATCTACGTCTGCCATGTCTGTGCTAACGAGGCAAAATGTCACCTGTCCAGAAATTCCCCACTTTTTAGCACCGTCTCCCCATACCAGATAAAAAGCCATCATCTGTTGCAACTTTTTCAAGTTCGCAAATTCTAAAGTCATTTTTATTCTCATTTTTGTAGTTTCGCTACTCTTGTAAAAAAGGCAAATTTAAAGGCCGTATCGTGATTTAAAATAGAGATAGCTTGTAAATTTGTCCTTTTAGCATAAAGCAAAAGCTAAAATACAAGCAAAGTACTCAATTTATCTCGCCCTTAGAAAGCAGAAAATTTCTCATCAGTGCCATTTTGCTTGCGCATAGCTTTAAAGTTAACAAGATTGTCTTTGTCTAAAAAGTAATCTTTTCTCTTTTTATTGCGCGCTTCTAGCTTTTTCTATACCCTTTTGCAAGGGCTGCTTTTCTATCTTCGTGAGGGTGAGCTAGATCTGGAGAAAACATCGCTTCATAGGCATTTTTCTTAGTCCATTCAAGCGCTTTTATCAGCGATCTCTTGTTGCTTTTGATATCGCAAAATGCATAAGGATTGACCACGTCGCCAACAAGCTTCATAAACGCCCCTATCGCAGCCACCACGTCAGTAAATTTCTCGCCCTCCATGTCTATGACGCCTCTTAGCAAGATCGCGCGGTTTTTGCCGCATAAAACCAAAAATACCGCATCATCGCGAAGTCCAAGATCATAAGCGCGAGCTGAGAGGACAAAAAGAGTTATCGGAGAGACCATTTGTGGGGCGTCTTGCACGATCTTTTCAGCCTTTTTGAAAGTCCTCTTCTTTGCCACTTTTTAAAAGCTCATCTATCTTGTCATAGACCTTGACATACTCCACCTTGCCAGCATTTGCTGAATAGTATGGCGTGACGTAGATGTCGATAGTTCTTACTTTGCCATCATTTGCAAAGCCACATACTGCTCAAAAAGTAGCGCCGTAAGCAGTGATAAAATTTTTCATTTTAGCTCCTTGATTTAAATTTTTATTATTTTAACTAAAAGCAGTTGAAAGGTTGGAGTATTGAAAGAAAGTCCGCAAATTTAAAGCGGACTTTGAAGATTAGTTTTTAAAACTATGAATTGGTGCTGGAGATTGTCCGCCACGAGCGATGAAGCCGGCACTTGAGGCCTTGTTATCTTCATCATGAGGCGCTCTTCCTAAAAGGCCGCCAAACTCGATCATATCGCCCTCGCGGCCTAATGGTATGATACGAACGGCTGTTGTTTTTGATTTATAACGCCGATAGCCGCCTCATCAGCGATCATCGCAGCTATACTTTCACTTGGCGTATCCGCAGGTATGGCGATCATATCAAGCCCCCACCGAACATATCGCTGTCATCGCCTCAAGCTTTTCTGGGATTTAGTGATCCTGCGCGCACCGCAGCTATCATGACCCCTCGTCCTCTGAGACGGGATAAACGCACCGCTTAAGCCACCAACTTGGTTTGCATGCCATGACGCCGCCTTTTTGACCGCGTCATTTAAGAGGCAAGTGCCGCAGTCGTGCCGTGCGTACCGACAGCCTCAAGCCCCATCTCCTCAAGCACGCGAGCCACCGAGTCGCCCACAGCTGGTGTTGGAGCAAGAGAAAGATCGACGATACCGATTGACCCCTAAGGCGCTCGCTCGCCATTTTGGCCAACGAGCTGGCCGATACGAGTGATCTTAAACGCCGTCTTTTTCACAGTCTCAGCCACCACGTCAAAGCTCTCGCCACGCACCTTTTCAAGGGCTCTTTTACGACGCACCGGGCCTGAAACGCCGACATTTATCACCACATCAGCCTCGCCCACGCCGTGAAATGCACCAGCCATGAAAAGGATTATCTTCAACTGCGTTTGCAAAAGACAACAAGCTTCGCACAGCCCATCTCTGAAGCTGCTGCCGTCTCTTTTATGATGCGCCCCATGTCACGCACCGCGCTCATATTTATGCCACTTTTTGTTGAGCCGACATTGACGCTTGAGCACACTTTTTGCGGTTTGTGCGAGTGCTTGCGGGATAGATTTATCAAAATCTCATCGCCCTTTGCAGTAGCCCTTTTTCGAACTAGAGCCGAAAAACCACCTATAAAAATCAATACCAACTTACAGCCGCCCTATCAAGCGTCTTTTGCGATCATCACGTAGTCACTTGCATCCGTTGCGGCGCCGATTATTGAGATAGGCGTCACGCTCACCCTTTTATTGACGATTGGTATGCCTAGCTCGGCAGAAATTTCGTTGCCCACTCTAACTAGGTCTTTGGCTTTAGTGGTGATTTTTGCGTAAATTTTGTCGCAGGCTTTGTTGATATCAGGATCGATGCAGTCAAGCAAACTAATGCCCATCGTGATCGTTCTGATGTCAGAATTTCTGCTCCTCGATCATCGAGATAGTTTCGGTTACATTTTTGATATCCATCTTTTTGTCGCCTAAATTTTGTGCATCGCATCAAAAATGGCTGAGCTTTGGATATTTATCTTTACTTTTAGGCTCTCTCAAGCTTATCTAGCTCCGCTCTTAAGGCTGTAAAGTCCTTATTTTTCATCGCTTGAAACCACTGCCATCATTGTGAAAAAGTCGCTTAAAAATAGTCTGGCTTATATCATCTATGTTTAGACCTAGCTCGCTAAGCTTTGCTGAGACGCCAGCAACGATGCCAACTCTATCTTTTCCGACTACGGTTACGATCGCTTTCATCTTTTTCTCCTGTTAAATTTCTCTTTTTAATGATTGCATTTTGACTACAAAATTAAGCTCCCGCATCAAGCAAAGCAATATTTTCGGTAGCCAATTAAACTGGCAAATTACAAATTGCTCTAAATTTTATCTTTTGTAAATTGCTTCGAGCAAGCACTCTTGCCGTCATTTACTGGTTGGATCGCTGAGTTATCAGCCCCGCCGCCGTTATTTATATTTTTCTATTATCTCCCAAAGCCTTGCAGCTGCGCTCTCATAACGTTTTTGCAGTGACTGAGTTTGGCTCATAGAAGCTAACTGGCTTGCCATATCGCCGCCCACTCTAACAGCTGGCTCGATAGGGAATTTCAGCTAAAATTTGAGTGTTGTAAGCCTTTGCTACTTCTTCAGTCGTGCCTTTGCCAAAGATGTCATACTCTTTGCCGTTATCTGGGCAGATGAAGCCGCTCATATTTTCGATGACGCCAGCGATTGGGATGTGAAGCTTCTCAAACATATCAAGCGCACGCTTGTATCATCAAGTGCTACAACTTGAGGCGTTGTGACGCATACACCTGCCGTTACTGGCACGCTTTTGAGCTAGAGTTAGCTGCGCGTCGCCCGTTCACGGAGGCATGTCGAGAAATAAGACATCAAGCTCGCTCCAAAGCACGTCTCTTAGCAGCTGCTCAATCGCTTCATGATCATCGAGCCACGCCAGATAAGGCTCAGCCCTCTTCCATCAAAAACGCCCATACTCATCTATCTCCACGCCATGGCTAAGTATCGGTTTTAGCTTGTTGCCAACGACTTGTGGCTGGGTATTTACTTCGCCAAGCATTCTTGGGATATTTGGTCCGTAGATATCAGCGTCCAAAATTTCCCACTTTTTGCCTAGTTTTGCCATTGAGATGGCTAAATTTAGCGTTGTGGTTGATTTTACCAACGCCACCTTTGCCAGAGCTTACCATTACGAAGTTCTTTAACAGTGGCGCGATGTTTTTGCCACTTTGAGTGTTACTTTTCTCCTCAGGTATCTTTGGCTGGATCACATTAGCTTACGTACTCGTTTGAGCCCATGACACGTTTGATGTCTGCTTTTTAGCTCGTTTGCACCTCTGGGCTTGAGCTAACGATCTCGACTTCGATTAATATTTTATCGCCGATCTCAATGTTTTTCACAAAGCCAAAAGCTAACTATATCCTTCTCAAATCCGGATATATGACGCCTTTTAGTCTATTTAAGACCTCTTCTTTGTTAACATTTTTCTCCCTTTTTCTAGATCTTTTGAGATGACATATGCACAAATTACTGGTCCGCACATCGAACAAAAATGAGCACTCTTAAACGCATCTTCTGGCAAGCTCCTCATCGTGAAGCTCTCTAGCCTTTTTGGATCAAAGCTAAGCTCAAACTGCTTGTTCCAGTCAAATGCATACCTAGCATCACTCATCGCATGGTCTTTTTCGATAGCTCCAGCCTTACCAGGGTGCGACGTCTGCGGCGTGAGCTGCTATCTTGTGAGCTACGATGCCCTCTCTAACGTCCTTTTTCGTTTGGCAAGCCAGGTGCTCTTTTTGCGTCACGTAGCAAAGCATGCTAGCGCCGTGATATGCTGCCATTGTGCCACCGATCGCCGAGGTGATATGATCGTATCCTGCACCTATGTCTGAGACAAGCGGCCCAAGCACGTAAAATGGGGCATCATGGCACAGCTCTTGTTCGATTTTCATATTATACTCAATTTGATTTAATGGCACATGGCGGGGGCCTTCTATCATCACTTGCACATCTTTTTCCCACGCCCTAATCGTAAGCTCTCCAAGCACCTTTAGCTCGCTAAGCTGCGCCTCGTCTGTCGCGTCATAAAGACATCCCGGGCGAAGTCCGTCACCAAAGCGATAGAGATACATCATATCTTGCTACAATTTCTAAAATTCATCAAAACTTCGTAAAAAGGATTTTTGTCTATTTAACTTTGACATGTAGCTTTGCGCTTAAACTGCCACCGCGGCTTACTATACCCATTTTTCGCTTTTTGACAAGCGGCAAAAACTCACGCAAAAATCCAGCGTGTATCGTAAAGTAACTAACCCCTTGCCTTGCTTGCTTCTCTAGCACGCTTAAAAATTAGCTCATTTGTGATATTTGTAACCTCTTTTTGCCTCTTTTTAGAAATTTCATACATAGGCACTGTGCCAACTGGCACGCTTGAGTGCTCAATGATAGCGCTTCTAATAGCATCCAAATCGCCGTCCGTGCTTAGATCCATAACCGTATCAGCACCAAATTCTGGACCCAAATTTCAAGCTTTCTAAGCTCTGCGCAAATGTCGCTACATAGGCTTGAGTTGCCGATATTTGCGATGATTTTTGTCTTTAGCTTTCTGCCTATGCCCATAGGCTTTTAAAGTATGTGATTTACATTTTGCTGGGATGATGATGCTGCTTTTGCCACCTCATCTATAAGCAGATACTCGCTATCCCCTCGACCTTTGCCACGTAGCTCATCTGCTTTGTGAGCTCGCCTCGCCTAGCATAGTACATCTGTGTCTTTGTCATGACCAGCCTAAATTTAAAGGCTCATTTTAGTCCTTTTTGTTTTGATCTAACTAAATGCTAGCCTTAGATTATTTCTATAAAAAGAAATATTTAGCTTTTAGGTGTATAATTCCGTAACAATCTTCAAAGGAGCTACCTTGCTTGATATCTCACTTATAATGCTTGAGCAGGGAAATTCAGTCGTTTTGAGCTACCTGTAAAAGAAGCAATGGCTTCGCATCGGCAGCGACCCACTTTGGCTATTTGCCACTAAAATTTGAGTAACTTTTACACATTTAAAGAGATCATCGTCGTTAGTAAAGAGTGCAAATATATGTCAATTTCGCTCCAAATTATAAATTTGTTGATGGCGGCGAGACAAGACAAGATAGCCTAAAACGCACTTGAGCTGGTAAGTAGCGTTGTCTAGTTAGCGATATCGCGCGCCCTTGCATATCAAGCGAGCTCTTTCACAAGATCATCAGAGGCGGCCGCTCAGGCTGACTGCGTAGTACCTGCGCTAAAGATCGCAGACACTGCCTATCTTGGCGAAAATGCAATAGGACAGAGAAAAAGGTAAAACTTATCCAAACGCCACAGCTCTCGCGCACAGCACTTCTTAAAAAGGCTCTTAGTAGCGGCGGGATTTACACAGATGATAGCTCGGCTGTAGAGCCATTGGCGCAAGCGTTTGGCACATATTGGGCGATGAGATGGCTAGAAAGATCACTTTTAAAGAGGATCTTGCCAAAATTTTCAGCCCTAAAAGCACCAGAAAAATGAGGTTTTTTGTGGTAACGGCTTTGACGTGCATGAGTTTGAAAAGGGGCGCCAGCTTGTGCTTTGTGGCGAAAAAGATCGACTACGAGTTTGGGCTAAAGGCGCACAGCGACGGCGATGTGGCACTTCATGCGCTAACAGACGCCATTTTAGGAGCTGCTGGGCTTGGCGACATAGGCGAGCTCTTTCCTGATACGGATGCTCATTTAAAGATATTAGCTCTATTTATTTGCTGCAAAGAAGCTTATAAAAGGGTGCAAAGCGTGGGCTTTGTGCTAACAAACACCTGATATCACGATAATGGCGCAAAAGCCAAAACTTTCAAAGCTAAAAATCAAAAATGGAGGCAAACATCGCGCAGGCTCTAAATGTAAGCCAGAGCCGCATAAATGTAAAGGCGACGACGACTGAGGGGCTTGGCTTTGTGGGCAGATGCGGGGATCGCTGTCATGGCAAGCGCTAGCCTTATCCCTACAACTGGACACAAATATGAAAGATCTTTAATAGTAGAAAACGAAATTTACCTAGCTGGCTCGATGGCTAGCAAACTAGCTGACTTTGGCTACGACTGCGAGATCGCAAAGAGCGTCAAAGAGGCTTTGAATTGAAAATATCTGACGTAGTGTTACTTTCTACCACACTCCGTGGCAGGACTTTCTACCCAGTCATAGAAAATTAAAAAGCTCTATCATCATCTTACTCATCGCCTGCATCAACAGCGACACCGTGCTAAAAAGCCGATACAAGCGGGTGCGGTGGATTACATCCAAAAGCCATTTATGATAGAAGAGCTTGTTAGAAAGATAAGACATTTTGAAGAGTTTAGAGGCTTTAAAAACGAGATAAAAACTACGAAAACTATATAAATCTCGCTCTAAAAAGACTACGAGATACCTTGTTTTGAAGCCAAAAAGATCAAACTCCACTTCTTTTTAAAATCAAGCAAAAATGGCTACAGCGATAAATTTATCTTTAACTACGCAAAGGCTGGGAATGCTATTTTTTTGTTTTTAGGCAAAGCCTGTTTTAGCGAACTTGAAAAAGCACTTGCTCAAAGTGGCGACGAGCTAATATACATCACAAATCTTGAAGAGCTAAAAAGAGGATGAAAAAGAGAAAAATTTTAGAGCTTTGCAAAAAGAAAAAGTAGCTATCCAAACTAGCGATTTTGCGCAAAGTGCGCCATTTGAGGTGCTTGAACTCTCCATCCGAGATAAAAACTTTGATATCGGCGAGATCGTCACGATCGATGAATATATAAAATATATCATCGTTAATTATCAAGATAAATCCCCCGACACCGAGCTAAGCAAAAAGCTTGAATTTCTAGAAAATCACTTTGGGAAAAGAGAAAGAAATATGACGTCAGCAAGAAAAAAATAGTGAAATTCTATAAACACCGAAGTTTATGGCGCCTTAGAGCTTATCAAAAACAAAATTCTCTCAATTTTAGCGCCCTGATGGACGACGAGCAGATCAAAGAGGTGGCAAAAAGGGCTACTTTAACGGCGAGCCGATGCCCTACTCTTTTGGCTTTGCTCCATTTGGCGAGATCAATCAAAATATCGCTAGCAAGCTGCATGCTGGCCAAAGAGTACATAAATATGGACGGTAAGATCGTTGGGCACATCGACGTGGCAAAGGTCTTTAAATTTGACGAGAGCATGCGAGCTAAAAATATATTTTTAGCAAATGAGTCAAACAGCGAAATGTCGCTAAATTTGAGGCAAATACGGCATAAGTGGCGAGTTTGAGCTATATGATGAGAGCCTACAAATAAGCAAAAGATGCGCTAAATGAGCTGATAAAAAGAGTGGCGCCAAGAAGATAACGGCTGTTTTTAACGGCTGATCCATTTAACCGCGCGCATGAACGCCTAGTTAGGATGACTATCGATAAGGCCGATCTCGTGGTCGTTTTTCTAATAAGAACGCGCGAAGAGAGGCACATCGACTACGAGATCGAAAGCAGGTGCTTGACTTTTTAACCAAAACTACCTGCCGACAAAAGGTCTTTGTCTTTGCGCTGAAAAACACGATCCCTTTTTAGCTCGCACGCCAACCCAACGCTTGAGTGCATCGCGGCTTCAAGACTTGGCGCAAACAAGCTAGTCATCGGGCAAAATCACTCTGGTATTGGCATGTTTTTGACCACAACGAAGTTCATACGATACTTGACATCTGCAAAAACGATCTAAATTTCAGATGTGATCGTCCTGCCAGAGCTAGTTTATTGCAACAAGTGCAAGACGCTAGTTAGCACCAAAAGCTGCCCACACGGACAGCACCACCAGATCAAATACCACCCAGACGTGATCAAAGAGCTACTATTTAACGGCATCATGCCACCAGCCATACTCGTTAGGCCCTGAAAATTTCAGCGCTCATTTTAAGCAAGCTCTATGTAAATCGCTTCAAAGATATACAAAAAGCTCTGCGACGATCTCTTTGTAATCTCTGGACTGCTTGAAAAACAAGACCGACCGCGACTTTTACGAGGAGCTCATGAAGCTCTACCAGACATCATCACTCACTTAAGAATTTGTATGCAAAAGCTATTTTTGACATTTTTGGTTGGACTTTTTACCAAAGGCACCCGCACTTTTGGGCTCGGTGGCTGGAGCTGTGGTGGCTTATTTTTGTGTTATATTTTTCTCAGCGACCACGCTTTTGCTAGCTAGCATTTTGTTATTTTTGGTGAGCATCAGTGTCATTGATGATTTTGAAAAAGGTAGAAATTCACGACGAGAGCTTTATCGTGATCGACGAAGTTGCTGGCGTTTGGCTTGCTATCGCCATTAGCGGAGCGACGATCTCACAGCTAGTTCTCTCGCTCGTGCTTTTTAGAGTACTTGATATCAAAAACCATCGATCATTGGCGGGATCGACCGCAACGTAAAGGGCGGACTTGGCGTCATGAGGCGATGATATGGTTGCTGGATTTTTCGCTGGCATTATTAGCGCGATGATATATGGCGTGGCTATGAGTGGCGTGGTTTGCCGTAAGCTGAGCTGGGTCTATGGATCTAGGGCAAAGGCCTCAAATCCAGGCTATGCAAGTCCAAGTTCATTTAAGACAGAGCTTCAAATTTACAGAATTATTTTGTATTTTTGCCAAAGGCTATTTTGCTTCTCAAGCAGTGTTTGGCCTCGTAGTGCCATGTTTAGCTCTTTGCGGTAGTCACTGATATTTATCCATGATTTTAAGTAGCTCATTTTTGATCCTGCGTTTTGGTCGGATCATTTATGCTTAAAAGCTCAGTTAGCCTCTTTTTCTGAGCTATCTTCTCTTCTATCTTGTTTTGGATTTGAGCTCATTTATAAAGCCAGCAGCGCCAATCTCTGTAAGCCTTTTCTTAAACTGCTCAAGCTTATCTGAAACCTTTGCCTCGCTTGTGATCTTATCAAGCGTTAGACTTAAACTTTCATCAAACTATATCTTTAGCTTTGCTTGAGCCTGACTGCAACAAATAATCGATAATATCGTTATTTTGAACCTCATACATCTCCTTTTAAATTTGAGATGCTTTTTGTAGCAAGATCTATTCCTAAAATGCCATCTCTAGCGCTTTTTGACTTTCTAGGATAAACTCAGCGAGTCACCGCTAAAGTGGACACTCTACTTTGTAAAAGCTAATTTCTAGTTCTTTTTGCAAGCTTAGCGTACTCGATAACTAACTCAAAAATGGTCTCAGAGTTATCTATGCAAAAAGATAGCTGGATAGATAAGCGCTTTTTATTTTCGCACTTTGCCAAAGCCTCGTTTAGTGATGGCTCTAGCCATTTAACAGGGCCAAGGCGTGACTGATAAGCAAGGCTTACATCTTTAAAATGTAGCCCCTGCTCTTTTAGCATTTTGCCTAAAATTTGCACATGTTCGTTTATGTGTTTTTCGTAGATATCGCCCTTTTCAATGATCTTGCGAGGGCAAAGAGTGAGCTGAAAAGATGAGGCTAACATCGCTTATATCGGTATCTTTTATCGCTTCACGGATGTGAGAGATAATGATCTTATTGTAAGCGTCATCATCATAAAATGGCTCGCAAAGTGAAATGTCAGCTTTAAAATTAAGCTCCTCTTTTGCCTTTTTAAAATCAGCTAAGCTCGAGGTTATCGTAGTTTATGAGTGATGAGGGTAGGCGGCAAAAGCACTATCTCATCACTCTCATACATTTTAAGCACATCTTTTACAAATGGCGAAGTGTAGTTCATAGCAAAAATCAACCGCGTCGATCGCTTTTAAGGCTTTGAAATTTCTCTCATAAAGCTTAGCTGTAAGCTCGCAAAGTGGCGACTTTCCGCCTATTTGCTCGTAGTTGTGCTTCGCAGTTTTTAGCCTGCCTTTTGTGATCATGAAAAGCTACAATTACTGCTTAAATTTATTTTTATACCCAAAAATATATGGGTCATTAAACATATTTGTTAAGAGGCATTTCTGACATCGTCAAGGCTGTTTGCACCGCCCATATTTAAAAAGCAAAAGAGCTTTTTCATCAAAATAGCTCTTTAATCTTTATAGCATCATCGATGTTTGAAGAGTTCACTACTCTCGCCACTTTGGCAAAGATCGTAAAAAGGCCTCGTATTGTGCTTTTTATCTCATTATTTAAAGAGTCGGTCTTTTCAAATTCATCTGACCATTTTCACTTACTCTGTGAGTTTGTAATCAATCAAATCTCCAAAATAAACACCGTCTTTTTGCATTTACTTCTATTTTAAAACGCTCCAAAGAACCGCAAAATGAGTCAGTAATGTTAACTAAGGTGATTTTTCATTTTTAAGGCTAATGCCAACGTTATCGCTTAACCTTTTGTTTGTCTTGTTTGTTTGAGTATATCACTATTTCACTGCCAGCTAAGTACCCGCAAGATCAATGTCACAAAGAGAGTTCATTTATAATATTTCCTTCACAAAGTGGCTTAAAATGAGCAATTGAGATGCTATACTCTTCTTCTCTTAAAAGCGCTTTTTAGTGAAAAAGACAGTTGGATTAAAACGTTCATCAACCCAGTACAAACCCTTGCCTTATTTACACCTGCTGCGTATTTTATCTCTTTAGCTCACTTACACTTTTAAATATTGGTCTTGAAATTATATATATTTTGACAGTATTTCACACACTGACAAAAAGCTTTCAACCATCTCATGTTGTGGCAAACAAAGTACCATCGCCTGAGGGCTGTGCATTCTCTATAAATGCTTTAAAATCATCAAAAAAATGGAGCCCTGCAAGCATCATCTCTATTTTCTCTATCAAAAACTCCACAAACTTCAAATTGTCAGAACGCCTGAGTTCCATATAGTGTCTCACCGACTAAATTATATCCGACAATACCAATTTTGAGTTTCACTAAAAACCTTTTTATTTGTAGTACTCTAATTATTTTATTTACAAATCGCTTTTAAACAAATAAATTATCAAATATCTTAGAAAAATATTACACTTTTATATATTTTTATAAATTACAAAACGAATTTTGGCTAAAATCAGCTAGTAACTACAAAACTAACGAGGATAAAAATGCAGAAATGTAGATATAAGAAAGGCATATCTTGATAAATCAAAAAGGTCACGAAGTCGTAGCTTCTGCACCACTTGTGCCAAAACGATGCAACACTACTTTTTACAAATGCTGGCATGGTGCCACGGTTTAAGAGCATTTCACGGGCGAAGTGCGCCCAACACCACCTATCCGCACTAGCTGTCAGACCTGCATAAGAGCTGGAGGCAAGCACAACGACCTTGATAACGTCGGCTACACAGCGCGCCACCACACATTTTTTGAGATGCTTGGCAACTTTAGCTTTGGCGAATACTTCAAAAAAGAGGCGATCGCTTACGCTTGGGAGTTTGTCGCGAGGTGCTAAAACTAGCAAAAAGATAAGCTTTATGTAACCGTTCAGCGAAAGCGACGATGGGGCGTTTTGATGGAGCACCTACATCGCAAAAAGAGAGAATTTACCGCTTTGGCGACCGCGATAACTTCTGGCAAATGGGCGATGCTGGACCATGCGGTCCTTGTAGTGAAATTTTTTACGATCAAGGGGCTGAACACTTTAACACACCTGAAGATTATATGGGCGGCGATGGAGATAGGTTTTTAGAGATCTGGAACCTTGTTTTCATGCAGTATGAAAGAAGCGCGGATGGCAAACTAAGCCCACTACCAAAGCCAAGCATCGATACTGGCATGGGACTTGAGCGCGTTACTGCTATCTTGCAGGGTAGGGGTTTACGCAACCACGACAGCACACTTTTTTATGCCGCTCATAAACGAAGTAGCAAAGCTTTGCGGCAAGCCATACGTCTATGAAAGTGGCGCTAGCTACCGCGTCATAAGCGATCACATCCGCTCAGTCACATTTTTGCTAGCTCAAGGCACGACATTTGACAAAGAAGGCCGTGGCTACGTGCTTCGCCGTATCTTACGCCGTGCGATCCGCCATGGATACTTACTAGGCATAAAAAGAGCCATTTATGTATAAGCTTGTCGATAAAGTTTGCGAGCTTATGGGCGGACACTACACCTACCTAAACGATAAAAAGCGGCTGTAAAAAGAGCAGATCAAAGCTTGAAGAAGAGAGATTTTTAGCGACTATCGCTAGTGGTTTAGAACTATTTGAGAGCGAGCTTAAAAATACAAAAAGGAAATTTTAGCGGAGATGCTGCGTTTAAGCTCTATGATACATTTGGTTTCCCACTCTGATCTAACGGCTGATATGCTTAGAGAAAAGGGCTTAAAGGTCGATGAGGCAAGGTTTGATGAGCTTATGAGTGAGCAAAAAGCACGTGCAAAAAGCTGCTTGAAAGGCAGTGGCGACAAGAGTGCGAAGGGCGACTTTTAAAGAGCTACTTGAGAAAATGAGCGAGAATAAATTTATAGGCTACGAAGAGCTTAAGAGTAAAAAGTAAAATTCTAGCCTTGCTTGATGAAGAATTTAAAAATGTAGATAGCTTAGATGCTGGCAAAGAGGGCTGGGTGATGTTTGATGTCACTCCATTTTACGCTCAAAGTGGCGGTCAGTGCGGCGACAGCGGTAAGATAGTGAGGCAAAAGCAAATGTGCTTGATACGCGAAATTCATGGGCTAAATTTATCTTTAGTAAAAACTAGCGCGGCACTAAAAGTTGGCGACGAAGTTGAGCTTGAAGTGGGCAGTGACAGAGCGAGAGACTGCGCGACATCACAGCGCTACACACTGCTTCACGCAGCCCTTAGAAGCGTGCTTGCGCACACATCGCTCAAGCTGGCTCAAACGTCGAGGCAGATAGGCTGAGGTTTGACTTCTCTCATCCAAAGGCGCTCACTGGCGAAGAAATTTCAAAGGTCGAGAACCTTGTAAATGAGTGGATCTTAGATGGTGCAAATGCAAAAACGCAGGTTATGGAACTTGAAGAGGCCAAAAAGCGGAGCGATCGCGCTGATTTAACGAAAAATATGCCGACAAAGTAAGGGTTGTGAGCTTTGGCGATGTCAGCAAAGAGCTTTGCGGTGGCACACACGTGAAAAATATAGATGAGATCGGAGCGTTTTTCATCACAAAAGAGAGTGGCGTAAGCGCTGGCGTTAGGCGTATAGAGGGCTGTTTGCTCAAGGGCTGCGCTCAATTTAGCAAGGTCATTTAGGAGCTGAGCTTGAAGAGCTAAAAGATGAGCTAAAAAGCACAGAGCCGCTAAATGCCATTAAAAAGCTAAAAAGGCGAGATAAAGGGCTTAAAAAGATAAGCTAAAAACGCTAAAAAGCTCTGGGGAGCTAGCCTTATAAATGTAAATGATACCAAGCTTTGTGTGGCGCACATCGATGGTGGCGACATAAAAACTTTGATAGATGAGTTTAAAAACGGGCACGAAAAAGGCTGCTATTTTACTGATCCAAACAGATGAAGAGGGTGAAAATTTCTCTTGCAGCTGGCGTGAAAAAAATGCTCCTATAAAAGCTGGCGCTAGCAAATCGGCAGCGCAAATTCTAGGCGGCAATGGCGGCGGCAAAAGACGACTTTGCAACAGCTGGTGGCAAAAACGCTCTAGCCATCGAGACGACGCCATAAAAAGCTCACTTGAGTATGCAAGGCAAGCTTTTAGAAAAATGATTCATCAAGAGATCGCTTTTTAAAGTTTGATCAACTAATCATCTTCTTGCACATTAGCTTCGTAGCTCTTTTATAGGGCTACAAGCTGGTTTGGTGCTTACTGGAAGCTATTTTTATAAAAATAAATTGAAGATAAAGAGCGCTATCACATCTTGCTTCACATCATAAGACGCTTTGGACTCAGCTATCTTTGCGCCTAGTTCTTGGCATCGCACTAACTAGCCTGATAATTAGTCTTTTACTTTGATGATGGCAAAATGCAAAAATCCAATGACAAGTGCGATAGTAGCGACCAAATGGGCGATAGAGATATTTTTACTCTTAAAAATTTAAGCTATATCTTTTATAGATACAAAAGGCTTTTAAAAACTCTAAGATCGCACGAGATGATCAGAGCTAAACGAGAGCCTAATCGTCATCATCTACTACTTTCACGCCGCTCGATTTACTAGCCTCGCTTGCGGCTGTCTATCTTGGCGTGAGCTATAGGGGCTTTGATGATCACTCTGCTTCTAGCTCGCCAACAAGGGCAATGTACTAAAAATGCTGGGATAGAGTGAAAACAAATTTCTTGCAGCTTTGATGAGAGCATGATAGCAAAAGAGCCTAAAACCAGAAATTACGTCCAAAACGTCGTAAAAAGCTAAAAAGAGCAGTTTTTAAATGGCAAATGGCAAGCTTATCATTACTCTTTGCAGATAGCTGCGTGGCTTGTAGGGATAGAAATTTCAGGCAAGGCAAAGGACGCAAAACGAGGCGACTTACTATGCTAAATTTACAAAGTGGCAATGAGTGTAGCGTCTATACGGCGATGATATTTTTAGGCGATCTGAGCTTATAAATGTGAGCAAGACCACATATCATTTGCTAATTGAGCGAGCAAGAGCTAAAAAGCTACCTAGAAAGTGGCGAGTGGCAAGGCAAAGCTGGAGCCATGACGATGAAAGAATCATAATAAAAATACATCATCTCCCAGCACGGCGAGACAAGCACGGCAATGGGGCTCAATTAAAAAAATATTAAAGGCATTTTTATGAAATATATCTTGGCATTTATCTTTGTAGTTGCCATCGCACTTGGTGGAGCGTTTTTATACTTTTTATTCGCAGGTGGTTGACGCTTATACCATCATCGACTACAAGCCAAAGCTTGCGACACAATTTCTGATAGAAACAACGAGCTTATCGCAAATATCTTTGAAGAAAATAGAATTTACGTAAAGTATAACGACATTCCCGCCACGTGTCATCGAAGCACTCGTGGCTATCGAGGATACGAGCTACTTTGAGCATGGCGGTATCAACGTAGAAGCCATGGCAAGACGGCGATAAAGGATATCAAAGCTAGAAAGCTGGTGAAGGCGCATCTACACCAACTCAGCAGCTCATAAAAACCCTAGCCCTAAGCCGCGAGAAGAAAGTTTACAAGAAAGATAAAAGAGGTTGTGCTTGCTATGAAGCTTGAAAGCGAGCTTAGCAAAGAGGACATCATCGAAAGATACCCTAAATCACGTATATTTTCGGCATGGCTACTACGGCATCAAAACGGCTGCAGAGGGTACTTTGAAAAGAGCTAAATGAGCTAAGTATAAAAAGAGATAGCGATGCTAGTTGGCATGCCAAAAGCGCCAAGCACCTATGATCCTACAAAGCACCTCGACCTCTCGCTTAGCCGCGCAAACAGGGTTCTGAGAGGATGTATAGCATCGGCTGGATAAACGAGGATGAGTACCGAAAGGGCGTGCTTGAAGAGCCAGCAGTCTTTGACGATACGCTCACACGCAATAAAGCCCCTTACGTGGTCGATGAGATCATAAAAAGAGGCTTCAAAGGGATTTGACGATATAAAAACTGGCGGCTACAAGATACAAAGCACAGTCGATCTAAACGTGCAAAAAGATCGCTCAAGACGCTTTAGTCTATGGCTACAATGAAATTGCAAAAAGAGATAAAAAGGCAAATCCAGAGATGCTAAATGGCGCTATCGTCGTCACTCATCCACAAAAGCGGATCAAAATTTAGCTCTAATTGGCGGCATCGACTACGCAAAAAGTAGCTACAACCGCGCGACACAAAGCAAGCGTCAGCCGGGATCAAGCATTTAAGCCATTTATCTATCAAATAGCCCTTGATAGTGGCTACTCAGTCGTCTCTCAAGTAGCTGACATCGCTAGGGACATTTGACATGGGTAATGGCAAAGAGTGGACGCCAAAAAAACTATAGCGGCGGCTTTCAGGGCTACATCACGATAAAATCAGCCTTTAACCCAGTCTCGCAACCTCGCAACCAGCCGTTTACTAAACGATCTTGGTCTTAGCTCAGTTCGCAAACAGCTTACGGATATGGGCTTTAACGATATCCCTGAAAACTTTATCAATCGCACTTGGAAGCTTTCGGGAATTTTCGCCACTTGACTTTGCAGAGTACTACTCGATGTTTCCAAACGATGGCGAAGTGGTCGAGCCTACACTCATTAAGCACATAGAAAATAGCTTTGGCGCGTCGATGGACTATGAGCCACAAAAGAAGCAGGTGCTAAAAACCTGAGCAGGCATTTTTGATGACAACCTTGCTTCAAAATGTCGTAAACAACGGCACCGGACGCAACGCAAAGGTAAATGGCATCCAGATCGCTGGCAAAGACTGGCACGATCAAACAACAGCATCGATGCTTGGTTTTGCGGCTACTCGCCTGATATCGAGGCCATCATCTGGTACGGAAACGACGATAACAGCCCTATGAAAAAGTCGAGGGCGGCGGCAGGACAGCTGCACTGTCTTTAAGAAAGGTATGGAGGGCTACATCAGCTCTACCCTACTCTAAGACGCGCGTTTTGAGCAGCCTGATGGCGTCTATAAAAGGATACTACAACGGCGCTGATGAGTACTACACGAACGACTCGCCGTTGCCGCAAAAATACGCCAACAAACGACATCATTCAAGATCAAAGAAAACGATGGATTATTATTTTAGGGAGATAAGATGAAAAGATTAAAAAGTATACTTTGTCTAGCGCTTACAAGCCTTTGTATACGGCGCTGATCTAAACACAGCTAGCAAGAGCGAGCTAATGAGCCTTGGGACTAAAACAAAAGCCGGGCACTAAACGTCATAAAGTATAGAAAAGCTCATACCCAATTACAAGTGTCGAGGAGCTTGAGAAGGTTCAAGGCATCGGCTTTAACGACATGCAAAAGGTCAAAGAAAAAGCTTAGTGTAAAAGATAGCCAAAAGGCAAAAAGATTGAGCCTGAAAAGAAGTCAAAAACAAGAAGCTAAAAACAAGAAAAAGAAAAATAGTTTTTCTCTTCTAAATTTTCTAGCCATTTACTTTTTGGCTCTATCATTACGCCCTGAAAGAAGGTGGCTAGAAATGCTAAACATCGACAAAATAAGACATATAAGCTTTGTAAAGTACTTTTAATTTTATTTGTAGCTATATGTTTTTCATAAACTACATATTTTTATTTAAAGGCTTATTTTTAGGATTTTTTTATCAGACGATACCTTTATCTTTTTCTATAATGCTTACTGCTCTACTTTAGCATATTTTTCTTTTTACTCTTTTGCTGGAGTTTTTGCATTTTGCTTGTGCCATTTTTACTAAAACCTCTTGCTATCTTTCTCATCATGATTAGCAGCATCTCTGCTTACTTTATGCAAACTTATGGCGTCATTATAGACAAAGGCATGCTATTAAACGTCTTGCACACTGACACAAGAGAGGCATTTAGCTATTTTAATGCCAGCTTAGTTCTTTGGCTTATTTTTGTAACCATCTTGCCTTGCGTATATGTAGCAGCTTTGTAAAGATTAGCTATGGCGGTTTTAAAAATGCGCTTAGATCAAGAGTAAAAATAGCTATTAGCACTTTAGCAAGTGCAGCCATAATCTTTGCGCTCATGTCTAAAAATTTACTATACCATTTTTAGAGAGCATAACGCCTCAACCATAAGCGTTTTACTCCCATACTACCCCATCTACTCTGGCATAAGATTAGCAAAGTCTTTGGCGCAAAAACCGCTCCCCTTTTACCTACGTGGCAGATGACGCAACGCTTACTAACGATAAAAAAAGAAAAATTTTAGTTTTGATAGTTGGAGAGACGCAAAGGAGCAAAACTACTCGCTAAATGGCTACGCTAAAAACGATACAAACAAATTCACTAAAGCAAAAGATGTGGTAAGTTTTACAAATTTTACTCATGCGGGACTGCCACAGAGACTAGCGTGCCTTGCCTGATTTTCAGACTTAAAGCGAGAAAAGTAATCTTAGCAACCGCGAAGCTAAAAGCTCGTGAAAAATTTAGTTGATATCATCAACAAACTTGGCATAAAAACATACTTTTTTTGGCAACAATAGTGGCGGATGCATAGGGCAGTGTTTGCGACAATCTTGATCAAAACCACACTTCAGAGCACAGAGCAGAAGGCTTTTGATGAAGTGATATTTGATGAGGCAAAAAGGTCATAAAAGATGCAAACTCCACTACCTTTATCGTGCTACATTTGCAAGGCTCACATGGCCCTATCTACTACAAAGGCTACCCAAGTAAATTTTAAAGATTACTCCCACATGCGACACCGCCGAGCTAAACAAATGCACGCCAGATGAGATAGCAAACACCTATGACAACACCATTTTATATGAGGACTATCTACAAAGCGAGCTGATAAACGCCCTTGAAGCAAGAAAAAGATAATTGAGGTTGCCATGTTCTTTTTCTCAGATCACGGAGAGAGTCTGAGGCGAAAATGGCATATATTTACTACGGCCCTGCCTTACTCCATCGCTCCAGATGAGCAAAAACACATCCCAGCCATCATCTTTTCAAGCGATAGCGAGCTTTTAAAAAGGCTAAAAAGCTAGAAAAGACGAAAGTCTTTCGCATGATTTTATCTTTAGCTCAGTTCTTGGATATTTTTGGGGTAAAAACTAAAGGCTACTGCCAATGTGATATTTTTAGGGAGTAAATTTAAAGCCAGCCTAGGCAAAGCCTCAGGCTGGCGCAAATTTAAAAGCTGATCTCTTTTATATCAGCTACTTTTTAGTATCTCGCTATAAATTGACCGATGATTGCGACGCGGTTATTTCGCACTTTTCTCGTCTTTCAACGTTTATCATAACTTTGTCAAAAAACTCATCTATCTGCGGCTTTAGTGCAAATAGCGCTTTAGCCTTGGCTCGTATGCTGCTCTTATCAACCGCTTTAAATGCGTCATTTAAGGCCTTTTTCAGCATCTATCTCAAAGAGGCTCTCATCGACCTTTGCTACATTATCATCTTTTATGATGTTTGCAAGGCGCTTAAATGTCGAGAAGTGCTCCCTAAAATTGGCTCACTTGAAATTTATCAGCAAAGTGCCTCTATCATCTTAGTTAGCTCCAAGATGTCCTTTTTCGCCGCTTTTTATGCACGCTTTTACAATAGAAGCGTTTGCATCAAAGAAGGTGTAGAGCCCTATCAGGATGAAATTTATAAGCACTTCAACGTCAATTCTTATACTCTTTTGCGATATCTTCTAAAAATTTCTTTTACGTTCAAATTTCAAATTATGCGCCAAAAACGATCTTTATAACGCCATTTGCCGCGCGCCTTAGAGCGTATGGGTCTTTCGTGCCCGCTTGGGATTTTGCCGATGCTAAAGAGCCCCATTAGCGTATCAAGCTTGTTGAAAGCGCTACAACCGAGCTAAAGACCTTGCTTGGGCACTGCGCCTCCTCGCCGTCTGGCAGATACTGCTCTTTAATGGCTAAAAACGACGTTTTTCGTCCTCATTTTTAGCCTTTGCGTAGTAAGCGCCCATGATGCCTTGAAGCTCGGTAAATTCCCATAAAACCATCTGCGTTGTAAGATCAGCCTTTACTAGCATCACAGCTCGCTCTAGCTTAGCCCCGTACTCGCCAGCTTCTTTTTAAGTAGCTCATCATAGTTGCTAGCTAGTTTTTAGCCACCTTTTAGCTCTCTAAGCTCTTTTTCATAGATACTTCCAAGCTCTTTTAGGTAGGTTATATTTTTTAGTTTTTTCTGGGCTAAATTCGGCCCTTAAGGTCGCTTTGCCAAAAGAACATCGCGTCACTTAGTCTTGCTCTTAGCACCTTTTCGTTGCCTTTAATGATGAGCGAGTAGTCCTGCGTTATGGCGTTACTAACGACAACAAAGCCATTTGCAGGCTTGCCATCTTTAAAGACTGGGAAGTAGCGCTGATTTTTCTTTCATAGAAGTGATGATGACCTCGCTTGGCACCTCAAAAACTCCTCTTCAAACGAGCCAAGAAGCGCTGTTGGATACTCGGTGATCGCCACTACTTCAGCTAGTAAGTCTTTATCTATCTCGATCTTTAGCCCACTTTTTTTGGCTGATCTTTTCAAACTCATCAAGGATTATCTTCTCTCTCTCGTTCGCTTCAAGCACTATGCCACGGCTCTTTGAGCCTTCAAAATACTCTTTTATATTTGAAAATTTTTATCTTATCATAGCTAATGCTTCTGTGAGGATAGGTAGAGTTGCCGCTCTACGCCAATGATTAGTTAATGACCTCATCGCCCAGCAAGCACAAAAACGATCTTATCGAGCGGGATAAACTCAAACTCGCCATTGCCCCAACGCATGAGATTTTGCCAAAGCTAAGGCTCTTTAAAAACTCCTCGACCATATCGCCCATTATCTTAGCAACTGGCTCGCCCTTTACCTCTTTTTCATAGTAAAGCACCTCTTGCCGTCTATCTCTTTACGTCTAAGCTCACTCTCGCTTATGCCACATTTATTTGCAAAGCTAAGCGCAGCCTTTGTAAAAAGCTCCGTCTTTTAGCGCTACTTGCTTTGGCGCACCAACGAAACTAGCCACGCTATCTGGCTGAGCTGCAGGGATTTCTCATGGAAAAAGACCAAACGGCGCGGAGTGTAGTGAAATGTAAACTCGCTTTTTGATGTTATATCTCTCAAGCACAGCCTGCCATTTAGCGTTGATGTTTGGCAACTCCCTTAAAAATGGTATCGCTGGGAGCTCCTCGACTCCGATCTCTAGTAACAACTCTTTCATATCTCACTCTTTTTATTAAAATTTTTCTCTTTTTCTCTTATCATCTCTCTTGCTCTCTCCTTCTTTGCGCCTGCAAAATGACGCCTCTTATCATAAAATATCACAAACAAAAACAAACGCTGCGATCATAAAAATATCTAAAATGGCACCATCTACTCCACAACGATCTCTTTTTCGTTTTTATAAATTTTCACCCTCGCCCTGCTCAAAGCCTTGCACGCCATCTTTTAGCCTTTTTGCTATAAACTCTGATCTTGCCATGTGGCGTATGAAAGTAGCCACCTCTAGCCTACCTGAGATTTCTATCGATCACATCGCCGCTTCTTGCAATGCTAGCTTTGAGCTATCAAGCAAATTTCTTCACTCACTTCTTTTTGTGCCATGCTCATTTATGATCTCATAAGAGCTTACTTCAGCGCCTCTTTGTAAAATTTCACTCGCCTAACCAAGATGTCAAGCTCATCGCCCACACCGACGCTATTTTTAGGATCATAAACGTAAATTCACGGCGATTTTTGAGATGATAAAAGCCATGCTTATCTTTTAAGATGACAACGGCTCGCTCCACAAATGCTGGCACATCCTCAGGATGCTCAAAAATCGTCTCTATATCAGCTTTTTATAGTTTTGATCTTCTACTTTTTTAGCTTCTTTTTAAATTTTTCATTTGAAAGCTGGCTGCTTTTGTAGCAGGACTTAGTTTGGTTGAGATTTTAAATTTAAGCGCAAAAGTGGTCTGAGTAAAGATCACTATTTGCAAAGCCATGCTCATCAAGCACAAAGCTTGGCTTTAAAGACTTCAAAACTGCCATCAATGTAGCTTAGATCGCCATTTTGCCATAAAGCTAGGCGAGAGCAAAACGTGATCAATGGCTCGCTTTTTGCCATGGACTGCATGAGAGTATCTATCTTTTGGGGCTAAAAAGCTATAAAGATCATAAAATCCACGAGTTGCGATGATATCATTTTAAGATGGATTTTTGCCCATAAGGTGAGTTAAAATCGCCCAAAACTATGGCATTTTGCTCGTTACCAAGAGCTGCTCTTAGCGTTCTTTTCGGCCTTTTTTTGCATATTTATGCCATTTTTGTAAGCTGGGAGTGATTGACAAAAACGCTTCAATTCTTGCCCTCCACCTAAAAACTGACCTTTAAAATGTTTCTAGTTTTTACATTTGGCACTTCAAAAATTTCACTGCCACTTGGCTTTATCTTTTGACACAAGAGCTAGTCCGACTGGAGAGTTTTTGACTTGCTAAAGGCTATAAATTTATACTCACTGCCATCAACCAAAGCCCTTTAAAAACCTGCTCGTTTTCAACCTCTTCAAGTGCGATGATGTCGGTATTTATAGCGTCTATGACCTGCTTTTGTTCTTTTTAGTTTTGAGCTAGCCGCCCTCGCAGTCCCACTTTGAAGTGCCAGATTTAAAGTCAGGATATTCGCTGCCATCGTCCCTTGCAGTCAAATAAATTTTTGCACATTGTAAGTTGCGATGCTTATCTCGCTTGCAAACGCCATCAAAACGGCAAAAGACTAATGCAAAAGAGCGCTCTCAAACCTCGCTCCTAAAGTCAAATTGAGATGTTTTGCCTGATCGCCCTCATACGCGATGATGCCAGCACTCATGGCTAAGTAGCTCCTGCCCTCTTTTCCCATCGGGATCGTTATGGCGTTTTTGAGAATTATATCCATAAATTCTCTTGGCAGTCCCGTGCTCTCCGCCAAAAAATATAAATCTCCCGGCTCACATTTAGCGTCGTAGTAAAGCCTGTTTGTCTTAGTCGTAGCAAAAGAAAAAAATCGCTCTTTGTGGCTAAAATCTGCCTCAAAAACTCATCTAGGCTCTGCCCAAATTTGTGGCTTTTAAGATTTTCCAATAATCAAGCCCAGCACGTCTAACAGCCTTTTTCACTCAGATCAAACACGGTTGGCTTAACGATGTGCAGCTTTTAAAATTTGCATTTACGCACATTCTGCCGATAGCTCCGGTGTTTTTGCGGTATCTGAGGATGGACTAGGACTATGTTAAACATAAGTTTTTCTTGCCTTAAAAAGTGTTATAAACTGGATCATTTTAGCCAAAATGGGCTTTTTAAGAGTTTTAAAGATTAAGATTTTTCTAAATTTGAGCTCGCTAGATAGCTTAGGTTTCAAGCTCCTGTCTGCGTTTTATCTCAGCTGCGATCATCTCGTTTTTAAAGCCAGCCGCCAAGATCTCTGCTCACATCTATCTTTTGGCGTCAAATTTACGCTCATAGATCCCCAAGCTCTTTTGCACGCTCTATGCGCTCTTTATTATAAGCTCCCAAGCCACGATTTTATGGGCACGTTAGAGCGATTTGTAGTAGCTCATTGTCACTTGGCATAGTCTTTTAAAAATGGCTCTTTTAAGATAGAAAAGTAGCTCTTTGGCAGACGCATTTTTCTCTAAAATTTCCTTTGCGTCAAGCTCAAATTACCAAAAAGCATATACAAAAATAGCCTCTCATCATTCACGAAATTTTCTGGCGCTCTTTTTAGCTCAGCTCAAAAACTCATCATTTCTCTACGAAATGTGCACGCCAAAGAAATTTCTCTAAAAAGTGAAAGCTTTAAAAAGATAAAAACGCCCCTTTTCAAGATGCTCTGAGCGAAAAATTTAGTGAGCTCGGTATTTATCCCTATCCTTGCTTAGATGCGCTAGATCAAGCGTTTTCATAAGCTGCTAGCGTCTCGTCAGCTATGCTAAAAGCCAAGCCCTAGCGCTAAACTGCACGCCACGCAGCACCCTTAGCGGATCTTCTTTACATTTCTCACTATCGATGTGCCTTAGCGTCTTGCTCTCAAGGTCCTTTTTACCGCCATGAAAGTCTAAAATTTCGCCGTTAAAGATATTCATCATCATGGCATTTACTGTAAAATCACGCCTTAGACTTGCAAGGCTTGGATCATTTATGTAGCTTACAGCAAAGTCTTTGTGCGAATTTTCCAGTCTTGCTCTCGCTTCGTGGCAGCCCAAGATCGTAGTTTTTGTATTTGTAGATGAAGTAGCTTTTTGCCAACACCACTAGCTCTTATGCTGAGCCATCAGCTCGTCAAATTTGAGAGGCTCTATGTCATAAACTTCGATGTCATAATCATAAATTTCTCGCCCCAAAAGCGCATCTCTCACGCAGCCACCGACTAGATAGACGCGCTTGCTAAAAGGGGCAAATAGCGATCTAAAGAAGTCTAGCTCGCTATTTTTTTGTAAATGCTTGTACCCAGTTTTTGCCTCAAATTTATTATTTTGAGAGATTTTTGTAGTCTATTTTTCGATGTTTGCAAGGGTAAATTCAAAAAATTTAGTCGTTAGCTCGAGCCTTTGGCTAAGGTCTTGCTCGCTAGTTTGTTTTAAGCCCCTCAAAAAGCACCTCGATGCGCTCAGCAAGGTTTGCTAAGAAAATTTCTTCATCACTTATCTCCCTGCTCTTTGGTGAGATTTGCGCTACCTTTGGCTCTGGCTCGATTTGCGCGTTTTGAGCCTGGCACTTGCCTCTACTCTGGCTCATCAGTCGCCTCTTGCCCCCTAGCTTTCCATAGCTAAAAAGCTCTTTTTAAATTCTCCCTTTCAAGCTCTTCTTGCTTTTTTTGCTTTTGCAGTGCCTCTATCTTCTCAAGCTCGGCGCTAACCTCACTAATAGCCATCCTAGCGATATCATCAAGCTTCATAATCTTATCAACCACCTTTTAAATTCATTTATCTCTTCGTCACTTTTTCATCCTGATAAAAACTCTTTCATCTGCTCGTTTTTATCACGCGCTCCTTTGCGAAGTCCGCTCAGGCGGTTTATCGCGCTAAGGGCGTCCTTGTTTTGATGGGTCTTGTTTTTAAGATATTTTTGTAAATTTCAAGCGCATCGTCTTTTTAGCCCTTGCGCCCTCGTAGATCAGTGCTTCAGTGATCGTGTTTTTCATTTTTTTGATAAAATCCTGCTATCACGTCGCCTATCTCGCTTGTTGAGCAAATTTCAACTGCGTTAAAAGCGGCGATATCTTTTGTTCTATATCCCTTTGCAAGAGCTGTTTTTACGGCATTTTCTATCGCATTTGCAGCCTCGCTCTCGCCAAAAGCGTATCTTAGCATCATCGCTGCACTTAAAATGGTCGCGATCGGATTTGCTATGCCCCTGCCCCTGCGATGTCTGGCGCTGAGCCGTGGATAGGCTCATAATCCCCACTTTGCCGCCCATGCTGGCGCTTGGTAAAAAGTCCCTATCGAGCCACAAACCATGCTCGCCTCGTCACTTAAAAATGTCGCCAAATCAAATTTTCAGTAAGTATGACGTCAAAATTTGCTGGCGCTCTTACTAGCTGCATCGCTGCGTTATCGACATACATAAAGCTAAGCTCTACTTCAGGATAGCCCTTTGCCACTTCGCTAGTCACCTCGCGCCAAAAGCTGGCTTGTCTCAAGGACATTTGCCTTATCGACCATGCAGACCTTTTTTTCTTGCGAAGCATAGCCGTCTCAAAGGCGATCTTTGCGATGCGCTCGATCTCAGTTTAGAATAAACCATCGTATTAAACGCTCTATCTTCGCCTTTTTCTACTGGGCTGTCCAAAATAAAGCCCACCAGTTAGCTCGCGAACCACGACAAAAATCAACGCCGCTTTAAAACCTCTGGCTTTAGCGTGCTAGCATCCACTAGCTCGTCAAAGATGATGGCTGGGCGTAAATTTGCATAAGCTTCTAGCTCTTTTCTGATCTTTAAAAGCCCGCTCTCTGGCCTTAGGTGTCTTGGCAGGCTGTCCCATTTCTCGCCGCCGATCGCTCCAAAAAGCACAGCGTCGCTACTAAGTGCTGAGCTTAGCGTCTCATCTGGTAATGGCTCACCAAAAACATCGTAAGCTGCACCACCCATAAGCTTGTAGTCGTACTCAAATTGATACCAAACTCGGCACTTACTACGTCTAAAACTTTTTATCGCTTCGTCAATGATCTCAGGAGCCGATGCCATCGCCTTTTATAACGCAGATTTATAGTTTTTCATCGCCGCTCCTGAGTTCATCTTTGCTTTGCGTACTCAATAAAAGGCCGCCAGCGTTTAAAAAGCTCTTGCATAAATGGCGGGATAGCGTTAAATTATACTCTTTTTGTGCTTTCATCTACGATGACGCCGTTATCTACGTCGATCTTTAGCGTGTCGCCCTCGTTTGATCTCCTCGGTTTCTTTTTATCTCAAGTATCAAAAGCCCACGTGTTAAAGCTATTTCTATAAAAATCCTCGCAAAGCTCTTTAGCCACAACAGCCGCTATGCCAGCCTCTTTTTAGCGCTAACGGGGCATGCTCTCTGAGCTACTGCAGCCGTAAGTACTCGCCAGCTACGATGATGTCGCCTTTTTGCTATTTTTTGAGCAAATTTAGGATCAGCGTCTTCCATGATGTGTTTTGCTAGCTCTTTTTTCGTCTGAAGTGTTTTAAATATCTTGCGGCGATGATGATGTCAGTGTCGATGTTATCGCCAAATTCCAAACTTTGCCTTGTTTCATTTTTAACCTTTTAGTTTTTGTAGATGGGCTGATTTTAACCAAAAAGAAGCTAAATAAATAATCAAAACTCGGCAGCTATCGGTTGGTGTGGGTGAAATTGGAGTATTTTAAACGATGTCGCATGAGCTAAATTTAAGTCTTACTACCGGTGGCAGCAAAATGGCTAAAAAGCAAAATAAAAACATGCACCGCCTAGTTTAGCAGTTTAATGTCGATGCTCCAGTTTTTATCAAGCCCGCTAGCCTCCGCCAGCAGGATTGTAATGTTGAGCGGTTATTTTTATTCGCGTAGTATTCGTAGCTGATTTGTATCTTTTTGTATAGGCCGATCTCTGTTATGTCGCCGTTTTCGTAGTATTTGTCCGCTGGCTTAAATTTGACCGAGGTTTTATGTGTCAAATTTCCCCTCTCGTCCCTGCTTATATCCTTAAACTGCAAGATTTGCCAGATTTTTGCCTCAGAGCCAAAGTAATTTACCGACGTATACTCCATTTCATCGCCATTTGCTGCGTAGTGTAAACCCATTTTGAGTTCGGAGTTTGCGTGATTTTTCGTATTCGCCGTTTGGCTTGCGCTCGAGCTTTATCTCATGCCGTGCCGCGGCTCCATATTATCTTCTATCCGCGTTAAAGTGCCCGTCTTTCGTCGTAGACGTAGCTATCGTCTATCACTGGTTCCCTGCCCGAATGCACAGCCCGAGCGATCATTTTGCCGTCCTTGCCGTAAGTAGTTTTCTCCGTGCGCGGGTAAAATCTATCCTCGATATACTGCTCTTTAGCCGTCGCGACTAAATTTTCGCCGTCAAATTCGTATTCGTAGAGAGATAAACGGCGCTATCTTGATATTTTTGCGCACTAGTCCGTCTTTGCCGTACTCAAACAAAAACCGAGCTATTTGGCACGCCATTTAGTTTTGCTCGGTTTCTTGCAGTATCATAGCCGTTTTCGTTAAACTCCGTCCGTTTTTTACGCGCGTATTTTCTAGCATGCCGGAGCCATCCATAGAGTATTCGTACTCCGTAGCCGTCATGCTTTTGACCTTGCCTTTTTAGATCCTTTTTGCTCCAGTCGCTTTCTGGTAAAACGGCCGGAATTTAGAAAGCAAATCGCTGATGCCGCCACTAAAAATAGCTTTTTAAAAATTTTTCATTTTTATCCTTTTTAAACCATGCGTATCATACTCAAAAAGCGCGTATAGTCAGTAGATCTGGCTTTTTATGAGCTTAAAAATGCACTTAAACTGGCTTTAAGTTTTAAGCAAGTCTGAGGGTGACCCACATTTTTGGGGTTTAATAAATTTAAGCCTTTGCCTTTTGTAAAATCTCTTTCATCTCATCTTCACAAAGTGGCTCCAACAAGCACGTTTGCGGCATCAATAAAGCGGTATTTCTCTTTTGGTGATTGCCATGAAAGCTCCATATTCACACTCATCAAGCACGTGCGCGTCACTATCATCCACGCCCACAACTAGCGTAAGCGCAGCGTGATACCTGCGATCCCAAGCGCCTCTTCGCCTGCCACGACGGAGATGGAGCATAAGGCAAGATGGTCAGTAAATCTTCACTAAGCGTATATGTGCCAGAAAATTTCGTTGCCGTCTTTGTCTTGATAGAGGTGCTCTCTTGCGCTGTATGCGTCAAGATACTGCACCTGCCTCATCATCTCATCAAATTAGTCGCAGGGCTGGCACTCGCAAAAATTTCATCTACCATAACCGCGTCAAACGCACGTCACGCTCCACGCCAGAGATATAAAGCGTTTGATTTTTCTCTTTTACTATCTTTTTAAGGCTTCAAGCCCCCACGATGTCAGTCTCGTAGTCAAATCTAAAATTTGCTCACTATCATAGAAATTTTTCTCGTTATCGCACTCTATTTTTGAGCCTGTTTGGGCTGAGAGCTTTGAGAGAGTAGCTCAAGCGCGATCTGCCAGTCGCCGACGCCACTTGGAGTATAAACACGCACGATATACTCGCCATTTTCGTAGTTTGGCTCAAAGCCACGAGCAGCTCTTTTGCCACACGCCTGCTATCATCACGTCAGCCCCAAGCTCATTTGCGCTTGGCTCCTCTTGCTCGCTGTTAAAAAGAAAAGCCCCTCAACAAGAGCTGAAATTTCACGCTCGCTTAGCGCCTTTGCGTATCCGCCAAGTAGCTTCTACACTAAATGTCAAACTCATAAATGCTCCTTTTTGCTCTAAAAATGTCATCACCTGATCGCGCTCTCTCACCCACTCGGACAAGATATCCATGCTGCCTTTTCACCTCAGCCTCAAAATAAGGCTCTCCCACATGCAAACCCGCACCTTGTTTGGCAGCTGCCACAAACCTTAAGCATCGCGCCACCAGCGTAAAGCTCCTTTAGCATCGCCACTAGATCAGCGTCGTAGTTTTTCTGGCTTTTTTGGTGCTATTTCGCGCAAGATCGACTGCGTCGTTCATAAGAAAGATCCTAACCTCTTCGCCCTTTTCTTTTAGCGCTCTAGCCAGCCTTAGTGCGTTGTAAGCGTTGTCCGTGCCGTTATATGGCTGATTTGTAAATATAAATAGAAATTTCTTTCATCTCTTATCCTTTTGCTAAAAATGTAGCGCAAACTGGGCAAATTATCAGCCAAGCTAGGTAAAGGGGATAAAGGTATCTAAAAAGCAAGAGCACGCCGATCGTGCAGACGATAATGGCGGTGCAAATTTCAAGTAGCCTTAGGTGCGTTTGTGAAAGCTTTCTTTAGCATAGCGCCGCCAAGCGCATAGATATTTAGCGCTAAAAACTCGATGAAAACGAGCGTTGCGGTGATCACGCACATGCGAGTGAGGCTAAATGGGGCCTCTTTGTCCAAAAATGCTAGGCAGCAAAGGCTGAGAAAAATATCCACGCCTTTGGGTTTGAGACGCTAACGATGAGGGCCATTTATAAACATCTGCTTTTTTTGCTATGGCAAATTGAGACATTTGTGATGCTAAGCTCGCCCTTGCCATAGCATCACGCCAAGATAGAACATATAAAGGCCTGCGATGATATTTAGTGCCCTAAATGCGTACTCAAAATGATGCAGCACCGCTCCCACGCCAAGCATGCAGCTAAACGAGTACAAAAGCAAGCGCTAAAAGCTGCCCAGCCATCACGAAAAACGAGTAGCATGAGCCAAAAGCTCATACCAATGCTCATCGCATAAGTCATGTTGATGCACGGCATCATCGAGATGGGCACAAGGGTGATATAGCAAGAAATTCATGAGATGCCTTGAGAATTTTAGTGAAATGCTAAATCAAAATCTATAAATTTATGATAAAAGGACGCTTTATTAGCAAATTGGCCTGCTTTTTAGTTGTGAGATTTGGCTTTTGGCGCTGATATCAGGCATATCGTTTGGTGCAAAAAGCAAAGGCGATTTTGCATATACCACGCAGCCTAGATAGCAATTTATCAGTATGCTTTTACACAAATTTTGCTCGATATAGGCGCTCTACTCATTATTTGCCACAAAAAACTGGCTAGATTAAACCACAAAATAGCCCACTAAAAAGTGAAAATTTGAGCCTATTACTATTATTACGCCAAGCCCTTTGTCAGCGGCATTTTTGATAAAATTAAAAAAGCCCAGTAAAAGTGCTCTTTTAAACTCCTTATATATCTTCAAATTCGCTCTCGCTCCAAAGATATCAGGATATGTCTTTGAGCTTGCACAAATTCTTTTTAAGTATCTTTGCTAAAAGTGCGCTAATATCAACATTTTTCATCGCTTCAGCCACCTCTTTTTACATCCGAGGCGTTAGTATAAGAGATCATCTCGCTTAGCTCTTCGTTTTAAGGCACTTTCGTCCAAAAATAGCCCAGCTAAAAAGGCTCATTTGAGCTAAAATGTCGCCAGTCTTAAGCCTCTGGGAGAAACTCACCAGTTAGCATCTTACACATCGCGTCCCACATCTTATCCATGTCGTATTCGTCCAAAAGCTCGCCGCCGCCGCCATTTTTGATAATCTCTATATCTTCTTGCAAATAGGCGTAGTAGTGCGCGCTGATACCCATTTTAGAGCCTTTCAAATTTGAATGTGAATTGAAAAAGAGAGGACGGAGCTATAAATTAACAGCTCCGCCATGATAAAAAGCGGATATCGTGAGATGATTTTTAAATGTTACGCATAATTTTTCTACTAAATGAGAAAAAAATCAAAGCTCACTAAAAAGCACTCGCGATATCTCCGCTAAAATTAAGCATGTGAGTTAAAGAAACACTCTTGAATTTAGCTTTGATCGCTTGTTTTTGTAAGAGCAAGCATCAAAAGCACTCTAGCTTTTTGAGCGTTTAGATTGTCGCATGTTAAAAAGCCGTATTTTGCGTCATCGATTGCGCCGTTCATAGTTGTCTCGCCGCTTCCACACGTGAGTCACGAACTACCACTACGCCAGCCTTTTGAAGCCTCACCAAAGAGCCTCTAGCATGCTAAAGTAAGGGTTGCCGTTGCCAAGACCAGCGCTAATTATGCCTTTCGCCGTTTTTAACAGCTACATTTACAAAGTCAGGGTTGTCATTTGCGTGAGAGTAGATGATATCGACTCTTGGAAGCTCTTTTTACGCCAGTTAGGTCAAATGCTGAGCTTGCTGTGTGTTTTCTAGAGCGGATTCGTATAGTATTTTACGTTGCCGTAAAAGAGCTGTGCCGATTTTGCCGCTGTTTGGTGATTTAAATGTATCAACGCCTGTTGTGTTAGTTTTTGTCACCTCACGAGCCGCGTGAATTTTCATCATTCATAACAACTACAACGCCCTTGCCTACGCTATCTTTGCTGATAGCTACATTTTACAGCGTTAAATCAGTTGGTGGGCCATCTGCGCTTAGTGAGCCGCTATTTCTCATCGCGCCTACTAAGCACAACTGGCTTGTCGCTTTTGACGACTACCGGTAAAAGTGGCTGTCTCCTCCATAGTGTCTGTGCCGTGAGTAGCGACGATACCATCAGCTTTTGCCGCTGTTTAGAAGCTCATTTATTCTATTTGCGAGCTTAAAGCCAAACTTCGTTGTTCATATCTTGTGAGCCGATATTTGGAAATTTGCTCGCCTTTTTATGGTAGCGATCTTGTTGATATCTGGCACGGCTGCGATATGGTTTATCGACCGTAACAGTTCCAGAAGTATAGCTGGAATCAAGCGAGCCTGAGCCGCTTCCTGCTATCGTTCCACCAGTGGCTGGGATGTAGATGGTTGGCTTAGCAACCGCTAAAAGTAGCACCTAAAATCATGAGGTAACACCGCCTTTAAAGATTAAACGCATTTTAGCTCCTTTGCATTAAAATTTGCTAGAGCATTATAACGTCCCTTTATTTAAAGAAATTATTAATTTTTCAGAGTATATTTATTTAAAAATTCTTATCAAAAGCATATAAATCCAGTTGAAACGACTATGCTAAGAAGGGCATTTTAAATTTAAATGCACCAAAACAGCCGTAAAAACCGCCACTATCTCGCTTAAGCCGTATGGAAAAACTCTTCAATTTCGTATCTTTGGCCCGTAGCAGACCAAAACGACCATTATCATCATACCCATATGTGCTTTTCAATAGCGTCTAAATAAGGGTTTGGCTTATGGTTTCTTAACGCATAAAACGGCGTCGCCCTCGTTATAAAAGTAGCCAAGGCGCTTAAAAGCACCGCCACAAAAAGCACCATCTCACTTGAGCTTACACTTATCGATTTTATCCTTAAACAAAAAGCAAAAATACAAAACAAAGCGCCATCGAGCCAACCACACAATTTTAGCTGGAAATAGGCTCACTCCAAAGCACGCAAAAAGACCGCCGCAAAGAGCACGCGGTAGTTTTTATCATTTTTAAACATCTCGATTGACGACCTACTATAAAAAGCGAGGTCAAAGCTAAACTCAAGTCCCTTGTATCATGGCCTTTGATGAAAAGTCGCTAAGTATCGCACCAAGCAGCGTTCCCAGCTGCCCAGTAGTGACCAAGATAAAGATTTAGCAGTGAAAGACAAAACTTCGATCATTCGCATCTTTTTAGCCCTACAATTACTAAATATCGCAAAGGTCCCATCTGTTAGCAGCGATGTTTAAAAAGCCCAAATTTGATCCCGCTATACTCTTTTAAAAGTGAATTCCATAAAAAGTGTGACGCAAATTTGCTAAGGTAGCTCACGATAAAGACCTCAACGTAGCTCGTGCCCAACGTAAGAGCCGAGAGCATCATAAACTGCGCTGCTCCGCCGTATCCAAGCTATGCGCGCCATGCGATAAATGCGCTAACGCCCATGCTAGCCAGCACGCCAAAGGCGACCAAGCGGAAAAATAGCCCATAAAGATAGGAATGGATAGTTTAAAAACATAGTTAAATGCAATTTACCTATAAAAAGCCGAAAATTAGCAAAATTTAAAAATTCTAATTTAAAGAGACATTTTGCTTTTTATAAATTAACTGCTTGCTCGCATTTTAAAACTACATTACATAAAATAACAGCAAAATTTATAAAGAAGACTTTCTATGAAAAAGATAGTTTTACTAATATTTTTAACACTAATTGTAATAGCCTTAACAACAAATCCAAAGATCAAAACCCTCAAACAAATAGCTGCAATATCGAGGATAATTGCATTGATTTTAGCCGCAAATATAGCGTGGATGAGTATAAAGGCTATTTGGAATTTATAAAAAGTGAGTGCGAGCTTAAGAATCGGAGCGCATGCATCTATCTGGCTGAGTTTTGCAAAGCGGACTTGGTGTAAAAAGACGCGACAAAATCACTGAAATTCTTAAAAGCTTGCGATGAGAGCAATAAATTGCCTGTCACAACCTTGGTGTTGAGTATCAAGAGATGAAAAGAATCACAAAAAGGCTTTTAGATGCTTTTAAAAAGGCTGCGATCTAGCTTTTATACAAAGCTGTTTTAACGTCGCAGTTTTATAATAACGGCGGCGGCGTAAAAGAGGACTACAAAAAGGCTGCTAAATTCCATAGAAGTTTGCGAGCAAAATTTCTATGAAGGATGCTACAATCTAGCAGTTTTATACACAACACTCCAGGGCGTAAAGCGCAGACTACAAAGAAGCGATAAAGCTTTACAAAAAGGCTTGTGATAGCGACTTTGGTATATCTTGCTACAACCTAGCGAGCTTATATCAAGAGCAAAAAGTAGTGAAAAGGCCAGTAAGCTCTATTTTGCACTAGAGTTTCCGAGCTTTGCCGATGCTTGCAATAACCTAGCCAGCCTTTTACGACGACGCTCTGGCGTAGAAAAGACGATGAAGTGGCATTTAGATATTACAACAAAGCGTGCAGGCTAGATAGTGCAAGTGGGTGCAAACATCTGCATACTTTTTACTATCGCGGCATAGGGACAAAAAGGATAAAAATCTGGCAGAAAAGATGGCTGACAAAAACTTGCAAAAGCTAGGTCTTAAAGAGCGCGAGATGAGTTAGAAATTTTTCACTAAAGAGCGTTTATGAAAAGCTGATTTTTCTTTATCTCTATTTTGCTTCTAAATGCAGGAAAAGTGAGACGAGATGTGCTAAGCGAGGGCGATATAAGACACCGTAACGAGCTGTTACAAGGCTGCTGTAAATTTTATAACTCATCAAGCGATGATAAAGATTTCAAAAGCTACAAAGAGATATTTTTACTAGCTTGCGAAAATGATATGAAGAGGGTTGTTACAGCGCTGCGCTCAACTACCAAAATAGCTACAATGACGTGGTAGCGAGCTTAATCAAACTATCATATTAAATATATACGCAAGATTTCTCAAACTACGCGCTTTTTAGATAACGGTAAAAGAGGAGTAAAACGACTGCCAAAAAGCTGCTTTCAAAGATCATGTGAGCTAGGCTTTAAAAAGGGCTGTGATATGAGAAAATTTATTAGATAAGCTTGGGTATTAAATTGATATTTACTATAAATTAGAAAGCTTTTTATCTAAACTTATTTAAATTAAAAAGGCAGGCAATGAAAAAGATCGTTTTTTATTTTTTATCTCTGCGGTGCTCTTTTGTGGGGCGCAAATTTAGACCAAAAAGCGCTTGAGTCTAGAGTGCGAAAACAAAGGTGACTACCGCAAAGCTGCCACGAGCTTGGTAGCAATTTCAAAGAGAGCAAAAACTACTGCAAAAGCGGGCGAGTTTTACAAAAAGCTTGCGAGTCTAAAACACGCAAGCGCTTGCAGTAACGTGGGCGTGCTCTACGACATGGACTACATAAAAGATGCAACAACAAAAATGCATGCCGATTACACAAAAGGGCTGCAGGCTAAACGACGGCTTTTGGCTGCGCAAGGCTCGGCTTTGTCTATACGCTAGATAAAAACTATCAAAAAGTCAAAAGAGCTGTTTTAGAGCTTGCGAGCTAAAAGATGGCGACGGATACTACGGCCTTGCACTTTTTATGCTATGACGGAAATGGCGTAAAACAAGACGCCAAAAAGGCAAAAGAGCTCTTTGAAAAGAGCTGCGAACAGACGCCCTGCTGGCTGCAATAGCCTTAGTATGATGCTTCACAGCGGAAAAATATGTAGAAAAAGATCAAAAAGAGCTAGCAAACTCTTCTTTATAAAAGCTTGCGAAATGGGACTTTGCAGATGCTTGTCACAACCTTGAGGGTTATTTACTATGAAACAGAAGGAGATAAAAAGATTAGCTAAAAAGTACTTTGGCAAGTCCCTGCGAGCTAGGCAACGACGAAGACTGCCAAATTACTAATGTCTACTCGGTAATGCACCTGACTTTTGGGACCCTTGCCCTTTGGGGTCCCTGTCCGAAAAGTAAAAACATCAAGCGTAAAAGCAACGAGTATAAGTCCAACAATAGCCAAAGTCGCGTCCATATCACCTACCTTTTAAGTCCGTTTACTCTCTCTAACATCGAGTCGCTCGTAGTTATCGCCTTTGAGTTTGCCTCGTATGCGCGCTGACCAGTGATAAGATCAGTCATCTCTTCAACCAGTTGACGTTACTCATCTCGACAAAGCCTTGTCTGATGGTGCCAAGTCCGTCAAGGCCTGCTACAGCCTACCACCACGTCGCCAGCTAGCGCTTGTTTTGAAGGTAGTTATTATCACCATCAGTGAAGACCAGCTGGGTTTATGAAAAATTGCTAGCTCGATCTGCGCTCATCTGAGGCCATATCGGTTTCGCCAGCTTGAAGCACTGAGACGTGCCATCTGTGCCTATTGAAATTGCGTCGCGTTTGCAGGACTGTGATCTGCGGGATGAGCTGGTAGCCGTCGCTATTTACGATCGTGCCGTTTGCATCAAAGCTTAAATGCGCCGTTTCTAGTGCAGGCCGTCGTGCCATCAGGAAGTTGAATTGAAAAAGCCGTTGCCAGCTATGACCATATCTAGGTTGTTGCTAGTCTCTTCAAAAAGTAGCCCTGAGGAAAAATTTTTATTTATCGCTGTTGGGCGCACGCCAAGGCCCACTTCGATACCTGTTGGGCTCGTCGTGCTCTGGCTTGTCGCCGTGACCTGCGTACTCCATGACTGATACATAAGATCAGCAATTCAGCCCCTATTTTTCCTTGTATCCATGAGTATTTACGTTTTGCGATGTTGTGCTGAGGTTACGTCTATCTGCGTCTGCTGGGCTATCATGCCAGTGGCCGCAGTGTAAAGTGATCTCATCATAGTTTTATCCTTTTATTAAAGCTTTTTTGAGGGCTAGTTTTTGAACAGCATCTTGGTTAAGGTCAGTCATGTGGCTTGTCATAACCTTTTGATACATATCAACTAAGCGTTGGGTTTCTATTAGACCCACCATTTCTAAGACTGGATTTACGTTTGACATCTGAGCGTAGCCTTGCATCACGCTATCAGCCCTCGTCAAGCTCGCTAATGTCGTTAAAAATTCTTCGTTTCAAAGAGGTTGTCGCCGACCTTTTTAGATCTCTTATCTCTCTTGGCTGAGCGATGTAGATAGAAAATTGATTGTTATTTGAGTATAAATTTCCATTTTTATCAGAGGTTAAGACCTCGCCATGTGGCACTTGGATGCCTCTTTGGCGGGATTTAGCGCTCTCATGAGCCACTTGGCAGCACCCTGTAACCCTCTTTTCGTGACGATGTATCATCCGCTGTCAAGGCTAAAAGAGCCATTTTTGCTTAGTTTTACGCCATTTGAGTATCGACTAAGAAAAATGCGTCCTCTCTTTATCGCAAAGTCAAGCGTGTTTGAGCTGTATTTAAAGCCACCAGCGCTACAAAGTCGGTGTATTCTTCGCTCACTTGCGGCACGCGATCAAGCGTTCTGTAAAGGGTAGCTCCGTCTTTTGTGTGATTTTTAATCGGGAAGCTCATCTTGTGTCTCTTTAAGAATCTCGCAAAAGTCGCCGATGACTACGTCATTTCGCTTTGTAGCCGATCGTATTTACATTTTGCAAGGTTGTTTGAGATGACATTTAGTCTGTTAAACTGCGTTACCATGCCAGCAGTGGCTTGATAATAACCATTTTGCATAAATTTTCCTAATCAAAGTTGATTTTTATAGCTACTAAGCAATCATCGTTTCCAACTTTCTTTTTATACACTTTTATTTTGGGTATAATCCACTTTCTTTTTAACCAATCACTTAAATCACGATGACACGATTTGAAAAGAATTTATGAGCGCCACAAAGACTCTTTTTCTCAGATAGAAGAGCTTTTTGTTGAAAAATGCAAAAAGGCTTTTTGACATACGAAAAATTAGTAAAATTATTAGACAAAGCTCCGACGGCCACGATAGTAAAAAGATAGAACAACTAGCAAAAACAAACAAAGTCCAGCTCATCACATCTGCTAGGCTGCAAAAGCTTAGAGATGTAGCCGATGCTAAAAACGTCAAGAAAATGCTCAAAAAGCTGACCAAGATATCGACAGAAGACCTCGATCTTTCAGGGAGAGCGACCTTTTAGAGTGGTCAAGATCAGATAGTCCAGTAAGGATGTATCTAAGAGATGGGCCAGATCGCGCTTCTTACAAAAGAAGAAGAGGTCGAGATCAGCAAGAGGATCGAGCTTGGCGAGGATATCATCATCGATGCATTTTTGCTCGGTGCCGTTTTTGATCGACTTCATACTTGACTATACAAAGAGCCACTTATCAACAGAGAACGCCGCGTAAAGAGCTTTTTAAGAGCTTTGAGGATGAAGCGAAAATGAAAACTGAAGATGGCGAAGAGGATATAGACGAGGAGGATGAGGGAGAACGAGAGAGACAGAAGCTCCTAAAAATCAGCCAAAAATGACAAGCGCGCAGAAAAAGTTATGAGAGCTTTAAAGCCCTTGAAAAAGGCCAAAAAGAGTGGCTAAAGACCGCAAATAAAGCAAGATAAAGTTGAAAGCGACGACACAGCTTCAAAGATGACGCTTGCGTTTAAAAAAGAAAAGTACTTTAAAAGAAGCTGATGGATCTTGGCCCAACAAGCAAGCTAATCAGCGAGATCGTAAAATCAATGGAGACAGCTCTGAAAAGCGACGATGGGATTTGACAGAGCTAAAACGCTTGGAGTATCGCTTACCGATGTTTAGCGACGAGCTAAAGAAAAATCACAAAAAGCATACTAAAAAGATGTCATCAAACTTAGCAAAGAAGAGATCGCAGCTGCGTGCCAGAGGCTACGATGGTCTCAACCTACGTCGAGATCAAAAAGCTTTTTACGACAAAAGAGGCGAGCAAACAAGGCTTTGACCTTGAGCCAGCAAAGACTAAAAAGAATTTCTAGAGCAGATCAAACGTGGAAAGAAAATTTCAGACGAAGCAAAAGCTAGAATGAGCTAAGTCAAACCTCCGTCTAGTCGTAGTATCGCAAAACGCTACACAAACGAGGGCTTGCCGTTTTAGATCTCATCCAAGAGGGTAACATCGGTCTTATGAAGGCGGTTGATAAATCGTGAATATAGAAAAAGGCTATAGATACTTTCAACCTATGCCACATGGTGGATCCGCCGAGGCTATCTCGCGCGCGCGATCGCTGATCAGGCAAGGACGATGGGATACCCATCCACATGATGAGACGATCAATCGTATCAATAAAATCAACCGCAAAATACCTCCAAGAAGAGGGAAAAGAGCCTGACGTAAGCGTCATCGCAAAAGAGGTCCGGACTAAGCGTCTGATAAGGTAAAACGGTGATCAAGATCACAAAAGAGCCTATCAGCCTTGAAGCTCTGATCGCAAACGAAGAAGACGGTAATGCGTGGAGATTTTTGTTGAAGACAAAACTTCTCTATCACCGATAGATCAAATTTTAAAAAGTGACCTTAGAAGCAGATCGACGATGTGCTTTCACAGCTAAATGAGCGCGAAAAAGGCGGTTATTTCGATGAGATTTGGCTTGCTTGAAGATGAGTGACCGCACACTTGAGAGATCGGCGAGGCGCTAAATGTCACTCGTGAACGTGTCATCGCCAGATAGAAAGCTCAGCTATCAAGAAACTAAAAACACCCAAAAGTTGGTAGAAAACTCAAAAACTCCTATAGAGGGCTAACAAGCCCTGCCCTTTTTAGGGCATCTGCATCCAATCTCTGAAATTTTCTAACGTACTTCCTAGTCTATAATTAAGTTATTTTCGCGACCGAAGTGCGAAAAAGCTAGTAAGAATTTAATGTTTTTTGTATGTGTCTATACCCTATTTTGGTATATATACTCTTTGTTTGGATGGCTTTTTATCTTTGATAAATTATTAGCGTCTATACCTTTAAAGGACTTTCTCTTTGAAAAAGTTTATAGCATCTGTGCCCAAAAATTGTTTTAAACATTGCATATAACTCTCATCTAAAAGAATAATTAACTTAACCTTCGTTTTGAGGGCACGCTTACTATGTAGACTCAAAAACGAGAAATATCAATCTGATTTGAACATATATTCTAAAATCAAAAGTAGCATCATAAAGAGTTTTACCGGCACAGGACCGGTAGATTTATTCACCTAGAAGTTTATCTAGTTTTGCAGCCAAGCTCTGTAGTGTCGTGGGCTTTAGCTAAAGAGGCAGCATGTAGCTTCATTTGCTTGCATTCATTACTGTCCAAGCTCTTTGCTATATCACTACTATCAAAGGTTCTCTACGCTATTAGCGTTTTGCTACGCTTCTAGCAGCCAGAGCGTTCATGCCTCTAAATACAGCATTTTTGTGTCAGACCGATCTCTGAGCGAAGTGGAATTTATATTTTTCAAAATATCGCCAGAATTTGAGCCATCCTCTTTAACATTTAAAAGAGCATTTTGTGCTTAATTATATTTTTGTGCCCTCGCCCGTGAAAAAGCCAAGCTCGGCGTCAAAAACGTTTTTACCGTTAAATTGGCCTCTTTATCACTGTCGCTCATCGCATTTTTAAGCGCATTTATCTCACCTTTATACCCTTTGCTCGTTCGCTGAAAGAGCTGGGTTTGAGAGCTTGCTTGATAGCTCGCCGATTTTATCCGCACTCTCGCTTACTTAAAAAGCGTTGAGTCGGCGATCTGAAGCATACCTATCATATCGTTTGCATCTGCCATGCCCTCATTTAGGACATTTGTTTGCGAAAGTAAGCTCTCTGCGATTTTGCGTCGGACCTGATGCTTTGATCTCGTTTATTTGCAGAGATGGCGTTTAACGCCTTTTTCTCGCTATTTTTAGACTTGATCTAAATAATAGTTTCCTGAAGCTCGGTTTGCAGTATAAGTTCCTAACTTCATATCAACTCCTTTTTAGTAGTTTCGTGAGTGGATTTTACTATAAATTTCATAAAAAGTTGCAAAAAATATTTCTTGAGCAAAAATATTTTTTAAAAAGATTTTAGAAAATATTAAATTTTCTACAAATCACATTCATTTTAACCTCTAACCTCACGGCGATTGATCTTTTTATGAGCCGTTAGTCCTTCGGCTTCGGCTAGCTGCATGCAAGGTTTGCCAAGGTGCATGATGCCTTTTTCTGCTAACTGAGATGATAGAGCTTCGCTTCATGAGTACTCAACTCCAAGCGGCGAGTAAAATCTCGCACTTCCGCCAGTTGGCAGGGTGTGGTTTGGTCCAGCGATATAGTCGCCCATCGCTTCAGGCGTGAAATGTCCAAAAATATCGCTCCAGCGTGTTTTTACCTCGTCCATATAGCTCAAAGCGTCATTTGTAGCGATCTCTGGGTGCTCCACAGCAAGCTCGTTCATCAGCTTAAAGCACTCCTGCAAGTCTTTTGCGACGATGATAGCAGCTTTGTTTCTCATACTAGCACTCGCGATTGGTTCGCGTTTTTAGAGTTTTTAGCTCGTCCCTCTATGTGTCTTTGCACCGCCCTTGCAAAAGGCCTCCACTGGTGTTATCAAAAGGCACTTGCGATCTCGTCGTGCTCGGCTTGTGAGAGTAGATCGATCGCTGTGGCGAGGTCTGCACTCATCATCAGCGATCACGCCTATCTCGCTTGGACCAGCGATCATATCGATATTTACGTCGCCATAAACTAGCTTTTTAGCAGTCGCTACGTAGATGTTGCCGTGTCCTGTGATGACATCGACCTTTGGCACGGTCGCTGTGCCGTAAGCCATCGCTGCGATCGCACTTGCACCGCCTATTTTAAAGGCTGTTTTGATGCCACATAGATGCATCGCTGCAAAGAAGCGAGAGGATTTACTTGCCACCGGCGCTGGGTGTGCAGACTACGATCTCTTTTACGCCAGCTACGACTGCTGGGATAGCATTCATGAGAAGTGAGCTAGGGATATGCAGCCTTGCCGCACGGGATATAAAGGCCAGCGCGATCAACTGGAGTGTATTTTTGCGCCAAGCAAGATGTCGTGCTCGTCCTTATAGGTCCAGTCGCTGGGTTTTTGTGCGCTCGTGATAGCTTTTTATCCTGTCGTGGGCCAAATTTGTAGAGCCACTCTTAGGGCGTTATCTAGCGAATTGTAGGCCGCTTCCATCTCTTTTACGTCGATTATTATGTCGTTTTTGCTTGTGACATTAAAGTTATCAAATTTACTTATCTGGGCAAAAAGCGCGCTATCGCCATCTTTTCTTATCTCGTCTATGATGCCTGCAACCACTGGCATAACGGCACTCATGTCATTGTCGCTTCGTCTAACAAGCTGCGAAAATTTACTCTCAAAAGTCAGCGTCGCTGCTGTGTAAAAACTTCATTTATGATCCTTTATTTTTAGTTTTCTCTCATATCTTTGCTTTTTGTGTAATGTTACCCTAAAATTCCGCCCGGTGGATATATAAAAATTCACTCCCAAAGCTTGTCTAAATTTGTAAAAGCGTCATAAAGCCCACTGGGTCGTAAATAAGCTCAAACTCACGCCACTTTTTGCAAACCTCAAGCCAAATTTCATAAAGCTCAGTGTATACATTTCAAAATGATACTTCTTTGGGGATTTAAAATTTGCACTTTGCTATCTTTATCTAGCTCATAAATTTGCTTTTTAGATAGTCACTATCCCCTCACGCAAGGGCGGTAAAAGACTCTAAGATCAGTGTGCTCGCTAGGTAGCATGCGCTTGTGCCAGTGCCTGAGGGCAAGAATATATCAGGCCTTATGCCACTTTTTGCTCCACTCATTTTATCTCATGTGCCTGCGTGATAAAGCCAAGCTCAGCCTCACTCTGCGCCACGCCCTCGTTTATAAAGAGCGCGTTTTTGACTCTTTGCTAGCTCTTTAGCAAATTTCTCACGCTCCTCTTTTACAAAAATTTCCATGCCATTTTTCAAGTGCATGGGGAGAATTTCCAACTGGATCTTGCTCTAGGTGAGCTAAGATGAGAGACGACGTAGTAAAATTTAAGCCCTTTTAGCTTTGGCAAAAGACTTAGGCTATACATAGCGTTTGACTGGCTTGAGCCGTGAGATACGATGGCTTTGATGCCACCAAGATCAGCCTTTAGAAAAATACTCTAGCTTTTCTTGCTTTGTTGCCGTTAAACTCGCCTAGCAGATCATCTCTTAAAAGCCAAAATTCTCGCCCTCTTAAGCCGAATTTTTATCAATCACTCTTAAACTCAAAAAATTTCTCTATCTCGTTGATAGCCTCTTTGTTTGAGAGTGAAAAATTTGATCTCTATGCGCCTTGAAGCGTCCTTGTCCTCGGCTCCGTCTTTTAAAAACTAGCTCGTTGTAGCTTCTGCCACTTGCAGACAAGCAGCTTTCTAAGGCGTGCATCGTCGCTAAATGAGTTTATAAACTCCATCACCGCATAGGCTCTTTTTGCGAAAGCTCTAGGTTATAAATGTAGCTTCCATCGCTATCTGTAAAGCCCTCTATGACGATCTGATCGATGTTTGAGGCGATCTCTTTATCATTTAAAAGCACGTCAAAATACTTACTAAGCGTGGCTCTTTTAGCTCCTCTTTGACCTCTTCTTTTAAGACCGCACTGCCCTTATCAAAAAGCACTGATGAGCTAAGCTTTTAGCGCGCCTGAGTTTGGGATCGATCTCGATGCTCGATCCTAGCCTATCTTTTTAAGGCTGAGATCACTTTTACCCTTATGCCAGTTAGGTTTTTGACCCCTATCACGGGTGACGTTTAAGTCCCTTAAAAGCTCGTCATATCTAGCCTCTTTTTGCTCACTTGCTCGAGCAAAAAGGCGATCTTAGCTAAATTTTTCTCGCTACTTGCATTTGCGTCGCTTAGCGCTCTATCTTTTGATGAAATTTCATCATTTAGCACGATCATCTTTTTGATTTAGATCAAAATATGCTAGCATTTAGCTCTTTTATGCTCGCATTTGCGTCCTTGTTTTCATCTCATGAGCTGGGCTGTTTTTCTTTTTAGGGCGTCTATTTGGATGACATTTTCATTTGATTTTTAAATTTATGTTTTCGTCGCTTATCTTTGAAAGCTCGCTTTTTAGGGCGTCATTTAGCTCTTCAAGGGTGAACTCTACCACCAGGGCGTCTTTTAACGTGTAAAGCTGTAATGATGAGCTTGCTCTTTATTTTTCAAAGGGTGTTTTGAGTTAGGACGTATTTTTACGACGACAGCGCCGATTAGCAGCATAAAACAAAAGAGCAGACCCGCCATCAAGTCCGCAGTACGAAACCCAGCTCGATTGATCTTCGTTATTTTTGTTTATTTTCATTGCACTAGATTTTCGATTTTTTCTATTACAGAGGGTGCTTCTTTATCGATCTCGTCTATGTTCTTCTTAAGCTCAGCAATGAGGCTCTCGCGCTCTTTTTCACGCTCCAAGCTCCTGCCCTCTTGCTCATAAGCCGCTTTAAATATCGTCGCACTCTCCACAAGCGAGGTTCTAAATGCCTTTAGTGCCTCGTTTTGCTCTTTCATCAAAGAGAGAAAGATACTTTTAAAATGGCATCAAAAACTCTTGATAGTCTGCTCAAATTAAGCTGGCTCTCTTTTGTAGCGTTTATTTCTACTAAAAACTTTCGCCAAGCTTTTGCATGCTCGGTTAGAAATTTCAACCTCCATATCTTTAAAGGCATTAGAAAACGCGCCAACTGCCTTTAATATATCGGGATGGATTTTTACAAAATTCATCTTGTTTTAGCCCAGATTCATTTAGCATTTTAAACTTGCGCTAAGCTCTGCCTTGCTTTTGATTGATGATATTTTTTCTCAACCTCGCAAAGCTCTTTTAGGCTGTTACACTTTCTCATTTGTCTGCTCGCTTAGCTCTTTTATAAATTATCATCAAGCACCATTTTAAAGGCGTCGTGACTATCTTTAAAGTAGCCCACACTTGCTTTCATGAGTACATTTAGCTCATTTTCCTGCCAGAAAAACTCACGGCTTAGCTCTTTTTGCTCGCTGTAAAAATTCTCATTACCTGATGCCGATCTTTTCAAAAACATCCACCAAAGCGCTAAAAATATGCCATATATCGATACATAAAAACGCCGTAGCCACGCCGTTTAGCAGTATAGCGATCTCTTTTTCAAGTCCGTTTGCAGTGCTTGAGCTAAAAGCTTAGCATGCGAGATAGCGATACTGATAAATGTACCATTCCAAGCACAGGAAAGACTGCTTGGCCGATGTTTTGCTAGGGTTGTCATTTCTATATCTTGTGTAACTCTCAAAAAAATCTTCAAAGTGGCGTTTGCGCCTTTTTGAAATTTCAAAAGAGGTGAGCGATGATAAATTCTTTTAGCCTTATCTTGTAGTCTTTGGCATTTGCTAAGAAAGTCTGATAAGCGACCAAGGCGCTGTGGCGTGAAAATGTAAAAAGCGACAAAGAGTATAACGCCCATCATCACGATGGTGTGAAGCTTCATCTGAAAATTTATAACGCCAAGATACGCTAGTATCGCCAAGATGTGAGATAGCTAAAGGGATAAAGATAACTTTAAAAAGACAAAGAAAGAGTGAGCTTGGCGCTCTTTTGGCACGCTTAGCTCACTAAAATCATTTTGATTTTGCATAGGATTAGTTCCTATTTAGGCAGTTTAAGTCGCTAAAAGCAGTCTGAAGACAGCTTAACCATGCTCTCCTCGCCACTTCTTAGCCATTTCTTGGGATCGTAGTATTTTTTATTTGGCATCATCGCCCTCTGGGTTGCTGATCTGACCTTGCAAGTATGCTCTATTTTTGGCCTCAGTACGCGCACGCCGTCCCAGAAAGCTCCACTGAGTATCGGTGTCAATGTTCATCTTAATAACGCCATAGCTCACAGCATTTTTGATATCTTTAGCTCACTACCACTTCCGCCGTGAAATACAAAATTTACTGACTTGTCGCTTTTTGTATTAAATTCTTAGCGACATGGGCTTGTGAGTTTTTGAGAAATTTCTGGTCTTAGCACGACGTGCGGTTTATAAGACGCCGTGAACGTTGCCAAAACTAGCTGCGATGCTAAATTTGATCGCTTATCTTGCTTTAGTCTTTTCATAAGCAAGCGCGACGTCCTCTGGCTGAGTGTAAAAAAGTGCGTTATCAACGCTTGTGTTATCTACGCCATCTTCTTCGCCACCAGTGACGCCTAGCTCGATCTCTGGGCTGATGCCAAGCTCGCTAAGCTCTTTTAGATACTTTCTCGCACGTTAGCCGGTGCGTTGATATTCTCTTCGCTAAGATCAAGCATGTGAGAGCTAAAAAGTGGCACGCCGTGAGTTTTTATACTCATGAGCTTGCTTTTACTAGCTCGTCTATCAAGGCAAAAAGCTTTCTAGCGGCGTGGTCAGTGTGTAAAATGACTGGCACGACCATAAGCCATGGCAAGCAGATGAACATGCTTTGCTGCCAGCGATCGCACCAAGAACGGCTGCGTTTTTCGCAGGCTTTACCAGCGTAAAACCTGCACCGCCATTACTAAACCGAACGATAACAGGCGAGTTAGCAACCTTTGCCGCTTCTAGAAGCAACATTTACTGAGTCGCTGCACGACATTTACAGCAGGTATTACCAAAACCTTGCTCTTTGGCATAAGCATAAAGTTTTGTTACATCATCTCGGCTTAAAACACCGGGTTTTACGATATCTAAAAACGCCCATTTTATCCTCCAATTTCTATCTTGTATTCTATCTTTGCTTTTTGGCGTAGAGCTTCACTTTTTTGTCTAACAGCAGCTTTAGAATTTCTCCATTTTTACAGCTTGCTCGATCTCTGGTTTTGCTTGTTCAAAATGCTTACAGTGCCAGCAGCTTTGCCATCTTCTTTAAGATAACGTGGTAGCCAAACTGAGTTTTAACTGGTTTAGTTGAAACTGTGCCATTAGCCATTGAAAATGCTGCGTCTGCAAAAGGTTTTACCATTTGGCTGACCAAACCAGCCAAGCTCGCCACCGTGTGCTGCTGAACCTTTGTCGATTGATTTTTGGCTACTAGCTCTGCAATTTTCTTTAGTTAGCGCCTCACCTTTAAAGTACTAAGTTGAGCGATGATATCGTTTGCTGTTTTTCATCTTCAACTCAGATATGTCTTGCTCTTGCTTGAGCTGGTTGGTTCATGCTAGCTTTGTTTTGTGTGTATCTCTTAAATCGCTATCGCTTACTTTTTATACCGATCAAATAATTTTCTATATAAAGCTCAACTGCGATGCCTTCTTGTGCAGCTTTACAGCCTTGATGTAATCAACATCTTTTTCAATGCCCGTGCTTTTGCGTCTTTTAAAAGAAGTTTTCTGTTGATTAGGTCGTCGATATATGCGTTTTTCTCATTTGGCTGAAGCTTGCTAGCGTCAAAACTGGCATAGCTGCTGATAAAAGCGCTGAGATATCGCTGTCGTTTATAGCATCGCCATCAACTGTTGCAACTACTGCTGCGTTTAGAGTGACAGCTGCAGCTAAACTTCAAAACTGCTGAAACAAAAATTTTTCATATAAATCCTTTAAAAATTGATTTTATGGGCAGGATTATATCAAATAATGCGGTAACTTTTTCGTTTAACTTGCAATTTTAGGTAAAATAACCAAATGAGAACAGATATTTTAGAGATAGGCTTTTTAGAAGGTTTAAAGACGCCAAAGCGAGCTTAGTTTAGAAAATGTATATGAGCTACTTGTTTGCGTCATGCTCTCAGCTCAGTGCACAGACAAAAGGGTAAATTGATCCACCTGCCCTATTTGAGGCGTATAAAGATGTTTTTGAGCTAGCTAGTGATTTAGCCAGTCTAAAACTCATGATAAACTCATGCAGCTTTTTAACAACAAGGCCCTAAATTTGATCAAGATGGCAAACAGCGTGGTTGAGCTTTATAACGGAGAAAATCCCACTTGATGAAGAGAAGCTAAAAGCCCTTGCTGAGTTGGGCAAAGACCGCTCACGTCGTGCTTTTTAGGGGCGACAAACGCAAACGTAATGGCCGTTGATACGCATGTTTTAGAGTATCACATAGACTTGGCTTAAGCAGCGCAAAGACGCCAGAAGCGACCGAAGATGATCTAAGTCTTGCCTTTAAAACTGATCTTGGCAAGCTTCATCGAAAGCGATGGTTCTTTTTGGACGCTGCACTTGCAAGGCTAAAAAGCCCGCTTTGTTTTGAGTGCATATTAAGCGATCTTTGCAAGAGCAAGGATCAGGTGATATAGATAAAATTTGCTAGAAATTTCTAGCAAATTTACATTTTTATGAGTTATATTTTTAACGATACCACGAACTACTTTTTCTATAAAAAGTGCGAGATGCGACTTCGCAGTGCTCTCTTGTAGAGTGAGGTGAGTGAGATGTTTGGTCCAATAGAACATGCACTAAGACCTGCTTTTTTCTCCAAAAAGCACTCCACATTCAAGTCCGCATACACAGCTGTTATCCTTGCATTTGGCTTATAAATTTTTAAGCTCTTCTAAGATATCGTTTGCCATTTATCGTTTATTGGTTTCAAGCTGGGTTTCTGTCTTTTTGAAATGACATTAAAACCAACCGCCTTTTGCAAAGCTCTGAAAATTTCAAACTCCATCTCTGTTTAGCCCATCTTTACTCATAGATCTTGCGAAAATTCTACTCAAGCGTGCCATCATCTTTTGATCTTTGCAAGGGAGAGATTGACGCTATCTTGTGGTATCACCCTAGCTCGCAGTTATAGGCTCTTACGCCTTGTGAAAATGAGTTGATTAAAGCTAAATTTGTCTCGCCATTTTTCTAGTACATTCCATCCCCAGTGCCAAGCTTTTCACGCTTAAATTATCACACCTCGCTCTTTAGCTCCTTTATCGCTTGAAACCAGTGCGGTTTGCCACTTGGGATAGAGTTGCTTCGCTCGCCACCTTCAAATTAACAGCTTACAACCATTTTTAGTCACAAATGCCGCCAAAACCTTGATCGCATTTGGGATATTTTAGTATCTCGTTGCCAGAGTGCCCGCTGAAGTCCGCTCACTTTTACTTCATACAGCGTGCTCTTTTGTCTTTTGCTATTAAGCTAGCATAGTGGCAAATCAAATTTTGACACCTCCAGCGCAGCCGTGATAGTGACTCTATCGTCTTCTTCACTGTCTGGGACTAAAAGCTTATCGGCTTTTTAGATCGTCGCTAAAGCCAGCAGCTCGACCATGCCGACCTCTTCGTTGTTTGTAAAGAGGGCACTCTCATGTCGTCAATCTTGCTTATCATCTCGCATCGCGATAGCCACACCTATGCCGTTATCTGCACCTAAAAGATTGAGTTTTAGCTCTCATGTAGCCATCATCGCCATAAACCATCTCAATCTTTGGCGCGTCACCCATACAGACCATCGTAGTGGCTCTGCAAGCAAATGGTTTGCCTTTGAAAGGCATGAACGTTGCCAAAGCTATCGACCACGACTTCACAGCCCTTATCTCTGCATAGCTAGCCAGAAAATCACGCATCTTATCAGTCTCATAACTGCAGTGGTATCGACGTACGTCTCATTTCTAAAACTTCGCTCTTTGACATATTTACCCATAATTGTTTTATCTCGCCTTTATGCCAGTCGCATCGACCGCCTTTAAAAGCTCTTTTTCATCGACCTTGTCATCTGCTATAACGACGAGCTGTTTCGCCTTTTAGCGATACATCTGCCTTTTTACGCCCTCAACGCTAAGTGCGGCCTTTCGAACTATCGCTAGCCAGAAGCGGGCAGTGCATGCTAGGCGCCTGACTCTAGTCTTTATCAGCGTAGCTTTACGGCCTACCAAAAAGGGCTAAACTAAAAATTTTACGCATACCTTCTCCTAAAAGCTCTCGGATGTAAGGAGTAAAAGTAGCATCACTCAAAAAGTATATATGATAAGTATCCATCTATAGCTTAGAGTTGCAGCTTTTTGGCTTGTAAAATAAAGCAATGCCTGCGATCACAGCAAAATGACCGCCACGACGCTTAGGGACGCGTTACTCGTATAAATTTTGTGTCCAAGATAAAAAAGAAAAAGATGTGCCAAAAAAGCAAGAAGAAGTGCCGGCAGCAGCACAAGGTAGCGCCGATAGCACTACCTATGGATGTTAGTATCAGCCATAAAGGCTCTCATTTTAGCTCTGTTGAGACGTAGTCGTAGCTAAAATTTTTGGCGAATAGTAGTTTTAGTGTGTTGCCATCAACCTCAGCGTATGGATAGCCAAAGTTGTTTAGCGGAGTTTGCTCTGGAGTTGGCTTTAAGATAAAGTCACGTCCGTGTTAAAAGCCTCATCCAGCACATCTCCCAGTTGCCAAAGCAATAGTCCCTAACAGCTTTGATCTTAGCGTCGTCGTTTGTTAATTTTCTCGCCTAGTCTTACCTTTGTGACATCCGCTGGATCAACCGGTATCCAACCATAGCCTTTTAGATAAAACTCAGCCCTGCAGTGCTGTCCGCCTGAAATTTTAGCCACGCCGTCTTTTGCGCTACCCATCTGATCTGAAAATCTAGACTGACCAACTCTAATACCAAAAATTTCTCTTGCAGGGATGCCAACTGATCTGCAAAGTCCCACAAAAACTGAGTTTATGTCAGTGCATTTGCCAACTAGTTTGCCACTTTCTAGTATCGCTTTAACGTCGCTCGTGCCGCATCCAAGGATGCTGTTATCACGCTGCACAGTGTTTGCAACCCACGCATGATCGCTTTTTGCACGCCAAGTCGCCTTTTAGTATTGCCGATAATCTCTAGCGCTTTTGCTCTTACGACGCCGTCAGTTGGGATGTGTGAAGTTGGTTTTAAAAACTCCAAAATCGCAGGATCAACCTTTTCGTTTGGATCGTAATTTACCTTGCTAAAGTCGGTATTGCGCTCTGTTGTTTGGATTTAAACTGGATATTTAAAAATAGGTCTTTGCTCGTTTTCTTCGACCCTCGCCATACATTATGGTGATAGCGTGATCTGAGATATAGACGTTTTAGCGGTTGTGTTTATGACGTAGTCTTGGGTTGGTTAGCTGATAAGTGTGCTGTAGTGGAAGGGGCAACCAAGTGCTTGAGCTTTTGCCCTTTTCAAGCAGCTGGTGTTTAGTACGTCAAGAGTACTAACCACTGGGTTTTGCTGGCTCGTCGCTAGCTAGAGTGACGCTGGAAGCAGACTTGCTGCACCTAAAAACTACTGATTTCATCTCTTCTTCTGCATAAAAATGCCTTTTTGCTTAATCTTAGCCAAACTTGGCTCTAAAACTGCCTGCTATTCTAGCATAAAATTACTTATTTATGATAAAAATCCGCCACATGAAAAAGATTATATTTTTAGGCTTTATAGCGCTATTTTGCAATGGTTGTCTTTATATGAATGAGGCGTGGAGTTTCGACGCAATATTATAATGATTGTAAAGAGTATTATGACTGCGACTGGCACCTACCAAAAGAGTGTCCGCACAACATCGTCGACTGGAAATAGCGTGGATCTTAGTAAATTTAACGAGCAGCAAAAGCAAATTTATAATAGGATAGAAAAATTGTATGCATTTCGATTGCGAATTGCCTCTCTGAGAGCGTAAAATGTCACATTAAAAGGTAGACCAAGCGCGAGAAAAGATGAGGTGTAACCTCGCCCTTAGCCTAAAGCCTTGGCGAAAAGGGCCATTTTGAAATTGATGATATATATATGAGATAGCGAGTGGCAAAGTTTTTAGTCGAATATCCTAGCCCCCACCTACATTGAGCTACAGAAAGCATAGCTGATGTGGGCTGCAAATAATGGATATTATATGTTTAAGATGCTTGAGTACGGCCCAAAAAGCATAACTGGCTTTGATCCCTAGCGTGCATACATATTTGCAGTTTGCTAAATAGTTATCCGCTCAAATATCACCTACGAGCTTCTTGGTGTAGAGAGCTTGCCCAAATACGTAGCGGAGTTGACACCATTTTTGCCTTGGCGTGATACCACAGAAGCGATCCCATAAAGATGCTAAAAGAGCTGAAAACCGCGCTAAATCCGGCGGCTGGCTGTTTTGAGACACGATGTATATGATATGGATGGCGACTTTGCGCTAAGCCCAAAGGATGAGTACTCAAAATCCCAAATATCTACTTTGTGCCAACGCTTAGCGCGCTTCGAAAAACTGCGCGTGCAGAGGGCTAATGTAAGGGACTTTTGTCCCTGCGGATACAAAGGCGACTGATCTAATGAGCAGCGAAAAACGCAGTGGATGAGATGGCGAGAGTCTTCGCATTCTTAGACCCAGACGATAAAACAAAAGACCATCGAGGCTATCCAGCTCAAAAAGAGCCTACGTGAGAGTTAGAAATTTAAGGATAAATATGGCAGATGAAAATATTTTTGAAGCAAAAGACGAATCACAAATAATCCTCCCAGAGGACGAAAACCCGCTAAGAAACGAGATAAAAACAGCACCTTTAACAAAGCTAAATTTTTAGTGGAACGGCATTTTTACTTGAGAAAAATCACGCAAAAACTAGATTTTTACCACAGCTGATATGGTAAGCGACGCAGAAGGGCTCCTCATAGCGGTTTTTGTCTCTCGGGGCTAAACTACGCTGCGCTTTTGAGCTATAAATGAAGAGATTTTGCGTCAGCATCGGTGCTAGGATAAATTTCTTTGGACCGCTCAAGCTTGGCGATGTGGTCGAACTGACGCACAAGCAAGGTTTGAGGAGTAGAGAAAAAGAGGTAAAAAGTGATAGGCTATGTAAAAGAGATCAAGATATTTGAGGGGCTGTCTTTCAGCTAGTCACACTTGAAGAGCATATCTTTGTCGCTCAGCATATCCAAAAAAAGAAGCCGCTATAAGACAAAAAGAAAGAGCGCGAAGAGGCGCAGGCTAAAAACAACGGCTAATCGTAACTGATGAGATATACATTTATCATCTTTTAGCTTCAAACAAACTCAAATTTTCTAAAGACAAATCTTATCGTATTATCTTATTTGGTAAACGATCGGTAATAATTTTTGATTTTTAACGAAATTTAAGCTATAAAAATTAATTTTCTATGATAATATCCTTTCAAACATTTTTATCAAAAGGAGATTTAGATGAAACTTACAAAAGTTAGCTTAGCTGCTTTTCGGTTGCTTTAGGTGCATTTTTCAAGCGTTGCAAAGTGCAACTCCACTTGAAGAAGCTATAAAAATGTAGATCTTTCAGGGATTTGCAAGATATCGTTATACAAATGATAGTACTAAAAATACCACAAAGTAAATCCTACAAAAAACACAGTGCAAATCATACGTTTAGAATGGAAACAGCTTTTAAAGCTGCGATCGATGATAACTTCTTTTGGTGTTTTGAGACTAAGATATTCTGCTACAGATGGTTCTGGCGATACGCAGGAGTCGTACAGATAAAAACAAATACAAGCAGGCACATTTGGTGTATATGAGATGTATCTAGGGCTACAAAGTAGCTAATACTACTATCACAGCTGGTAAACAACTTGTCAAAGGTTTCTTCTGATCGATAGTGATATAGCTGGCACTGGTCTAAAAGTAGTAAGTACTGATGTGCACGGTCTTACTCTAACAGCCGCTGCTTATGATGCAATTGATAACGATGCTGAAGTGACCTAAAGGTCCAGTGCTCAAACTGGTAATACAGAATAGATGTCAGACATATACACATATAAAGCTAAACAGCCCAGATATAGATGGTCCATTATAGTCAAGACTTGGCAGTGATGAATTTAGTGATGCTGCTGGCAATATCTATAACTTAGGTGCTATGGGTAATTATGATCCAGCTATCATTTAAAAGTTGCAATTAGCAAATATCCAAGAGGTTGCTACACTTTTATGGTACTGAAGCTAGGTGTTAATGTCAAACAGATGATGTAAATCTAAACTTTAAAAAGGCCAGTATGCTTATAGCGACTCAGATCATAAAAAGTAGCTGATGCAACTCTGGGCAGTACAAGCTGGCACAAACCATTTGGTGCTAAACTTAACGCTGGTTATTTAGACTTTGACGCTAAAAACAAAGAAAATGATGCTAAAACGAAGATAAAAATCGCATTTACATCAATTGATGGAAATGGCGAGCTAATCAACCCAACTAAAAATACTAAATGGTGTAATGTCTGGTGGATCGACAATACTATAACAATATCAAAGGGCAAACACGACTACTGGTTTGTTAATGCTGGATATGACATAGATACCTGGCTTTGGTGCTGGATATACTCAAGGTAAAGGTACAGCCATGCACTTGGCAAAAGAGAGCAAAAAGAAACGAATGGTCTCTTGATGCTAGCTACAAATACAGCAAAAACTTACATTCCTTTCTTGGTATGCAGCTGCTAAAGACAAAAAGACGGCGAAAGCTACAAACAAGATCGTATCAGATTTGAAGCAAAAATATAGCTTCTAAAAACATTTATCCGAGCGAGCTTTCGCTCGGATCTTCTAGACTTTCTCAATACTCAATCAAAATCAACAAATATAACTAATAAAATTTGATATAATGCCAAACAAAAAGGCAAAAATATCTATCTCTCTCATTACGCATTGTAGTTTGCTGCCATTATTTTTATTGGTTATGTATTTTTGATGTTTGTATATATCCATTTGCTACGATAGAGTCCTCAAACTCTTTGAAGCTGTCAAAAGCCTATACAAAAGGTAGTGCAAGGTGGCATCAGCTATTTTACTGCTGATAAGTGAGCTTTTGTGCAAAGGACATCTTGGAGGCGATCATGGTTGGTGGGAGCAACTTTCAAAAACTTTTGCTATGAGATCGCTGTTTTGCTTCTGATGTGTCTTATCACTTTCATCTCTGTTTTTAACGTCACTATCTTAAAAAGCCAGATCCATTTGGTAGAAATTTTCACCTCATAGCTCTTGTGCTTTGTCTAGCAATGGTCATTCTGGCAAAACTTATGTGTTGGGTTTAGTGAAATCGGCTGTAATTAGCTCAAATACAGCAAACCCAAATCTTTCTAGTCAATGCTCTTTTTAAGCTTATCACTATTTAGCCCTCTTCTATGCGCTTGATCTCTTCGCTTCCATCTCTTGACGCTTTTGTCGTATTTTAGATACTCATCTATCTTTTTGGATACTCGACGTGAGTTAGGATACCGGTAAAGACATTTTAGCTTGCCTCTTTTTATTGTCGCTGAGACGATCACCCACGGCGAGATGCTGCTGTGAGAGGCTGGCAGCATCAGTGTTGGCGATGGAGTACTGATCCCAAAAGTTCTTGCGCTTTTTGATCTACTGAGAGATCTTAAACTGCTTTTAGTGGGTCATTTAGACGCTCTGAAGCGCTTTTTGCTCCTCTTTTGCGGATCGAAGGTAAATTTCTAAAAAAGCATGCCTGAGTTTACGATCATCTCTTCCAAATTTCGGCACCTCACGCAAAGAACTCTTTATGCTCAGCCTGGGTGAAAAAGCCCATCACTGGCTCAACCCCAGCCTGTTGTACCAGCTCCTATCAAGATGACGATCTCGCTCAGCGCTTGGCAGATGTGTCACATATCTTGAAAGTACCACTGCGTCTTCTCGACGTCGCTTGGCTTTGTAAGCGCCACTGATACGGCAAAGCCGTGGTTAGATGCTCCAGTTAGGCGCTTTATCGGTACCACCCCTTGCCAGCTGCGTCTCGCCCTCCATTAGCATGGGCACCTAAGCCCTTGTCTTTTGACATGATTTTGGAATTTTAAAAGTTCTATCTGGAAGCGTCTTAGCTCTTCTTCGTAGCCAGTTTATCGCCCTTTTGGTGTTTATCTTTTGACATCTTCGCTCCTTTTAAAAATTTCCGCTTTTTCACGATTTTACTATAAAATAGAATAAATTAAGAATTTAGACTAAAATCATCTCTTTTAATTTAGCAAGGATTAGCATGTTTTTAATTTATTTTTCTCTCATTTTGTTTGTAAGCTCGCTTTTGCTGAGGTTTTAGACGTTAGTGAGCAGTGCGTTTTAAGCTTTCGCAAGTATCGATGAACAAGGCGTGGAAATCAAGCTAAAGTGAGCGAAAATATCTACCTTTACAAAAGATAGCTTTGAGGTTACACCATGAAGAGAAGATAAACAGCCTCTAAATATGCCAAAGAGCGAAAACACCGCGAATATGAAATTACCCAAAAAGATTTTTCGCTGTTTATCCCATTAAATTTAGTAAAAGAGCATCTTAAAAATGGCATGATAGGCTAAATTTAAACTATCAAGGGTTGTGCTAAAAATGGCATCTGTTACCGCCCACAAAGCTAAAATTTATAAGACATGTTGAGAAAGTAAACTTAGCATCATAGCCTTTGAAAAGAGCAAAAAGACGAAACAAATCCTGGACTTTACCGAGCTTTCAGAGGATCAAAGCATCGCAAATGAGGCTAAGCAGCAAAAACTTTTTCTGTCATCCTTGCTACATATGCGGCTGCGGCCTTTTGCTCTCGCTCACACCTTGCGTCTTTTCCGATGATACCGATCTTATCAAGCATCATCGTCTCACAGGGCGCGGCAACCTAAATGCCAAAAAGGCTTCTTGCTCTCGCTTGTCAATATGTCGTTGCGATGAGCCTTGCCTACGCCTTGCTGGCGTAGGAGCAAAGTCTGCTTGGCTTTAGCGTCGCAGCTCCAGCATCTACGTGCTGGCGCGTTTGCGGCCATTTTTGTCATTTTAAGCTTTAGTATGTTTTGGATTTTGCACGACGTCAAACTGCCATCTAAATTTGAAAATATGATCAGCAAAAGTCGTACACACACAGCTCAGGGCCTCGTCGGCGTTTTTCCTCATGGGCTTTGCCCTCGGCGCTCATCGTCTCGCCATGCGTGCAGCACCGCTGCTTGAGCGCACTTCTTTACATCGCGCAAAGCGGAGTACGCCATTTGGTGGGGCATCGTCTTTGTCATGGGGCTAGGGCATGGGCGCGCCGCTTCTTGTGATAGGGGCTAAGCTCAGGCAAGCTCCTGCCAAGACCGGCGGCTGGATGGATCGAGGCTGCACTCTTTTGGATTTTTGATGCTCATCATGCCGTTTGGATCCTCTCGCGCGTGCTTGGGCGTTTTTGAGCTACTAGGTTGCAGCATCATAGGCTGTCAGCCATTACCTTGGGGCGTTTGAGGCAGCAAATAGTGGCTCAGGCTAAATTTAAAAGCACTTTGCGTGCTAGCTTTTATCTACTCGCTCATGCTAATAATCGGCGCATTTTTAGCTCAAAGACGCATTTTCGCCACTTTCTGGGCCAATACTGTGCCAGCGAGAGCGGTTTTCTCAAATTTCAAACAAAGCTAGAAATTTAAACGAGTAAATGAAGTGATGATACTCCAAGCAAGCCAGTACTTGTGGATTTTATGCGCGACTGGTGCGCGAGCTGTAAAAGAGAGATAGAGCACATCACTTTTAAAAGACGCTGGCGTGAAAATGCTTTAGCCATTTTAGCACGCTTCCTTCCGCATCGACGTATGACAATAAGTGGTGGGGGCGCAAAATGATATGAGAGATGTTGAGAAATTACACGGGCCCATCTGGATCCGCCTGCACCTCTCTACTTTTTAAAGACGGCGAAGAGCAAAAGCACTTAGGATCGATCGGCTTTATAAATGCTAGTACTTTTACATATGGCTTGAGTACATTGAGATGTGTATTACGTGGCTGCTGCTTACGTATCAGCCAAATTCTCTAGGCTGCTGGTGCTTATGCACTAGTTAGAAATATGTAGCAACAAGTGAAAATCAGCCACCAAGTATATCGTATTGCGGTGATGCGAGGTAAAATCGCTGCAACCACCACTATCAAATGTACTTTTTAAAATATCTTTGAGTGATTTTGGTTTGACTCTAGGATGGCAAAGCAACTAAAATGCAACTGGCCCTACCTTTACTCGTCTCACGTCTAAACTAGACCGAAAGCCATAAGATAAAAACCTCCGGCGGGCGTGACCACCCATAATCTGTTACATTTCTAAGATGTGCCACTAAATAAAAGAGTAAACCAGTCTAGCTTAGTGCCAAGGTAACAACGCAAAACTAAATAAAATTCTTTAATCATGCCAAACAGTGTGCGGACAAGACCACGATGCAAAACAGCAAACTCAGTAAATTTGCGCTTGTCTGGTTTTCAAAATATCTCAGTAAATAGGCAAATTATTCAAATTCAGTCGTTAGCATATGAAATTACTGTGGTAAATTTAGCTAATAACGCGCTAGAAATCTGAGCTAGACCACCGCAAAATCAAAGGCAAAAATCCAGCTAAACTCATTGCTCAAATTATAAAATCGAGTTACTCTGCCGCAGTAAAGACGCCAAAGCCAAACAAATAGAAACTCATTGCCGCGCTAGGCGCTCTTTGTTGAGTCCTCTTCGCGCTATCGATGCGATGCTTTGGCTTTCAACCTCTAGCATCGCTATCACTTTTTGCCATTTTCTAGGCGCTGCCTGCTGCTCGGAGCTTCTCAGTGTTTTCTGAGGCTTGCCGAGGCATGAGCGCTGCAAAAGCTCTTTTAGGCTTTTACGCTCGAATTCGATGCCAAGGTGCGCCTTGTAGCTTTTGCACCTCGCTTCTTGTTCAAATGGTATCCTTGACCTTTGAAAAAGTAGCGCATGCCCTCAGAAATCAGTTCCTGCTGTCGCTCTTTACTCATCCGCAAGCTCATCGTCCATCTGTGTAGCAAAGAAAGACATAAAGGCTTTTCCCTTATTATTTGCTCTGCAAAATGCTAAATGAAGCGATATTTTCAGGCTCGATAGACGGCTCCATCAGCCTGAACATTTATGATGATCTCATGCTCTCGACTAGCAGTATCCTGCGCCGCTTCGTTTATCCTACCGAAAGTGCCACTTTTGTACGATCTTTGCTGGTTAGTCACCGCTTTTATGCCGTGAGCCTGGCGTCTCTAACGCTTGGCTCCATCCACAGCAGCCGCCACATCGTCCGCGCTACGCTTGCTTCCAAGAGTCTGTCACACAAAACATCGGCACGCCGTTTATCTCTTTGTAGTATTTTATGTACTAAACGCCTTGTTGGAGGCAAGGCGGGCTGGGATGATTATCATCGCTCGATCCACCCATTCTGGGACGCGCTTTTCGATGTCGTCCCTCTTTATGCCAGTATGCTTTATGTCAAATTACTGGCGCTTAAATAATAGCGGGTTTATCGAGCTTGGCAGCGCATGTCATTTAAGATTTTAGCGGTCTTTGCGAGCGCATCTTTTCATCTTTTGTATCTTTGATCTGCGCGTACTTTGATCTTGCTTGGCGTGTAATTTCACCCATGCAGTGCGCGGTCAGTGTGGTGACGTTTATGCGGCCAGTACCCACACCACCATCTTAAAGCAAGTAGCCGTATGCGGATCGATCGCGTAGCCGTCTTTTGCGAGCTTTGCGATGCCCATGCTTTCGCTCTTTATCGTCGCACCAGCTGCCCTCAAAGTCCTCTTTGAAGCGCTTCCAAGCTCTTGCTTGCTGTTTACGTACCGGTGCGAGGGCTTTGCATGGGCCCAGCTAGTTCTAACGCTGCCACCGACGGGCACGGCAAGCGCTCGACGTTTGGGCTTATCAAAATGTCCATATAGCTGGGCTTTATCGTCTGACCAGCTTTTATCTCGCGGTCATAAACGCCGGGTGGTGAAAAACTGCGTCAAGATGCTGTTTTCGCGTTTGGGGCGACCTTGATCTTGCCGATCTTTGCGCCCATTTTGGCGTAATACGCCCCAAGAGCATTGCCGCTGTACTTCCACTTGGCACGATGATGTCAAAGCTCGTGCCTGCCTTAAGCGCCTGACTGTATTTTCGCAAATTTGGCGTAAGCGCAGGCGCAGATGATCCGAAAAGAGGATTCTACCGTAGTACCGAGTTTGCCCGCGCTTAGTTTTAAAGGCGTTTTTCTCAAGCGCTCTGCGCCTGTATCATTTTGGGGCAGCGTTTTAGCGCTTTGAGCGTCATCAAAGTCGCCTTTATGCCAAAAACGCTTTCACATTTTCGCCTGCATGGTCTGCATCCCGAGGCTTTTGCACCTCGCTCGTGCCACCATCTGATAGAGAGAGACAGACGACCTTTCGATATGTTACCGCTCATTTGCAAAGGTTTGAAGTGTCGCGGGGCCACGCGCGCTGCGTTGCGCACATGATAAAGGTATCTTTCGCCTCTCTCTCTCTTTGCTAGCTGGCTGTTGGCAGAGCCAAGCTGACAGCTGCGCATATCCTTAAATGCCCTTGTTGGGCCGTGATAGAGCTCATTTACGTATAAATTTTTATCTATTTTTCGTATTTAGACTGCGTTTGGATCATCAAAGCTTGCGTATCTCTTTGAGAGCCTTTTTGAAAACGCCTCCTGGCACGTCAGTTAAACAGCGAGATGATGCCAGGTACAGTGCTTTTCGCGTAGCTTGAGGCTTGAGAGCTCTTGCCACTGCGCCCTTGCTATCTTTGGTAGCTTCTTTGGTGCGTAAAGTCCGCCGTGAGCGGAGCTTGGGCTCAGCATAATGCCAATATGGCTGCTACATTTTACCTTTTTCATCTTTCACGCTGGTCAGTTGTGTTAGTCCGATCGTGGTTGTTTCTATCCAATCTTTCATATAAAAACATCTGGCTTCGTGCCGCAGGGCCCTGGGGTTTTCGTGGCTGGTGCTTTCTTACAGTAGCTACTCAATTACAATCCGTTTTATGAGTCGTTATCTGCTCTTTTTCATCACAAAGGCTTCTCTTGCCAAAGATAAACGCTCTTTGCGCTAGCCACTCACACGCTGGCTATGGGCCCTTTTTCTCACGAGCTTTTTGTTAGTGCGCTCTCTCTTTCTTTGCGACTGAGGGTGAATTCGTAATTCTCATTTTGATCTAAATTTTTCCTTTATGGTAGCTCATTATAACAAAATATAGGCTTAACGTGAGCTTCGCAAAACAGCTCAAACTCCTCGCTTAGCGCAACTTCAAAGCGTGATAAAGCGATACCTCTAGCCCATCCTTTACCTTTACATAGTCTTTTGTGTCATCAAAATGCGCGAGGTGGCGCAGCGGGTTTTGTATTCTACTTAGCGCTCTTCTTTTGAAAAGCCGATAGTGATCAGGGAAAAAGACCCTGCACGCACTCGCTAAAAGTATGCTTCATAGGGCCGGGCTGGGTTTGCTGTAAGCGGCGCTATCTAGCACCATTTTTCAGCTCATTTAGTACCTAGCTCTTTCTAAAGTGGGTTTGCCCTCTCGCTTGCGCTATAAAATCACCACTCGAGCAAAAGCTGTAGAGGACATCTATAAATCGCTTGTGCAGGCAAAGCTTTTAGCTTTGAGCTCTGGAGTTTCGGACGCACTAATATGTCACATCGTAGCTATGTCAATACCGAAAATCCATCACATCCAGCAGATATGCTTCTGCGCCGTGAGTTTCGGCGTAGTCTATGGCTACTTTTCTCATCTTCGCTTACGATCACACTTTGCGTGTAAGGGCGTGGCGGCATATATCATCGCTTCATCGCCACTTTGCCGCTACGTCGAGTGTAATTTCGCCATCCCTAGCGACAACTTGCATGCCTTTGCTCTTTCTTTTGTAGCCTCCAAGGATGATAAAAGCGCCTTCCGCCCATTTTGCGCGATAGCGACGCAAAGTGGGGTCTTACGCGCGCTTCCCTCGTAAGGGTTAAGTTTTCCAACGCTAATTATTTTTATACCGAAAGTCCTTTTGCGCGTCAAATTTCGGTAAATAGCGTCTTGAGCGTAGGTATAGACTTAGAACAGTAATGAAAGTAAAATGCTATATCATTTATGAAGAGATGGGCGAAAGAAGTGGTCATTCGCGCTTGCAAGAGTGTAAAGGATGTTAACGTGTAGCACGAGATTTAGCCTACCGTGTTGCAGATATGTTGCACCTCTTCGTCGCTCAGAGCTATGTGTGTGTGTGTGTGTGTGATGATGGGTGTTCTGGAAATTGCTGACAAGACTTACGTTGACATTCGCGCCTAGCAGCACTTTGGGACGTTTGCAGGTCTCTCTCGTTGCCTTCCAGGCGGATGTTTGTGTAATAGCTTAGCAGGTGTGTCGCGTGTCGGTTAATGTGTGGTTGCGAGTGTAGCACGCTCCACTATATGTGTCAGCAAAGCTGTCGCGATGTTGTCTCTTGTTGTTGATGTCTGAGTGTACCAGATGTGCTACTGCGTTTTTGACCCGAGGTTGTGATGTGTGACGCTCTTTCAGCTCTTTATCGTCGGTGGACAGCGTTTTCTACGTTTTATAAGCTCGTCTACTGGTCTTTCCAAAGCTGGAGCGATAGAAAATGCCGCATTTATCAGAGTTTATGTCATATTTTGCTTTATCAACGACGTCACCGTAGATGTAGCTAGTCCAACAATTTATTCATGCCATTACAAGGGCGAAGATGAAGAAGTTTCGGCTTTATAGACCTCATTTGTCGTGAAAATCCAACTGCTGAGATAGGATTTTTGGCACGCGTGAGTTTGCCTGTGCTACGATAAAAAACGGAGTCTGAACCAACCTTTTTGCTGTTATATGTTAGTCCTATGCCTCGGTTTGCGTCATCTAAAAACGATGCCGTATTTTTCGCAGATAGCCTTATCTCATCAAGCTTCAGCGCTTTGTCCAACAGATGTGTGAGATAAAAATACATTTTTAGTTTTTTGTGATTTTGCTCTTTAGCACCTTTCGCGGCTTTCAATATTATTAAAGTCTTCATCGATATCGACAAAGATAGGCCTGCATCAAACGTCATCACCGAGCCACGCCAGGGAAGGCACGCACGATGAGATAACCTTGTCACCGCGCTTTGTATCCATCGCACGAGCCAGATGATGCGCTGCTGCGATGTTATCAGAAGTGACAACAATTCTAGCACCAAAGTACTTTAGTCAATTGAAAACCGCATCGGTGGTATTTTCAGAAACGCCTTCGATAAGCCCACCACGCTCAGTGATGTTAACAAAACCTGAATTTTCTCTCATCTTAATCCTTAAATTTTCACTATCACCAGCATTTGTCGTTTAAACCGTTGACACAACCTATTTTCTATATCCAAGACCGCTTTTAACCTTTTTGATGGCTTGCCCTTGTTATTTTCTAACGGTGTAATTTCACTCAATGACATGGTAGTTGTAACCTATGTTTCGCCTCGTCACTTCGCCTATCCCAAAGACTGGCTGAAGGTGTTGATGTATCTTCATCAACACCAAGATGTTTTGCAATTCAAAAATTTTCACCTATAAAGCCTGATAGATTTATCGCACGCCAAATCCCCCAAATATCGTGCCATAACCAAGCATAAGCCTACTTTTGTTGCTTTTTGTGCCGATGACTCAGAGCGTTTATACTAGATGAATAATCATAAGCAAGTTTATTCAACTCTAGCTGCCAATTCCCTTTCTTAAATTGCTTAAACTTACATCTATCGTCTTATAAAAAGCATCTAAAATACCACCACGACAAACCTTGTAATTTATATTTAGCTGCCAATCAAGGCGTCGTCCATATTTTTGTTTGTTTGATACGCGCGGCGCGGATGAGGGTGAGTTTCGTTTGGCTTTTGCCCCTCGCATAAAGCAGCGCCACAGCAGAACTGGTTACCCGACATGCCTTATTAGAAATTTTTCACCTTTAGTTTTATTTTGGGTTAAAACTAAGGTTTCTTCTATTTTCGATACCCTTCATTGTCCCTTTGCCTGTAATTTGCTTCCTTCTGAAAAGATTACATTAAGTAACTTAGTACTCTTTCTTTAAGTTTAAGTAAAAAGATGTAAATATTTAAGAAATAATAATTTAAGGTAAAAAATGAGAGTAATGCATAAAGTTTTAAGGATTTTGGGACAAATTACATCGTCACCAAAAATGGCTCAAGTTTAGTGATAGATCCAAAGTGATGAAGTAAAAGAGTGGGTTTTGCAAAACGCACAAAATTTTAAAGGCGATACTTTGCACCTTATGGGCATTTTAACTATATTTACGTGATACAAAAACGAGCCATCAATCCCAGTTTATATCAATAATTTGACGCTTTATGTGTGAGAGTGACATTTTGGCTATATGAAAACACCTTTGTGCCAGAGACATTTTGGCTCATGAGAGCTTTTGTAGTGGGTGCACTTTTCTTTACCTTACCATTTCCCGTGTCACACACCGGGGCTGCTCGATGATAGAGATAGATGACGCGATGTTTAGTGGAGCATTTTTTATTTAAAGGCAGCATTGGACGCTGAATTTTCCATTTTCGAAAATGAGATGCTAGAAAGCTAGAAAAAATGCAAAATCTAAATGGTGACTTCGCACTTTACCTTAAAAAGATTACCTATGAAAATAGCATAAAAGCAGAACAACAAGAGCTTTATAGATGGGTAGAGATCGTTAAAAGGTCTTGATTTTTAGGCGCGGCTACCCCGCGTTTTGTACCGAGTACTTTTTATCTTATATAAGATGATGCTGTGAGCGTGTGCCAAGAAGCGTTTAGAAGTGTCTATTTATAAAAGAGCAAGGCCATGCCTGCTCTAGAGTTTTACCGACTTCAGCGTCTATGACGTCGTCGTCTTTTTTGTTGCCGCCGTTTGCACCAGCGTTTTCATCTTTTTATAGCATAGCTTCTGCTAGTTTGTGGCTAGCTTGCTTAGAGCTTCTACTTTGCATCGACTTGCTCTTTTGAAGAGTTTCATCTTTGAAGACCCTTTAGTTTTACTAGTGCAGCTTCGATGTTGCTTCATCTTCAGCTGGGACTTTCGCCAAGCTCGCTCATGCTCTTTCAGTTTGATGGAACTAATGCGTCTGCTTGGTTTCTAGCCTCAACTGCATCTTTTGCGCTTTTTGGCCTCTTCTTTGTGAAGCCCAGCATCTTTTTACTCATGCTATTTATCCATCTTCGCTAAGACCGCTTGATCCTGAGATAGTGATGTTTTGGGCTTGCCAGTCGCTTTATCTTTCGCTGAAACGGTTGCATCCCGTTTGCGTCGATGTCAACTAACTTCGATTTGAGCGCCCCTGAGCCAAGCGGATGCCTTTCTAGGCTGAAATTTTCCGCGATTTATTGTCCCTGCAAACTCGCGCTCACCCCAGAAAACCATGATAGTAACCGCACTTGATTATCTTCTAGCTTTCGTTGAGAAAATTGACTCTTTAGTAGTATCGTTGTGCCTTTTTCGATGATCTTTGCTCATCACGCCGGGCGTCTGATACCAAGGCTAAGTGGCGTAACGTCAAGAAGTGCATGCCTTTACGTCGCCTTTTATACTGCACCTTGATCGCAGCACTGATAGCCACGACTTCATCAGGGTTTACGCTCTTATTTAGCTCTTGCCAAATGCTTTTTTTAACCTCTTCTGAACAAGCGGCACACGTGTTGAGCTACTGACCATTACGACCTTGATGTCAATGCTCTTATTTAGTCCAGCATCTTGATGACTCATTTATCTTAGTGATAGTCTCACCCCACAAGCAGTCGACGTTTTCCACCGAAGCGCGAGTTAGCTTTTTGATGCGCTGGACCGTCGCATCAGCTGTATAATGGTATCACCTCAGTCTTGAGCTGGAGCTTTCGCTCTTAGCATTTTCAGCTGCTTCTTCAAGCGTTGAAGCGCGATATTTTTAGATCGATACCAGCTTCATTTTTAAACTCACTTACCAGCCGCTTGATGATCTGGCACAAAGTTGGTCACCACCTAAGAATGTGTTACCGCCAGTTACAAACTTCAACGATATTATCGCCAGTTTCAAGCACTGTAACGTCAAATGTACCACCACCTAGGTCATAAACCAGTAATTTCAGCCTTTATCAAGACCATAAAGCGCTGCAGCTGTCGGCTCGTTGATGATACGAAGCACGTTTAGGACCTGCGCGATAGTTCCAGCTTTTGTAGCCTTCGCTATCGTTAGCGCAGTACGCAGGCACAGTGATAACCGCGTCTGTTACGCTCGCCAAGATATGCTTCAGCATCTTCTTTTAGTTTGATAAGAATTTTGCTGAAATTTTCTTGCGGAGTATAGACCTTACCAGCGATCTCAACCGTGCAAGCACCGTTTATCTACAACGTGATATGGGCAAGTTGTTTTCGCTCTTCGGGTACTTTTTTTCATTGCTCATCAAACCCATTATACGTTTGATAGAATATCAATTTTTCAGGGTTTGTAACCGCTTGACGTTTTGCGACGTCACCTACCAGATTTCACCTTTGTCTGTAAAAGCAACAACAGATGGAGTTAAAGTACTCTTTATTTGGGATAACCTTGCTCTCGCCGCGCTCAAAAACGCTCACACAAGAGTTTGTTGTACCTAAGTTCATACCTATAACTTTTTGACATATTTTTCCTTTATTAGATTTATTTTTACCGAATTTGCCACACTGACCATAGCTGGGCGCAAACCCTACCATTTATCATATAGCCTTTTTGTAAAGCTTGCATCGATCTGACCGCTTTTGCTTCCTTCCTCGCTATCGACCCTTAAACGGCATGGCGCATATTTCGGATCAAACCGGCATCAGTTGCGATCTCGCTCTGCCATGCTTTTCAAAATACTTTGAACCGATTTATCGTTATCAAAATGCCCTCTTTGATCTTTTTAGCAAATTCATCATCTTCACCGTATCTGCAGCGATCTCAAGCGCGTCGATGACTGTAGCAAGTCCCTGGGTACCTTTCATTTGCATACAAACGTCTGCTTTCTTTTTCATAACGCTTTTTGATATTTCAACCCAGTATCGTTCTCGTAATATTTATCAGTGATCCCGCCAAGCTCTTTTCGAGCCTCTACTTTTGAGATATCGCCAAGTGCGTCTACCACGCTATCGCCAGCCGCCCCTTTAACAGTTCAAACCAGGTAGATTTGCTCTTACCTCCGCTCACGCGGCCTCCCTTTATTGATCGATACCCTCACATAATCAGTATAAACACCAGCAACAGATCATCTGCGCCTCGCTACCGCTGGGTAGTTTGTTTTTAATGGCTTCCCATGTAATTTCGTCAACATAGGAGTAAAATGTAAGCTTTCGTCCATCTGCGTTAAAACTTCAATAAAAACCATCTTAAAGCGTCTATCCTAAAACATATCAGTACAAATTTGCTTTCTTTTGAAGTATCGAACCTTTGCTTCCTCTTGTTCTGAAAGTTTTTTAGTTCGCTTTAAGCCAACTTTGAGAACAGATAAGCCTGCTTGTTCAAACTAACTCCGATAAGATTGTTTAAAAAATTCGATATCCTAGTTGTCAATTTGATAACGATCTCATCGCCACTAAAATGAAACCAACATCTATCATTTAATGTAAATTTAGCAACCCCTTATCGATCGTGCCAAAAATCATGCAATAAAGCCTCGAACTCATCACAGAGCACTTTGCTTCTGGTCATTTATCTCACCGTCGTTTTCGCCAGTAATTTCACCCAATATCCTCATCGCAGCGATAGCTGGGATCCCACGCTGACTAATGTGAAGCTTTCGTGGATCTTGCCTCATCTGTGCTTTTAAAATAAACACGTATCGTAGATGCTGGTATCGCTAATACCATGCGAGAGCCGTTTCGTTTTGAGCCAATAGGCATTAACCTGCAAATAGCTTCAATGATAGAATTTAGTATCAAACGTTTATTTGTTTTATCACTTTAGCACTCTTCTTTTTAATTGCTGTTGATTATACAACTTTAGTTTACTCAATGTCATATATATTAAAAAAATTTATTTATATATATTTAGCCTATATAACTAAACTTTTCTAACAGTTTATATTATAAGCTTTATGTAAAAAACAAATGTACTCTAAAAGCAAAATAAAAATTTAACTTCAACATAAACCCAAAATTAATTTTATTCAATAATTTAAAAGATTTTATACGTTTTAGCGTATATGAGGTAAATAATTTTAGTATGTTAATACTTAATTTTGATATTTATATACTATTTTACATTATTTATATAATATTTTTAGGTATATTTAATGATAAATAACCATAATTCTTCAATGATTGAAATAAGTGATATATTTAATTTGCTTCACAATGCAGTTGAGGCAAAAAATATCGGTAAGAAAATTTCACAAGCAAAATGGTAGAGGACCTTATGCTGATGAGACACATTTCAGTGGACTGGAGGTTTGGCAACTCAAAGCCACAAGCCGTTGCTGCTGTTTGTAAGCCGTTGCGTGAGCTTGACGATGATGAAATATTATTTGTTATCAACAAAATGAGAAAATTACTAGGAAATTAGATGCAGTACTTGAGCACAAAAAAGAGTAGGAATCGATCTTCTTTGAGCGTTTTTGCAGCCATTTGCACTAAAAAAAAAGAGCCAAAAATTCTAGCTACCTACAAAAGATATATGCCTGGCTGCGGCTTGTAATTTTCATGTAGTTAAAAGTAAGATCAAAAAGCAAGAGAAAGAGAGTTGTATTCTTTAGTCATTTTTATTTTTAAAATTAGATTGCTCGGATGGCATTATAATTTTACAGTGTTTACCAAACAAATTTCTATCGTTATCCATTAATAAGTGATTTATTCTATTGTTTTGCGTGGTAATTTAAATTAGCACTTTGCAGAACCAAATTCGAATATCACTATCCCATTTATATATGTAATTTTCGCCAAAGCCAACTTACTAAAATGTCAATTTCGACATTTGATGTTTTTACACAGCGATCATCTGCAAAATAGAAGACCACGCTGGCAGAAACCAATTTCGCCTTCCTATTTATATATGTGTTAAATCGCTTTCATCAATTTGCTGTGGTACCCAGCAATTCTTGGCTTTTGTAGATTTAGACTTGTCAGCAAGTGAGCATCAGACTATTTCCCAAACTCATAAACGATCTTGCCACTTTTATCGTGGTAGTCGCCGCCCTTTTCAGCTTTTTGCCAAAGAGTGGAGACCGATCAGATTTTGAGCGGTTTATCTTCCTGTCGTAAACATACTCTGATCCCCAGGGTCTATCACAGCGATGTCAGCTAGCATGCCTTCAGCAAGCCCGCGTCTTTATCTTTTAAATTTAGCATCTTAGCTTTATTTGTAGGATGTTAGCTCCACCATGCGCTTCAGGGCTTATAACGCCTCATTTACGGCGCTTAAGAGTGAGTGGCATGGTTTGAAGTCCGATGATACCAAATGGCGCCTGTCAAATCCCACTATCTTTTCGTCCGTGGTGTGTGGGGCATGATCGGTGGCGATAACGTCTATAAGGCCATTTTTTAGCGCCTCTTCTACCGCTTTACGTCGCTTATCTCAGAAGTGGCGGTGACATTTTGAAATGGTATCGTAGGCATTTTTCGTACCTTTTCATCGTCGCCGCGCCAGCGGTGTGGTGTCGCCCCTCACACGTGATGTTTATGCCCTCTTTTTGCCCATTTCGATGATTCCTTAGCGAGTATTCGAGCTTACGTGAGCGATGTGGATGGCATGAAGCTTTGCAAGTATATCACGGCTCACTGCGATTTCCTTCTTCTCTTCTGCCATGCCACGAAGTCCAAGTATGGCTGATACCTTGCCCTCGTGCATGACGCCCTGCCTGCAAAGCGAGCAGTCCTCTGAATACGATACAAAGCTACCAAACATGCTTGAGTACCCGCGCCGCTCTCATCACGCTTTGAGCTGTCACCGGTAGGCCGTCGTCGCTAAAAGCAACGCGCCAGCCTCTAAGATCGCAACGATCCTGCTGCCACCAGCCCCGCCGATATAGGGCAATTGGCAAAAAGATCGATCAGTCCGCAGTTTTAGCCTTTTCATCATCGCCCTTGTGATTGAAGTTGTCATTTACTGGTTTGTGTTAGCGGCGCAGCGCAGGTGGTCACCTCCAGCCACGGCCGCTTTGCGAGCCTGAGATGACGTCATTCATACTTTGACCAGGACGCAAAATGCACGTGCATGTCGATAAGTCCTGCATGACGAGCTTTGATTTTGTAGCGTCTATGACCTTATCAGCCCCTGGGGTTTTCACTTCCGATTTTAGCTGGCTTTGCCGTTTATTAGATATTTGCCTACCTCTCGTCGCTATTGCATGATAGTGCCGTTAATTATTGATATTTTCATCGTTAGCCCCTCATTTTTGCAAGCGTATTTAGTATCGCCATTCTTATTGCAACGCCGTTTCTACTTTGGTTACACCACTGAGTGTGTGCCATCAGCCACGTCAGAGTTTAGCCCACGCCCCGCCGACGCCTCGCGCAGCACGATCGCGTCAGGCTTTGCGAAGCTTTATCCTGGCTTTTTGCCAGTCCGTACTGAGTACCGAGCTTGGAAATGCCACGTCCGCACCGCCACGCTCTAGCTGGATGCGAAGCGGCCGATGACACGTCACTGCCCTCGCAAGCTCTTCCATATTTTTGCAAAATTAGACTCAAAGACCAGCGTCTTTGGCATCATCCTTGGCGCAAAGAGCTTAATGAGTGCCAATTTTTCATCGCCCAGATGTCTGACCTTGCCACGCGCGGCTTCTAGCGATGTCGCCGATGATCGCCACGTTTAGGTTTTTATCTAAAATTTGCCATGCCTCTTTAGTGTGAAAAAGATCAAGCAAGGCTTCTGGCTTGGGTGCTCATTTGTGCTGTCCCCTGCATTTACGACGCTAGCTTCTGTCCTATCAGCTACCGCTCGCCCAGAGCTTGATGACGAAGCACGATGATGTCAGCTCACAGCAGCCATATTATTCATCGTGTCATTTAGGCTCGCCCTTTGTCACGCTAGAGCTTGATGAGTCAAAATTTATCGTATCAGCCCCTGCAGCCTCTTTGCTGCGATCTCAAAGGATGCTAGTTCTTGTCGAGTTTTCATAAATGCGTTGATCGTGGTCTTTCCACGAAGGTAGTCATTTTTTCACTTGGCTTAACAGCCTCTAAACTCTGCCGCCCTAAAATATATGTACCTTCTTCCTTGCTAAGCTTCCTAGTTCCTATCAAATCTTTATGTTTGTAGCCCATTTTAAGCCCTTTTGATCTATTTTGTTGCTAAAGTCGCAAGCTGGTTTGTATTATCACAAGCTTTTTTAAACAAAGTTTTCAGGCTTTTTTCTTCGTTTTGCTTCGTTTTATGTCTTATTCCTTTATACAATATAAGGATCATTTCGCTTTAGTTTTTCGCAAGCCATGCCTCATTTTCGCCGCCACATTTTTGTAAAAATTTTCTCAGCCTGAGCTCTATCTTTTGCCACGCCATCGCTGTTAAATAGCATGATTGTGCCCTATCGTGCAAGTTTTTCGCTCCCTCACCGTGTTTTATTAAAAGCAAGATAGGCCTGCTGTACTTTGCATAAAGTCGTTTGGTTTTGTCTAATTTTTCATTTGCCATAGCATTTAACGCAAAAAGTGCGGCCGTTAAAACTGTACCTTTCTTCATATTTTCTCCTTATTTAAATAACTTTACGGTGTTTTTTCCACATATTCAATCATCTCTATGACCTCATCGCTACCGCTAGCGTCAGAGTTTTCTAGCGCATCATCGATGCACTTACATAGAGATTTGCCGCCCCTTCGCTTGTCTTTTTCACGCCAGCATAGTAAAACATCGCTCGCTAATTCATGCGTTAAGCCTGTAGCTAAGCTCCCTCTACGCTTACCCCTTCTTCTTTCATCTCCTCCTGTTTTTTTGAAGTTATTAGATCAACCATCTGCGCCTTTGATCGGCCTCATAGCCAGCCATCTTGAAATTTGCAACAGCCCGCCGCTGGGCGTTCACGTGTCCGCCGCCGCCAACCAGGTGTTTTGCCATGGCGCTAACATCAAGCTTGCCATTTGCACGAAAGCTTAGCGTCTTTTATTTGTCACGTCGATAAAGAAGTCAATCCAGGATTTACACCAAAAATCGTTGATGACCGAAACATTGCCGCACACAGGTTAAAATCCTTTATGATCTTTATAGCTTATACAATTTTCTTTATTTTCACTCAAGTTTTTTACGACGTAGTTTGAGATTAGATTGCTTAGCATCGTCTTTATCCTCTTTGAAAAATGACTTGATGCGCGCACCTGCATATCAAGGCCTATGTAGTCATTTTTCTCGTTGCATTCTATTAGCTTTAAGAGGGATGATCCATATAGAGGTTGTTTTCAGCTTCAAACATCACCTTGTTTATCTCTTTGAAGGTTTGCCATGCCTCCCAAGCAGACCTTTGCCCATCTCGAAATTTTATCATCTTTTAGCCAGATATCCAGCATTTACGACGTCACTGTACTCTCAAGCTCTTGTTTTGACCAAAATGCCTGCAAAAAAGTCAAGTGATCTTTGTAGCGCACCTTGAGCTATCTAAAAGTAGTCATGAGTAAGCGTCAGCACTCTGGCACCACTTTGGTGATGATCTAGCAAAATAGCTTTATGTTTTACCATTCATCATCTCCTCAAAGCCTCACACTGAGCTAGGCTTAATTTAGATCGGTGATCAAATGACGTTTTTACTTCATCATTTGAGGCATCTATCTCAGATAGTACTTGAGCTGTACCGACCATCTATCTCTGCCGTAGTTTGAGTTTAGAAATTTTACATCTTTGAAGCTAAAAAATTTGTTATGTATTGTGCGTAACTGGCCAAGATCGGTGTGTGAGAGGTGATAATTTTCATCTTTTTTCCTTTATAAATTTTCTATTTCTATTACAATCAACTGTTTCAAATGGCGTATTTGCCGAGATCTCAGCAAAGCTTAGTACCTTACCATGTCGATGGCGAATTTGCGCAGATATTTGCTATAACGGTGCAAGCTTGGCTCCACGCAAAGCACCATTCTCCATGCTGGCTCATCGGTCGCTTCTCTTTTCACGCCCAAGTGCTGCACGATAGATGCGAGGTTCAGCCACGTTTATCATCAGGTGATATGCGCCGTCTTTTATACTGCACCGCGTCCATCAGCTTTTGCTGTGCGGCGTCTAGGATGGGTAGCCCCTTAGGGCCGTCCCTTTTTCTATCTACATAAAGCGAGGTGATGACGCGCGAAAGTGCTGCACGCACGTGCTCGATGATCATGTCTAAGTTTTTACTAACCTCCGCGATGTCGCTGATGGCTTCCGGGCATGCTAAGTAGGTCTTGATAGGGATATTATCTTTGCCAGCGTTTTCAAGACCTTTGATCACCGACAGGTGCGATCCTTAGCGTATCCTCGACCACGACTGGGTAGTCGATCTTTAGCTCTGTCTAGTACCTAAGGTCTCTGGCGAGTTAGAAGCTCGCCGATTTTGCTTGATAAGCTCACCCATGTGTTGAGATGACGCTTGCAGGATCAACTACATCGGCGAGTCCAAGCATGGCGTCCCCTTCTTGACGCTAGCATCGATCCAAAGAGCGTCTAGCCCAAAGCTGGCTCTTTGT
>BNJV01000213.1_pt1 | contig 86357 bp, 158 predicted proteins | sample 8540591 | NCBI WGS metagenome assembly BNJV01 (sample SAMD00202457, study PRJDB9452) | human saliva metagenome | host: Homo sapiens
ATGGAGTTTAAAAGTTTTGTATACTAATCAGAACATATATCTATCCCGCCGGGCATAGATATCATTGTTACCGGTTTTTGATTCCGGTCTCCTGCACATATAGCATATTTTCTCATATTTATTATTATCATCTTTATCGTTTTTATTATCTTCCATTTTTCCATTCCCATATTTTTACAATAGTTTTATGCTAATCATTCTACATATAGAATGTGCCATATTCGTGGAAATACGTGGTACATTTCTTATACTTATCTTTATTTAAATAATAGTCTTTATTAATCTTCCTTTTGATAGGAAGTTGTAACAAACTGCTGCCAGAGCACCACCCACAAGTGGAGCAAGTATAAATAACCATGCACCAGTAAATGCAACTGAAGTAAGACCACTTACAATTGCAGGTCCAAAGCTTCTTGCAGGATTTGCATAGATGTTCCTGTAAAAGGAATACCAAATATATGAATCAAAGTAAGTGAAAGACCCATTACAAGTCCTGCAATTCTTCCATTCTCAGCCTTTTTGATGTAACACCCAAAATTGCCAAAACAACATCAAATGTAAGTCATAACTTCTACAAGGAAAGCAACTCCCACTGATATACCCATAGCACTTGCTTCACCGAATCCATTTGTCCCTAGTGATGCATTTGAACCAAGTATATGAAAAGCAAGATTGCACTCTAAAATGCCTCTCAAAACTGCGATATTACATATCCTGTAAAATCTTTCACATTCATTCTACCTGATACCAACATGCTAAGTGATATGGCAGGATTAATGATGGCATCCTGAAATATTTCCGATAGAGTATGCCATAGCCACTATAGAAAGTCCAAAAGCAAATGCTATAAGCAATGGAAAAACCAAGTGGAACAAGTACATTACTCTGAGCCAACAGTGTATTTACCGCTACAGCACTACCACATCCGAAAAAGTGTCGTGCACGCAAGTACCTATAAACTCTGCTAAATATTTCTTCATTATTACCCACATTCTCTAAATTGTAGTTAAACATTAGGATTTTTAAACCTCCTTAAAAACAACGTTGCTCATTATACAACTTAATTTCATAAAAGTCCATAGCATTATATTAATACTTTTCTATCATTTACTTTAGAAACTTTATATTATTCAAAATATAAAAAGGACCGACTACTCGATCCTCTCTATCTTATAAAACCTTACTTAAGAAGGTCCTTAATCTATCATTCTTTGGATTTGTAAAGAACCCATACGGAACATTCTCTCTACAAACTCTCCTGAGTCCAGGAAAACCACTCTGTTTGCAACCTCTCTGCAAAGCCCATCCTATGTGTTACAACCACTATGGTCATCTCTCTGCTTGGCCAGATCCTCCATAACTGACAGTAGCTTCTCCCTACCATCTCAGGATCAAGTGCTGAGGTCGGCTCATCAAAAAGCATAACATCTGGCTTCATACAAAGTGCTCTGACTATAGCAACTCTCTGCTGCTGGCCTCCAGAAAGCTTTGATGGGTACTCATTTGCCCTATCATCGATGTTCCTACCTTCTCCAATAGACTCATTGCATATTTCTCTGCCTCATCCAGCACTTATGAGCTCATAGGGCTAAAACAAGGTTTTGTAGCACTGTCATGTGGAAACAGGTTAAACTGTTGAAAACCATACTCCATCTTTCTACGATGTACATCAATGTTCACATCCTTTTTGCATATATCAGTGCCTTCAAATAATATTTCTCCGCTATTTGCCTCCATTCTGTTACAGGCATCTAAGAAAGGTTGACTTACCTGAACCTGAAGGTCCTATAAGGCATACCACATCCCCTTTGTTAATATCCAGAGATATATTCTTAGTACCCGCTGCTCAGGAAATCTCTTACATAAATCTTTACTCTATAAGTCTATCACCTGCCACTTCTAGTCAAACTCCTCAAGTAATTTTACCAAATAGCTAAAGAGCATTACTCGATGATAAGGTAAAGCAGTGCAACTGTAAGGAAAGGCATCATTGCAGAGTATGTCCTACTCCTTATAACCTCCTGCCTTGTCAAACTCTCTAAAGCAATATAGCCTGCAACTGAAGTCTCCTTCATCAAAAACAATAAACTCATTTGCAAGAGTAGGCAATATATTCTTTATAGCTTGAGGCATAATAATATATATCATTGTCTCGAGGATAATTAAACTTAAACTCTTCCGGCTTCCATCTGACCTCTTGGTACAGAATTAATACCTGAACGAAAAATCTCTGCCTGATATGCTCCTGAATTGATCTCCAAAAGCCAGTATAGCCACAATACTCTTATCCACTTTTTATTGAACTGAATATAACATAAATATATTATAAGCAGCTGTACAACTACTGGAGTTCCTCTTATTACTGTAAGATAAATATTGCATAAGAAATTTAAAAATCTCAATTTCTTTGTATTGTCGTCACATTTCTTACAATAGCTACGCCAAATCCCCAGTAGAAATCCAAGTATTACAGCAAAGAATGTAATCTCCAAAGTGACTAACAGACCATTTAACAGGGATAGCCATCTGTTATCTGAGTTATGAAATTTAAGATAAACTGCGATTTCAACTCTTCAAACATGTTATTCTGCCTTGATATACTTTTGCACAATGCTGTCTATTGTTCCATCAGCCTTTCAACTCTGAAAGCGCCTTGTTTACTGCATCTAAAAAGCTCTGTATTACCTTTTTGAACTGCTATGGCATAGTTCTCCTCTGCATATGCCTCATCCAAAACTTTAAGACCGCTAGTCTCTTCTACAAACTTCTTTTGCAACTTCACCGTCTATAACAACAGCATCTATCTTACCCTGACTATGCCTGAACAGCATCCATACCCTTTGCATATCTCTCAGGCTTTAGCATCCTTTATATCGCTTACCATAAGATCACCTGTAGTACCTGTCTCGTACTCCAATTGTTTTTACCCTCAAGGGTCTGCACCTGAAGCTATGCTTTGAATCATCCTTTACTATAATAAGCTGTTTTGATGAAGCATATGAATCAGAAAAGTCCACACTCTGCTTTCTTTTCTTCCAGCTGTATTACCTGCAAACCTAAATCAGCCTTTACCTGATGTTACCTCTAAAATAACTGAGTCAAATGCTATATCTTCTATCTCTCATCTGAACTCCAAGCTTTACTTGTTATGGCATCTGCTATCTCCATATCAATACCTGCAATCTTGTCTCCTCCATGATGACACCATAGTGTGAAATTTGCACTGGTAGCAACTATGAGCCTTCCGACCTCTATAGTTTTTTGCTTCTCCTTCACTACTCTCAGCTGCCCTTCGAACCGCCAAGATACACCAAAACTTGTTACCATTAAACCTGTCACAACCAGTGCACTATTATTTTCCATAAAACTCCTCCATTTGTACATAAAAATCTTATTGCATAATAATACACTCTTTTATTATAAGAATGCAATAGTTTTTATAAATTACAGGAAAGACCCTAATCTTGTATTTATACTCAAGTTAGAAAACCAACTGTCATATTGTATACAAAAATTAGGAGTCCCTCGATTCAGCGTAATCATACCCAATAAATGCAATATATTCCACTCAGCTATCATTGCTGAAGTCAAATATTTCTCCATCTCTATTTACGGCATGTATTTCATCATTACCGTCTGCTGATATGTATACCTCTTTGCCATCACCAAACTTTTAATGTCAATCATGCTCCATGATACTCTTTGCATTTACCTTCCTAGTACCACTTTCAACATAAATCCTGCTTTCAAACTGGCTGGCCACCTGTACTAGCATAGCTACTGGTTTAGTTTCAGCTCTTTGCATCCATCGCAATCTTAACTGACTTCCTCAACCATTTTCTCTCCTACTTTTTCCCTTAATTGGTCTGCGATGATAGAGAGTTTGACGCAACCTATGATTAACCCCACTTTTCCCAAGCTGTGGAATAATCATTTTCCAAGTTCCACCTCAAAGAAGCATCAGGATTTTTCCAGTTCGGGTATTGGCTACCGCCTCCAGATTTGATGTCAATTTTTCAAGTCCCATAACTCTTTAATATGTTGTGTATCCTCGCTGAGAAAGTGTGTGACACTGTTTTGTTTATATTTGCTGTCTCACAATTCACTTTTTCTGTTTACATCATTTCGCATCCTTTTAAGATCTCGAATATTTTCGAAGTTCATAAGCGATGTAGGTGCTTCCATCAGACCAAGTGCTAATGATATCTGATCACTGTCCTTATATATACTATATTAGCTTTTTTCCTTTGTAGTAATTTTTGGGCTTGAGCGATAAATCTTCCATCAATTCCCTTTTAAAGATAATGCATCATCTATAGTGGAACATACAATTTCAAGATGATAGCCCTTTCAGGATCTGTGATCGAACCTGAAGATAGAAATGCTCCTCAAAAGAAAGCTACAGCAGGAATTTAATAAAACTGTATTACTCCTAAGTGACAAACAATCTAATAACTCTTGGTTTTTAAGAAGCTTTTATAGCTTTGTAAGCATCTCTCTGGCGCCAGCATCATCCATAATACTGACTGAATATAAACGCTCGCCTGACCAATGCACTATTGCTTACTACTACATCTGTATTTATATTAAATGTTTTTAATTAAAGTAGTACTTTCTGGCAAGTCCCGAATATTCTGTGTTTACTGTAAAGATATTTCGTTATTTTTGATGTAGAAACAGTACCGATAAAGTAAAACAATCGCCAAAATTTCTGCAAGTATGCAATGCCTAACTGTAGGATTTACCCTTTAAGTTCATTTTTACCTCTGAAGAAAATGTCATCTTTTTGTCCTATCTTGCGAAATTGTGAAATATTCTTGCCCATATCTCTATGTTCCAGTCTGACACCTATTCCATCTATCTTATCAAGTTTTTCCTTAAGTGCAGCTGCAATCGCCACTGAACGATGTTGACCTCCTGTACAGCCTATACCTATCACCAATGCACTCTTTCCCTCATCTATATATCTTGGTATCAAAAATCAATCATATCATCCAGCTTATCCAGGAAAATTTCAGCATCATTATTTGAGAACACATAGTCTGCAACTTCCTTTTCTTCTCCGGTCTTTAATCTAAGATTATGATCATAGAAAGGATTTGGCAAAAATCTCACATCAAATAATAGATCTGGATCTTCAGGTATACCATACATATATCCAAATGAGAGAACTGTAACAAAAAGATTATTGAATGACTTACCGTCCACATAGATAGTTCCTGCTTCAATTCCTTAGTCAAAATCTTCCGGTATCCAATATTCTATCCGTTCTGCTTCTTAAAAAGCCAGCTTTTCTCTTTCAAGATTTATACCATCTATCAATCTACCTCCCTGCCGCCAGCGGATGATTTCGTCTAGTTTCCTATATCTTTTTATCAAGGTCTCATCATCTGCCTCAAGGAAGAGTATCTCCATATTTATCTTCTTGTGATCAAGTTCATCAAATACTCTTGTAGACCGTTCAGTCCGCTCCTAATATCAATGCCAAGTGCTACTCCATTCATTCCTCTTTCAGATTCAATGGTCGATCCACAAAAATTTAAAAAGTAGTTCAAGCGGCAGATTGTCAACGCAGTAATACCCAAAGTCTTCAAACATCTTTAATGCAACAGTCTTACCTGGAACCGGACATTCCTTGTTACAATAATTATCTTCATATCAAATCATCCTTACTTCACATTCTAATTGAACACCAAATTTTTCATAAACTTTAGCACGTACATGTTTCATCAATATATCATCTGATGAAGCATTGTCTAATTTATTACAAAAGCCACAATGCTCTTTTTGTGATACTGCCGCACCGCCAAGTCTAAAACCCCAAGACCTGCATCGTCTATAAGCTTTCCGCAAAATATCCCTCAGGTCTTTGAATGTCGAACCTGCACCTCGGATATTCCAAAGGCTGCTTTTCTCTCTTCTACTGTTGAGGTCTTCTATTTGTAGCCTTATTTTTCTTTATCTCCAGGCTGCAATTTCAGTTTGGCAGCTCAAAACTATCTCATTATTTGCTAAGATATTACTTTTTCTATAGCTCAGTTCCAAGTCTGAAGCTAATTTCCATTTTTATACTTCCATCAGGACAAAGAACCTTTACTTCATATAAAGTACCTCTGACATCTCTCCGCCATAGGCACCTGCATTTCATAACTATTGAACCTCCAAGGCTTCCAGGTATTCCATGCAAATTCAAAACCGCTAAGACTTTGCTCCATAGCATAATCACTTATCTTATCCAGCCCTCACCCGGCTCCGGCTTCAATATATTCACCTTCATGCGTAATACTATCATTTAGAAGGCAGGTAGAAATGATTACCCATCGTAGCCTCTATCATCTGCCAAATATATTACTGCCTTTTCCCAGTATATAATACTTGTAATTTTCTTTTCTTATAATATCCATACAAAGGCCAAGTTGTTCCTCAGTGACAGGAGTTAAGAAAAATCTACATTCTCCACCAACATGAAATGTTGTATGGTCTTTTAATAACTCTCCGTTCTTATAATTTTTCACCCAGGATGCTTTTTAAAAATCCATTTGCATTTATCCTCACTAATCTATTTTAATATCAATCTTTCCGGCTATATTTGCCTGTACTCTGTTATACAGTTCCTTTGCCGCATTATATCCCATCTGCTTTTTGTCTATGATTTACAGCAGCAGTTCTTTGCAATGATTGCAAGATTTCACCCGGTCTTACAGGCAATACATGACATACAACCTTATTGCCTAGGTATTCTATATAATTGTCCTCCAGTCCCAGTCTGTCATAATCCTTATTTTGAACCCAATCTTCAAGTTGTATCACCAAATCAATAGACTGAGTATCCTTAACACTAAGTACACCATATAAAGCCTTTACATCTATAATACCTATTCCCCTAAGCTCAATAAAATGTTTAGTTATATCAGGTGCTGTTCCTACTAAAGTCTGTTGTGACACCCTTCTGATCTCCACAACATCATCTGATACAAGTCTGTGACCTCTTTTTACAAGTTCCAGAGCAGCCTCACTCTTTCCAATACCACTATCTCCAGTTATAAGTACACCTTCACCATATACATCCACCAAAACCCATGATATAGAAATAACCGGTGCAAGCTGTACATTCAGCCATCTTACAAGCTCACCCGTAATATATGTGGTAGACTGCTCAATGCCAAGGCAGGGTACTCCATAATGTATACAATATGAAAGCATATCTTCATCAGGCTTTATACCTCTGGCATACAGTACACATGGTACATGATATGAAAGCAACTTATCATAAGTTACTTTTTTCCTCTCTTCATCCAATGTCTGAATATATGCATTCTCGACATTACCTATTATCTGTACTCTTTCATTGTCAAAATGATCAAAAACTGCACAACTGAAGTGCCGGTCTATTGATTTCCGGATGCTTTAGAATAATAGACTCCGTATCTATGCCCGGTGTAAAATTCTCCAAATTTAATTCCTTAATAAGTTCCTTAACTGTTACGTCTCCTCCCATAGTACCTCCCTATCATGATTCCCCTTTAAAAATTATCCTAAAAAGCTCTAATAGCTCCTCTTTTGAAATATTTGCCAAGGATACTCCCTGCTCAAAGTTTAGTACTTTATCCGCCAAGTCTTTCTTTGACTCTTGAAGTTTAACTATCCTTTCTTCTATAGTTCCCTTTGCAATAAGCCCATAAACAGTAACATTATTTTTGTCCGATTCTATGTGCTCTATCTGTAGCCTGATTTTTGCGCTGCAAAAATTCCAATTATGGATCATAATGAATTACTATATCTGCTCCTACAAGATTAAGCCCTGTACCTCCTGCCTTCAAAGAAATCAAAGAAAACGTCTGTATTGTCTTCATTAAACTCATTCACAAGCCTGATTCTATCTTCTTTACTTGTAGAACCTGTATAGTATAGCTACTTATCTTTTCTTCTTTAAATCTCTTTCGATAATATCAAACATCGAAGTAAATTGTGAAAACAAGAGTATCTTATGTCCTGCTTTCTATACCGCTCTTTACCAGATCAATACAGGTTTCAAGCTTAGCTGACTCTCCATTGTAATTATCAAAAATCAAACTCGGATCACAGCATATCTGTCTAAGCCTTGTAATCTCTGACAATATTATCATCTTGGAACTGTTATAATCACTATCACCTTCCAGCATCCTTTTTAGATTTGCCAGTTCCTTATCATATGCCAACTGTCTGCTCTTTTTCAAAACTTTGATATCCTGATCTCTTCTATCTTTTCAGTAAATCCATTTGCTAACTTCAGATTTTAGTCTCTCTAAAGCACAAATGGACTGATCATCTTTTGATAAAAGTTTCGCACTGATCTCATTGCCTTCCTTTACTATAGCGTTTTCATACTTTGTTCTAAATGAATTATAGCTATATAAAAAAAGCCCCGGGCATTATATAATCAAATATACTCCAAAGTTCACTTTAACCTGTTTTCTATAGGCGTTCTCGCAAGAGCAAACCTTACATCCGCCTTTACTGTCTTTACAGCCTTGGCAACGCCTGTATTTTTGATTTTTATAAACTGTGCCTCATCTATTATCTGATGAGAAAATCTCATATCATGATACAGACTTATATCTCTTCTCAGAGTATCATAGGAGCTTATATAAATGTCTGAGTTTTCAGTATCCTCCAGAACATTTTTGTCTATCTTCCTTACTGCCGACCAGTACAGACACTCTAAGTATGCCTTCTGTATCAAATTTTGATATCTCCCTCACTCCAATTATATACCAAAGATGCCGGACATACTATAAGTGCTTTAGCTAATCTATTACTTTTTCGCATCTATCAAAAGTGCTATTATCTGCAATGTCCTTTCCAAGACCCATATCATCTGCCAGTATACCACCAAACCCAGTTCTTCAACAGAACGTAGCCATTTAAATCCCTCTTTTTGATAGCCTCTTAAAATATTTTCAACTGTCTTAGGAGGTTCTATGGTCATAGACTTTATATTGTCAAACTTTTCTATCAGTTTTACAAAGCTCTGATCCCTCTTTTCTATAAGTTCCTCATAGTGCTACCATCATTTCGTCAATATATGGCGAACGATATAGAGGTACTGTCAATGCTCCTTTTCTCAAATCCTTTGAAGATATCTCCAAAACATCAAGTAATTCATTAAAACTGTCTCATGTATTCAGAATCAATATTTACAAATGCACCACTCTTTTAGGGCGATAGTATTTTTTCTTTTTCCTATAACTTGTCACTATATCAGCCAGTTCCTCAGCACTCATGTCCTCTGAAAGCACATCCAACTGCAAAAGATTAGACTTTACAGACACTCCTATACTTGCTGAAGGTTTCCTATATATTCTCACATCATTGAATGCATCACTGCCCAGTACTTTACCATATTTATTTAATGCGTCAATACCCCAAAACCTTTAAATCATACAACTCATCTTCTGTAGCGGTGGACGGCAGCTTATTCTCAGACTCATGTGAAAGATATTTTTAAAATATCTATAGCTTTTTCTTCTTGTTCTTTATTTCTGATGAGCTCATTTTCATTTCTATCAAGTATTTTCCCCGGAAATTACATCTACCCTTCCACCGGTATAAGCTGCTTCCACTCTGCCTATAGCATTATTGTCCTCCATATCCAGATAATATGTAATATCTGCATTTTTCAGGTATAAATTCTATTGCTTCAGGTGCATTATCTATTATATTAACATTATCTTTTATAGCCGGCAGTACATCAGAATAAAATTTTCCGATATTTTTTTCTTCCAATCCTTATTTCATAGTTTCCAAGATCTGAAATGTTTTAAAGCCTTAAATATTTTCAAAAATACTCATCACATCTATTGAAATAATCGTCTGCAATAAAATATACATACTCTGTTTGAATCAAGGCACAAAGGAGTTTCTACATCCAAGCTTATACCTGCAAACTGGTTTTTTTATCATATATGGGATCAATCTTTATATTTATTTTTCATGTTATAATCCCTAAATTCAACCTCTGAAGTGATCTTTTTATAATAGCTTTCCTTTGTAAGTTCTACTCTTTTGCTCACCAGCAACTCAAATATATCATCTATATTTGAGGCATCTACTGCAATTTTCGAAAGTGTTCAATCCACTTTTTAACATAGTCCAAAAGCCTATAGCTTATGGCACGCTCCGTTTCAACCAGATCTTCTATAAACCTTATATACCTTACACTTTCTGCATCAAATGCACTATAATTTAGCTTAACGCTGTCATTTTTACCAAGTGGATACACTTCATTGGATTTTAAAGCTTCAACAAAGTTTCTATAGTTCTTTATCTGTACAAACTTCTTTTCTACCAATTTTAAATTGAATAAACAGACTATAATTGTATTCTCCAGCAGATGACAGTATAAGTTTTGGTATGATCCTTACCGGATCTTTGTCATGGTTATCACCCTCATCAAAACAGGATATAAACTTGTCTCCAAAATAATTTGTTTCATCTCCAAGCTCATGAGTGTCCAAATATGCATTCAAAAAGAAAAACTGCTGCAACGACATGTTCGCAATTTTTATCATTAAGATAGCTACTCATCCCTATTTTTTATCAAAGCATCTCATGCAAAACTCAGACGATGCTAAGCTAAAGCTCATTCTTGCTAAACTCAATATTCACCACACAATCATCCTTTGAATCTACCTTTGCAACAGCTCTTCCATAAACATCTACCTCAGGTTCATAATAAAAATAATTTCTATTATATGTCCTGATATCATCCGTCACACTATCTAAGCGAATCTGACCACTTTTATCAGTTCCTTTGCTTTTTGCAGTGTCAGTAGACATAGAAAGGCTATCTATAATAGCCTCTCCGTTGAAGTATTTATAAATAGCCTTTTTCTCTTTCCGTATCTGATGCAGATATTATATCTGCCTTTATCTTTTTATATTTTTCATTTTCTTTTTCATATCACCGGCTCTCATTACACCTTCAGGAAAATTAAAATCCATTTTTATTTCTCACTCTTTAATATCTCAATAGCTGTACTGAGCTGATTGTCAGATTCACTTCCAATGACTGCTCCCTCATTCAAATCAACCTCTACATCCGGCTTTATTCCACTTTATGAAGATCATAGCCTGATGGTGGATAGTAATGCTGTGTTGTTATCTTCACAGCTGTACTGTCACCTAATGGCAGTACATTTTGTACTATACCCTTTCCAAAAGTAGTTTTTCCTACTATAGTTCCCCAATTAAAATCTCTAAATGTTGCTGTAAAAACCTCTGATGCAGATGCTGAATTTTCATTTACCAGTACAACCATAGGAATCTTAAGTTCATTAATACCATCAGACTCATACACATCTCCATTTCCTGTATTTATCCTCTGTATACAAAACCACTCCTTCAGGCAAGATGTAATCAAGCATACTCACCACCTGATCCAAAAGACCACCGGGATTTCCACGAAGATCCACTATCAACTTTGTCATTCCCTGAGACTTAAGTTCCTCTATACTATTCTCAAACTGATCTGATGTAACTGCATCAAACTGACTCACAGCTATATAACCTATATTGTCATCCAGCATTTTCCCGACCACTGTCTGTACTTCTATAGACCTTCTGGTGAGTTCCAGCTCAACTTCTTTCCTCTCATCACCTCTAAGTACTGTCATTTTTGAAGCTAGTACCCTCTTCTCCTCTTATCTTTTGTCTTTACGAGTATATCCATATCCGTTCCGGCAACCTCTTCTCCATCTATCTTGTAGATGATATCACCCCACCTGAAGACCCGATTCCTTCGCCGGACTGTTATCAAATACATTTACAATGGTAATAATCTTTGTATTAGGATTTTGTGAAACAACAGCACCTATACCTGAGTATTTTTCCCTCAGTATCCTCGTTTAATGCCTTATACTCTTCCTTTGTATAATATACGGTATACGGATCTCCCAAGCCATTCATCATACCTGCATAGATACCATCCTCAACCTTTGTCATATCTTCATCAAATAGGAAATACTCATCTATAATACTCCTGCAAATATGAGGTTTTTCTTCTATTTTTTTCATAATCAAGCTTTATCAGATCTTCTACTTGTAAATCCCGAAAGCAATATTCCGTTCCCAAGTGCAAATGAGAATCCTATGTATCCCAAAAATAAAGGCGGTCATCATACCAAGTATAAAACCTATAACTCCACTCAGTCGCCCTTTTCTTTTTGGTTTCTTTCTTCTCTTACGCGTGGGCCATCTATATTTGCTCTTCCTTGTTGTCTTTCCCTAATATAATTTTTCTCAAAGTCGTCATTTTCACGATGTTCAAACATACTTACCTCCAAATTCTCTGCCTATTACTATATCATACATTAAAAATAAAGGGAGATAAAAATCTCCCCATATTTCAGATCATAGTAACTTTATTTTTATTTTACCTAGTATCCCAGCTTATCCACATAGGACATATATTTTGACAACCATTAAAAGCAATCTTGAAGGTAATTGCATCTTCAAACATTCTAAGATCAAGTCCTGTACTCTTTTTGAAGCTTATCCAAACGATATACCAAGGTATTTCTGTGAATAAATAGCTGTCTGGAAGTCTCTGATACATTTAGGCTGTTCTCAAAGAACTTGTTGATAGTTGTAAGAGTCTCCTCATCTAAGTCCTCCGGGTTCTTTCCATCAAAGATTTCTTAATAAACATTTTTGCAAAGTGGTATAGGCAACTGATATATAAGTCTTCCTATTCCAAGTCTTGAATATGCCACAATATTCTCAGCAGCATAGAATATCTTACCTACATCCAGTGCCATCTTAGCCTCTTTATAAGACTTTGATACCTCCTTGATCTCATTTACAATATAGTACCATAGGCAACTGTCACATTCAAAAATACCTATAGAGTTCAACTCATCTATAACAGATCTTGCAACTCTATCTAAATCCTCATATGCTAGAGCCTTCCTTCATTTCTTTTACAAGAATAATATCTCTCTCATCAACCGCTGTAACAAAATCCTTATTTCTTGATGAAAAAAGTGACTTAACAGCCTCAAGGCTTGAAACATCTCTTTCATTCTTAGTTTCAATAATGTAAACTACTCTTCTTACACTGGTCTCGATATGTAACTTCTTTTGCCCTATTGTAAATATCTACAAGCAATAAATTATCCAGCAGGAGATTCTTTATAAAATTATCCTTATCAAATCTCTCTTTATATGCTATAAGGAGGTTCTCTATCTGGAATGATGCTAATCTTCCTACCATATAGGTATCATCTGTAGTTCCCTGAACCATAAGAACATATTCCAGCTGATGCTCATCAAAAATCTTGAAGAATTGGAATCCACCTATAGCTTGTGAGTCTGCCAATGAATTTGCAAAAGTATTCACCTGTAAATCATAAGTCTCCGCTTCTGCAAAAAGTAGTTGCTAAAACCTTGCCTTCAATATCACAAATGCAAAGTTCTGTTCTTGTAATACCCTTTAAACCGTCTATGGTATTTTTGAAGAATTTGGTTTGAGATCATATACTTATCTCCTTTACTTATACTTTATCTCACCATCTCATACAAAAATTAGAATGAGATAGTCATTAATACACTCTCAATTTTTGACAGCTATTAATATATAAACCGATCTGCTCTAAATATCTGATAGCAGATATTAACAACTTTCACATAAATAATAATGCATTATCACGAGTAAATCAATACTTAAAAGATATATTTTTATTTTTTGTTTATATAATTTTGCCTATACAAAAGTTGGTGTGGGTGCAATCTATTGGAAAAATTTACCATAGCAATAAAGAAGATAAAATGTCTCGATCAATTATTGTAAGTATTATATAAATTTTTTTAAAACTTTATTTCACCTATGAATACATACTCGGCCTTACCCCCTCATATAGACCTCATCATTTACCAGGCTTATATCCAAATCTCCACCAAGCAGATGTACTCGTACATTTGTATCACATAGCCCTCTTTTCATTGTAGCAAATGCACTGGCATTATGTTCCTTGTTCCACAGGCAAGAGTTTCACCTGAACCTCTCTCCCATACTCTCATATGTATATTTTTCTATTTTCAATATATATAAACTCAGAATTGACCTTATCCGAAATCTCTTATGTTTTTCGTAATATTCCCCCACTCTTTTTCAAGGTTCATACTTTAGTTCTTCCAAAGAGTCTACATAGTACACTGCATGTGGATTTCCACATCTATTCCTATAAACTCTTTTTCTTCTCCATTTATCAATATCTTCTCCGGAAATTCATGTAATCAAAGCCTTACCCATGTTTACATTTATATACTCTGCAACACCATCCTTTGCATCTACTTCTATGTATTTTATACCTGCTCCGGTTTCCATAGTGAATTTTTCAGACTTCACATACCATGGTCATATGCATATTTGGCCACACATCTTGAACCATTGCCACACATAAGTCCTCTACTGCCGTCCGCATTATACATATCCATTTTTACATCCGCTATATCTGACGGACATATAAGTATCAATCCGTCACTGCCTACTCCAAAATGTCTATCGCTTACCTTTATTGCAAATTCACTTGGATTTTTCACTTCCTCTTTGAAGCAGTCCACATATACATAATCATTTCCTGCTCCCTGCATTTTTACAAATTTAATAATATTCTCCATCTATATCTATTCCTTCCCGCCATATAACAAGCAAATCTTCTTTGCCATATTTATAATAGTGTCTCCGTTTTTCCATACTACTGCTTTTGCAAATACTTATGTGCTTGTGGCTCTGTCATATTCCTATGTTCTATCAGAAGCGCCTTTTTGCTCTTTGTATTGTTAGAAAATTTTTACTTCCTCTATCTTCCTGCTTTTTTTCTTTCTTTTTCTTTCATAATAAAGTTTATCAGATATCTCGCCCACCTTCTTTTGCCAACTCTATTACCTTTAAAAGGCATTGGCAAAAATTTATACTTTCATCCAAAGCTCCATTAAATTTATTTGGTGAACAAATGAGCAAAAGCTCACAGGTTTCATTGACATTATCTCTCAGCTCCATGTACTGCATATCATTAAGCTGATAAGCACATATTACAATGCCATAATCAATATCATCTGAAAGGTTTATAGCTTGAGCACCTGAGGTAACCACGCCCACGATAGAATATCCGTTTTTTGATCAAAATAGATCTTAAAACCTTGCTGTCACTGGGATTTGGAAATGCAATGATTATATCTGACATTACTGTCCTTTCTCCTTGACTAAACCCTTAAAAATCAACTAGTGTCTCTCCAAATACTTTCTATTTCCCAATCTGTAACAGCATTATTAAATTCATTCCATTCCACCTTCTTAGCACTTAGATACTCATCAAATATATGCTTTACCCAATTTCTCTCTACAAAATCCGATTTTTCAAATTCGTCTCATTGCCTCACTTAGCGTATCCGGAAGTTTTTAATATTATCCACTTTATCTGCATAAGATGTTTTGATTGATTGCGTCCTCACATTCGATTTTGTTCTCTATACCATCTAGAATAGAATATATAAGCATTGCAATACAAAGATAAGGATTTGCAGCAGAATCAGGACTTCTAAATTCCAGTCTGATTTGATTATCTCTTTCTGTAGGTATTCTATCATGCACTTCTATTGGAGTTTGAACTCCAAGATACATATACCGGTGCATCAAATCCAGGCTTTAATCTCTTATATGAGTTCACCAAAGGATTATTTATCAAAGACAATTCACTTGCATGTACCAATATTCCTGCAATAGCTGCGCTTGCCTCTGTACTAAGTTTTGAATCTTCTAAAAACACATTATTACCATCATTATCAAAACTGAGACCTTAAAATGCATACCACTTCCATTTTCCGTATCAAAAGGTTTTGGCATAAATGAAGACACTTAGTCCATGTCTTTTTGCCAATGTCTTGTACAGCCATTCTAAATGTCTGTATAGTATCTGCGCATACTACTGCACTTTGATTTGTGAAGTCTATTTCATGCTGAGCCTTTGCAATTTCATGGTGTGAAGACTTTATTTGTATTCCCATCTCCTCCAAATTTAACACAATATCTCTTCGTATATTCTCAGACATGTCAAGAGGACCTACATCAAAAATAACTCGCCTTTTTCCTTTACGGTACGACTTACCTCTCCCGTATCATCTGTATTTAACAAAAAGAACTCACATTCAGCTTCAATAAATATATTCAAGCCTGCTTCTTTTGCTGCTTTATATGCATTCAAAAGTACCGCTCTGGGATCTGCTGTGAATATACTCCCATCAGATCTATATATGTCACAAATAAATCTTGCAACCTTCCCCTGCTGTGGTCTCCATGGAAAAATACAAAATGTTGAAAGATCCGGATGTAAATACAGATCCGAATCTTCTATTAGTGCAAAACCCTTTGACACTTGAAACCGTCAAAAAGAATTTTATTGTCCAATGCATCCTCAAGCTGACTCTACAGTTATTGCTATATATTTTTAATGTTCCGAAAATATCGGTAAACTGCAATCTTATAAACCCTACATCTCCCTCTTCAACTATGGCAAAAATTCTTCCTTTGTCATTTTTCACCTTTTCTTTAAATTTTTCTAACACTCTCTTCAATCTGCAAAGAGCATCATCAACATCTGATTTTGAAATAATGAGTGGTGGAATAAATCTAAGTCACATTGCTGCCGGCATTTATCAGTACCAGTCTCTCATCTGTCAATGCACTCTTTATAATATCAGCTACCGGTTTATCAAACTCTACTCCCAAAAGCAGACCCTTACCTCTGACTTCTTTGATTGACGGATATGACCTCGCCAGTTCATCAAGCTTTTCTCTAAGATACTTCCCCACTACCCTAACATTCTCAATTATTGAATCTTCTTTGAAAATATCAAGTACCTTAGATGCTACTGCACAAACCAAAAGGATTGCCTCCATATGTGGATCCATGAGTCTCCCGGTTTTAATACATCACTTGCCTTACCGGCTGTCAAAATGCACCTATAGGTACACCATTACCCAGTGCCTTTGCCACTGTCATAACATCCGGCTTTTATCCCATATTCCTGCCAAGCAAAAAAGTTTCCGCTCCTGCCCATTCCACATTGAATCTCATCTAGTATAAGTATCAAGTCTTTTTCATCTGTCAACTTTTTTATGCCCTCTAAGAACTCTTTTGTAGCCGGATGTATTCCACCCTCTCCTTGTATTGTCTCAAGTATTATAAGCACAGGTTTTATCTGTAACAAGATTTTTACAGATTCTAAATCATTATATTTTGCAAATTTTATTCCGGGAATCAATGGATAAAATCCTCTCTATAATGTTCATTTCCTGTAACCGAAAGTGCTCCAAGACTTCTTCCATGAAAGCTGCCTTCCATAGCAATTATTTCATATCTTCCCCCGGTTTTAGTTCCGTATTTTTCGCAATCTTTACAGCTCCCTCAATAGCCTCCGTACCTGAATTTGTAAAAGACTTTTCCATATCACTTATTTCAAGTACTTTTTGTCCTGCAACTATCACAGGTCTGATTATAAAAATAGTTTGATATATGCCATAGCTTATCTGCCTGTTCTTTTAATGCCTTATTCAATCCCCTTATAATTATAGCCAAGTCCTTGTACAGCAATACCGGCAAAAATCCAGATATTCATTACCTTCAGTGTCATAAAGCTTTATTCCATCTCCATGGTCAAATACCACCTGATATCTGTTATATGTCTTTAATAATAAATGTCTCTGCAAAGTCTACCTGATCCTTCATCATATTATTCATCTCCCACTATCATAGTACCGATACCCTTGTTTGTGAACATTTCAAGCAAAAGACAATGTGGCACTCTACTGTCAGCTATTGTCACTCTGTTTACCCCTGTTTTCTATAGCATCCACACAATTTGAAAGCTTTCTGGCAGCATACCTCCACCCATCTGCCCGCATTTTCAATCATTTCTGTATTTCTTTTGTACTTATTTTTCTATAAGGCTGCTTTTGTCATCAAAATCCCTGTATACTCCCTCTACATCCGTAAGAAATGCCAACTTTTCAGCTTTCAGTGCCTTTGCAATAGCACATGCTGCATCATCTGCATTTACATTATAACTTTTATATTCTCTATCAAAGCCTCACCGGACATATAACAGGTACAAACTCTCTATCTAAAAGGTCAAAAATAATATCCGGATTTACTTCACTTACTTCACCTACTAGACCTATATCCTCTCCCTCCACTTCCTTTTTATGGCGATGTAATAGTGAGCCGTCCTTTCCACTGATACCTACCGCCTTCATTCCAAGCTCACCCATCATTTGTACAAGTTCTTTATTTACTTTATTGAGTACCATTTCTACAACTTCCATGGTAGCATCATCCGTGAATCTTAGGCTGTTTACAAAATGTGGCTCTATATTTACTTTTTCCAGCCATTTGGAAATCTCCTTACCACCTCCATGTACTATAACAGGCTGCAAACCTACAAGCTTTAAAAGCACTATGTCCTGTATTACCTTTTTCTTCAGTTCATCATCAAGCATGGCTGAACCTCCATACTTTACCACTACTATTTTTTTATTAAAGGCTTTGTATATATGGCAGAGCCTCAATAAAGAGTACCTGCCTTTTTCAAGTAATTTATCCATTAAACACCTCTTTATATTTCTGTCGTTTTGGTAAAATCTTATAATTTATAAATAAAGCTTAAATGTTTAGCTTCTGTAATCTGCATTTATCTTTTACATAGTCAAATGTCAGATCACATCCCCCATACGGTTGCACTAAACTCACCCATATGTAGCTTTTTACCAAAGCTCTCACCTCTTTTGCTGAAAGGATTTTTGTAGCCACATCTTCATCAAAACCTACAGATACTCCATCCTTATATATCAAGATCTTTCCGTTTTCACTTTCAAAATAAAGCTCCACATTATCAGGATCAAATTTTTCTCCACTATATCCCAGTGCACAAAGTATTCTACCCCAGTTCGCATCATGTCCGAATATAGCAGCCTTTGTAAGTGATGAAGTAACCACTGATTTTGCTAAAGTTCTTGCAGCTTCCTTGGTCTTGGCACCATCTACCGCTACCTCAAAAAGTGCAGTAGCACCCTCCCATCTCCTGCAATCATCTTTGAGAGAGTGGTTGTGACAAAAGTTCAAATTAATTTTAAATACCTTGTACTCATCACTATTTTCATCAACTATCTTTTACATTTTCAGCCAATCCATTTGCAAGAATAATAAGTGAATCATTTGTAGAAGTATCACCGTCAACACTCACCATATTGAAGGTATCTACTACATCCCTCTCTAATTGCTTTTAATAAAAGCTCCTTTGAAATATTTATATCCGTTGTAATAAATCCAAGCATTGTACACATATTCGGATGTATCATTCCTGAACCCTTACACATTCCACCCATCTTTACAGTTTTTCCTGAAATTTCAAACTCTATTGCGACTTCCTTTGAAACAGTGTCTGTAGTCATTATAGCCTTTGCAGCCTCATTTGCCCGCCCTTTTGCTCTGTTCCAAAGAATTTGAAAGTGACTCTATACCATTACAGATTCTATCTATCGGCAGCTGCATACCTATCACTCCTGTGAAGCCAAAAGCACAGAATTTTTCATCTACTAAAAGCTCCATAGCAGCCTTCTTTGCACTCTGCTTACAATAATCCATGCCCTCATCCCCGGTGTACAGGCATTGGCATTCCTGAATTTATCACTATTGCATTTACTGCCACTTCACCATCTGTAATGTTTCTATCCCAAAGTACCGGTGCAGCCTTCACAAGGTTTTGTAGTATAGGGTTCCGGCAGATATTGCAGTACTTTTTGAAAAATCATAGCCATATCCGTTCTATTTTTATATTTTATATTCGCTGCTGTTGCACTTTACAAAAATCCTTTGGGGCACTATATTCCGCCATTTATTATATTCATACCCTTCTCCTTATACTGCTATTATGTTTACATATACCGGCTATGCTTTCTACACAAAAGCTCCAAGCCCCGGTATACATAAGTCATTATGCTACTACACTTGATATATTTCCCTCATTTAGTGTAAGTTCCTAGCTGTTTATATCAGTATTTAACTTCCAATTCTGATTTTTCCAAAAATATTTCCGGCAAAATTTTTCTTGAATGCAATCAATGTTATCTTGCTGATTCCTTCTTCTTTGAGCCTTTCTATAGCTTCCCTCCACCATCCGACTTGCTATATTTAATCCTCTGCACTTTGCATCTACACATGATGGTAGAACGAGCTTGTCTCACCATCATGTCCTGAAAGTATGCTTCCAACTATATGATCGTCCTTTATGGCAACAACATCTAAGTCCTATATTCCTATCAAGGAATTTCTTTATATGCTCAAAGTCATCATCAATAGCTCTTATTTTGAAAACCCTTTTATACTCTTTCCATAGAGTCATTACCTCATTGTAATCCCTCAATATTCATTGTCCTTATTTCTATATCTTTCTTCATCATATTGATATCGGTAATTTTTAATCCACATTCTTCTTCAATTCCAAACATTAAATTCATATTCTGCATAGCCTGACCCGCAGCACCCTTTATAAGATTGTCAATAGCACCGGTCACTACTATCCTGTTTGTCCTCTTATCTATTACATAGCCTATATCCGCAAAATTGCTTCCCTTTACAAATCTAGTCTCCGCATTTTCATTTTTTCTAAGAAGCCTTATAAACTTCTCATTTGAATACTCAGACTCATAAGCTTTTTACATCTTCCCTTACTTACATAAGGGCTTTTAGTGAAGCATATGCAGTTACCAAAATCCCTCTCATCATAGGAACCAGATGTGGTGTAAAACTGAGTACTATCGACACATTCGCAACTTTACTCAGTTGTTCTTCTATCTCCGGAGTATGTCTATGATTTGCTATACCATACGCCTTCATATTCTCATTTACTTCACAAAAGATTGTCTACCTTTGCACTTCTTCCTGCACCTGAGTTCCTGACTTGGCATCTATTATGATGCTATTTTCATCTATCAATTTATGCTTTAGCAGTGGATTTAATGAAAGTATTGAGCAGGTAGAATAACATCCCGGATTTGCAATCAGCCTTGCATTCTTTATATCTTCACGGTAAAGCTCAGGCAATCCGTATACTGCCTCTTCTATCAGATTTTTGACTTGTGCTCAAGCTTATACCACTTTTTCATATACATCCACATCCTTTGTTCTGAAGTCCGCTGAAAGGTCTATTATTTTTGAATTAGCAAGTACCTCATCATTTATATTTTCAGCCAGGAAACCCTGAGGTGTAGCTGTAAATATAACATCTGCTTTTTTTGACAGTTCTACTATATTGTCGTTTACGCAAGGTATATCTGCATATTTATACGATAGTTTCTAAATACACCTGAATAAGTTCCCACCCACAAAGCTCTTGATACGTAGCCCACTATTTTCACAGTCATTTTTTGTAATAACAGTCTAGCCAGCTCTGCTCCTGCATATCCTGTAGCTCCTACAATACCTGCTTATCATAAAACACCCTATTTCTTTCTTGCGATTAATAATACTACTTTTATAGTTTTATAATTATACACTTTTGTGAATAAAATCAAGAGTTTGTGTATAGAAAAATTTTGACTGTAAAATGAGGCTGTCAGTTCTCGACAGCCCCCAGATATATTAGTTAGTATAAATTTTACATTGTCACCCCCAAAACCCTACTGATTCAAGTGGTTGGCCACCTTCTGCACTCAGGAAAGTTCAGGTTGACCTCCTATAAACACAATCTGTTACATTCCTATTCTCATACGCTCCATGAAGCTTTGACTTCCATCACGCATATTCTCTGAAAACTCTCAAAATGTATGCGATCACCTTTTCAGTATATGTTGCCTTCCTGTAATACCATCTGTTACTACCATCCTCCTGGATAATCTAAGTCAGTACCGCAACTTTACATTGTCAGGATACATACTAAGTATTATTCTTCCGATTGTTGATTATAATATCGTGCCAAAACCTTGTTCTTTTTATTATAATATCCAAGATTACCTTTAACACTTATACATCTTTGTACTGCTCCATTTATTGTCCAAGCAACTCATTTTTGGTCAATGCTATAACCGTCAGGGCTGGTTGTATTTATATAAATAAATTTCTATTACCATCAAAGTAGTAGTGACCGCATACCCATCCACATCTCCATCAATCCACATCCACTCATTTGCAGGATGAGAACTGTCTTCTTATATATCTCCAGGAACCATCTCTGTCTCCAAGAACCCGCAAAATGATGTAAAGACAAAATCCAAATATAAATAAACTCATAGCAATCAAGCCAAACTATCATATTTTTAAACGATTCTGGTTATCTCTCTCCCACTTCCTTAATAAATATATTACTTGAACCAAAAGCTCATCAAACATCACAATAAATATAACTAAACTCCTTACAAAAATATTATTATCCAACTCAAACATTCATACGATATCACCCTCTCATTTTGAAATATTTTAAAACTTACTTACGCTTATATTACTCTCAGCATCTTATATGGAAATTATTCCATCTTTACACGTAGTAAGTAATTTATTTATCACAACTTCTTTTCCACCCTCTTTATCCACTTTATTTTAGATTTTTCTGCATACTTCCTGATCACGGATTTTCTTTTAGAATCCCAATCTATAATCGACCTTATATTACGTACTGATTCTGCCTTTTATATAACCTCCTTCATAGCTTCCCTTCTTATATAGTAACAAAAATAATTCAAAAATTAGGATTAGAAACTGCCGCCATATCCCTCTTTTCAATATCTTCTATCAGTTTATTTATGACCTTCTCACTCTTTTCTCTTTCAAAAATATCCCTGCTCAAAACTATAATCATCCGGTTATAAGTTTCATATCTTTTGAGGCAAACCCGATGATTTAACCAAGTTTCTGATTTTCCTGAAGCATCTCGCACCATATATTACGGCATTCTTTCCTAAGTTTAAATTTATCTGATGAAATCATAGACAATTTCTTCTTCTTTTTATCAAAAGACTTAAAATTCTCTCACTGTAATATTAACCAACATATTATCTACCCCATAACCATTTAAAAAGCACTTTTACTTATTATATATCTGTGTATTACAGTTTTCTCCATATGGTCAACTCAGATCTATAATACTGTATCTCAAAGCAATTCTAAAATAGGTATAGCAAAAATATATATATTATACAAGGTGCATTGCAACAGGGCTGTCGGGAAATAAGTACTCTTGGTACTTTCCTACAGAATGTGTTGAAAATATCTCTGACAAGTACAAGGGCATTTTGGCTTTGTTACTTTGTCAGGATATTTTGGTTTCTATAATACACAGTCGCAATATGCAATCAAATGTTTGGCGCATACAGATTACATCTGTGTTATGCTAGATTTATAGAAATATTTTGTATTTGGAGGTATTAAATATGTGGCAAGTACACTTATCCAATCAGGGAACAGAAGACACTGATTAAATCTATACAAATCTCTGATAAGCTTGATCTCACACCTCTCGTACATACCTATGTGTGTATGTCACAGACTAAATCAGGAACAGGGTATTCATTTAGTGGTGAAGTTTTGGACAACACCTCGATACACTCCCGGAATAAGAGCTTTAGATAAAGCTGGCAAGATTGCAGAGGAATATAATATTTCCAATATGTCAGCTGACGAGATAACGCAGAAACTATCAGAGGCAAAGGAGCAATTATGAAGTATTTTGTAGTCAATCGATACTCATGTTCTTGTTTCTGCGGCATTAAATCATATAATTCCATTCCTGAACTATTATTGAGTTCTGTATCTAATGGTAAAATTATACCTTGTGCTGGAATAAGAATATAGAAATGTTTTATTGCGTCCAAAAATTTCACTTTACTCTAATGATATCGTAGATGATATTATAAACGAATTTAATCAAAAGGATCATGACGTATATTAGTTGAAACTCATATTGATATAGATTTACCTGATCTCTAAAGATGTAGCTTTTACGAGGTTGTTATGGAACAGAGAGAATCAACTCAGGCTTTGATGGTGAGCTATGAAGAGAAAACATTTTCCAGCTGAGACATTTATTGTAACGCAAGGCAAATGCTTGATATTATAAATGAAGATGATTGTTGTGGATCAGTGGGGCTTTCGTCATTTCCTGACAGCCTCATATTCTTTTCCCAGTACTCCTCTTAATAATATATACACTGAATCCTAAAAGCTCAATCAAACATCACAACTCTAAGTCAGGACTCATCACTTCATTGTGAAAGCAGGTACTACGAACTCTCTTGCCGGAACATAATCCAAGTCCTCCTGTGTTAGCTAACATCACCCAGGAAATTCCCACCTTATTGCCTTCAATACTTGCTGCAAATCACTCTCTGTCAACCCGCCTCTACCTGCATCTTCCAAATCTCCAATTGCCATTACCCAGTATTTATTCTCTTTATAGTGTGCTACTTTGCAAATGCCTGTATATCACTTTCATTACTTGAGCCTGTAAGGTCTTCTCATAGTAGCATTATATTTTCTCTTACTGGCCACTTTATAAGAGCACGTCTCCCTTATTTACATTTGTGCAGTCATAATCTCCGTTTTGGTAGATATATGACACATGTCATGCTTTATCTCTGAGTGAAATTCTCTTTTTATATTCATCTTCAAAGTCTCTTGAGAATGATATTATAATGAATACCATTTCAACTCATATCAAACATACGCAACATATCATAATCATAGAAATCATCATAAAATTGTTCAAATCTCTTTCATCAATCCAATGACCTGCAATATTTATTTTATAGCCATCAGGACTTATAGTTATTGCACTTATAGGATGAGTATTTTCAGCTATGTAATACCAAAGTGACTTCCCCTCATAGTTCCTACATTAACCCATTCATTTCTTGCATACTCACCATTGTCTTTCTTATAAACACAGCCATCATTATTTTCAATCAAAAGTCCTACAAATCTTTTTGTTTTGAGTATGCAAACACATTAGCTGTACTTGTAAATGTGAGCAATGCAGCCATTAAACCAGATATAATTTTTCATACTATCACCCTAATTATAGCAAAAACAAATTCAGCATCAATACATATTCTCAAAACCTTCATAATCTATCACCCCTTATATCTATTTACATTTAACTTCTAACAATTTTATTATTGAATTGATATATTACACTAAATATTTAATAAGTTTATATTAACATTTTTCGTAATATAAAATCAAATGTGGTGTAGAGGGTTACAGTTGGGTTATTATAAACTTTTTAGTATTTTTCATTACATGACTTTAAAATTCAGTGTAATCCATCACGAAAAAGGACACCTTTTGAGCAGTGTCCTAAGTGTTTTAATTCAATCAATCAGTACCATCTAGTTTACATTTTTATTTAAATACTTTTCAAACTTGCTTACGCTTATATTTGCTCTGCATCTTCTACAGATATTATCCCATCTTTTACCAGTATAAGTATGTATTTATCGCACCTTCTTTTCTGCCCTCTTTTATTCCTTCTTTTATCCACTTCTTTTAGATTTTTCCAATAACTCCCTGATCCATATCCTCTTTAAATATGTCGTATAGTTCCTTCATTGCATCTGTCATCTTATTGCTCTCCTTAACATACTTTAAAAATCATATTTCATCTTGATGTTACAGGAAAATTTTCACTGTAACAATCATCTTTTGTAAAAACTTCCATTTCTTTGAATTTTTGTATAGACCTCTCAGACATAAACCTTTATAGACTTAGAAAATATAAGCAATATATCTCTACTTAAGAAGTGGATTGAAAAATCAACCCACCCCTCGACACTTGACATAAAACCGGTAGACTTAAAATAACTTTATATAAGTATTTTTCCAATAACCTTTTCTATTTGAACCTATACGCTCTATATATCCTTTTCTTTTAAATTGGAAATTCCACGATCTATTGCAGTCTTTCCTTTACATATATCTGGATCTCTCTTGGTAATATTATGGTTGCTTTTTATTTCTTTTAAGTATAATCTTTTCCGTCTCATTTAAATCGAATAACCAGCCTCTTGTATTACCCTCTTTATTACCCTCTTTATTACCCTCTTTATTACCCTCTTTTATTACCCTCTTTATTACCTCTTTATCATACGATGATATTAATCCAATTAAACGGAATTTTACAATAATAGAATTTTCTTCTGAATTCAAATGCTTCTCCATATTTTCTGTAATTTTAGGAACTCCTTCTACTGGTCTTCCTCACTGATATGCAAACTGCACTTGATAATTTTTATTAACAGGAATGGGACTCCACTCTAAAAAGAATCCTCTCTTCAACAGTCTGTCCTTGAGGTATTGTTCCCTTGATAGAATCTCTATCCCATCTGAGTAAAGAGCTACTTGAGTGGGCTCATTCATTTCACTCCACTTATTATGTATGAGATGCATTTCACTATAGTCTTTCTGAAGGCATCTTTGTATCAAACTAGAGGTACATCTTCCTTTCTCACGTCCTCATCTTTCCCCATCTTCGCCTGTATAATATTTAATACATCCCCATATCTTAATATTTCATCTAAAGATAAATACTGCATAAGTTCAACCCAGTTCATACTAAACAGCTTGTATTTGATCCATATTTCTTTACAGAAAGAGGACACCTTCAGTATCCTAGAAAGCTGTTTTCAACATCACGCAAATAATATTGTCTGTACTCAGCCTGCATATTTAAGCATCTCTCAAACTTGCTAAGCATGCTTTATATTTGCTCTTTTTGCTGCATCTTCTTAAGCAGATATTATTCCATCTTTACGAGCGTGGGTAGCGATGCATTTATAGCTTCTTTTCTACCCTCTTTTATCCACTTGTCTTTAGATTCTTCTTTAACATGTCGTATAAACTCCTTCATTGCATCTGTCATCTTGTATTACCCTCCTTGTACTATACTTAAAATCATATTTTCATCTTGGATGTTACAGGAAAATTCTTCACTGTAACAATCATCTTTTGTAAAAACTTCCATTAGCCTGCAGAGTAGTGTAGTACCATCATTTATATTCGCACTGATATATATTTCCTTAAGTCCATTGTCAACTTCGGTGTAGCTACCTATCTATCAGCTCTTTTATTAGATATAAACTCTTATTTCTCTTTAAAGATATCAGTTGCAGATATATAATCATACACACTTCCGGCACATTATCAAAAGTTCTCTCTCCTTTTCATCAGGCTTGTAGTCAGTACGCTGTTGTAATATCTCACTCTGGTGCGATTACATTATCAGTGGCCTCTTTGAACCTCAACATTTATCCTTCTTCCATCTCTAAAGGTTCACAATAAGCATCCAGTATAACCGATCGTCTGTCTATATTGAAGTTATATGCGTGATTGGTGACTTATTATTTAATACTAGATGATAATCTTGCAAAAACTCCTCAATATTCTCTTCGCAAAACTCCTTATTCTCTCGCCATATCTTTCTAAATATAATAATATCATCAATGGATTTAACTTTTGTATATATTCTTTGAACTTTTGTACAGACCTCTCAGACATATAAATCTCCTTTATAAATAGAACTTTAATTTTAAGGAATTAGACAGGCATAAGATAGAATTATAGAATCACTTAGATATAATGACTCATATTTTCAACTATTATACAAATATTGTTGATTAACGCAATATACTTTGAAGTACAATACCTCATTAACCTAGTATAAAAAGATTAACTCCACTACATCCTTCTATTTAAGAAGTGGGTTGATCAACCCACCAACACTTGACATAGAACCGAATTTAGGGGTGTGTGTGACCAAAAACAAGTCACACAACTTCTTTCATTGCTACTATCACTTTCAAACAGTCTCTTTTAGTATATTTTCCACCGTACTTATTTATTTACTGTAGTGGAGAGCTCGCACTGTATTATTTCAGTTACTCAATTGTTCCTCATAGCATAGTTTCGAAACACGATTCAATTTTTCTCATCACTATACGAACACTCCAATATCCTGGAAAGATTTGCACCAAGTGGCCCAGGCTGTCCCGCACATTCATATCCATTTCTATCAATATCTACTAATAACCTCATGGATTTCTCTAAAAATCTTCTTAATTATGTGTTTGCCAATACAGATATATTCTTCCGATGGCATTATCATCCCATAGTTTTCGCATCATTCAAACTCCTATTAAGTCATAGTTCTTTACCACACTTTTTCCTAGGAATATTGGCAACCTCCTCTCCAATTCATCTATATTCTCTTTACTGGTAAAAGGATCCGCTGACACTTCAGTCGGTATTCGTCTCTCTGACCCCAGCCTTTTCTCAATAGATATTTACTGCTGTAGACATTGACATTCCGACATTCTGCATTACTCTTTCTCTCTCTGCATTTACCTTCACATCATCATCAATTCTCAAACTAATTTGCGCTCACAATCATCCTCCTTCCTTTGAATCCTTTATTGTATTCTATTTAGACCTGTTTGTAAAGCAGCCCACTTTACATTATCACTCGATACTAAGTCGTTTAGTAAACAAAATGATTTATTACCTCCCTTAACATACTTAAATTGACACCTGCTTTATCTAAAACTATTAGAAAAACAGAGGTATCACCTCATCAGTGATACCCCTTGTTTACTATAATAATATTCTATCTCTTCTATCCCTATCTTCTCTCCTCTCTTAAGTGACATCTCCTGGAGCGTACTACTCATCTTATTTTCCAAAAGTGACATCTGTATACTCATCAAAGAGTTTTCACTAAAAGCATCCCTATTATTATATATAGTAAACTTATATTTTGCCGGAGACTTTGTCTCGACAGCAAATCTGATATAAAATAAATAATCCCTAGGAAATATGCCAAAAGACTCATCAACATGATGGAAAAGCCTCACCTAGAAGAGTCCATCTTCCATCCTTATCTCTGACTTCTCTTATTCTTCTTATAATTACACCAAATGATATTATTGATATTAAAATCAAACCCATTCTTAGTGCTTATCTGTCATAGTATCCTCTCTAAAACTTTGAAATAAATATATAATGTGACATAACATTCCAAACATATACTCTGGCTGCATTTTATAGGTAAGGTAGCGATTCCTGCCACTCTCTTTCATCCATCTCACCTTGTATCTCACATACCTTACACCCTCTGTCTTTATAAGATATGATATAGTATCCGGTCTAGCATAGTTTAATCTATATGCAAAATTCTTGCAATAAGCTCATTATACATTCTCATACCCTGATGTAGGGTCTTTTATAGTGACACCGGTACTTAGTTTTATAGCAAACTGATCAGTCTGGAACTGATCATTCCTTGACTAAATGGCTTCTTCTTAGTGACAAATCTTGACACTATGACTATATCACATTCTTCACATTTTTTCTCATTGTAGGTATGTATTCAGGGTTCATGTGCTGTCCGTCTCCGTCGAACTGTACTGCGTATACTTATAGCTATGCTTATGGGCATATTTTCATACCGGTTTGAGAATGCACCTGCAAGTCCAAGATTAACCGGTAGGTCAATAATATTAAAACTATTTTCTCTGCAAATCTTTGGAAGTATTATCGGTAGAAAGTCATTTTCACTATTACATAGTCAACATCATCAAGCGTACTTTAGAGCCTCTATCACATTTACAATATTCTTTCTCTTCATTGAACGCCGGTATTATCACCAATGTATCAGCCATATCTATCTCCAAAATTCTGTTTATGATATGCATCTCTTATTAGAGCTCTTGGCAATTTTTAAAGTTCTTACCCATCAAAACCTGCATATTTTGCAACCACTTATGTATATATAAGCCTGATTGCACTGATATACGAGTGTAGACAGTAGGTACTTCGCTAGGTCTGCATATCTCTTCTTACCTTCACTCACGCTTTTTTATATTATTAAAACATCTCGGATTGCTGCTCTGTGAAACTCCTATATCAAAAGTTTCTCATAAACTGCTTCTTTCCCACTGTAGTTATGAGAATGTATTACCTTTGGCCCATGCTCATATTTTTATAAAATAACCATGTTCTATGTTTATATATGCGAAAAGCATATCCTCTGTTCAATATCTCTCGCATCAAATCTGCCCAAAGCATCTAAAAAGCCTCTCTTTCATAGGCGCACAGACATTTTGAAGCAAAAATACGTGTCTTTATCTCAAAAGTTTCTTTCATTAAATAGTCTTTTATCATAGACTCTACAGGGTAGTTAAACTCTCTTGTAGAATCTTCTATCCATTTGCACCCTTTTATCCGGCATTTGTCTCTGCATATGTCATCTTGATAGACTTTATCCATCACTCTGAGCAAAGATATTCAACAGTTTATCAAACACATACCGCATCCTGAGTCTATGCATATAAAATACCCAGACTTTGACTTTGACACCCAAGATTTCTGGTGGCTCCATGGTCAAAACTCCTCTTTCCTATGCCCAAACAAAAGGCTCTGTAGTACTGTTTCTCAAAGAAAAGTCTATTGCTTTATCTTCACACCGCTTTATCCCACAGATCTTACCGGTATTTATAATAATAATCTACCAATTCACAGTCTGAGCCAGAAGTCTTTTATCGATATCAAAAGTCTCTTTATCCGGCTTGTATGTAGGTATTATAACATCTACTAAATTCATTTTTAACCTTTCTAAGTCCAAAAATCACTGCTACAAGGAAAAATACAGTTAATAATGACATTGTTATCATATACGCAAGAGCTGCTCCATCTTATTGCAAAGTTTTCACCATAAAATCGCTGATAAAATATGCAAATATAGCTCCGACAACATATATATTAAAATATAATCGGTCATTTCTAAAAATCACAAGGCAGTAGTATCCCAAAGTTTCATCTATGGCATAAAGTCCTCCACCAAGTATTACCAAAACTAATGCTCTTTCTTTATACGGCTCCAATACATTTCCAACATCTCCAGTGCAAACTTTAAGTACCGGAATACCTAAAGTATATGCCATAAGCATTCCAAATAAAGTGATACAAATATAAATACTGCTGATTTTGATATAGGTGGATAGAAAGTTCTTTTTATTACCCATCTTATAGAGTAATGAGAGCTTTGTAAGTATAGGTCTTATTATAAACCCCTGCCATAAGATTTATTATAGAGGTAGGTATAAATATAATACTAAAATAGCTGTTAAACTCTCCGCCAAGTCTAAAATTTACAGCGTACTAGCTGCCGCAAAGATATAAAGATCTATAAAAGCCCCTAGAGCCATTTACTCTTATGTATCAGTGATATAGTAGGAGGCCTTTTTATAACTATATCCGGTTTTAATTTCATCAATGGCAGTATATCAAAAAATTACAAAGTGACTCACTATACTTGGCAAATAATACCAAAAGAGCCAAGCTTCAAATCCTTTGAAACTACCAAAGCGGCACAGAAATATGCTCTACACAAAATATTGTCCTAAAAGTGTTGCCCTTTTCCTGTTATATCCAGTCTGTCCTTGTCTTTGCATCTCTGACTCAAATACATCACAGAACCCGTCAAGAATCTTATAGTGACAATATCATATATACTTTCAAATACATATCTGTCCTTTTGCAATAGTACATATATATAAATCCTGCCAAAATTGCAATAAATGAAGTTATAGCTCTTAATCTTAAATAATCTCCAAATGTATATTCATTTGCAATATCTGTAACCTGTATGGCCTCATTCCAAAAGTATGAAACTATATAAAGCTGTTGGCCTAATGTGGAAAATCCGAAGAAAAATATTCTCCCGCATATGCTCCTGCAAGTTTTGTTACCGACACCCAGCAAACATAAGCTTGTAATAGCATATACCAAACTGCCAAGCTATATTCCAAAAATACGCTAACTTCTTTCTTTTTATCCATAATATATCCAAATCTACTTTAATTCTACTATAGGTTATTTCCTTTGCAAAAAGACCATATTTTTTACTGATAAATCATTTAGCTCTTCATTATTACAAAGTCTTATAATAGCTTCAAGCTCATTTACCGGCACTATGAGTAAAGGATAGCCTCCTAAATCTGGCATTCATATCTATTATATAGGCTTTTTCTCCCGATATAAGTATGTCCATATCCAGGTTTCTATATGTTTCAGATCTTCACCTATTTTTCTACCAATATCATTCAAAGCATTGTTTTCGACCACTTTTGCAATATCAGTTTCACCTGATCTCATTGCAAGCTTTTCTTTTCTTTACAGTGGTGGTTAGTATACTTTTCCATCCAGATTATTAAATATATCCAGTCCGAATTCTCACCCTTGATTTTTCCTGTATAAGTATTGCCCTATTGATATCAGCCTTTTGATTCAAATTTTAAATATGATTTTGAATACTTCTTTTGCTTTTTCATAGAGAACTTCCAATTCTCTTTTTATTTTCAGCTTCAAAGATACTTTAAAGATCCCATACCCCATCTAGGCTTTTTAATATATATGTATTGTTTCAAAATCAGCTTCCTCTAATGCTTCAGCTAAATCTATACAAGTCTTTGGTACCGGCATATTTACTCTTCTTCAAGATATTTTAACATTTTCAAATTTATCATTACAAATATTTATAATATTTTCCTTTGAAACAATTACCTTTACACCCAAAGCTTCAAATCTTTTATTCTGCAAGTATCCCTAAGGTCTATGTCAAAAAGAGAAATCAATATATCTATCTTTTCTTTTTGCATATATCCATCAGGTATATATCTTCATCATATATAAGTTTCAGCGACTCAAATGCCTTATCTCGCCATACTCATAGCTGTAGTATTCATATCTGAATTTGTCGCTATGATACTTCCTTTTAACTGAGAGCTTTATATACATCTCTCAGATAATCAATTATATATGCTCTCCCACCCACACTGGTCAAAAGTATATTCATAATTTTCCCCTAATTGTTTTTGATAATAAGCTATCCGAACCTACTCACTATCATTCTCATATTTTCATTTTAGAAAACTACAGCCAAGGCTATATAAATAATTACTCCTAGTACTATCTGTATAAGCAAACTTATAGCTCCCTATGCCAATATACTCTGCCAGCTATATAAATAATAACTCCCATACATATGGTAGGTGCAAAGTTTGCCAGGGCATCCATACTCTGTTCTCTAAGTTTATAATCCAACAGTCCTACATTCGGATAAGCATTTATAAATGCACATATCAAATCTGAAAATGCTTTTAATCCTATAAATATAAATACATTGTATCTTAGTGCCTATAATCAAAACAGCCATACCAAGGAGTTTCTTGACTATCTCAAGTTTTATATCACTTCTACCCATTGCATTTAGGGCCTGAGATTGTGATATATGTATAGCCAGAACACATATGAAAAACACATCATCTGCAGGAATAGCAAATGACCACTTCACTCTACCTAATAAAAGCAGTATAAGATTGTCACTGACTCGCTGCCAATACCGCACATCATAGGTGCTACTACAAATGTAGACAGTTTTATGGAAGACTGCAAAAGCTTTTTAATATCCTCCTTACTGTCTTGCTTTTGACATTACGGTAAAAGCACTGACTGTATAGCAGAGGACAGATTTGTCACCACAAGCTTTGGAAACTGTTCACCTCTGTTGAAAGCACCCAGCATTTCCTCACTGTACGCCTTTCCAATAATCAATCCATGTATATTTGTAAAAATGGTATCCAGCAAAGAAGCTACTCAGAAGCTTTCGAGCCAAATGCAAACATAGTTCTAAGTCTTTCCATGCATGAAACTCAGTTTTGGAAAAATATTTGATTCCTATACCTAGTATTATAAGCAAAGCAAAATAATAGACTATCTGTTGAAATGCAATGCCCACACCTTCATTCCACTGATTGCCATAAACACACTTATACCACCTGAAATGATAGATGCTAGAAAATGTTGCTATAAACAACATCTTTAAATTTCATGTTTCTGGCAACATAGGAATTCTGTACCCGAAATAATACTTCCCGGTATTATGATAATACCCATTACTCTAAGTATCATCACAAGTTCAGATCTATTATATATACCGGCTATTACCGGTGATATAAAAAACAATATATATTAAGATAGACAAAACGCATTAAAAAATAAGTACAGATGAAAAGTCCAAATCATCTGCATTCTGCTTTTGAATAAGTGCTGATGAGAAGCCGTTCTGAACCAACACATTGGCTATTGTCGTAAAAATCAAAAACTATTGCAACTATTCTCATACTCTGAAGGACTTAGAAGTCTTGTCGTAGTATGATACTATAAATTGAACTCCCCTGTGAACCGCCATTTTCAAGTATTTTCCAAAAAGAGATGTTGTAATCTCATTCTATATTCATTAGATATTCAACATCTCTCTATTATAGCAGTATTTTTGAACTCTTTAAAAGACTGAATATTTCAGATATCTCTTATCTTTGATATCCTGTTTTTAGATTTCATATTTTGCAAAGGCATTTAAGTATTTGTGTGCACAAATGTATCAGCCAACCTGCTTTTCCCAAGTTCACTTTCTTATATAATATAAAAACTCCTCTACTTGTGCAAATATACATCGTATTTTTCTTATCTTGTTTGTTTCTCTTTTCTTTATATTGTGTAGTTCAGCGGATTCTTTGCACCAAGTTCATTGCTTTCCAGTGTTGGCGATATTTTTACCAAGCACTCATTAAGATATCCCCACCTTACCGAAGTAAAGGCGACCATTCCAAGCCACCAGTCGTGCATAAAAAGAAACCTTTAGGCCTTTTGTATATATCAAAGCAATGCCTTATTTATTATCACCCGTATTTCCCAGATATTGTTTCTCTACCAGATAGCTGTGAAAACTTTCTTTAGTGTATTGTATAAAAGTTTTTGACTCTATCACATATATATGCTTACTTATACCTGTAAGTTCAGACATGCTGAATTCAGCTTTTCATCCACTATCTCCATCCGAATGCACAAGTATCGGTGTTCTTGCCATACCTTCTTTCATGTTCCTTTGTACAGCCTTCAGTTTCTTTTTGAGTCTGTCTCTTTGCCAAAAAGTCATCCTGATCGCAGAGTGCTGCAATATATTCGGCATCAGCCACTATCAAGCAGATTGTACTCTCTTTGCACTGTGCGTGTTGGCTTTTATCGAATAACATTTATTTGTTCGCCTAATACACATCTCTATAACTTCTTAGTATTTCAAAGGGTATAATCGCTGGGAATTATCGTCACTTGCAAGTATATTTGTAGTCCGTAAAGCTTTTGACTTATTATGCTTTCTATCTGTTCGGGTAAAATCTCTCACCGTTAAAGGTTGCAAGTAAAATCTCTATCATACGCATTCCTACATTAACCCTGAAAGATAGCACTTCCAGCCTTACAAATGCAAAAGAAAACTTTTGCAAAGGATCTGTTGAAGCAATTTTATCTTCAGATAATAGAAAATACATAGTTGACTCTTCTCTAATCTTCTGGCGTGAATACAGGCTCTTCAAACTCTTTTTGATACTGGCAGAATGTATGTGTATACTTATATCCTGTAACTTCTACTGCATGCCTATATCAGCCATCTTTTGAAAGCAGATCCTCTTCTACCATAGAGAAACATATTTTCATCATAGCCACTTTTGACCCTTAAAAGTCTTCCACTCTCACCATCAAAAGTGCTCCTGGTACTGCACCTACTTTTCTTATCTTAGCATTATAAAAATTTCTGTCATAATGAAGGCTAGTGTCATAGCTTCTGCAAATTGGACCATTCTCACCAAAGAATGCATAAAATCTCTCATAGGCCCAGATGATGCTCCCCGTACAGCACATTTCTCTGCTACCATAGACATCATTAGTTTCTACAAGTGGTGCACATATCGAAATATCGTACTTCCTTTACCATTACTGATTTTTACAAACTCAATGACTCTTTCTTCAAAATCCAGTATCAGGATTTGCTATCAAAGCTAGATCCATCCGAGCTCTTCTGCTACAAACTATACCAATATTATTGCCTGCTCCATAGCCCTTTGTTTTCTTGATTTCTCTACATGATCTTATCCCTTTTTCTCACAAAAGCTTTTTAGTCTTATCTTGAATCATCATTTGAGGCATTGTCGACTACTATCACTTTATCGAATATAGAATAATCCGCAACATTTCCAAGAATCTTTAATGTATTGTCTGCATCATTATAATTTTAAATACTACTAAGGCTAACTTCATCTTTTCTCCTTATTTTCTTTTCAGAATGCTTCTTATAGGCTTTTATCTATATAGTACTCAGATATCTGATCTTCGGACAAATAACTAATTATATTCATCATATGATATACAAGCATATATAAATCTCTTTCCTGTTTCATTTGGAACATCTCTAAAAGGAGTCTTTTCCTTAAAAAGTAATCATATGCTCTTTTATATGGATTAAAAGCTGCCTATGATCCAAGGTCTCTCATCTCCTGCAAAATGCAGTACCACCAGTCGTCTCTTTGCCTCTTTCAAATCTTCTTTGTATATGAAAGACTTGCTCCATATACTCTAACAAATGCATTGTATGAGAAATATTTATAATTAGAAAAGAAATTGTATTTTGGAGGTAGTTTCTTTGTTTTTCCATCTTAGTACACCATTTTATAGCATCCTGCTCACCAAATAGACTCTTATCCCAGATACTTTTACTATAGCTTATAATTCTTTCACTAAATTATTGTCTCTCCACTTTTTCAAATCTATCAACAAAAAGTCCCTGCATTCACATAAGAAGCCTCATAGTCAAGCCTGATTTCATATCTGACTCTTTCAAGTACTGTGGGTTCCTCCACGCAGCAATTATATTTTTCTTCAAGCTCTGTATTATAAGCCTTTTTATTGAATGCAATGAGTCAAATATCACAATCCAAATAAAAAGAACTCTATCTACATCTTTTGGCAAAAGCTCTCCTACAAGTAATCTTCCCATCTTGCTTATATCAAATATGTAGAGTCCTGCATACCGGTATCAAAATACTTTTGATGTATCATTTAACTCTCATTGTTTCTATACTTCCTGTCAAATTTTTGCTATACTTTGAACTTGCCTAAAAGAGTCTTCACCAATTTCCTGTGGAAATGATGAAGACTCTAATATCTTCTCTCATATCTATTTCTCTCCTTATAGCGAATATAAGCTGACCCAGGTGTACTGCAAATTTTCTCATTTGCTATATAAACTATATTCATACTTACCTCATTATTATTAGCACAAAGGAATACCCACTAAAATACGTGAGTATTCCATTATATTTCTTTAATAGAACAATCTCATTTATTGCAGAAACAAAGCTCTAATAGATGATCTTGTGTATTTCCCGAAAATGCCCTCCATAAGTGGTCTTTCCACTTTCTACATTAAGCATATGGATGTATGAAACTGGCCTTCGCATTTTGAACCTGATGTGAAAGAGCATGCTCATTGTAATCAAGAACTTTAATACCCTTACCAACCACATTTTCAAGACCTCTCTTAACTGCATCAATAGGACCATTTCCGGTGCTTTCAAAATACTCTCTCTTCTCCTTCAAGAGTGTATGTAACCTTAACATAGGTGAGAAATCTCCATCTTCATCAGCATCTGTAATAGACACATTTTTGAAATGTAGAGGCTCTTTCTTCTCAATATAATTCTTTTCCAAATTCCTTGTAGATTTCTTCAGGTGAAACTTCTCCCTGTGATTCTGAAATCTTTTGGATAATATCTGCAAATTCCTTATGCATACCCTTTGGCAATTTAAAGCCGTAGAATGTATCCATAACAAATGCAACACCGCCCTTTCCGGACTTGAATTTATTCTTACTACAGGCTCATACTCACGACCGATATCAGCCGGATCTATGGGCGAGATATGGAACTTCCCAGTATGGGTTGTTTCTCTGTCTCATAAGCTTGAACGCCCTTGTTAGTAGCATCTTGATGAGAACCTCAGAAAAAGCGGTAAATGCAAGCTTTTCCTGCATATGGATGTCTCGGGTCGATGCTCATCTTTGTGGTTCTCTCATATACATCTATGATTTCTTTAATATTGCTGATATTAAGATTCGGATCAATACCCTGTGAAAACATATTGTAGGCAATATTAAGTATATCCACATTTCCTGTTCTCTCACCGTTTCCAAAAAGTGTACCCTCCATTCTGTCAGCTCCTGCCAAAAGCGCAAGCTCCACCAACAGCTGTACCTGTACCTCTGTCATTATGAGGAGTGTGGAAATTATAATCGCTTCTCTCTGTTTTAGGTGTGTACTCATCCACTCTATTCTGTCTGCAAATACATTAGGTGTTGTCATCTCAACAGTGTTTCGGAAGATTGATTATTATCTTCTTATCTTTTGTAGCTCCCCCATCATCTACAACAGCGTCACATACATCAAGTGCAAAAATCAAGTTCTGTTCCCATAAAGCTCTCAGGTGAATATTCCAATATAATTTCACCTTCATAGATCTCTTCATATACTTCTTTACAAGATCCACACCTTCAAGTGCAATATTTTTATTCCTTCTCTATCAAGAGCGTATACTACATCTCTTTGTAATGTATCAGTGGAATTATATATATGCATTATACATTTTTAATTCCCTTTATAGCTTCAAAACTTCTTTTTATAAGATGCTCTCTACACTGGCAAAGTATCTGTACTAAAACATCATCCGGTATAAGTTTTCTGTCCACAAGCTGACGAAGGAAGTCAAATTCTATCTGGGATGCTGCCGGAAAACCTATCTCTATTTCCTTAAAGCCCAACTTTACAAGCAGATTAAACATCTCTATCTTTTTCTTCTACCACCATTGGCTCGACCAATGCCTGATTGCCGTCTCTTAGGTCTGATGAACACCATATAGGTGCTTTCTCTATTTGCTTATTCAGCTATGTTCTCTCTTTAAAATCCACTACAGGATTTCTCTATATCTTTCAATATGATACATTTAATCTCTCCTCTTTCCTAATCTAAGTTTAAGCTTTGTCCCATTCTCTAATTTTTGTCCCCTATATTAAAAGTCCTTCTTTTTCCATAACTTTTATTACTTCATCTGTATATTTTCGCATTCTTCCATGCTCTTTGCTTCTACCATTACTCTGATAAGAGGCTCAGTACCACTTGGACGAAGAAGTATTCTTCCATCATCACCCAAAGCTTTGCTCACAGCCTCTACAGCCTCTAGTACAGCCTTGTTTTCTCCTGCAATTTGCTTGTCTACCACTTTTTACATTTTTTAGAACCTGTGGGAAAAAGTCTCTACTTCACTTGCAAGTTTTGATAGAGTCTGCTTTGGTTTCAAGCACCACCTCCATAACCTTAAGTGATGTAAGTATTCCGTCACCCAGTAGTTGCATGCTTTTGCAAATACATATGTCCTGACTGCTCACCACCTAGGCAATAACCGTTATTTTGCATATTTTTCTCATACATATTTATCACCTACAGCAGTCTTCTCATATTTTGATATTCTCTCTCTCTCAAACGCCTTGTATAGTCCGAAATTTGACATTATAGTGGTAACTACAGTGTCATTAAAAAGCTTGCTGTTTTTCCTTCATATACTTTCCGCAAATATAAAGTATAAGATCACCGTCTACTACATTTCCGTTCTCATCAACACATAGACATCTATCAGCATCTCCATCATAGGCCAAAACCTATATCACAACCATTGTCACAGCACACATTTTGTAGACTCTCTATATGTGTTGAACCGCATTCGGTATTGATATTTATGCCATCCGGATTGTTGATGGATCACATATGTATCTGCTCCCAAAGCATCAAATACATTCTTTGCGATGTCTGACGCAGATCCATTGCCAGATCAAAAGTGCAACTTTCTTCCCCTTAAATGATCTTGTAGCTATAGTGGAAATATGTATCCTATATATCTATTTCTACCTGCGGCATAGTCTATAGTTCTTCCAATATCTTCTTTTGTGGCAAAAGGAATAGCATCAGATGGTCCATCATATACTCTTCAATCTTTTTCTATAACCTCTTCTTCCAGCTTTTCACCTCTGCCATTAATAACCTTTTATACCATTGTCATAGTATGGATTGTGGCTGGCTGAAATCATTATGCCACAGTCGAAATCATCACTTCTTACTACATAGGATACACTTGGTGTTGTAGTAACATGAAATGCTAGATATGTATCTGCACCTGATGCCGTAAGTCCTGCAACCAATGAATATTCAAACATATAGCTTGATCTTCTTGTATCCTTACCTATAACTATTCTACATTTTTCCATCTTTAGAGTGAAAGCTACCCAAAAATCTACCTACCTTATAAGACATGTTCAACTGTCAGGTCTATATTTGCTTCTCCTCTAAATCCATCTGTACCAAAAATATTTTTCCCATTAACTATTCTCCAGTTCTGACAGATATCTCTTTAGAGCATCCTGCCACACCAGGTAAAAGTTCAAATCCATTCTTTGTCAGCTTTGATTTGTCCATTCTTGAATTGTGCGGTCTCTTGGCTTTGACAGGAAAAGCTTCTGAGTCTACAGGTGTAACTGATACATCCAGCTTTGCTTGCTTAAATATTTCATCATGCAAAATCATACCAAGAACAAAGTCCCTCATTTGTAACATAGGTATCTGCCATATTTATCTGTCAAAAATCATATCTACAAAAAGTCTTGAAAGATCAGGTGTGTGTATGTAGGTGACCCTATCTGATCATTTACCACTTACGGCACCTCTCTCCCTTGCCAAGTCTTAACATTGTTTTAATGAAGTTATTTTCCATGAAGACCAAATACCCAAGAAATTCTTACTATAAAAATATTTTTCCAGTAATTCCTCTACATAGAGCTCTCCCTTGTATTTTTGCCATACCATATACATTGAGAGGTGCTCTCTTATCATCAGGCTCCCCATGATTCTTTTCTCCCTCTCCGTCAAAGACATAGTCGGTAGAAATATACATCATAGAAATGTCCAGTGACTTAGCTACCTTGGCTATATTCTTTGTACCCTCTGCATTTATCTTTGTAACAAGATCCTCATTGTCTTCTGCCGCATCTACTGCGGTATATGCTGCACGAGTGGATGATAGCATCAAGTTTTTCTTTCACTGTTGATATTTTCTATTACTTCCTTTGTTGCTTTTTGCATCCGTAATATCCAAATCTTCAATATCTATACCCACCGCATCTATTTTTCTATTTGTAAGCTCGGCAATAAGATCGCTTCCCAGCTGACCCTTTTGCACCTGTTACTAATACTCTCATTAAAGTCTTTTCTCCATACATATTCTCAAAATACTTCTGTGTATTCGCCACTTATTATATGCTCCCACCAGTCTTTATTGTTAAAGATACTATTCAATAGTCTTTACTATACCTGTATCAAAGGTATACTCCGGCTTCCAACCAAGCTCTGTTTCCATCTTTGTAGGATCTATAGCATATCTTCTGTCATGTCCCGGTCTGTCTGTTACAAACTTAATAAGACTCTCAGGCTTACCAAGTGCCTTAAGTATTGTCTTTACAACTTCAAGATTTGTTCTCTCATTGTGACCGCCGATATTGTATACTTCACCAACTCTACCCTTTCTTACCACAAGATCGATAGCCTTGCAGTGGTCTGTAACATATAGCCAGTCTCTTACATTATCACCCTTGCCATATACAGAAGCTCTTCATCATTTAGTGCTCTGCTTATAATAAGTGGAATAAGCTTCTCAGGGAAAGTGGTATGGTCCGTAGTTATTTGAACATCTAGACACAGTAACAGAAGTCCATATGTTCTATGGTATGCAAGTACAAAAAGATCTGCACTTTGCCTTTGATGATGAATACGGGCTTGAAGTGTGAAGTGGTGTCTCCTCTGTAAAGAATAGATCAGGTCTGTCAAGCGGCAAATCTCCATATACCTCATCTGTTGATACCTGATGATATCTTTTAATTCCATACTTTCTACAAGCATCTAAAAGAGTTGTAGTTCCCCATAACATTTGTTCTTACAAAGCTCTCAGGGTCTGTTATTGATCTGTCTACATGACTTTCTGCTGCAAAGTTGATTACTATATCCGGCTTCTCCTCTTCAAACAGCTTGAAAATAAAATCTCTGTCCGCTATATCACCCTTTACAAATTTGTAATTAGGTGCGTTTTCCACCGGCTTTTAAAAGTTTCCAGATTTCCTGCATATGTAAGCAAGTCAAGATTTATAATCATATCCTCTGGATACTGATTTACCATATAGTGAACAAAATTTCCGCCTATAAAGCCGGCACCGCCTGTAACAATAATTTTTCATACTAACCTCATTTATTTTTATTTAAAAATCCCGTTTTAGCTTATGATCTCACAGGATTTTCCTTTTAATGCAAATTATCTATATACTTTCCATCATATACATCTTTCAAATATTTACCATACTGATTTTTCTTAAATATTTCATAAGCTTTCAAGAGTTCTTCGTCACTTATCCAGCCATTTAAGTATGCAATTTCTTCTAAACATACTATCTTTCATGCTGATGTGTTTCAATGGTATATACAAAATTTGCTAGCCTCTACAAAGGCTCTCACTGTGTTCAGTATCCAGCCATGTAAATCCTTTTTCCAAAAGCTTTACATCAGCTCTCCCTTTCAAGATAGATTCTATTAAGATCTGTGATTTCAAGCTCTCCTCTGGCAGAAGGCTTTTAGATTCTTGGCATATTCTACTACATCATTATCATAGAAATAGAGTCCTGTAACACAGTAATTACTCTTTGGCTTTTGTGGTTTCTCCTCTATAGAAATAGCCTTACCGTTTTTATCAAATTCTACGATTCCAAATCTTTCCGGATCATCCACATAGTAGCCGAATACTGTAGCACCCTTTGCCTTTGAGCTGCTGATTTCAAATGATTTTTTTAAGTCCATGTCCATGGAAAATATTATCACCAAGTATCATTGCCACCGGATCATTACCTATAAACTCTTCACCAATTATGAATGCCTGTGCCAATCCATCCGGACTTGGTTGAACGGCATACTCTAAGATTTAAGCCCAAATTGTGTACCGTCTCCAAGCAATTCTTTTAAACCTAGGGGTATCCTCCGGTGTGGAAAATTATAAGTATTTCTCTGATACCGGCCTCCATCAATACAGAAATCGGATAATAAATCATCGAGCTTGTCATAAATAGTAGCAACTGTTTTGATGTGACTTTTAGTAAGCGGATATAATCTTGTGCCGCTACCACCTGCTAATATAATACCCTTCATCATTTTTCCTCACTTTCGATAGGGCTTTTTCAATCTCAAACCCTCTACTTTCAATAACTTTAATAATACCATAATTTGACAAAACTGTGAAGAAATAAAAAGGACTGTATATATTATCTTCCTTTTTAAGAAAATATACATACAATCCTCGTAATTTATTTATTTCCTGCTACATCCAGACGAACCAATGCTCTTCTAAGTGCAAGCTCTGCTCTAGCTATATCTATGCCCATCTTTTTGCTCAAGTCTTCTCTTGGCTCTTTCCGCAGCCTCTTTGGCTCTGACAACATCTATCTCATCACCATACTCACATGAATCTGCAAGTATGATAACCTTATCCTGTAATATTTCAGAAAAGCCTGAGTGAAGAGCACAGATTTTTTCACTGCCGTCCTCACAATGTATAGTCAGCTTAGCCGGTGCTATTACATTCACCATGAGGGATATGCTTGGCATATATACCGACATTTCCCTGTGTTGTTGTAAACTCGACCATAGTAGCATCCCCCTCAAAAAAAACATGATCAGGACACATTATTTTTAATGCAAACTTGTCCATAATACCTCCTATTTAGAGGCACGCTCTAACCTCGTCGATAGTTCCTGCATTTGGGAAATATTGCTCAGGTATATCGTCATCTTTCCTTCAAGAATCTCTTTGAATCCTCTAATAGTCTCTGATAGAGGTACATATTTTCCGTCAATTCCTGTAAACTGTGTTGCCACTGAAGAATGGCTGTGAAAGGAATCTTTGAATCTTTCTTGCTCTTGCTACAGTAAGCTTATCGTCTTCTGAAAGCTCATCCATACCAAGCATAGCAATAATATCTTGTAACTCTTTATACTTTTGCAATACCTCTTGTACTCTTTGTGCTACCTGATAATGCTCTTCTCCCACTATATGAGGTGAAAGTATTCTTGAAGTAGAACCTAGAGGATCTACTGCAGGATAAATACCCATCTCCACTATAGAACGGTCCAAGAACTGTAGTAGCATCTAGGGTGAGCAAATGTATTTGCAGGAGCCGGGTCAGTAAGGTCATCCGCAGGCACATATACAGCCTGCACCGATGTGATGGAACCGTTCTTTGTAGAAGTGATTCTCTCCTGCAGAGCACCCATCTCTGTTTGAAGTGTAGGCTGATAACCTACCGCAGAAGGCATACGTCCAAGAAGTGCTGAAACCTCTGAACCTGCCCGTGTAAATCTAAAGATATTATCAATGAAAAGAAGAACATCCTTTCCACCCTGATCTCTAAAATACTCTGCCATTGTAAGACCTGTAAGTCCCTACTCTCATTCTCGCACCTGGTGGTTCATTCATCTGACCGAATACCATGGTTGTCTTATTAATAACTCCTGAATCAGTCATTTCATGGTATAAGTCATTTCCCTCTCTGGTTCTCTCACCTACACCTGTAAATACTGAATATCCACCATGCTCTGTTGCGATATTTCTAATAAGCTCCTGAATAAGTACAGTCTTTCCTACTCCAGCACCACCAAAGAGTCCTATCTTTCCACCCTTTTGGTATGGACACAGAAGATCTACTACCTTTTATTCCGGTCTCAAGAATCTCAGTCTGAGTAGACTGCTCCTCAAAACTTGGAGCTTTTCTATGTATGGGAAGATACTCATCCACCTTTGGGGTTTCTTCTTATCAATCGCTTCTCCAAGTACGTTGAAAATTCTACCTAAAGTGTTTTCGCCAACAGGAACAGAAATAGGTGCCCCTGTAGCTCTTGCTTCCATTCCACGAACAAGTCCATCTGTACTTCCCATGGCAATGGTTCTTACTATATCATCTCCCAGATGCTGTGCAACTTCTACAGTAAGCACTCCGTCCGCTGTATCTATCTTTATTGCCTCATTGATCTGTGGCAAGTGACCTCTGGAAAACTTAATATCCAAAACAGCACCGACAATCTGGGTTATTTTGCCAATATTTGGCTCTGCCATCAACTTTTCTCCTTCCTCTTCTTCATCCGTTTCCGGTCGTTATTCTATGGCGTTAGCTCCGGCCACAATCTCTGTAAGCTCTTGGTGATTGCACCCTGGCGAGCTCTATTGTACTGTAAGCCAAGCTTATCTATAAGTTCTTCTGCATTTGATGTTGCAGAATCCATAGCAGTCATTCTGGCACCGTTTTCTGAAGCAACAGACTGCATCAGACCACCATAAATAACAGAAGAAATGTATTTTTGGAATTATAGCATCCAATACTTCATCTTCATTGGGAGAATAATTCATAAGGGCTCTTGGTCCCTCACTTACCTCTGTCTCAGGCTGTAATAAATCTTCCTTCTAGTGGAGTAATTTTTAAAAGTACAGGATCATGTACCACTGTATTCTTAAAAATTAGTATATATCACATAAATCTCTGAGAGTTTTCCACTTTCATAATCATCAAGCATTACTTTGGTAATATCTGCCGCATCATTATATAGTGGCTCTTCCACAATCTCTGAAAAAGTCTCCCTCTACTTCAAAAGCCTTTATGTAAAAGTGCATCTCTACCCCTTTTTACCCACTGAATATATGAGTGTATTTTTACTTTCAAATTCGTTTTATTACCTGTCTGCTTACAGCATTGTTATAGCCTCCTGCAAGACCTCTATTTCCTGTAACGACTAATACACCAGTCTTTCCACCCTCGTTCTTTTTAAGATACTTATGAGTGATATTTTCACTTTTTCAAGCATGGATGCTATAGTCTGATACATCATAGTAAAATATGGTTTCAGAAGCTTCTGCTTTTTGCTCTTGCTTTTTGAAGCTTAACTGTTGCTACAAGTTTTCATAGCTTTGGTAATCTGAGCAGTGTTTTGTATCGCTGCGCCTACGCTTAATTTCCTTCATTGAAGCCATAACTACACCTGCTACTATGCTTTCTTACATTCATTGATAACATCTGTAAGTTTTTGCTAAATCATCAGAAATTTCTTTTTATCTCTTATCTCTGCTGCTATCTCAGGATGTTTGCTCTCTACAAACTTAAAGAGCTTCTCTTCAAATTCAAGTATCTTATCAGTAGGGACATCCAGTAAGAGCTTTCTTGGCAGCGAAGATAATAATTATCTGATACTCTACAGGCATTGGCTTGTAGTTTGGCTGCTTTAAGATCTCTCTGATTCTCTCGCCCTGTGCCAACTGATTCTTTGTAGCTTCATCAAGCTCTGAACCAAACTGTGCAAATGATGCAAGTTCTCTATACTGTGCAAGCTCCAATCTTATTGGTCCTGCAATCTTCTTCATAGCCTTAATCTGAGCAGAACCACCTACTCTTGATACTGAAAGTCCGGCATTTATGGCAGGTCTGAATCCCGCATTGAACATCTCTGTCTCAAGATAGATCTGACCGTCTGTAATAGAAATAACATTTGTAGGAATATACGCTGAAACGTCTCCCGCCTGAGTTTCTATTATAGGCAATGCGGTAAGTGAACCGCCACCAAGGTCTTCTGACAATCTTGAAGCTCTCTCAAGAAGTCTTGAGTGAAGATAGAATACATCACCCGGATAAGCCTCACGTCCCGGTGGTCTCTTAAGAAGAAGTGAAAGTGTACGATATGCGGCAGCATGTTTTGTAAGATCATCATATACTACCAATACATCCTCTCCTCTTTCCATCCATTCCTCACCTATAGCACAACCTGAGTAAGGTGCTATATATTGAAGCAGTGCAAGATCACTTGCAGTAGAAACTACTACTGTAGTATAGTCCATAGCACCATAATCCTCAAAAGTCTTTTACAATTGATGCAACAGTAGAAGCCTTCTGCCCTATAGCAACATAAATACAATGAACATTCTGTCCTTTTTGATTGATTATAGTATCTACAGCAATAGAAAGTCTTTCCTGTCTGTCTGTCCCGATTATAAGCTCTCTTTGTCCTCTTCCTATAGGAATCATAGCATCAATGGCCTTTTATTCCTGTTTGAGTGGTGTATCTACTGATTTTCTTTTCCGATAACACCATCTTGCAACTCTCTCTATTCTTCTAAAGGTATCTGAAGTTATAGGTCCCTTTCCGTCGATTGGCTGTCCAAGCGCGTTTACAACTCTGCCTGTAAGTGCATCTCCTACAGGAACCTCTACAACTCTACCTGTGGTCTTTTACTGTATCTCCCTCGCTGATATTCTTCTTATCACCAAGTAAAACAGCACCAACATTGTCCTCTTCCAAGTTAAGAACCATGCTGTAAACATCTCCCGGAAATTCCAAAAGCTCACCCTGCATAGCCTTAGCAAGACCATGTGTTCTTGCAATACCGTCTGCTACCTGGATAACAGTACCCACATCTGATACCTCGAGTTTAGTTGAATACTTATTTATCTGCTCTTTTATAACTGAGCTGATTTCTTCCAGGTCTTAGATTCACTAGACTCGTACCTCTTTTTCTTTAAACTTTTTGCCAGTAATACGGCTTATGATAACATTTTTCTCATCTTATCAATTCTTGTTTTTACACTTGAATCCACAACTCTATCACCAATTCTGATAACAATACCACCTATGATACTCTCATCTACCACATATTCCGCTTCGAGAGATTTATAATGTGATGACTTCAAAAGCTCATCCACTATTTTATCTTTCTTTGCATCATCTAGCGACAATGCGGTGGTAATAGTTGCCTTTCCGATAAGAAGAAGCTCCTTTATACAATCTATAACATACTCAAGTATAGATAAAAAGTTCAGCCTGTCTCTTCTTTTCGATTATAGTTAATAAAAAAATCCCAATGAATCAGCACTGATATGATTCTCAAATATTCCCTTTACAAAATCAATTTTTCTTCATCATCCATCTTAGGTGAATCAAGAAGTCCCATAATTTCATTGTTTTCAGTAAAAATATTCTTTACAGATTTTATTTCTTCAAGTGCATCAATCAGATTGTTCTTTTTCAGATACTACCGACACATAAGCATCTCCATATACTTTGGACACTAATTTTTGCCATCGTACCATCTCCGATTTCTTTTAAAGTCTCTTCCACAAGTCTATCCTGCACTTCAACATTCATTGCAGAGATTTACTGCCTTGCTTGCAATAATCGAAGCCACATCCACTATATTTTGATTTTACTTCTTCCATAGCTTTTTCTTTTTGCCAACTCTATCTCGTTGTTAGCCCTGTCAGTAATTCTTCTAGCTTCTGCCTTTGCTTCTATGATTTCGTTTTTCTCTATCCTTTGCCCTTTTCTGGCATCCTCTAAGATTGCATCAGCCTGCTTTTGAAAAAGAGGCCAATTTTTCTTCGTATTCAGCCTTGAGAGCATCAGCTTTTGCCTTTGCATCTTTCGCACTTTCCAGGTCTCCGGCAACTCGCTCTCTTCTTTTCTTGAGCATCTCCTTAGCCGGATCAAAAAGCAAATAGGAAAGAATAAAGAACAAGAAAAGGACCGCAAAGCCGGTAATGAGCTGAATCAGCCAAAAAGCTGAGGTCAAATCCTATCAGTCTTTCCATAAAACCTCCAAATTAAGCACCGAAAGCTTTAACGAACATAAGAATCATAGCAACTAAGTCCGTAAAGACCTGTTGTCTCTGCAACCGCCTGTCCAAGAAGCATTGTCGATGTGATATCTGCTCTTGCTCCCGGGTTTCTACCACTGCTGCCGCACCATGTCCTGCCGCAATACCCTGTCCAACACCAGGTCCGATACCTGCTATCATTGCAAGTCCTGCACCTATAGCAGAGCAACCAAATATAAAATCCTGTCCTGTCATATTCATAAATAACCTCCAAAATATATGATATCAAGTGATACTCCTGCTCACTTAAATCCATGAAAATATTTTTACTATTCAATGAACTATTCTAATTTATCATTGATATAGACCATGCTAAGCATACAGAAAAACATATGTCTGTAGTGCTCCTGAAAATACATCTGTATATAGATGTAAGAATGATGGCACACCTATCTTTAAAAAGATCGGCATCATACCATACCAAAGCCCCATGAGTCAAAACACCTGAAAAGCACGTTTGCAAAAAGACGCAATGATATAGATATCGGGTTTTGCTATTTCACCAATAACATTTATTGGGAACAGCAATGGTATCGGCTCAAAGAGCGATGTGAAATGTTTTAATTTCCTGTTCTTTTATACCCTGGAAATTTACTATTAAGAATGTAAAAAGTCCAAGTAAGAATGTCACACCATAATCCGCTGTAGGATTTCTAAGTCCAAAGCAAACCACTGAAGTTTGAAACAAAAATAAAAGATAAATATCGTTTCCTATATGGTTTAAGAATCTATCCTTGTTTGCACCAAGTATAGTTTCAGTCATTCCCTCAAAGCTTCGATACTGCATTCCAAGAAATTTACAAAACCACTTGGGGCATTGTATGGATCTCACTGCTTTTATTGCTCTATTTTGCAAAAATGGCAAATACAGTAATCAATAAGACAACGATCAACAAGGAAACTGTAGTCGTAGTCAAATAAAGTTTCTGTCCAAAAAGCTTATACTCATATAGGCTATGTATCATGAAATCCAAATTTTTCTCGGCTGCACTTTCAGCTAAAATACTTAAGCTCATGTCTCCTCCTTTCTTTCTTTTTTCAAATATTTTTAAACAGTGGATACATATATGCGCCCTGATTTCAAACCAAAAACAGATATTACAATCGCAAGTGCATTTATGTATCTACTGTTCAAAAATATTGCAACAACAATAAATAGGGCCACCTTCCTAAGCAAAGAATGTATCATAATCTTTCTCTGTGCAAAAGAAGGACTACCACCATATAGACTATCTTCAGTGGATATACCCATATCAATAACCATGCCTATTACTAAAATAGTTCCTACCAGTATCCCCAGTTCCATTGAGTAGATTGAATATTTCATAGCTTTAGCAAAGGGGATAGCTACCAAACTTAAAATAATCTCATAAAGTAAAACTCCCATGCCCATATATAGACAGGTTCTTTTTGTTTCCTTACTCATCCTTATTCTTAAAAATCCTACTTTCTCTTTTTGGCGATGCAAAACTATTTTCTTGTTCTTGTAGGGTCGGCTTTCTATTTTCTTTTTATCCATCTTTTTGATGGTATTCATAATCAATTTAAATCCGGACATGCATCCACCTTATTACCCCAAGTATTATAAATATCAAAGTGAATGGAAATTCGAATCTTTGCTCCAACTTAATACCAATAAACGTACAGAGTAAAATCGGTGTAACCATAGTAAAACCCACCCTAGAAATTAATGACAAGTATCTTAGTGCTTCCATCTATTTCACCTCCTACTATACCCCAAAACTATAAAAACTTTCAATATCACATTTTATATTTTTTCGATTTTTATTATTATACCCTATATAATCTTCTCTTGTCTATATTAGTGTTTTTAACTATATACATTATCTAAGAAAAATATTTAAAATAATATTTTAACAATATTCTTTGATATTATTATAATTCAGGCTCGAAAAAGGCAATCCCATTTTAAAATAATATAAAATGGTGTTCTTTAAATTGTAAATATTTGTTATAATATATGTGCTATTTTATTACCGATGAAAATGCTATAATAAATCACAATAGAGTTTTTAGGGATATTTCCTTGCAACTCAAATAAAGTAAAAGGAGGATATATGAAACATACTATCAGAAAAAAATGTTGCTTACAGGTGCACTGAGGATTACTTTACTTTCTACCATTTCAGCCATGATATGCAGCTGGTTGGAAATCTGACAATGGAACCTGGACCTATATGAGTGAAGATGGACAAACTCACAAAGCTGGTTACAGTCTTCCAGTGGATATTACTATATGGATCTATCCAATGGCGTTATGACTACTAGGTTGGATTGATTCAAAGTGGTACTACTTCAAGTCTAATGGTATTATGGCTACCGGATGGTTTTAGGTTGGTAACGAATGGTTCTACACTCTTAGTAATGGAAGCCTTGTGCAAGGAAGCTGGCTAAAGAGTGATTCAAACTATTACTACCTAAGAGGCTCTGGTGCTATGGCTACAGGCTGGAGACAAATGGATGGAGCATGGTATTATTTTAAACCTGATGGAAGAGCTGCTTTTGGTTGGACAAAAAGTGAGGGACAAGACTTATTATTTCTCAGGCTCCGCTAAAATGTACACTTCATGGAGATGAGATGTGACGGTATTTACTACTATTTCAATGCTGACGGTTCTATGAAAACAGGCTGGATAAATGACGGCACCCACAAGTACTACATGGAAGAACCTGAGGGTGAAAAATCATGGTAAGATGAGCTTCGGTTTCAAAAAGATAGCAGGTACATCCTACTATTTTAATGAAAAAGGGCATATGATTACCGGTTGGGTAAAATTGAATGACAAGTATTATTACTTTGAATCAGACGGTAAGATGGGTTTTGCAGGCAAATCTATAACTATAGAAGGCAAAGAATACACATTTGATGCAAATGGTGTATGTACAAATATTAGTGGCACTCAGCAGTGTCACTAATGCTATATCCGAAACAAAAAGCTGAGGGTAAAGAAGGCTCAAATGCTAAAGCTACTACAGAAACTTCCCAAGGCTTCTAGAAACTTCCTGGCTCCGCAACTTTAGTTCCGGCACCCGGCGAAGACAAAAAGAATCTACTCAGCCGACAGTTCCGGCTTCAACTGCAGGTGAACCTAAGAAAACAGATACTACTGAAGATCCTAAAACTAAGAATCCATCAGAAACAGTAAAAGCTAAGAGTCCTGCTGATGAAACTCAGAAAAATCCATCAAATAGTTCTTCAAGTAAGGACGAGGTGGGATTAAAACCCGGTGAAACATCCGGACCAAAATAGAGGTAAGAAATGTATTTAAACAAATTTGCAAAAACTGTTATGTCCTTGTCACTCCTATATCTTTGCTCTCTCCCATGACTGCCTTTGCAGCAAAATGAGTGGACTATGCAAAGCCCGGTGTATATCAGATGCTTGACGGCTCATCACTTCCGGAGTAGTTGCAAGAGGTATTGACCTGTCGCATTATCAGGGTGATGTAAATTGGGATAAAGTTGCTGCTGATGATGTGCAATTTATCATACATGGAACCAGATACAAAGGTAAAAATAGATCCTGTTATAAGAAGAAATCTGACCGAAGCAAATAAAAGGGGTATAAAGCTTGGAATATATATACTCCTATGCAATGAATGTCGAACAAGCTGATGCCGAGGGCTGATTTTGTTTTTAGATATAGTAAAAGATTATCCGATTTCATATCCTGTTGCATTTGATGTTGAGGATATGAATACTCAAGTAAGCTCTCAAAAAGACAGAACTTTACTGCTATTATAAAGACTTTCTGCAATAGGTTGAAGCTGCAGGATATTATCCGATACTTTATGCTAATGATTATTGGATTGCAAACAAAGCTTGATATGAACGCACTAAAAATATGATATTTGGGTTGCCAGATATAATGTAAAGCATTCATATCCAAATCTGTTATGTGGCAGTGCTACCAGTACAGGAAGGGTAAATGGTATAAATGGCAATGTAGATATCGACTCCAATACAAATCTTTTTCAGATAAAATTCCAGCTAATACATAGAGAACTATTGCCGGAAAGACATATTATTACAAAGACTACAATATGGTAAAAAGATGCATGGATTCACGATGGTAACAATTCATACTACATATGGATTCAAACGGTACTGCCAAGACTGGCTGGTTTACTGATAATAATGCCAGCTATTATCTGGATCCTTCAAAAAGGTGCGACAAAAGGCTGTGGTACAAAGAAAGTGATGCTTGGTACTATTTGGATAATACCGACGGAAAAATGCTTACAGGCTGGTTTACTGACAGCAGTAAAAATACTACGCTGACAAAGACGGTAAAAATGCAAACCGGTTGGCTTATAGAAGGAAAAGATAATTACTTCTATATCCTTCAGGTGTTATGGCTACCGGTTGGGTAAAGGATAACAATGTCTGGTATTTTTATGGATAATGCCGGTAAAATGCAGACGGATGGGTAGACTCCGGTAGTCAAAGATATTATATGGACAATACCGGTAAGATGCAGACTGGATGGACTGATATCGGCAATGCAAGATATTTCCTTTTCACAATCAGTGCCATGGCAAAGGGATGGCTCAGTGATAGTGGCAACTGGTATTATATGGACAATAACGGTAAGATGTTGACCGGTTGGGTAAATGACCGTGGTCTATTGTACTATATGGACAATACCGGTGAAAATGCAAACCGGTTGGATCAATGATGGAAACAGCAAATATTTTATGACCGACTCAGGTGCTATGCAAACAAGGTTTGGTTAAAGAATGATAATGCATGGTATTATATCAATAAGTCCGGTTCTGTATCTACCGGATGGATCAATGATGGTGGTACTTGGTACTATATGGATAATTCCGGTAAAAATGCAAACCGGATGGCTTGATCCAAAACAATCAGAGATATTTCCTTTCTCCAAGTGGTGCTATGAAAACCGGTTGGGTAAATACCGACAACTCTTGGTACTATTTCAACACTTCCGGTTCTATGGCAAAAAGGAATGGTAAATGTCGACAATATCTCCTACTATCTTGATGACAGCGGGAAAAATGTTGGCAAATGCAACAGTAAACGTAAATGGCACAGACTACAATATAGATTCCTCAGGTGCTATGACGCCTGTTGTTGCAGAAAACACTTCAACAACTGTGGAATCTACCTCAGCTACAGTCTCTACAAGAACAGCGTAGGTCGGTTGCAAATTAAAAATATCAAACTAAAAAGGGCTGTCGGGAAATACTGAATTTTAATCCCTACAGAACGAAATAGAAATATCCTGACAAATACAAGGCGTTTTGGCTTTGCGACTTTGTCAGGATATTTTACTTTTCTATAATACTGGCTATTTTGGGGCATAAAACCCCCTTGGCTGAAATTTTGCTTTGCATTTTTACTATGCTGTTTCTCCTGTAGTTTTCCTTCAAATTTCTTTAGTTTGGCATAGAGAAAACGATGATATTTATTTATATTTCTTCCCTATTGCAAAAAGCATAAATTCTTTATAAACCTTATCTGAAGTACGATAGTTAAAGCGTCGGAAATCTTCATTCTCTTTAATATCTCCAAAATGACCTTCTGTTTGAATAGAGCGTATCTGTCGTTTCAGAATACCTTTTTCACTCTGTATGTTAGTCGTGACTTCTCTCGGAGCTCTTCCCATACTTCATTGATCTTCATTTGCTTTATTCTTATCAATATCTTTATCAAGATTATACTTGTATAAACATTTTGAGACCTATGTTCATCCACTACAGTCTGAACATCCACTATACTTCATATGTTTGTAGTATAACCATTCTGTTCTTTCTTTTCTGTGTTGATATGTCTCAGTTCACGGCCGTCATATGACAGATATAGACTTGCTCATCCTCAAATACTGTTGTCTTCTATGTTGTAGTATTTACTCATATCTTTACTGTATGCTCTTGTTTTTCGTTTTTCATGAGTCCTGTAGTTTTATATAACTATCTATCTTATTTTTCTTTTAGATATAAGAGATTTTTCCTCACTACAGATAGCCGCTATCTGCCGTAACTCTTCTTCAACACTTCTCCAAATGCTTTCTTATGCTTTTCAAGGACAGGAATCAGTGTGTTATAGTCTGTACGATCATTACTTTCACATAACTATGTACAATAAAATAATTCTCTACTGCTATCTGTACATTGTATGCAGGCTTTAGCTGCCCATTAAACATATGATCTTCCTTCATTCGCATAAAAGTTGCTTCCAAATTCAGTTTTGGAATAGCTGTTTCTATCTTTTCCCATAATTTCAAAGCATTCTTTATGCTCATTAATCGCTGTCCACAATGCTCAAGTTCTTCATATAGTTGTTGAAGTTTTTGGCTTTCTCTTACCCTTTCCGTTAACAGATACAATACCTTCTCCGTCAGCTAATAGCTATAAGGTTTTCTGTAGCTTTAAGCATTTCAAGAGGCGAGCAGTTATCAATCTCTATAATACGGTTGATTAGATAGCTTTTTATGTTTGTAATCTTTCTTTTCTATTCTTTTTCAATAACATCTCTAACTTTATCAATTCCGTCAATTACAAACATTTGTGCATTTCAAGCTCGTACTTCTCCCCCAAAACCATTATCTTGTAAAAAGAATTATATTCTGAATAAAGCTTATCGATAGAATCCAGAAGACCTGCTAAGATGATAATTAATACTTCCACGCCATACAAAAGTATAACGATTAGCATTAGCTTCTATTTTTGTTCCATCAATAAACAATTCTTTTAATGTTACAAGCCTTCTTCTTTTTGTAATCGTCTCATAAACTGATAATTTAAGTCGTCTAGGATATTTGAAGTAAGTTTCTTACCTTTAAAATCATAAAAAGCATCTCTTTGAGGCTTCCTCCCTTGAGTGCTTTCAGATAAAAAGCAATATCCCTTTTCGCATAAATCTACAATACGATCAATAGAACGAATTCCTCGCATATTTGCATAAGTAATAACTGCATACACTCATGATAGGGTTATACCCTGTTCTTCCCTTGTCCGAACAATTGGCCAACAGTCCGGAAAAATCTAAATCCTCCATAACTTTTTAGGGGTATAGACTGGATCGTCATCAGGGTAAACTCAATTCATATAAGCTAAAGTTGATTTTCTGTTGACCTATTTCAAAAAGTCGTTATAATAATTAACTGTAAGCATAGTTACATTATAACATGTAACGGAGAAAGATGGTTATCGTTAGCCATCTTTTTTATGTAAAACTTAGGGTGGTGTGACTCATTTGAGCCACACCACCTTTCTTAAACTATCATTTCCGACAGCCCCTTTTTGAAGCTATATTTTAATTGATGCCTATTCATTATCCTTATCTTTTATATAGTTCTTATATGATTTTAGATTTTCCATTGATTTTTCTAAAAGGCTCTCTTGTCTTTCTGCCATCTTCTCGCAATTTCTCATATGGAATGGTATAGAATATTCCATCTTCCTCATTCAAAGTTCACGTCCATCAAAATATTCCTCGGATAAATTTTTCAACATTCCATGGATGTAAATAGTATTCTTTATTTTTCTGAAATCATGCTTAATTTTCCTCCAATCAAATTCTCCACATACTGCCTCAAAAATCCCCTCTATCATCAGTTTCATGCATGTTTTTCTAACTCTTCCTCTGAATATATAAATATTTCTTCAGATTCATTATCATATACATCATCATACTCAGCATTTTCTTGTATTATTTTCGCACGTTCATATATTTTCCTCTCTTTCTAACACTTCTTTATCATATTCATTTTACCATTTTAAGATAATCTGACCATTGTGGAAGCAGTGTTTATTAAAATCCGAAAACGCTTATTTTTCTTGGTCCACCATCATCCGGTATTTACAAATATCATAAAGCGATTTACCATTTACTTTGGTATTTTTAGAATTCTCTCTATTTGCTTTCTATACCCTCTTAATCCATCACCAGTATATTCATCCAGACTCGGCTTTGTCTTTTGGTTGGCAGTGTTATACATTTTTCACTAAATGCTTTGTTGATTCAGTTAGTTTGAAAAGCTCTGCTTTCAGTTGGCTCCATGATTTCCACTTTTTCGACATATTTGTACCTCTTTTTATTTATGTATATATCTTTTTAGTTATATACATCTAAATATATACTATATACCTTTATTTGTAGTATAATTTTTAGTTTGTACATATTTTTGTTTCACTAGTTTATGTACATATATGTATATAAATGATATAATCCAAACATACTTAAATCCGGATCAACAAGTATTAATAATTTCAAATATAAAGGAGTTAGTAGAGTTTTTACTACATTACTAAAAACAAACTGTGGAATATCTCAGGTTTCACTGGAAACAAGATTTTTGATAAAAGAGTGTATCAATATCAATGGTGATATATCAGATATTTTAGCTCTTGATTTTACAGATAAAATATTGGAATTAAATCTGGAATCAGATCAACCTATTACAATACTTATAAACAGTCTTGGTGGAGAAATAAATAGTGGATTATTAATGCCATGATGCTATAGTTGGTTCAAAAGCGCCTATACGAGATGATATGTAGAGGAAGAGACTTATAGCATGGGAGCCATACTCTTTGCTTGTGCAAATGAGCGATACATCTTCCGAACAGTGAGCTAATGTTACATCAACCTATACTTGGTGGAAATGTAGCAGGTAATGCTTCCAGTATAAAGAGTATTTCTGACAGTATGCTTGAAACCAGAGAAAAATTAAATGGACTATTATCAAAACATACGCGGTAAAACTGAGAGAGGAAATAGATATAGACAAGTTTTGATCATTACTTTTACCTGATGAAGATAGCTAACTTATGTGATAAAAGTAATTGATTTTGCAAAAATAATTGATTTAATAAAAGAGGAATATGGTAATGTATGGGAAAACAGACAGAGTTGTATTAGGTGATGGTAAGGACTGTATGTTCAGTTCTGATACTAATGTAACTGGCATAAATAACAATGTAATGGTCGTAGGGAGGCTCCGGCTCAGGTGAGCAGTCTCTATAGCAGAACCTTTCCTATTAGAATCAAATAATAGAAATATAATTACAAGTGTAACCAAAAAGAAGAATTGTAAAGAAGTATACACCATTATTAGAGGAGGGGGTACAAGGTATGGGATCTTGACTTTGTACATCCGGGAAAAATGGTAATGCTATCTTATGATCCATTAAATTATATTAAAAGCTATCAAGATATAATATTTATTGCTAGATCATAGTTCAAGCAAATGTTGATATTAATAATAAGAATCTTGATCTCTACTGGTATGAATCCGCTACATCTTTATTTGTAGCTATCATATCCTATATATTAATAGAGTATGACGATCCGGACTTTTCTGATGTATTGGAAATGGTGGACAAACTTAGTTATAGTGAAAAAGATGGAACTATAGTGACTAATTATGACTCTGACTTTGAGCTTTACAAAAAGTATAATCCGATAAATATGGCAAGTGTTAACTGGATGTCTTTTAAAAGATTACCTGTCAGAACAACTGGTTGTGTATTTTCATTTTAAATACTGCTCTTGCAACTGTATTTACACCTGAGCTTAGAAAAATGTTTAAGATGAAAAATAGAGTAAATTTCAATGATTTTACAAAGGAAAAGTCGGCATTATTTATTACAAGCAGCCCTGTAAACCCCTCTTTAAACAGCTTTATAAAAATCATGTTTTTATGCCCATACTTTTAAAGAACTTTTTGAAATAGGAGAAATGCAAGACAGTGGTGTGCTTCTATTCCTATACACTTCCTGGCAGATGATTTTGCCTGCAGGATGTCCTGTACCTTTTATTTGATCAATATATTTCATGAGAAAAAGGAATATCTGTAACTCTCCTAATACAATCAGAATCTCAGCTATCTTCCCTATATGGATATCAAAGCTCTACTACTATTATCAATAATTGTGATACCTATGTAAGCAGTGGGATCAAAATGATTTAGCTACTGCAAAAACATTTCTGACAGAGCCGGTATAATGCCTGAAGATTGTTTTAAGCTATGAATTTGGGTAAACAGATCATATTTAGGCGTGGTTTAAAACCTATATTCTGCAAAAGATATAATGTTTTTAAAAATAAAAATATCACAAATGTACTAATAAATTTAAAGATTCACTTGTTGATAAAAATAGTTATTAAAGACAGGCATTCATTTATTAAAGAACTTAAACGTACTGCTAAAAATCAGAAGACAGCTGCATTGTTGATGTTTGACAAATACTATTTATCCTAAAAACTTTCGAACCTATGCTTGGTTTGGAAGTTTTTATCTATTACGATCATCATTTAATGATAATATTTAAAAGAAATCAACTTTAAACATATTTTTAAGGAGAATGTAGAATGAAAAAGAAGCTATTTACCTTATTCTTGTTATCATTTTTAATATCTTCACTTTCAGGATGCCAATCATCCAAAGATAGTAATACCTCCTCTGTTGCTACAGGAAAAGTGAATCTCTCTCAAAACAAGAGCCTTCCAAAGAAAAAACTACTGCTTCATCAGAGTGATCTGACTCAAAGCTTCAGTAGATGATAAACTTTCCATATCAGAAAGTATCTATTTTCCGTATGAAAAATTTAAATGAGTTAACTATTAATGAAAAAGACTGATAAGGACAGCTTTAAAAATATCATCAGCAAACTCCTAGAGATAGCTGAATATATACAACTTAGTGATGTGGAGTTAAGTAATGACTCTTCGACAATCACAATCAAATATGATGAATTTTATGAAGGTGCAATCGCATCCAGGCTTTATGATATTGATTTAACACCACCCGGCATGAGATGAAAATCCTTTGTATTCTTCACCATATATATTTCCAAGGCTTGACAATAATGCTTTACTTTTAATAATAGCCAATGATTCCATATCATATGTAAATTATGAGTTTCTGTACCTGAGGAATTTTTGATTCAAAACCTCTTACTCTAGAACTTGCGAGAAAACTTTACAAAAGCACTTAGGGTGATATATCCGGTGCTAGAGAAGATAAAAAGCCTTTATGATATTTTATTAGACTATCATAACGCCATATTTGCCAATAGAATACACCTTAATGGTGTAGTCCTCGATTCTGAAGAAGAGTGCTCATTAAAAGATATAAAAGAACCTAATGATGGAAATAATTATATATATCTTTCCGAAGATAGCACTATAACATTTAGGCTCGAAAAAGGAAAAACTGAAGATAATCTATTAAATGTTACAAAGATTTCAGTTCGCCCACTTATCATATATGAACAGTTTTTCCCACTCAGTATAGGATTATTACCTGAGCAAAAATGGAGTTTAAGTAAATCCTCGTGTTGTGGGCTATCTTGGAGAACCTAGAATAAAAAACCTCAGATACTTATTATTATAGACTAACCTCCGGTTTATCTGATTATCTATACTTTACATATGATGATAATGAAAATGTAATAGAATATGGAATGGTAAGAGAAGAACTGGCATCTAAAAATCATTAAATTAAAATATGGCTGTTGGAAAATTCCCCACAGCCATATTTTTGTTCTTAGCTCCTTAGGACAGATTAGCTTGCAACTCTTTTTAGAGCATCTTCCAAACAATTATACCCTTGTATAATATACCCTTCCATCAGAAGCATAGCCCTATAATTGGTATTACCAAAAACTTCTACCCTCACACTATATTTACAGATTCTTCTCCACACACTCAAGTGCCGCTTCAACTACTCTTGTCCATATCATAGTACTTATATGCACCAAGTCTGCCGCCAAATATTATCTCAGTCTGCTTTTTGAAAGCTCCACATAGCTTTCTGTAGAGAGCATTATTCTTTTCATTATTAATAGATAATATGGTTCCTCACCCTTTTGCCACTCTGTAGGATATTCTTTTGAAATAATGGTGAAGTCCTGATTGCCGTATTCAAAATGCTTATGCTCTATAATTCTTGTAAACTTTACATCTCTTTCTGTATAATTTACCACTGCATTTCCCTGATAGTTTGTCGGTATCAAGTCTTTCATCCTCAAAAGTATACTCTTCTGTACTCCAGCACTCCAAGTTTATAATCAAAGAACTCTATCAATCATTCCGGTATATACAGTTTTATCAGCTATATCAGATTTTCCTTTTAGAAATCTCTGTACTCGGTATTTGTCCTTACCTCAATACCTTCAAGAAGCTTTTCAACTATTCCGGTATATCCTCCAATCGGAATACCCTGGTATCTGTCATTGAAATACTATTATCAAATGTAAATCTCAGTGGCAGTCTCTTTATAATAAATGCAGGAAGTTCCTTTGCATCTCTGCCCCACTGCTTTTCCGTATATCCCTTATAAGCTTTTTCGCATACATCTTTTCCTACCAAAGATATAGCCTGCTCTTCCAGATTCTTAGGGATCTGTAATTCCTGATTCTTGTCTTTGCTTTTCTATAATAGCCTTTGCCTCATCAGGTGTCTTTTAGTATTCCAAAAGCTTGCTGAAAGTATTCATATTAAAATGGCAGATTGTAAAGTTCATCCTTATATATGGCAACAGGTGCATTGATATAATTATTAAACTCGCAAAATTATTTACATACTCCCAAACTTTTTATTTGAAGTATGGAAAATATGAGCACCATATTTATGTACATTTATTCCGTCTACATTTCTGTATAGATATTTTCGGCTATATGATCTCTCTTATCAATTACCAAAACACTCTTACCACGCTTCTTTTGCCTCATATGCAAATATTGTCCGAAAAAGCCCCTGGCTCCAACTACTAAAAATCGTATTTCATATACTACTCCTTATCTATATCTTTCAACTATCAAATAAATTACAATAGTTGCAATCATCATACTTTCCTGATATATGTATATCTTTCCACCTTACTCACAATTCTGTACTTTGTAGGATTCTTCTTATATTCAATGAATTTCATAGAGCACCATACTGTATTTGCAAGTAGTGCCACCACAGAGATTTTATCTAAATTCCATACCAAAACTATATTTGTAAGTATATCAAGCCAAGTCAGAACAAATACAAAATCAACACATTTCTTATATCCAAAACAGCTTTGAATATGTGACATATTCTGTTTCCTCTTTAGGTGCACGAATCTTTCTTGAAATCTCCCAAATAAGTGCAGGAAAATAAAGTGTCATAATCGCTATCAAATCGTAATATCAAATATCGGAAGTTTATACTTCATTATCGCATAAGAAATAACATATATATTTCAATATTATCTGTACCGGATTAGTGTAACCAAGGCAAGTGGCAGATGACTTTGCTATCTTATGCTTTTGGAAAGAAACCATACCGCCATCAAGCTTCCATAAATGTAAAGTATCAGACAGAATATAAAATTCTCATAAAAAGCATATTTATAAAAATAGTTATTCCGATAAGTATAATAGCAAAAATTCTCAAATCATCCTTATGTACTCTACCCTGATGGAAGCGGTCTGCTTGCAAAAAGTCTGCAATCCAGCTCATAATCCTTTAAAAATCATCCGCAATACGCAGCCAAAGTAAAGCTGAATATTGTAAACCCTCCAATTATTACACCTGTCACATCATCTGTATAAAATAAGATATTAAATCAGACTGACCTTTCTAACCTTATCAAATAAAAGCAGTTGTTTTCCTGTTACTCCATGATTTAGAAGTACTATAAAGTAAATCTCCAAAAACATACAATGTAGCCAAGACATAGTCTTGGAATGAGCGGAAACATTTCATTAAAATAAACTCTAAGCCTTTTTAATCTTTCCATATCCTATCCTCTCCCCGATTCGATTTTAGTTTCAAGATTTCTTTTGCTGTTTTCTAAGATATCTCTGTCTATCATCTATTTCCCTGCCAACTATCTCAACTATACTTGATCCCTGCCATACAGAGAAAAACCCTTTTCCTCACCTTTGTGAAAAGCAGATTTTTATGGTTATGAATATGTCCTACAAGCATTGCTCCTATCTCCACATGGAAGCATCTTGCCATATTCAGTCATCCAGTATTCCAACTACCCTTTTATTCTCAGCGAAATGCTCTCCAGTAAGCGGCATCTCTTCTGACACTTTCAAGCCTTCCGGCAATCTCTTCTTCTCTCTTTAGCATCTAGCCTCTATAGGGATATATATATCTGTGATAATCACAAAGACTTAGTCTGTATAATAAAAGATATCCACCTCTTGCCCAATCAGGCAGTGGAGCTTTCAACAATTTATCTGTATTGTAAACATTGCCCTTTATCATTATACTAAGTTTTTATTTCCAAGATAGAGTCTTTCCGTCTATAACCTATTTTAAATACTGAAGTTTTCCACTTGCAGTTGCAAGAAAGCCCCTCATTATCCACATTTATCTTTTTCTTTCTTGAAAAATCGGCAAAGCTTTCTAAAATTTCTCTGTAAAAGCCTCTATCCAAGTTGTATTTTTATAAAGCTTTTTATCTTAGTTTTTAGACAAGGACTTTTTATAATATATCGACAGCAATTTTGAAAAATATGGCCTTGCAAAAAAAGTTTTAAAAATAACCTGCCACTGTGATATAAAAATCTATAACTTTTTGCCGAGTCTTCCTCTTCTTTTTATTATTTTTACCGCTTCTTCTATCAATTATTTTCAAAGTATCACCTATATCAGCAATAAAGCTATAAACACAATAGCAAGAATCAAAAGCTATTCCCTGATATACAGATTCGGCTTTTCTTATTTTCTTATTCCACAAAAATGCCAATATTAAAAATATATACAGACACTCAATCGGTAAAGCCAAAAAGCTCTCTATATACTTTGCAATAACCACATACAAAGATATAAAAATGCGGAGTATGTTACAGCAAGTCCTGTAAAATAAAAAGCTTATCCTCACTCTTGCAGTTAAAATACGACAGTCTTATAATTACCGCCAAAAATATACAAAACTTACAAGTACAAATGAAATATATATATTTTTAGAAAAAGCTTATATATATCTTTTGCAGGAAACAATCCAAATGAAATCAGATCGGCAAAACGAGTCTATCTGTACTCCAAAGTTTTCTTCAGCTCTAGTCCTTTTTATACATCCTTGCAAATATTCCGTCAAATGCATCACAAAGTCCTGCAAAGCATCAGTAAAAATAGCTGTGCAAGTCTCTGCAAAAGAAAATCCTGAATATCGATATCAATACACCTATATGGTGAAGTATAACACTTGATGATATACTCCCAAAAATATCCTTTTTCATATCATAAATACTTTCTTACTTTTAAACAAAATCAAAAATCACTATGTTTACAGCCACATGTGTGATCCCACCAAGTAAAACTGCCAAAATATATTGAGGAAAAGTCTAAGACCTGCAAACATTGCAAGCACCAGCATTACTCCTATCATTGAATCTATCTGATCATATACGAATGTAACCATATTTGCTGGAAATCTACCTATGTAGTCGCATCTATATCAAATCTTCTTTTTATAAAACTGTTCGGCAGCTCAAAAGATCATATATGCAAATCCGAATAATGCTCCGGATAAAAGATTAAAAAATAAACTGTATTGGGATAATTTTTATAAATCAGATTGTAATGCTCCAATCCATTTTGTTTTAAAAATCACTCCCCAAAAGTATTGCTGATAAGCGCATTCCAAGCATCATACCTATAAACCCCAGTACCGTCTTACTGTTACGAAAAATTCTTTTTCCTTTTAAACTTACCGCCATTGCATAGGTATTCGTAAAAAATCAAAGTCGCCTTTTATCTTTACAAAAAGCATATTGAAAAACTCCGCCAAGGATTACAGAAGCATACTTATATACAGTGATATGATCATACGTGCCACTCCTAAATAATTTATACATTTCTATAATCTGTACGGCAAAAAATGCTATGCCAAAAGCTAGAGCACTCCGGCAGCTTCCCATATCCTTAATCACCTTTATCTCCGATGTACCTCTTCTGAAATAAAATCCGAAATATGTTCTATGAAGTATTGTATACATTCCAGTCATGCAAACAGCTGCAGAGGTAAGTGATATATGCAAACCAGCCGGTCCCTTATCCGGCTTCATAAAGAAGTCCAAGAGATATAATATCTATAACAATGTAATACTTATAGTCTGTCTTTAGAGCAGAAATAAGTCCTTCTATGGCACAATATATACTCTTTAAAAATGTCTTATTCTTCATCTATATCCTCCGGATACCAAAGCATTTTTCAAGCATCACATACTTTTCTTTGCTCTTTTATCTTGTCCTTAAAATATACCCTCCACTTGCCTTACCGGCGTGAATGAGTGCAGATATTCCGCTCGCCCTTTTTACTATGGGTATCTACAACCTTGTGTGAAAGTGCCGAGCCAAGTCCAAGACAGTCTCTTCAACCCCATATATAAAAGTACATATCTTTTGCGTGTCACTTTTATATTCATCACCTTGAGTAAGAGTGCAGGTGTTCTTGACTTTTACAGCAAATTTCCATAATCAGAGCAGGCATATTAAAATCCCTTGTAATATGTCGTCCTTATGTCAAAGAAACCCATCTCCGGATCTATTACCATTTTTAGAGCAATAAAGCTTTATAAAGTCCTCTTCAGATATCATCTTTCAAAAGCCACAAAAGTCTTTATAGCCTTCCATCAAAAACCGGATTATATCCCTTAGATATTTTTCTCAAAATTGTCTACATTCGGATGGGTAAATATATATCCTTCTTATCTTTGTACCCCTTTCAATCTCTTCCTTGCCTTTTCACTGTCAAAAGCTCATCTGCAACTATCAAAAGAAAGTTTGAAAATATCTTCTGAATACTTGAAACTGTCTCCTCCCCAAAGTTCTTTTATAATATCCCTGTTGCAGGCTCTCCATACTATGCGTAGATCTTCAAGTGCAAAAGCGATATCTGCCCAGAAAGAAAGGTCTGATAGGCCCCAAAAATTTTTTGTTTTCCTTCTCTCCTTGCAATACTCTCAGGTTTTAGCAGTTCTTTTACCACTTCACTGTTGTTGACGAGACTCAAAAATCCCTATATATGCAATATCATCTTCTATAAAGTGAAAGTAGGCATCTGGCTACTACTTCATCCTTTTTATTCTTTGCTATAAGCGGTATTATCTTTACACCTTTACATAATACATTGGTGTTTTCTAAAATTTCTCTTTCAAAAACCTTATCCTGCATATATATGTTTATCATCATAGATTTTTGGAGGGAAATCTGAGGAAACAATTCCTTATCCTTGTTCTTTTTACTATGATTACCAGTTATCTCACTCAATTTTGTCTCCCTTTTTATCTTGCAGCATCCCTTGTCGCCATCAAGCTCCACTATATCACCGCACTTTTATCTGACTCATCAAATTCGGATTCCATACCACTGCGGGCTTCTTTAACTCTCTTGCAACTATTGCGGTATGCAGTAAAGAACCTCTCTCTGCTAAAATTCCCTTTGCTACATCAAGAGAGAAGAAACCATCCCGGATCTGTGGAATAAGCGGCTATTATCTTATCCTTCACATCCTTTAATGACACAGTTCTCATATCTGTGATTTTTATAACTTCACCTGTAAGTTTTTCCACTTGAAACTCCTCTTCCTGTAAGAAAATCTCTCCCAATTCTTCATCACAAACACTTCTGTCCATAGTGAAAAATCAATAACAGGATTCCCCAAAAGCTCAACTTTTTAATAGTCAGGCTCATTGTATACAAGCATCAGCCTTTTTCTTCTTTTTATATCCTCCGTAAGTCTACTCCTGAAAAATATCATATCCTTATTTGTGGAAGGGATAAATGATAGATATCTTCACCAACAGTCTTTGAGCCTATTTTATCTATAAGTTTTCTCATAGAGCCCCAAAACAATCTGCTTCTGTTCATCTCTTGAAATCTCTCGATAATTGGTTGAGCTCCTTGCCAAAGACTTCTTTATCTTCATAGTACTTTTTATTAATATCCTAGTACGGGTAGCATCGCTCTTTCTTCCACCATCTTTATCAATCAGTTCCGGATTTGTTGCAAATGTCCTTGTCTCAAGCTTGAGCTCCCTATAGTTCTGTCACCTAGTATTTGATATAATCATTTTCTTTTCTTTGTATTCATCTGATCCCGCACCAAACTTTGAATATGTGTACACCAATTCATTTAACGCTTCTACCGGTTTTTACTTTCAAGTGCCAAGGTATTTTTCACCTTTTCCTGCAAAATGTGTAGACAAAATGATACCATATCATTTATCAATGTCCAGTCCCACTCTTTAAAAGAATACCTCTTCCATTTCCAAAAAGATTGTACAGCTTTTTGGATCCTCTTCATTTTCAACTTTTACATTATAGTATTGGAATTCTTTTGATATGAAAGATCCGCCATCTTTTGTGAGATTAAAAACAGATAAATAGTTGAAAAGAAAAGTTTTGTTTTTATAAATAAAGCTTGGTCTTTTTAGAAAAGTGTATTTTTCATCCTCTACACCAAGCATCTTTTTGCCAAATAGGGATAATCTTTGAAGAGAAAGGGTAATAATCTTAAAATATCGTACCAGCTGCTGATTTCATAGTACATCCTTCCCCAAATCACTGACCATATGCGTAAACAAGTCTTCATACCTGTTTGCTGATTTTCCAAAGCACTCTTCCTATAAGTCTTGTAAATATCCTTGTGTATACCTCGGCAAAAGCTTCTGGTCAGTTTAGAACTCACTCCGGGGTAACTTTCCGCAATGTTGCTGTTATCTAAAGATGCGAATATTTTTTGTAAAAATCAAGACTCGTAATTTCTCTTGCCTGTAAATATATATTTTTTCATCATGACGGCAAACTCTATATCCATCGGCTTTCCAAAAAGCTTTTCAATTCTTTCTCCGTTTTTCAAGTTCTTTTACAAGGTTTCTCAGGAAGTTTCAAGGCATTTCCCTCTTTATATGTAGCTCCGTCTCTGTAGTGATGATAGGTAATTGTTTCGGCTTTATCCTCTACTATACTACTTCCAAGTCCTTTTCCTACCACTATCACCGTCTCATTTAAAGATGCCCTTAGGATTGGCTGTAAATAAAACACCTGAATATTCTGAAGCCACCATTTCTTGAATTATTACGCTTGATATTTTGTTTTCTGACTGTATACCAAGCTTTTCTTCATAGTATCTGTTTTTATAACTGTCTACCACTGATTTTATAGCCTTATCCACTTCTGATTTTGGAACATTTAAAACAGTTAAAAAGTGTCCCAGCATAGGAAAACTTTTTCACCATCCTCATAGTGCATCATTTGAGCGAATGGCAAAAAGTTCGAATCAAAATATGAAAAAGTCGATCTCCTCTCCCCGGATAAACTATTTTTAAACTTTGGAACCTGAAAGCCGTTTTCTTCCAAAAACCTTTAAGTTTCTTGCTTTCATAGTTCTCCGTGTGACACTGCATATCCTCTCACCTCAGCCTCTTCCAAATCAGGATATATTGGCAATGTCAAAACCTTTTTGAAATATCGAGTGCAATAGGTGTTTCATTGGCATCAAAGCTTTCACTATAACATTCATAGGCATTTGTCATGGATTAAAAATACTTTCTTGCAAAAATATTTTCCTTTTGCCAGACTGTCATATAACTCATCTCTATCACCCTTATCAACAACTATCGGAAAGTATGCATAATTGTATGTAACATCATCATTGTATTTATTAAGTCTAATAGACTTTATATCTGAGAGTCTCTCTGTATAGAGCTCACAGATCCTCTTTCTTTTTTCTATGTACTCGGAAAGATGCTTCATATTGCAAAGTCCCATAGCGGCCGCAAACTCATTTCATCTTTGCATTACTGCCCCATACTGGAACATTTTTCCTTATCCGCAATACCGAAGTTTTTCAAAAATCCAAAGACTTTCTTCTATCTTTTATCTCTGAGAGCTATAGCACCACCTTCTATAGTGTTAAATACCTTTGTTGCGTGGAAAGCTGAATATACTCATATCTCCAAAAATCCGCTACGCTCTTTCCTTTTATATCTCTACTAAATGTATGTGCCGCATCATATACTCATATAATCCATGCTTTTTGCTATTCTCTCAATAGCTTCCACATCATATCATTACCATACACATGTACAGGCATTATAGCTTTGGTATCTTTGTTATAAGCTTTTTCTATGTGGATCTGTTGTAAAATCATCTCCTTAATATCAGCAAAAACCGGCTAAGTCCATTTCTTACTATGCATGTAGTGGTAGAGGCAAATGTAAATGACGTCGTTATAATCTTCACCTTCTATCTTTAGAGACTGTAATGCTGGCTCCAATGCCAGGTGTCCGTTTACTGTAAGAACTATATCCATATCGTCCATAAATTTACTTAAAAGTATCTTCAAGCTCATTATGTACATCACCCATATTTGTGGAGCCAGGCACTCTCCCATATCTTATCTACATACTCAAAAATTCCTCTTTAGGAGGCAATGTAGCCTTCGTGACAAATATTTTCTTTTCTTCCTTCATACGCCTCCTTATATATCAGTAAATATTATATGCTTTTATTTTACAATATGAAATCAGCCTTTCCACATCCTCATTCTCTGTTGCCCAGCTTGTACAAAATCTTATAACATGCTTTCCGTTTTGAAGAGTCTCCATAAATCCGAAGCCATATCCTTTGATAATCTATCTCTTGTAGTATCGTCAACTACAATAAACTGTTGATTAGTAGGAGAGTCTATATAAAGCTCATACTCATTCTCAATCAAAGCCTTCTTTATCTTCATCAGCAGCATCTACGCCTTTTTCCAAGTTTTTGTACAAAATCATTACTGAACAATGTATCAAACTGTATTCCAAAGTAGCCTTCCCTTTGCCAATACGGCTCCAAAGAGCTTCATATTGGTAAAGAAATATTTACTGAGCTCTTTATTTGTAAATACTATTGCCTCACCTATCAGAGCACCACATTTTTGTACCACCAATATAAAATACATCACATAATCTTTTGCAATATCTTCCAAACCTGTATCACATTCGTTGCTTCCAATTGCGTACTGCAAGTCTTGCTCCATCTAAAAAGAGGATACTGTATTCATTACAAATAGATCTTTATCTCTTCTATTTCCTTCTTTTGAGTACAAAGTTCCATACTCTGTAGGCTGTGATATATAGACCATACCCGGATATACCATATGCTCATGATTTACATCTGCATAAAAAGTCAATCACAAAATTTCTTTATATCATCTGCCGCAAGCTTACCATTCTTTGACATTAGACCCAAAAACCTTATGTCCTGTGTTTCTATGGCTCCCGCTTCATGTACTGATATATGTCCGGTATCTGCTGCAATTACACCCTCATAGTTTTTTAAAATACTTCCGATAACTATTTTATTTGCCTGAGTACCACCACTCACAAAGAAAATTTCGGCATCCGTATTATAGCTTCCTATCTTTTTCTTTTGCAGACAGACAAAACTCATCACTTCCATATCCCGTCTGCTTGGATAGATTACTTTCCTGTATTTTGTCTAAAATCTCAGGTGTTGCACCCTCGCTATAATCATTTATAAAATATAACATATTTCCTCTTAGTATTTTAATCCAACAAAAAGTCTGACATTACCATGTTGCTGAGATCAAGTCCCTTTTCGGTAAGCCTTAGATATGGAGAATTATATTCCATAAGCTTTAACATACTATTTTTCTTTATCTGTCTGTCAAATACCTCAAACATATCCATACCAAATTTCTCGTTAAACTCATCTTCGGATACACCTCTTGTAAGTCTGAGACCTAGGAACATAAATTCCTCCATATTTGCATTAATGTCCAAGTTCTTCCAGATCACAGTAAAGAGGGGTAATATCTTTCTTCATATTTATGCTCATATATATATAATTTGATTCTACATGTGGAGCGTCTGTTCATCAAATAACTTGAAGCACCTACTCCAAGTCCAAGATAGAAACTCCTGTCCAATATCCTATATTATGTCTACACTCTCTTCCGGGCTTTGCATAATTGCTTATTTCATATCGCTCATATCCATCTTTCTCTTAAAATATTTTTGTAGAGAGCATACATTTCTCTGTCGATATTTTCATCAGCAGTAGTAAACTTCCTTCCTCACCTCCATACTTGTCAAAGAAAGGAGTATCCGGCTCTATTATAAGTGAATACGCACTTATATGCTCAGAGCTTTTAGGGAACATACTCTTTTTAATGTAGTCTTATAGCTGTCAATAGTCTGCTTTGGCAAACCACTTATCAAATCTATATTGATATTTGTAAAAACCCATACTCTCTTGCAAGCTGATAACTCTGTAAAAATCCTTATATGTATGTATTCTTCCAAAGCTCATTTAGTTCTTCCTCAATACTGCTTTGTAAGCCGAAAGCTTATTCTATTAATTCCCGCCTTCTTTTATATGCATTATCTTGCTTTTTTGACAATGTACCGGATTACATTCTGTGGAAATTTCCGCATCTGTTGCCACTGTAAAGCTTTTCACGAATAGCATTCATTATTTCCAATATCCAAATTCCACTAGAGTGTAGTTGAGTACCACCTCCTATAAACAAATTGTACTCACCAAATAATCACTGTAGTTTCGGTCTCTTGTGCTCTTATCTCTTCTATAATTTGAGCAGTATATGCTCTCTTTTTCGCTGTCATCAGCTTTTAAATGATAAAAATCACAGTAATTACATTTTTCTTCACAAAACGAGGTATATGCACATATAATTCTAACTTTTTCTTGAACATATTTTATCAATCCTCATCTAACTTAAGTACACTCATAAATGCCTTCTGAGGGATTTCAACATTACCCTATCTGTCTCATTCTCTTCTTTTCCCTCTTTTTGCTTTTTCCAAAAGTTTTTCTCTTTCTTGAGATATCTCCTCCTAGCACTTTGCCAATACATCTTTTCTCATCGCCTTTACTGTCTCTCTTGCAATGACCTTTGAACCCACTGCTGCCTGTATAGGAATTTCAAATAGATGTCTTGGTATCTCCTCTTTAAGTTTCTCACACATCTTCTGCCTCTTTCATAAGCAGAGTCAGACATCACTATACAAGATAGTGCATCCACTTCTTCTTTATTTTATCAAAATATCCAGCTTTACAAGTTTTGACGGTACTGTCCCTTTAAGTCATCAATCCAGTGATGCATATCCTCTTGATCTTGACTTTAGTGCATCAAAGAAATCTATATATTATTTCATTAAGTGGCAAGTCATATCTCAAGATAGCACGGTTCTCTTCGATATATTCCATGCGAGATAGATACCTCTTCTCTCCTGACAAGGTTCATAATAGATCCTACAAATTCCTTTGTAAGCATTATCTCACTGCAAACTATAGGTTTCCTCCATGTTGCTCTATTTCTGGAAGGATCTGGCGATTTGATGGATTTGTCAGTTGTATTTCTTCACCATTAGTCTTAAATACTTTATATACAACTCCAGGTGCAGTAGTAACCAAATCAAGATTATATTCTCTCTCAAGTCTTTCCTGTATTACTTCCAAATGCAATAGTCCAAGAAAACCACATCTAAATCAAATCCAAGTGCAAGTGAAGTCTCCGGCTCAAAAGAAAAGTGAAGCATCATTTAACTGTAGCTTTTCAGCAGTGCTTCTCTTAGGTCATTGTACTTTGCACCATCTGCCGGATAAAGGTCCGCAACTAAAACTATGGAGGTTACCTTCTTATATCCGGCAATGCCTCCTTACATGGATTGTTATTTAATGTAATTGTATCACCAACTCTGGTATCCTTTACATTCTTTATACTTGCTGTGATATAGCCTACCATACCGTCTGAGCTCATCACATGGAATGAACTGGCCTGCCCAAAATATCCTACTTCAACAACTTCTGCCACAGCTCCTGTTGCCATCATTCTTATAGGGGTCACCTTTTTTACACTGCCCTCTTTAATTCTTACAAAAACTATTACGCCCTTGTAGTGAATCATATATTGAATCAAAAATAAGTGCCTGTAAAAGACACTAGAATCTCCCACCGGTGCCGGAATTTTTGCAACTATAGCTTCAGTACATCCTCAATATTTAGTCCCATTTTTGCGGAGATCCTAGGTGCATCATAGTGCTTCTATTCCTATAATATCTTCTATTTCAGTGGCAGCCAGATCCGGATCTGCACTTGGTAAATCCACTTTATTTGATGACAGGAAAAACCTCCAAATCATGGTCAGAGTGCCATCTTAAACATTTGCCAAAGTCTGTGCCTCTATGCCCTGTGCTGCATCTACTACAAGTATTGCACCGTCACATGCGGCCAGAGATCTTGAAACCTCATAGTTGAAATCCACATGTCCCGGGTGTCAATCAGATTGAATATATATTCATTTCCATCATTTGCCCTTATATACAGTTCTCACTGCCTGGCTCTTTATGGTAATACCTCTTTCTCTCTCAAGCTCCATATTGTCAGAACCTGAGACTGCATTTCCCTACTTGTCAAGAGTCCTGTCTTTCTATAATTCTGTCCGCAAGTGTAGACTTGCCATAGATCTATATGTGCTATAATACAAAAATTTCTAATTTTTACTTTGATCAGCAATCATCTTTTTCATCCTATCATAAAACCTTGAATAATAATGCTTATAATACCATTTTTTCCGTATTCTTACAATAATAGGGAAAATGAACTCATTCATACTCTTCATTATATTCATATATAACTCACATGATTCAAACAGCTGTGAAAGTTTTCACATACTCATTTTCTCTATGTACTACTGATCAAATCTCCCGGACCTATTATCACCGGTATAAGTTCATTTTTATAAGCATACTTGCATCTGTAGAGCCTGTAAGTATCAAATTCGGATTTTATTTCTATCTTTTTGAGAATGATACTATGTTTTTATCAATTCATCTTCCTTTTGTTGTATGCATGATGTCCTCATATCTGCTATCTCATACGTAGCATCAAAATGTGTATTTTTCAGCTTTTATTTCATCTATAAGCTCATCCAACTTTTCCCATATATGTTCAGGCTTATGTCTACCACCTGTAGTCTGGCATCCACTGTAAACACACATCTGTCAGGTACTACCTGTGGCTCCACACCTGCATTTATAGCCAATGTTCTCCAGAAGGTATCAGGATACTCTTTAAATTCAGTGTTCTTTATCTTTTCTATAAAGCTTTACACAAGGTATATAGCATTTTTCGCCTACACCCTTTTTAGTGAACCGTGAGCAGTCATTCCATGCACACAGACATCAGCCCATGTTCTGCCCTTTGACGATTACATATCTTCATATCGGTAGGCTCGCATACAATAAGGTACTGCATTATCAAACACCTTATTTTGATATAATGCCTTTGATCCTTCATAAAGTTTTCTTCATCTATGGTAGCCACAATTACTATATCTCTTTTCGGGAATAATATTGTTTCTCTTCAAAAGTATCATAGAATATATAGCACTTATTAGTCCACTTTTCATATCGGCACTTCCTCTGCCATATAATTTTCCGTCCTTTATAGTGGTTTAAATGGCGGTGTATTCCATCTTTTTATCTCATCGTCTGAAAACCGGAACAACACTCCATATGGCCGGTAAACACAATTGCATCCTTATTTATTTTTCCGTTAAGCTTTGCAATAATATCATATCTTCCGTCCTCCACCGGTACTGTAAAAATAATCTATAGCATTTTTCCTTTAATAAGTTTTCCACATACTCACACATAGGCTTTTCATTACCTTTTTGGATTTGTACTCAGTATGTCCACCGCTTTTTGAAAATATGTCTACCAGTTCTTCTTCATCTATCAAATCAAAAATACTTTCCATAGTCTTAATTTATTCACTTTAATTCATCAATATTCTTGTTATACAGATTAAAATATATTCCCTCTTTATTCATCAGCTCTTCATGTGTACCTGACTCTTCTATACCATTTTCTGTAAGCACTAAGATTTTGCTTGCATTTCTTATAGTTGAAAGTCTATGTGCTATTGTGATTGTTGCTGCCCTTACTTAGTATTTCAAGTGACTGCTGTACTATGGCTTTCAGAATTATTATCAAGTGCTGAGTTGCCTCATCAAGTATAAGTATCGATTGGATTTTTAAGAATACTCTTGCTATACTTATTCTCTGCTTTTGTCCACCTGAAAGCTTGGTACCACGCTCTCCTATATATGTATCAAACTTATCCGAGGCTCCATAGTAAAATCATGAGCACCTGCCATCTTTGTGGCTCTCTCTACATCCTCAAAGCTTGCATCCTTCTTTCCGTAAACTATATTTTTCATATATAGTTCCTGAGAACAGATACACTTCCTGTTGCACAATACCTATATTATCTCTCAATGACTTTTGCTTGAAATCCCTTATATCAGTGCTGTCTATAAGTATTGCACCTTCACTAACCTCATAAAATCTCGGTATAAGATTAGATATGGTTGTTTTACCACCACCTAGAAGAACCTACAATAGCGATATTCTCACCTTTATTTATGCTAAAAGCTAATGTCATCAAGTACCTTTGCATCACTGTCTGGATATGCAAAACTACATTTCTAAACTCTATATCACCGTGTACATTGGTTAAAAGCCCTCGCATTTTTCATATCAACTATATCGTTCTTCCATCCATTATCTCAATGAATCTTTCAATACCTGTCATTCCCTTTGGAACTGCTCCATATAGTCAACCATTTTCTTTTACTGTATTTAAAAGCATATTTATATAAAGTGTGTAAAAGAAACATATCACCTGCATTTATTTTTCCCGACCTTCATATAGTAACTTCCAAGTACTATAACTGTCGAGATACATAATTCCGTCAAATATTCTGTATACCACCTGAAAATTTGACATATGCTTATAGAACTCTATATCCAAAAATCTCAAGTTCTCTTTATGGAACTCTTCTTCAAGTTCTTCATTGCATAAATGATTTTACAGCCTTTGCACCCAGAATATTGTTTTCAATACCTGAATTGATCTCCTGATATAGTTTCTTTTGTGCCTTTTGTGCCTTTCTCATATGGTTATTTGTGGAGACATAAGAACACCATTATCGGTATCATAATAAATATGGTAAGTGTAAGAGTTATATTTATATTTATCAGTATTACAAATGAAACTACAAGTTTTACGAGTGCTATAAAAACTCTTCCGGACAGTGATGTGCAAACTCTGTAACATCAAACAAGTCGGTAGTAATTCTTGATAATATCTGACCTGATTTGTTGTATTATAGTAGGAATAGGGAGTTGCTGTATATGAGAAAAAAATATCATATCTCATATCCGTTTCTATCTGCGCCCCCATTATATGACCTATATTTTGCATATAGTAGTTTGCTATAGTATCCACTATTCTAAGTAGTACAAATATTGCTCCAGAGTGTCAGTATAAGTTTTACCGTCAGTAGACTCAAATCCTACCTTGCAGTATTTGTCAAATATCTGAGTATTATCGGCGGCACAAGATCACGACATAGTTGAAGCCCTGCATATCAAATCCAATATAAGTATAGGATAGTACTTACTATAGTATGGTAAAAATCTTTTAAACAAATATGAATTTGTATAGGGTTTTGTCATAAAATCTCCTTCTTTTATTTGTATTTATATAGAGAAATACACTCTAATGTTTTCATAGCATTTTTAGTATAACACCTTTTAGAATAAGAAAGTACAATAATTTTATAGTGAAATATTTTATACAATATAAAATAATCTAAACTTTGATATCGAAAATGTATTTTTATAATTCATATCACAACGACAAATATATATATATATATAATAGTATTATGATTTTTCTTAATTTTTGTTTTAACTAAGGAGGAGATATGAGTAATAACAAAAATGACAACTTATCTTGGGACCTGCGGTAAGGAAATGGCAAAAAGCTGCAAAAGTTTGCCCAAATTGTGTTGCAAAAACAGCCATTTTTACAAAGCCTTGGTTTTATTGCAATTGTAGTAGTATTTATTATAGGTGCCATTGCATCAGGTGGCAAATCCGGATCAACCAATACAAATAAAGTAGCTAATAAAGCAAATTCTGATGCTTCAGAAGTTAAAAGATACTGTTGCTGAAAAAGTAATGCTCCTACAGTAGAATATACATCTTACACTGCTAGATGATTTAATGGCTCAACTGGAAGGCAATGCTTTAAAAAGCGAGCAATGACCATAAGGGTGAGAATGTTCGTATAACCGGTAAATTAGGCGTTATTGACAGTTCAGGAAAGTATATAACACTTTGTCCAGATACAGACTTTGCTATTATAGGCGTTCAATGCTACATAAAAATGACGATACAAAAAGCTAAGGTAGCAGAATTATCAAAAGATTCACTAGTTACACTTACAGGAAAGATTACAGATGTAGGGTGAAATACTTGGTTATAGTTTGAATATTGACAATATAGAATAATTATCATATAAAAGAGACCTATGTGGTCTCTTTTTATATATCGATCATTTTTCACTATACTGAGATCCGCACTGTATTGTTCAATACTATTTTTCGAATATTCTAAATACAATTCTATTTTTCTCATCAATACGAACACTCAGTATCCAGCAGGGTTTCCACTAAGTGGTTCCGGATTTCCGGTACATTCATATCCATTTATATCAATATATACTAACAATATATGAAAAATTCCTTATTACTTAGGATCTCCATTCTTATCCCCTGCAACCCAGTAATCACATATTTCACCACCCTGATGCCAGGTGCTTTCTCTATGTAGAGCTCCTTTTCCTTTCTCAAACATAAGATGGTCAATATCACAGCATAGAGGGCAGTAGATCAAGATAACCCTTATCTCTTGCAAACTTTTCCATAGGGCATCTTGTGAAAGTGATAATAAAAACCGTCTCTGTGAAGCTCTTCATCGAAATTAAAATCCCATCGTTTTTATCTCTATACTCAGGATGTGCATCGCCCATTCAGCCATTTATGCATTCTATCGTCAAATTTTTTCATATCCTTAGGATCGTTTAGATCAAATCTGCTTATTGCTTTGCTAATTAATTTATTGTTTAAAAATTCAACATTACTTCTATAACTCATCACACTGAAACCACCGGCTCTACACACAGCCATAAATACATAACCTGAATAAATATTTCCTGCCATTGGATTGTTTGAGCCGATATCTTCAGTACTCTCAATCATCTGCTTGTATAACTCTCGTCCCTTTTTAGACTTTCTTCAGTCTTATTCTTTCCGAACTTTTCAATCATCGGCTTTTTAAGAATAAACTCATTAAACTAAAAATACATACCCATATATTTCATTAAAATCACCCCCTGAAATTTTTATGAGTTGAGTCTTGTCTTTTTAAGTAAAGTCATAATCTAAAACTTAACGCTTGTAGGGTTAGCACTCACTAACTTCTATTATTCTATCATTTTTATCCATTTTTTTCTATAATTAGATTATTTATGTATTCTCTCAAACTCTATTATCTGATTGTTCTTCTCCATGCCAAATATTAATACTATTATTAAAGGGGATGTCATACAAACAGCCCCTATCATACTTATTCATTTTTATTTATATACTTTTAAAATCTTCAACACTCATATCTGCCCTTAGTGCCGCTTCATAAACACTTAATACTCCATCATTTTACCAGCGATATAGAATATTTATAATGCCTTCCTGCCTTCCTTCCATTCTTCCTTTTCTATTCCTCTGGCCTCTACTCTATCAATACTTCACACATATTGATGTTCTCCTTTCCCTTCAAATCGTTTATAGTTTCTTCAAATCTGTTATCTCCTGTCATTGCCGACATTAGTGTTAGAAGTTCTTCCACATGCTGCAATAGCAGTTTCATCAACTATATAATCTCTGTTTACTCGCATCTGATAGAGGTAATCAGCCAGTATCCTAAAATCACTTTTAAATAAGTCTATCTTTTTCTCTATCCAAATATGCTATCTCAAAATAAGTTTATCTTAAAAGTCATTTACATATGGCTTGATATCTTCATCTATATCCAACACTTCGAAAAAGTGTTTGGGATAGTTCATCTCTTTTCATATCCCAGATACAGCACCAATGTAATCATAGGATACTTTGCCTTGTCACTGTTTTCTTTTCCTGCTTTGCTTTACATACTCCGCACCATCATGTCCAAATACTCTAAGTGGCATCAGTTTGTTTGCTGCTGTCTGATTTTCAAGTCCGAACAATGCTACGTTTGATTTTGCTTTTACGCCAGTACTGCAATATCCTTTCCTGAGATCTGACTCTGCCGTCAATCTTTCAGCATACTCATTGGCAATGCATCTGTAAGTGCGTGCTTCATCAACCACATCTCTACCGGCAAACAAAAAGTACATTTAGAGATATCAGCAAAAACATCATTGTACTTTTTCAAGCATCTTCTCGTTATGTCTTTATCTTGCATATCTCCTCCTTATTATACCAAAAATTTTCACTGTTGGATTATTCTTTTGAACTTTTTGAAACTTTAGAACTTTTTAGAATTTCGAACTAAATCTAATGTTTTTAATCTTACGATATATATGTCATAAAAATACAATAGAAACTTTTTAAGATTCACTAAATATAACTTGACAGATACTCACACTTTTCGACCTAGGAATAAAATATATTTTATTATGGAATAGATAAACATACCAAGTAGATTTACTATATGCAAAGGGGCTGTCACACAAACAGCCCCTATCATACTATTCATTTTATCAATTTTTATTTATATACTTTTTAAAAATCTTCAACACTCATATCTGCCCTAGACACGAGCTTCATAAAACACTAATATTCCATCATTTGCCAGCGATATAAGAATATTTATAATGCCTTCCTGCCTTCCTTCCATTCTTCCTTTTTCTATTCCTTGCTCTATACCCTTTTCTATTCACTCTAGCCTCTACTCTATCCAATACTTCACACATATTGATGTTCTCCTTTCCCTTCAACTCGTTTATAGTTTCTTCAAATCTGTTATCTCTGTCATTGCCGACATTAGTGTTAAAGTTCTTCCACATGCTCAATAGTAGTTTCATCAGCTATATAATCTCTGTTTGCCCTCATCTGATAGAGGTAGTCAGCCAGTATCCTAAAATCACTTTTTAAATAAGTCTATCTTTTCTCTATCCAGATATGCTATTTCAAATAAGTTTATCTTAAAGTCATTCACCTGTGAGCGATATCTTCATCTATATCCAACACTTCGAAAAGTGTTTTTGGGATAGTTCCATCTCTTTTCATATCCCAGATACAGCACCAATGTAATCCTAGGGTACTTTTGCCTTGTCACTGTTTTCTTTTCTGCTTTGCTTTACATACTCTGCCGTCATGTCCAAAAACTCTAAGCGGCATCAGTCTATCACTGCTATCGTCGATGATTTTCAAGTCGAACAATGCTACATTGATTTTTGCTTTTACGCCAGTACTTTGCATATCTCTACTCCTGAGATCTGACTCTTCCATCTATCTTTTACGCATACTCATTGGCAATGCATCTGTCAGTGCATATTCTTCTCACATTTCTTCCATCAAATAAAGTACATTTAAAAATATCCGCAAATACATCATTATACTTTTCAAGCACTTTTTGAGTTATATCCTTATCTTGCATATCTCCTCCTTATTATACCAAAAGAATTTAATATTGGATTATTATTTGAACTTTTGAAACTTAAATTTTAAATTTCGAACTAAATCTAACATTTTAATCTTTACGATATATATGTCTAAAAATACAATAAAAACTTTTAAGATTCACTAAATATAGCCTAAAAATCTTCCCACTTTTCACCTTAGGAATAAAATATATTTGATTATGGAATGGATAAACATACCAGTAGATTTACTATATGCAAGAACGCCACACAAACAGCTAATCATGCTGATTCATTTTATCAATTTTATTTATATGCTAAAATCTTCAGCACTCATATCTTGCCCTAGACGCGGCTTCGCCAACACTTAATATTCCATCATTTACCAGCGATATAGAATATTTATAATACCTTCCTGCCCTTCCTTCCATTCTTCCTTTTTCTATTCCTTGCTCTATACCCTTTTCTATTCCTCTGGCCTCTACTCTATCCAATACTTCACACATATTGATGTTCTCCTTTTCCTTCAATTCGTTTTATAGTTTCTTCAAATCTATTATCTCCTGTCATTGCCGACATTAGTGTTAAAGGGATTCTTCCACATCGCTCAATAGTAGTTTCATCAGCTATATAATCTCTGTTTACCCGCATCTGATAGAGGTAATCAGCCAGTATCCTAAAATCACTTTTTAAATAAGTCTATCTTTTCTCTGTCCAGATATGCTATTTCAAATAAGTTTATCTTAAAAGTCATTTACATATGACTTGATATCTTCATCTATATCCAAGAACTTCGAAAAGTGTTTTGGGATAGTTCCATCTCTTTTCATATCCAGATACAGCACCAATGTAATCACAGGGATACTTTGCCTATATCACTGTTTTCTTTCCTGCTTTGCTTTACATACTCGCACCGTCATATCCAAAAACTCTAAGCGGCATCAGTCTATCCGCTATCACGTCTGATTTTTCAGAGTCGAAATAATGTTACTTTAATTTTTACTTTTGCATAGTGCTTTGCTATATCCCTTTCCTGTGATCTGACTCTGCCGTCAATCTTTCAACATACTCATGGCAGTGCATCTGTAAGTACAGATTCATCAACCACATCTCTACCGGCAAACAAAAGTACATTTAAGATATCAGCAAAATACATCATTGTACTTTTTCAAGCATCTTCTGCGTTATGTCTTTATCTTGCATATCTCCTCCTTATTATACCATTCACTGTTGGATTATTTTTGAAACTTAGATTTTAGAACTTTAGAAATAAAACCATATAAGAATACTTTAATTCTAATCTATATATCTTCAAAATACAATATCAATCTTATTATTGTGACTTTACTAAACTTTCAATATTCTTACAATATTGAAATATAACTTTTGTAAGGTAACTTGACATAAATTATAAATCATTTATACTTAATGTAAAGGTAAGCTTGACATTAAGAGAAATAGTGTGTTGAAGAATAGCTTAGATAAATTAAAAAGCTCAAAAGGTTTAACCCAAGAAGAATTCGCAAAAAGAATTAAAAGTATCAAGGCAGACTGTCAGTGCAATAGAAAACAGCAAATATAATCCGATCTTTGGTTTAGCTTTTGAAAATAGCTCTATATTTCAACAAGACAATAGAAGAAATATTCATATATGAAAGGAGAAAAGCCATGAAAAAAGTAATATAATTTATGGACTGACTTGTATTATATTATCCGGAATATCGTTATATATAGCTATTAATTTTTGATGCTACTAAAAATCTCGGAGTATTTTACGGACTCTAGGTGCTTTAGTAACCAGCGGCATGTCAATATAGCTCAGTATTTTTATTGGAAAGGCATAATGAAAAAATATGAGGAAAAATTAGAAATTGAAAGAATAGAACAACAAGATGAATTAAAACAAAAGCTTAGGGATAAATCAGGAAGATATGCATATTTGATTGGGTATGTCTATCACTGCTATATCTATCATGGCATATTCTTTACTTGGGTTTTTAAACATCATGAGATACAGAGTATATCGTGATATTTTATCAATATGCTTGATTGCAAATTATTTATCGGAATAATAGTATTTTAATCACTGATTGAGAAAGTATAATTGATAAAATATTAATCATAAAAAGACAGCTCTCGCTTGTCTTTTTATATCCTGTCATTTAGGATCTTTATTCTTATCCCCTACAACCCAGTAATCACATATCTCACCACCTGATGCCAGAGTACTTTTCTCTGTAGAACGCCTTTCCCTTTTTCAAAACATAAGATGGTCAATATCACAACATAGGCAGTAAGATCAAGATAACCCTTATCTCTTGCGAACTTTTTCCATGGGGCATCTTGTAAAAGTGATAATAAATACGTCTCTGTGAGTTCTTCATCAAAATTAAAATCCCATGTTTTATCTCTATACTCAGGATGTGCATCCTGCCCATTCAGCCATCTTTATGCATTCTATCGTCAAATCATATCCTTAGGATTGTTTGAGATCAAATCTGCTCATTGCTTTGCTAATTAATCTATTGTTTAAAAATTCAACAATTACTTCCTTAAAACTCATCCACACTGAAACCACCTGCTCTGCATGCAGCCATAAATACATAACCGGAATATATATTCCCTGCCATGGCGGATTGTTTGAACCGATATCTTCAACTTGCTCCTCAATCATACTGCTTGTATAACTCTCGTCCATTTTAGACTTTCTTCAGTCTTATTCTTTCCGACTTTTCAATCATCGGCTTTTAAGGAATAAACTCATTACAAACTAAAATACATGTCTTATATTTCACATTAAAATCACTGCAAATTTTTATGAACTGGGTTTTGACTTTTAAGTAAAGTCACGACCTAAAGACTCTTAACACTTGTAATTAATTGGTGTGTGCGCAACTGCGCGCCATTTTGTCCATCTTTTCTATAGTGGAGATTGTTATATATGCTCTCAGGGCATACTGTCCGTACAGTTCAGTATCATATATCTTGAGACTTTTAATTTTACAATTAACTTGCAGCGATTAACTCTTTCGTAGAAAACTGAGACTCAGATACCAAAGCAGCCTGGGACTTGTTTTAAGTGCTGAGTTCGCTGCTTTGCTCCAAGCGAACAAACGAAGGTGCAGACTGCACGTAAATACTGCGGAAGTTTTAAGAAAGAGTTGCGATGCAGTACACAAAAGTCTAAAAGTGGCTACTGAACTGGCAGCAGTCTCCTGATGACCTTGATGATATCTCATGTAAAGTTACAATTTTCTAACGCCCATAATGAAACCCATCAAAGAAATCTCTTTGTGTGTTAAAAATCAATCTCACGTTTAATATCACCTTATGCGGGTATTCCTTCACTATACTAAAATCTCATCTTAACTTCACCTCTGTAGCCCCAAGTTTTGGAGTTTGCTATATAATACATCCATTCTCTCTTTCAGTATCTATTGTGCCGGACTTGGATGACCATAGTGATTGTGCCACTAGGATATAATTTGCATAATCGGGACTTGTGTTTTCTATAAATGCTTTTAGTGACGAGAGTTTTTGAACCATGTTGAGCCGCTTTTACAGCCATATCAATCTTGCCTATATCAAAGTGACCTTTTGGTATACTTTTTCTTCTTCTTTTCCACGATATCACCTGCAAATAATAGCCTCTTTCCTCCAACCTCTATCACAGGTCTGGCTTTTGTTCATTCATCTTCCTTATCTTTCAGACTTATCGGCCAAAGACAGTTTATCTTTAGATGACCTTTTGAACCAATCTCCCATATGAACCTGCAATGTTGCTACCTGCTACTACTGCCTTTGCTAGCTCATCATGATCATCTCTCTGCACAATATGGAAGATATATATTTTCGATTCTGATATCGCTCTCAAGTAAATGAGTATTCCACTGCGGTGGTCCAATGTCCCAGATGTTGATAAATGCCATCTCATCCTTCCACTCCTTATATAAGAGAAAAAGGCTCCATGGTATATTCACTAAAGACTGCCCTGGATGTACCTGCCATCTATTAATATCTCCATATCATATTTTATATATATAGATACCGTCTCCTTGACCACCATCCAAATACTACGCTTTCAGTTCTAAAAAGTAAAACCAAATTATAGTGGGGTAAATAATAAATAATTCTTTCTCCTTTCAGACATTCAAACTAACAAGACCATATAATAAATAAGAATTTACTTAAAAATTTCGATTATAAATATTTGTGACAAGCTGGATACCTTATACTGCAAAGATCTCAAAATCTTGAGATAATATCATAGACAAACTGATATATTTATACAAAAATATATTTATAATATTTAGAAAAATAAAAACAAGACAGAATAAAACAAAACTCGGAAATTATAACTATTATATTCAGTGAAAAGGCATATTGGAATGTATAAAATAATATAGGGTTGTAGAGTATTGTCAAGCTTGAACTCAATACCAATACAAAAATCTTAAATAACTTCTCTTAATTATTCTTATCCTTTTCTTTGGGCTTAAATTTTTTTTATATCTGTTCTATTTTAAGGCTTAGCTGCAAAGATGGTTGACTTGGCTTAAAGAAAATGGTGGGATCATTAAATATTTGCCACCGGTACTCGGTGCTTGATAAAGACAATAAACACACCTACACTCACACGGCCAAAATAGTATGGCGGTTTTGCCACCGTCGCTTTTCTTTCCACGCAATTCATAAAATGGTAAAAAACCTCTTAAGCTGAGCGAACATAAGCTGCTGCGGCCTCTTCCTTCGAAAACCACTTTAAACTATAGTTGAATCATCAAATATGTGGTGCTGTTTCAGGTTCTCCTCTTCTGGCGCTGGTTTCGCGTCCCTTTCGGGTCTCATCTGCTGTATCAAACTGAAGGTGGCCTCGTATTTGTCCGCAGTCGTTCGATGATCACTAACGTCAGGTTCGGTTGTGCCGGGTCTTCTTTCCTTTAAATATAAAAGCACGATAAAAGTATCGTTATGAAGTTGTTGCTTTTGTCAAATATCAGGAACCGCTGGATATGATGATAACACCATCATCTTCTAAAGTCTATTTTTTATTCTTCATTTGACATTGTTTTGGTTTCTTGGTTCTCAAAGATATAAATGCAAGAATATAAATATATTTTCATTTTAAATCAGATAGATGCTAATAATAGGTGATAATCTTGCAGTATACTCCCAGCTGTACAAAAAGCCAGCACAGGCAATTCTATGAGCATGCATGGTCTTTTTTTCATTTAATTTTCCTCTTCAGGAATCCAGTTTTTCTGAAATCCAGTAGATGTTGTGTTTTTATCTGATTTTCCATTTATAAATGGCCTCTGCACGATGCCCAGCGTTCTGAAAGTGAATCTGAATTTGGGCTGTGACCCTTATCTTTGAGACATCAGGCGTGTGTTCAAAATCCTTCATCAAAGTTCATAGCAAATACCTTCGTTATGGGCACCACCTTGGTATCTTGGCTGGTGGCGCTTAAGACACGCGCTTTCGGTTACTTCATAAGCTCATCCTGCTCAGCTCTCAGCAGATTATTCAAATCATAAAAACACATCTCTTGATTCTGTTACCAGTACCGGATTCATCTGCAAAATAAAACCCAGGTATGGCACTGACTGTTTCCATATTAGAGACACTGTTTATAAAATTATTGGAACTTATAAGACCATTTTCACCAATCCATTTACAGGGTTGATCACTAGTAGTGCCCTTGCTATTCTCTCTCAGGTCAGGTGCTTTGCAAGCTTGCTTTTAATCCACCCCATAGGCGGAAAATCAGATAAAAATACGCTTTTGCATTTCTTTGGGTTTCATGAAAGTCGGTTATCTTAAAGGAAAATTCGTGAAAGACCATGTATACTTATAGTAGTTTGCCTGTGATGGCGGAGCTTTTGGTCAGCCGGTGGTGATATCGACGTGATCGGCTGCGTGGTATTCAAAATCATTCGTTAAGTAAAAACTCTGCTGGCTAAAGTCAAAACGTAAAAATCGCTGTGAATGAAACTAATATTTTATCGAAG
>BNJV01001730.1_pt1 | contig 86326 bp, 96 predicted proteins | sample 8540591 | NCBI WGS metagenome assembly BNJV01 (sample SAMD00202457, study PRJDB9452) | human saliva metagenome | host: Homo sapiens
AACAAAGAATAAATACTTTAAGAGCAGACTATTTCTTGGAAATTTTTTTGCTCTTTTTTTATTTTATGGTACAATAAGAAAAAAATGTAGAGGAGAGGACGGATGGATCAATACCAAGTTAAGAGCGACCTATCAACAGCAGCCCGTCATGCAACAGCAATCGGAGATGCAAATTTCCTGCAGATGATGGCTATTACTCGAGATTCGCAGACAACTGTTGCTGGAAATTCTAATGCAAATGCAGGGATTTCAAATGTTGAGAGCTTACAAGGGCAGCTCGGGGCACACATTACAAGTATTATTCAGAATGTTCATAGTGTAGCAGCAGAGTTTGAGGATAAGGATGCTATGATTCGTCAAAGTCTGACTACTAACTATTTACCGCCTAAAAAGGAACCGACAGTCACTAAAAAAGATTTAGGTCTGAGTACCTTGACTGCTTTGGAGGAATAATCAATGCAGGAAGATAAGCGGTGGACTGCCTTGTTGGCCAAGGAGCGGAGGCTTGCTGATCATGAATGGGAACTCTATAAAAAGTTGGGACAGGCAAAAACTCAAGAAGAAGATGTATTATGTCAGTTGGATTCTATGGGGACATGGTTTCATGATTTGTCTTATGATTTCGAAGGAAGCCGATATTACAGTAAGATAGCAGACTGTCAGCTAGATTTTTCTCATCGAAGCAGACAGCTAAAGCTTGATATAGAGAATCAGATACAAAAACTGCGGAAAGACCATCAAAACGCAGAAAATCAACTAGAGGAAGTATACCAAGAAAAGCGTGCTTTAGCTAGCGAGGAGTAAGGATGAGTATTGATATGTATTTAGAAGCTGCACGAACGCAGGCTGAAAGCCTTAGTCGAGCAGTTGAACAATGTTTGGGGCAGAATCTTAAATTAATAAGCGTTTTATCAGCTTTTCATAATGAGGATGAACTAAAAGGTAAAGCGTATGATTCTGCCAAAAATCATGTTGTCGGAACGGTCATCCCGATTGTTCAGGGAGTCATTCTCTATCAGGAAGCGATAGCCTTAGCTTGTCAAAATTTTGTCAGTAACTACACGGCAGAAGTAGACGGTAAGAGCTGGCGCCAATCAGAACTGGAAGAGAAAATTCGTTTTGCAGAACAGCAATTAGCAGAGTTGGAACGCAAATCGCAACTCTATTCGAATAATAAGGGTATGTCTATTGTGGATTTCAGTGCTTCCATCGCTGTTGCAGAAAGTGCTAGGCAAGTCTTCCAAGAAATTTTGGATAATTTGCTTGCTTTTAATGAGAGTTCGCCAACTATCTTCGCGGAAGCAGAGACTTATTTAGCAGCCGCATCTACTGGCCTGTCTCAGGCAGCACAGAGCTGGGATGCATCTACTCAGACTTACCTCCCTCCGCGACGAGATGCTGATCTCAGCTGGAAAGGTACCATCAATACCGGATGGACTAAGCGGCAGGAGAGAATAGAGGAGACGAAGAGTCAACAGTCTTTCGTGAAATATATTGACGAATTGTCATTTTCCGAGATGGAAGAGCGGTACGGTAAACTTATCAGTGAGTACGAAAGCTATCTCAATACTGGTTATAATTTTCCTCAAAGAGCCGATTTGACTGCAGAACAAATTAATTATATTTATTCTCGATATCAGTATTTGAGAGCAGGGGGAGGTGCGATATATATTGAAAGTGAAAGTTCAAAAAAAATGAAGGCAAATCTTCTAGCATCTGATAAAGAAGAAGTAGATGGTATGTCGTTAGTTGAGCTAGCGGATAAGTATCCAGAATTTTTACGTGGAAGAATAAGTATCGAATTTGACTATATCTTCATGTCAGATGAGGAAAAAGCAAAGAAAGATTATAGTTATGTTCGCTTCAACCAATTAATGAACGCTGAACCGATTGATTGGCGTGATCCAGATTACGCTGCAAAGCGGAATAAATATATTCTTGAAACAGGAAAAAATCCAAGTACTAATGAACCGGCTACAGAAGCTGAAATCATCACAGCAAAAAACTATGGATGGGTAAAAGCTATTCCAGATACGGTTGCTTGGACAGATATGATGGTTGGATCTTATGTAGGGTATCAAGTCTACAATGGGAAGCCTATTTATGGAATTGATACAAATTTTGCAGGTGAGTTAAGGAATCCAATCGTAGGTAGTCAGACAGTTTTTGGTCCTCAACTTCCATCAAAGAATTGGACTCCAGAATTGCCGAAAGTTGAAACTAAGACAATTATGGGAAGTCAGTCGGTGGTTCCGGATGCTGAAATGAATACTAGAGTTTTTACTGAAAAAACCGTTCCGGATTTTGTAACTCGAAACGATAACAATTTCTATGATACTCGAAATTATAAAGGAAACCCTAAAGCTTATATCAATGAGGATGGTTATCTAGTGTCAGTAAATCCTGAGGGAGATCTTCCCATCCATTCTCAAATACGAGGTGGTAATTCTGATCGTACACCTTATATTTCAACAACAGATCCAGAATTCAGTACAACTCCCAAAAATTATGGATCAGATAGGATAAGGATTGATTCCAAGCAAATTCAGCATGATATTGAGACAGGAAAACTTAAAAATGTAGAAGTTATAACACACCAAGAAATAGTTGACCATTTGCAAAAACGAGTTGACCAAGCACAAGTGAGATATAATAAAAATCCAAATGATATAAATACGAGAAGGCTAAATGATGCTAAAAAAGATTTATTCAATACTAAACGTGATGGGGAAGTATTGATAAAAGGAAGTATTCCACCCGAATATTTTACTTTTGAATAAGGAGAAAAAATGACTAGAGAAGAACTTGATAATCTATTTTACAAAGTCCCTAATGGTGTAGACTACGCAGACCTGCTTGAAGAAGTTGACTTAGAAGATGTGCCAGAAGAAACGATTAACAAACTTATCTCTTTATTATCTAGCGATGATGATTTTTTGCGCTATAAAGCTTCTAGGCTTTTAACTATTTGGGGGCTGAAAGAAGGTTTTGATGTGTTGACTCAGATGTTTGTTGAAGGGAAATTGGAAGGCTACATTCCTCATCGGCTATATAGTTATGATGATACAAATCGAATTATATTAGATGCTCTTACTAGCTATTGGGCTAATCAATCAGATATTGGCAATGGTGATAAAGCAAGGCAAGACATATTCCCTTATGTCTGCAAAATTATAGAGCAGGCGGAAAAAGGTTATTATGACCTTTCATATTTTTACTATCTAGTTGAAGATAATGGCTTTTCTGAATATATCCCTTACCTAAAGCACTTTCTATCTGTTATTATGGATAAGCCAGAAGATAATTATTGGCGAATTCATGATACTTTGAAACTGTTTTTAGAGATAGAACCTGATTATGTGGAAAAACTTCTGGAGGAGAAAGATAAATCCCTAGCTGATTTCGGATTGGAGGAAGAGGATGAAGGAAATTAAATTCTATAAGGTAAACGATGCTTATGGTTATATGTCCAATTTTGCTCCTTATCCTTTTTCGGATGGAAATAAAATCTGGCCTACATCAGAACATTATTTCCAGGCTCAGAAATTCTTGGTTCCAGAAATTCAGGAAAAAATCCGCCTGCTGGAGTCACCTATGGATGCTGCTTTGGAGGGACGCAATCGCCAGAATCCGTTACGAAAGGACTGGGAAGATGTCAAGGATGATATTATGCGTTATGCTGTTCGTGAGAAATTCCGTCAAAACCCAGTAATTAAGGAAGATTTATTAGAAACTGGAGATAGTATCATCATTGAACATACGAAAAATGATAGCTACTGGGCTGATGGTGGCGATGGTACAGGAAAAAATATGCTGGGGAAAATTCTGATGGAAGTACGGGCAAAACTTCGTTAAATACAAACTACTAACAAAGACAATCTATTCAGTTAGGTTTTAAATTCCCCTAGTTCAGTCTGTAAAGATAAAAAAATCCCGATAAATAGATATATATGTGTTTATTGTCGTAAAAAGTGAAAGGGCGAGATAAATCTTTTGCCCTTTTCCTCTAAGTTTAGAGCTGATTAGCCGCTATTTCACAGATAGTCTGCAGGTTTTGGGTTTAGCTATTCAAGGAGCGACGCAGCTTAGTCAGGTATTGGTAGGCAGTGAGGGTAATTACTCTACTGATGGCATAGATATGAGTTGGTCTGCTAAGATGAAGGCTCAAGAGATTCAGACTGTTTCAAAGAGTGATTGTCGGACACCACAAGAACATGCTATAGACAAGGCTGTCAATGATATGAAGTTATCCGGTGCTGCTGAAATCTATTATCGAAGTAAGCTCGCAGAGAATCTGTAGATACCATTAATGGGGCATATTCTAATAAAATTTTAGCTTATGGAAACACATACATTGGAAAAAGTCGTAATGGATTAAAGATTGGAATGTATATAAGAGAATCTGATGGAAAGATTATATCAACATTCCCAATGGAATAAAATGAATTTAGAGGTAAGGTTAATGGAGAGAACATATTCAGTTTTTGGTTTTTTTGGAAATGAAGAAAATGATATAATATTAATTTTTGAAGTTTACTGATCAAAAAAATTTCAATCATTGTCAGACTTTTTTTAAATTCTGAGGTTCATAATTTTTACCCTCATATTTATAAAGAATTGGAAGCTGTTGTTACTGGTCAAAAAGAAGAATCAGACTTTGGTGGTAATATGCTAAATATTGATATAGGTAAAGAAGAAACAGAAGTATACTATCAAATGGATGATGAAAGTCTTGGGGAGCCTTGCTTTATTTCAACTGATGAACTATATAAATTAGTTATTGAGTGGAAAGAAATGGAAGAAAAAATGCACAGAGGGGAAGATACTTTTCCTGTGATTTTAGAAGATTAATCTAGTATAAAGAATTTAGGGTAGGATGCTTTCCTTGCCCTTTTCGTATCATAGATTTGTTAAGTAAACACAATCCTAACTTCGAGTAAAAACGTTTTGAATATATCTCTAGAACTGGCCTTGATCCAGTCACAGGCAAAGAGGCTGATGAGGAACTCCTGAATTATGCCACAAACTATACCAAGTACGCACCGAGTATAAAAGCGGGTTATGACTTCCTAATGGTAGGGGCAGCAGCTTGGAGTACTCGGGCTTATAATAAGGATATACAAACACAAAGGGCCGATGCCCAGATTAATGAGTATTATCAGATTAAGGATGCGGTGAGAAATTCGAGTGTGGGGAGTCAGCCGGTGGTTGGTCCTCAACTTCCATCAAAGAATTGGACTCCGGAATTGCCGTCGATGAACAATATTCAATCTAAATATGTGGATTTGTATTCGTATGAATATAATTCATATACCAATCCCGGTCCATTATCTGAATTTTCTACAACGCCAAATCGAAATTTCTATGGAGGTCGATATAATAAAACCGTACTTTCAGAAGATACAATATTTTATAGAGCAGGTAATGCTGATAATCCTTTAGGACAATGGTTTACTAGAGAAGCACCTCAGTCCAGAGCACAGGTGAGGATTGATACAGCAGTGAAAGATATCTGGACAAACCCTGATGGTTCGTATAGTGGTCAGTCTGCAATTGATAAAGTCTATAAAATAAAGATTCCTAAAGGAACTACTATCTATGACGGTCCTGTAGGGAGTCAGGGAGGAATTTATCAAGGTGGGCTCAATAAAGAACAAATTTTCATTGATTCACCATGGAATTTAGATGGTGTGGAGGTCATAGATTCATGGCCAATAATTCATTGAGGAGGAAGATAGTATGTTAGAAACAGTTTTAAAAGCAATTGATGATTTGTTATCAATAATTGACAGATATAAGATTAAAAACGTTCATCCGCAAGTAGAGGATTTAAAATATTTAAAAAAATCTTTGAATACCAATGATGAGCTAAGTACAAGGGAAAAATTTACTCTTTATCAAGAACTTTTTCCACCACGCGGTGGTTTATCAGATATTGATTATTGGCATAACGACTTTGGAACAAGAAAAACAGTTAATGAAGTCATATCAGATTCAACGAAAAACAATTGCTGATTATTTGCTGGAACGGTAACAAAAATAATTTAATGGTGAATATTCTTAAAAAAATTAAAACCAAAAACTTATAATAATAAAGATTTAATAAGTAATATAGATTTAAATCCAATTGTGTCTTATCCCATAATAAAAAGAAATTGTTAATAGTGATATCTATGATGTTGATGTTATAAATAAATTAAAAGAAATTTCAGTCAGACTTTCGATGGAAGATTCAGTTTTAGGCCCAATTTGTTTTGGGGCACATGTCCTTAGCCACATTAAGAAAATTAGGGATTGACTTAAGGGAAACAGAAACTGGTTCAGCTATTTCTGATTATGACTGGGATTAGTTGATAAATTTTATAACGAAAATGGGTGGTGAATATATAAATTAATTTTTTTCAAACATGGGGATCAATTTAATAATTTACAGTCTTATTCTAAAAAAATATTTGAAAAAAATGTAAACGAAGTCATTAGAATGGAATAGAGATTGAGATTGAGATTCAGTATAGAGGGAATCGACTAGAGCTTTTTGTCAGGTTTATGGGAAATGATTCAAGAGGAAATGCGAAGTTTGAATTTGTTGGGATAAGTTCTGAAGGGAATATTGCAACATATCATACAAAAATCTGGGAAAGATTTTTGGGAAAAGGTGAATAATGGTGAATTTATCAAAAATATTAATCCAGTGATGTGGGGAAAACAATAGATGACTAAAATGAAAATAATTTCACTTGATGAAACAGATAATATTATTATTCAAATTGGTAATCGAAAATTTGAAGCGATGCTATCTATGGCACTGTATTTCTCTGACCATGTAGTTGGAAAAATTATTTCTCGCAAGTATATAGATTGAAATATGATTCAAGAGAAGAGCCTCAGAGCTTGTTTACAAAAATTTCAAGATAAATACTCCAGAAATCTGAAATTCTATTCAAGAGAGCGTGAGGAACTTATGACGGTTGGTTTAAAAGTAGATTTATATTGGTATTCTATTGGAACAGGAGATTTTCTCCACTCGTTTTTTTCAACGATTTGTGTTCGTTTAGAAAATAATGTTTGGGGGAGCAGATTCCCTATTTTGATGAATGAGTTATATAGTGGAAAGTTAGAGCCACACCAGTTGGAGGAGGCTTTGCGTGAATTGGAGACCATCCAAAAGGAATTAGAAAGAATTAATCCTAATCAAGTTGTTTGGGATAATGAAGATAGAAGTAAAATGCCTCCTTGGGGTGACAATATCAGTCCAGATATCAAAGCGCTATCAGATTATTTTGTGACAAGCAGTGGAAAGAATCTAATTTCTGTGATAAAAAGAGCTTTGTCGGATGCTATAGATGAACAAGTTAAACTTGAAATAAAGAGTTTATGAAGAATCCAATATCGATTCATAAAACTATTACACGGCTTGGGATTACTCAGGTCGTGTAATCCTTCAAAATAGACCTCTACCTCAAAAACTAGCTAAGGTTAATCCTGCTTTCTAGAAAAGAATAGACCATTATAAGACATTAAAAAAAAGAATAGAGGTTTGAAATCGTGAAAAACAAAATTCATTACATTACAAAGCTTGAATTGCAAGACTTACTGCCTTTAAGCGGCTTTGTAGTAATTTTTGATGGGAATCAGATCCAAAACAAAGAAGAGCTATTCCGTTTTCTTGAAAAACATGTCGGCCTTCCTGATGCGAATAATTGGTCATCCATTACGGATTGGCTGACAGACTTATCATGGTTAAAAGCTGAAGAATACACTTTTATTTTTGAAAATTATGATGGTTTCTTAAAAGATGATTTATCTTCTAAAGACTTATTTTTAGAAATTTTGGAAGAAGACGTCCTTCCTTGGTGGGAAAGTGATGTTCGAAAACATGTTGTTGGCGGTAAGGTCAAGAGTTTTCAAGTTTACATAGTGTAAAATTGAAAAATGGAAAAAATTTTTATGGAGTTGCCTTAAGGTAAAAAATTTGCTGATTCATATAGCGGTATATTCATATCAGAGACTGAGAGGGCTAATCGTAACTATGCAATTGACCGTTATTTCCTGATGGACAGTCAGAAATTACTTAGCTGGCGTGATCCTAATTACACGGCGAAGTTCAATCATTACATTCTTGAAGAAGGTATCCATCCGAATACACTTGAGTCTGAACACCCGAAATTATCTTGGAAAGAAAAGACTGGATTAAAGAGAAAAATTCCAAATTCTTCAGAGGTGCCACGTTTAAAAGATACTAATTTAGTACCACCTGTAGGAAAAGCACAGGATGCAAATTTACAGTTTAATAGTGAGCAAAAATTAGTGAATCATTTTGATAAACACAGTGCAGAGGTTGCTCATGCATTGAAAAGAACGGATTACTCAATAGAACAATATTTAAAAGACGCAAATTTTGTAGTTGAAACGGGTACTTATGTACCAGAATTAAATGCATATGTAAAATTTATAGGATACGAAGGCAAAAACACTTTGTACGCCTTTGTTGGATTAGATCAAAATACTGGAAATATAACGACATATCATGTAAAAACTGTTGATTATCTTATCAAAAAGGCACCTAGTCTAGGATTTGAACGTTAAGGAGAAATTTAATGATTTTAGTAAAAAAAATAGAATGGATAGATATTGATACCAAAGAAGCGGATGTCACTTTATCGGATAATCAATATGAATTAGTTTGCTTTTTCAGATGAATTTTTTTGGAAAGATTGGCGGAAAGTTTGATGACATGCTGTATGCTATTGTTGATGGAGACGTATATAAAAGTGAAGATAATCTATTTCTAGTAAAAGCATCTGAATAATTTTTGAATATTTTATAATTGCCAAAAATATTTGATAAAAACAAGAAATATCGCTCAGGTAGGAGAATTTTTTTGATTAATATAGGTGGAGGAATTCCAAATGATCTTGAGAATGGTGAATTTGTTGAATTTCGTGCTAGACGGATTGATATTTACTAATGCTCAGTGAAAGCTATACAAAAAAATTAATTAACTCTATTGGAAGAGATTTTTTTGAAGACTACCAAGAAACGCTGTAAAATATAAAAAAATTTAGGGTATCTGAGGTTATAGTTATTCATGAATAATACAGAATTCAAAAAAATTGTTAGTGAAATTTTTGAAATCACAAAAATTTTTGCTTATGAAAATAAATATTATACATTTGAAAATACTGATTTAAAGGTATTTGTTGGCTTTCAAAAAAATCTAACTTTGAGAACTCTTTTTTATATCAATTACGGCTTTTTTTGATCAAAGGCATTTATGATGGGAAATTACCTCCATATAAACAAGGTTTGGAAGACTTTGGTGGCAGATTTGTTTATCAGGATCGAGATAACTATAATCTAGAGAAGATAACTTCAGAAAGTTTGGTGGCTTCAATTAATAATAATATCAAAATGTTGATTCAGCCTGCCTTTGATGATGGACTAGCAAACTATTTTGAGTTGCACCCTCACTTCAAATTTCTTTGTAAAAAAACGTTTAAAAAGAATATCTAGGAATCTAGCTATTAATGAATAATACAGAATTCAAAAAAATTGTTGGCGAAATTTTGAAATCACATGGTTTTGCTTATGAAAAATAAATATTATACATTTGAAAATACTGATTTAAAGGTATTTATTGGCTTTTCAAAAAAATCTAACTTTGAGAACTCTTTTTATATCAATTACGGCTTTTTTTATAAAAAAAGCTTCATGAAAAATTAGAGAGGTTAAGTCATGGTTTTGGAGATTTTTGGAGGTCGCTTTGTTTACAATGATAATGACAAAATGCTTGGAGATTACAAATTATCTAATTTGACGAAAGAAACTCTTTCTGAGAATATTTTTAGAGAATACAGAGAAGTTTATTAAACCAGCCTTTGAGAAAGGGATTGATGACTATTTGGAAATGTATCCTCACTTAAAACGGAGACTTCCTTTGACAGTAAAGGAATATTTAGATTACACCTACAAATGAACAAAGCAGAATAAAAAAGATTGTTGGAGAAACTTTGAAATCACAAGATTTTGCTTATGAAAATAAATGGAAGAAAAAATGCACAGAGGGTAGGATATTTTTCCAGTGATCTTAGAAGATTGATCTAGTATAAAGAATTTAGGGTAGGATGCTTTCCTTGCCCTTTTCGTATCATAATCATCATCCCTCGCATAAACAAAAAAACTAGAGCAGTCATTGAACTGCTCTAGTTTTTATAAAGTTTTTTCTGGGTCTCTGACCACCAGCAAGTCAACCTTGGCGTGGCGCAGGATATATTCGGAGGAAGAGCCGACTAGCAGCCGTTCAAAGGCATTGAGACCGGTAGCACCGACCATGATTAGATCTACCTTGTGCTCTTCTGGGATATCTGTAGCCAAGAGAGTCTTGGGATTGCCCATCTCAATGACAATGTCAACATACTTGATACCGGATTTGAGCTTTTTCTTTCAACTCAGCTGTCAGCTTTTTGGCATCTTCCTGCAAGTCCTCGTAAACATCTGCATCAAAGGTTGAGACACTTTGCAAAGCCCGGGTGTCAATGACATGGGCGATGGTGAGACGAGAGCCGTTTCGGAGAGCCACGTTAACACCTTTTTCAAAGGCTAGTTCGGATTCGTGAGAACCATCCACAGCAACCATAATGTTTTCATATTTCTGAGTCATAGAGCTACCTCCTCTAAAATGGTCGGCAAAGGACGTCGCATCATTCACAGAATGATTGGGCTGACCAAAAATCAATCAGTCCATAACGTCCGAGTGATTTGCAACTATTTTCTTGTTTCTATTGTAACCCTTTTCAGAAAAAAAGTAAAGATAAAATGGAAATGCTGTCAGAAAATTGCAAGTTGAAAAAGATTCCATTGCTTTAGTGGGTTAGAAAAGGAATAGTGCTCTTTATCTTATAAATCGCTTCATAATCGCATGAAAAGGGAGCTTATTTTTTTGTTGTCAATCGCTTTTTCTGGTGGTATAATGATAACATTCTGATGAATAGAGGAAAAATAAGAATGAAAGAATTTGACAAGTCCAGCAAGCTGGAACATGTTGCCTATGATATTCGCGGTCCGGTTTTGGATGAAGCTATGCGCATGCGGGCCAATGGTGAAAAGATTCTCCGCCTCAATACTGGGAATCCGGCTGAATTTGGTTTTACCGCTCCGGATGAGGTCATTCATGATTTGATTATGAATGCGCGTGACAGTGAGGGCTACTCTGACTCCAAGGGAATTTTTTCAGCCCGTAAGGCTATCATGCAGTATTGCCAGCTTAAGAATTTTCCTAATGTAGATATTGACGACATTTATCTGGGAAATGGTGTCAGCGAACTGATTGTCATGTCCATGCAGGGCTTGCTGGATGACGGGGACGAGGTGCTGGTACCAATGCCAGACTATCCACTCTGGACGGCTGCAGTCAGTCTGGCTGGTGGGAATGCTGTTCACTATGTCTGTGATGAGCATGCAGAATGGTATCCAGATATTGACGATATCAAGTCAAAAATCACATCTAATACCAAGGCTATCATTATTATCAACCCAAACAATCCAACGGGAGCGCTTTATCCTAAGGAACTTCTGCTGGAAATTGTAGAAATTGCTCGCCAGAACAATCTCATTATCTTTGCGGATGAAATCTACGATCGCATGGTGATGGATGGCAATGTCCATACATCTGTGGCTAGTCTGGCTCCTGATATCTTCTGTGTCAGTATGAATGGTCTTTCTAAGTCGCACCGAATCGCAGGCTTCCGGGTTGGCTGGATGGTGCTATCTGGACCTAAGCATCATGTTAAGGGTTATATCGAAGGATTGAACATGCTCTCCAACATGCGCCTGTGCTCCAATGTCTTGGCTCAGCAAGTCGTTCAAACCTCACTTGGTGGACATCAGTCTGTGGATGAACTGCTTTTGCCGGGTGGCCGTATCTATGAGCAGCGTAATTTCATCTATCAGGCTATTCAGGATATTCCAGGACTGTCAGCTGTTAAGCCTAAAGCTGGTCTCTATATTTTCCCGAAAATTGACCGTAACATGTATCGCATCGACGATGATGAGCAGTTTGTGCTCAATTTCCTCAAGCAGGAAAAAGTCCTTCTCGTCCATGGACGAGGCTTTAACTGGAAAGACCCAGATCATTTCCGCATCGTTTATCTGCCTCGAGTAGATGAGCTAGCTCAAATCCAAGAAAAAATGACGCGCTTCTTGCGCCAATATCGCCGTTAACCACATATTATAGATAGGTAGCTCGAGAGAGCTATCTATTTTTATTTCGTCTTTAAAATGTAAAGAAATAAAAATTTTTGTTAAAAAGGATAAAAATAAATATTGGCAAAATTGACAAAGTGTATTTATGACGGGCTTTTTTTATAAAGAAAGACATGACAATTTAATGACATTTTAACTAATTCTCCTAATAAAAAAATCAAATGTCTTAGTTGACATCTTTTGCAATAAACGTAAACGTGGTAAAATTATTTCGTCATTTATTATTCTATGATAAAAAAATAAAGGAGAACATTTTATGTTTAAAAAGATGCTCAGTGCATTGTCGATGGGAGCTGTTGCTCTATCAATTTTTTTTGCTAAAGGTGTTAAAGCCGATCAGTTGGTGGAAGAAAATTCTTCCTCAGAGGATGCGACTGCGCAAAGCGCAGAGAATCATACTTCTACTTCAGTAGTAACTCAAGGTGAAGTAGAAGCTGCAAAAACTGCCCTTGATCAGGCCAATCAGGCAACAGTAGAAGGTCAAGAAGCAGAAACTGCTGCTGATCAGGCCGTAGCTGTGGCTAGAAATCAATTACAGGAAGCTCAACAAAATATTGAAACAGCGGAATCAGCTGTTCAATCTGCTCCTGAAGCTTTAAAAAAAGTTCAAGAAGATATTGAGTCTAAGGAGATTATAGTTCAAAATGCCCAAGCCGAGTTAGCAAACCGTCAGAATGAGTTAGGAGCAGCACAGTCTGAGGCAGAGAAACAAGCTCAATCTGTTGCAGCTTCACAAGAGAAAGTAGCTACAGCAGAATCTAAAGTAAATCAGGCTAAAAGTGATGTTGATGCTGCAAAGACAGCTCTAACAATTTCTAATTCTGATGCAATAACTAATCTTGAAAATGCCAAAGAAAAAGTCTCTGTAAGTCAGGCTGCTGTGGATAAAGCAAAGCAGAATCTAGAAAAAGCTAATCAATCAGAAAATGACCGACAGAAAAAGTTAGCAGAAGCAGCAACGAATAAGAGTAAGGCCGATGATGAGGTGGTAGCAACTAAGCAAAAGCTTGATGGTGCTAATGCTCGAGCAGATAAAGCTCAGTCTGAGCTAGAAACAGCAGCAGCGGCTCTAAATGCTGCGAAAGCTGCTAATAATAGTGGAAGTATCGCCACTTCAAATAACAAGAACACATTTTATATGACTCCTGAGTATATTTCTGCTTTGAAGCAACTAGCGGATCCTAATACCCCTCAGTCACAAATCAGTCAAATTGAAGAAACTTTGAAAGCTGTGAATGACAAAGCGAAGTCTTATAATAATTACGTGGCAGATCCTACTGATAGCCAGACGTTGATTGATACAAATAATATACCTTATGATGTGCGATTGCAACTTTCTCAGTTCGCTTCTGAATTAATCAATCAAATTCGTGCGCAGATGGGGACTGGCGAGACTGTTGTTACTCCTTCCGCGCTTGATTTGCTGATAAGGTAGCACGTGAGTACAAAAATGATAATTGGTCTTGGGATTTAATGAATCGTTACCATCATGATGCTTGGGGAATTAATCGTGTAGCAAGGGAATATGGTCTAATAACAACTAGTTCTGAACAAGAACAACAAGGTGTTCAGTATTATGAAAATGCTTATATTTGGAAGGCTAATAAAGCTCAAATGAGCTTAGCAGATATGAAACATGACATTTATTCTTCTTTGGTCGAATTTATGTATAATGGATATGAGTGGCTACATGCTAAATCAATTTCTGGCTTAAATACAGGTAGTCAAAAGAACTATTTAGGTGTTGATTTTTCAATGGAAAGTGATATTACCGTTGCTCACTTTACAATGGTTTCTGAAGATCAAGTAAGTTCTGCTAGTAAAAATAATTTCAATGCAACACCGATTGTGAGTAATACAACTGAAAATACAGGAACAGCAGATCCAGAAAAATTGTCTCAAGCGCAAGCTGCCTATGATTCAGCTCTAGTAGCTAATAATGAAGCGAAAGCGAATAAGGAGGAAGCGCAATCGGCTTATGACAAAGCTCAATTAGCTGCTACTCAAGCCCAGTCAGCCTTTGAGGAGGCTAGTCAAACGCCATTGGATGTTTCACAGGCTCAAAAAGATGTAGAAGATACAGAGAAGCAACTAGCAGCTGATAAAGATGCTTTAATTCAAGCTCAAGAAGTTGTTAATAATATAGATGGCGATAGAAGTAAGAAAGAGGAAGAACTTGCTAAAGCTGAGGCAGAACTTACTGCCGCTCAAAATAATTTAGTACAGGCTCAGGATGAAATTTCTAAAAAACAAAAAGAATTAGAAAAAGCCCAGTCAGCTGTAGCTGCTGCGACTGAAAAACGTGATTCCGCTCAAGCGGAGCTTTCTAAAGCTCAATCATCTTTGGAAGAAGCGAAGAAAAATTTGGCTAATTTAGAGCAAGCGGAAGAAAACCTCTCCAAGGCAAAGGCTGCTCTTGATATTGCGAAGCAAGAAGTTTCAAAAGCAGAAGCTGTTCAAGCAGCTGCTAGAAAACGATTGGTAGAGCTAAAAGCGGCTCAGGCAGCTGCCCAAGCGACCTACGATCGTTTATCTGCTCAGCTAAATTCTCAAAAGGCACAGGAGCGTGATGACCATTATAGAAGAATTTTGGACCAAACTGAGAAAAATTTAGAATCGCAAGCCCAATCAAAACAGCAAAGTTTAGATTCAAATAATTTGAATGATCCGCAAATCTTATCAATGAAAGATAAAAAATCTGAAGGAGAGATTCAAATCTTATCTAGAAGACAGGATCATTCAAACGTTTCTAACAAGTATATTCTACCGAATACAGGTATGAAGCTATCAATTTTGAATCAGATTAGTGGGATTATTCTTATTTCTGCTAGTTTTATATTATTTAGCTGGAAAAAAAGAGGAAAAAAATAAAAACAGTCAATTGACTGTTTTTTTCTCTATAAAAAGCTAAGAAAGGTCAAATAAAAAGGCTTATAAAGTACTGATATTATAGAATTGTATGTAATTGTATGTAATTGTTTTTTTCAATAAAAAAATTTTTCAGATAATTATTGAAATTTCACTGCTTTTTATGTTACAATGAAGCTAATAAATATGAGGTAAAAATATGGCCGATTTACTAGAAAAAAACACGAAAAAAATTACGTCTATTCTGAAGCGCTCGGAAGAGCAGATGCAGGAAGATTTGCCCTATAATGCTATTACGCGTCAGTTGGCTGATATTATCCACTGCAATGCCTGCATTATCAATAGCAAAGGACGTTTACTAGGCTATTTCATGCGATATAAGACCAATAATGACCGTGTGGAAGCTTTTTTCCAAGATAAGAATTTCCCAGAGGAGTATGTTCAAGAAGCCAATCTGGTTTATGAAACGGAGGCTAATCTACCGGTTACGCATGATTTGACGATTTTTCCGGTAGAGACCAAGGATTATTTTCCAGATGGCCTGACTACCATTGCTCCCATTCATGTTTCAGGGATTCGTTTGGGCTCATTGATTATCTGGCGCAATGACAAGGAATTTGCGGACGATGATCTGATTTGGTTGAGATTGCCAGCACAGTGGTTGGTATCCAGCTACTTAACTTCCAGCGAGAAGAAGATGAGAAAAATATCCGCCGCCGGACGGCAGTGACCATGGCAGTCAATACTCTGTCTTACTCAGAACTGAGAGCTGTTTCAGCAATTTTGGGCGAGCTCAATGGCAATGAAGGCCAGCTGACTGCATCTGTCATTGCTGATCGCATTGGGATTACCCGTTCAGTGATTGTTAATGCCTTGCGCAAGCTGGAAAGTGCTGGGATTATTGAAAGCCGCTCGCTGGGGATGAAAGGAACTTATTTGAAAGTTCTTATTCCGGATGTCTTTGATGAAATTAAAAAGAGGGACTATTAATGGCTAAAGCACTGATTTCCATTGATTATACAGTTGATTTTGTCGCAGATGAGGGCAAGTTGACAGCAGGAGCGCCAGCACAGGCAATTTCTGAAGCCATTGCTCAAGTGACTAAAGCGGCTTTTGACAGAGGAGATTATATCTTCTTTGCCATTGATGCCCATGATGAGAATGATGCCTTTCACCCAGAAAGCAAGCTATTTCCGCCTCACAATATCAAAGGGACCAGCGGTCGTAATCTTTATGGCCCTTTGGCTGATTTTTATGACAAGCATCAAGCAGACTTTCGGGTCTTTTGGATGGATAAGCGCCATTATTCTGCCTTTTCCGGTACGGATTTAGATATTCGATTGCGGGAAAGAAAGGTAGATACAGTTATTTTGACAGGAGTCTTAACGGATATTTGCGTCCTGCATACAGCGATTGATGCCTATAATCTTGGTTATCAGATTCAAGTTGTAGAGCCGGCTGTAGCTTCTCTGTCAGAGGAAAATCACAAATTTGCCTTAAACCACTTGCAAAATGTTCTGGGTTCGACTATAATAGATACAATTTAAGAGTAAAAGAGAAGCAGAGTAGGCTTGCTGACTTGCACAGAGAGTGCTGATAGCTGAGAGCAGCACCAAGAAAGCAAACCGAAGAACATGTTTCGTAATCTTTTGTGTGATTAAGCACAAACGTCGCTCACGTTACGAGCTCAGAGGCTGCCTTTTAGGGCGGCGAATAACAGTGGTACCACGGCTTTCGTCTGTTTCATAGACGAAAGCTTTTTATTTTGCAGTAGGTCAGGTAAAGACGGTTGGGAAATATTGCTAATATCCTGAACAGCAGGTCGGAGCTATAAATTGATTTGAGAGGGAAAGAATATGAAAGAAATTTTTATCGGAAATTATGGTTTAGAGCAGGTCGGACAGACCATGACCGCAACTGGCTGGGTGGCCAATATCCGCAATCACGGCAAGCTAGCCTTTATTGAATTGCGGGATCGCGAGGGCTTTCTTCAGGTTTTCGTTGGCGGTGAGATTGAAGATTTTGCTAAGCTGGAAGACATTGGCAAAGAGGATGTTATTGCAGTGACGGGGCAAGTCGTTCAGCGTGAAGAGCGTTTTGTCAATAAGTCCATCAAGTCTGGTCAGGTTGAGCTGAGAGCTGAAAAGATTGAGATTATTGCTAGCAGCAAGGCATTGCCTTTTGAGCTGGACCAGCATGCCCATACGGGGGAAGACCTGCGTCAGAAATACCGCTACCTGGACTTGCGCCGTGAGAAGATGACACATAACCTCAAACTACGTCACCAGGTCACCTCAACCATTCGGGAATATTTGAACAGTTTGGACTTTTTGGAAGTCGAAACGCCTTATCTGACCAAGTCGACTCCTGAAGGAGCTAGAGACTTCTTGGTTCCTAGTCGGGTCTTTAAAAATCAATTCTATGCGCTTCCTCAGAGCCCACAGATGCTCAAGCAGTTGCTGATGGGAGCTGGCCTTGAGCGCTATTATCAGATTGTTCGTTGTTTCCGTGACGAAGACCTGCGGGGCGATCGTCAGCCAGAGTTTACTCAGGTGGACTTAGAGCTGAGTTTTGCCAGCGAGGAAGAAATCAGAGCTCTGGTTGAAGCCATGCTCAAGGCTGTTGTCAAGAAAACTCATGGTTTAGAGTTGACAGAAGATTTTCCAACTATCAGCTATGAAGAGGCTATGAGCCGCTTTGGTTCTGATAAGCCAGATACACGCTTTGGTTTAGAGCTGAAGAATTTGACGGATTTGTGCCAGTCCAATGAATCGCTTCTTATCAAGAAAGCCTTGGATAACCAAGAGGAAGTGATGGGAATCTGTGTGCCAGATGCGGCAAGTGCTTTTAGCAAGAAACAACTGAGTCATTACTATCAGGAAATGAAGGAATTTGGCTGCAGTCGTTTCGCCAGTCTAAAGGTTGAAAATGGCCAGTTAGTTGGAGATTTGGCTAGCACCTTTGAGGCTGAGAGTCAGGATTTACTAGCACGTTTTGAGGCCAAGGATGGAGATCTCATCCTGCTAGTTATGGCTAAGAAGCGACGGGCTCAGGAAGCTTTGGGTCATCTGCGCATAGAAGTCGCAAAAGCTTTGGATTTGATTGACGCAAGTCTGCTTCATTTCCTCTGGGTTGTGGATTGGCCGCTGCTGGAGTGGAATGAAGACCAAAACCGCTATCAAGCCATGCACCATCCTTTCACACAGGGGATTTTTGAAGATGGACAGGAGCCAGACCAATTCCGCAGCCACGCTTACGACATCGTCTTAAACGGCTATGAAATTGGCGGAGGAAGTCTACGGATTCATGACCGGAAGGCTCAGGAAGCGATGTTTGAGCTATTGGGCATGAGCCGGGAAGACTATGAGCGGGACTTTGGTTTCTTCCTGGAAGCCTTGGAATACGGATTCCCGCCACACGGGGGCTTGGCTCTAGGCTTGGATCGTCTAGTTATGATCTTGGCTGGGGAAGAAAATATCCGCCAAGTCATCGCTTTTCCAAAAAATGGTACTGGCTTTGACCCTATGCTGGAAAGTCCGAGTTTGGTTGATCAAAGACAGCTCAAAGAACTGCATTTGGAATTGAAGAATTAGCCTGAAATATGGTAAAATGAAATGATGCGAATTCCTGAAGAATGGAAGGAAGAAGCTGAAGAAAAGAGCTAGCGGATGTCAAATAAATGAGCGTCCCTGGCTTGTCAAAGTAAAGGTGAGCTGAAGCTTGGAAATAAAGATGTCGTCTAGAAATTATTATTTTCATTCGCTAAAGCACACATATCTTATGAAAGGAATCAGAGATGAAGATTACTCAAGAAGAAGTAAGTCACGTTGCTAAGCTGTCAAAATTGGCTTTCTCACCAGAAGAAACAGCTGAATTTGCAACGACCTTAACCAAGATTGTCGACATGGTCGAATTGCTCAATGAAGTGGACACGGAGGGTGTGCCTTTCACTTCTAATGTAGCTGCCAATATCAACTATATGCGAGAAGATGTGGCTCAGCCAGGCTGGAACCGAGAAGAGCTTTTCCAAAATGTACCTGAAAAAGAGCGGGGCTACATCAAAGTGCCTGCCATCCTAGATGACGGAGGAGATGCCTAATGACTTTTAATCACAAGACCATTGAAGAGTTGCATGATTTGCTGGTCAAGAAAGAAATTTCTGCGGTAGAGTTAACTCAGGCAACTTTGGCGGACATCAAAGAACGTGAAGCAGCTGTGGATAGTTTCATTACTGTCAGCGAAGAGGAGGCTTTAGCTCAGGCTGCGGCTCTAGACGCCAAGGGCATTGATGCGGACAATCTTATGAGCGGAATTCCGCTGGCAGTTAAGGACAATATCTCAACTAAGGGAATCTTAACGACGGCTGCCTCCAAGATACTCTATAATTACAAGCCGATTTTCGATGCGACCAGCGTGGATAAGCTTTACGGTAAGGACATGATTATCGTTGGTAAGACCAACATGGACGAGTTCGCCATGGGTGGCTCCAGCGAAAACTCTTACTTTAAGACGACTAAGAATGCTTGGGATAGCAGCAAGGTTCCTGGTGGATCATCTGGTGGTTCAGCAACAGCTGTTGCTTCTGGTCAGGTTCGTCTGTCACTGGGTTCAGATACAGGTGGTTCTATTCGTCAACCGGCTTCCTTTAACGGTGTAGTCGGCCTCAAGCCAACTTACGGACGGGTTTCCCGTTTTGGTCTCATTGCTTTTGGTTCTTCTTTAGATCAGATTGGACCTTTCTCTCAGACAGTTAAGGAAAATGCCCAGCTTTTGAATGTTATTTCTGGTAATGATCCTAAGGACTCTACATCATCACAAGAAGCAGTACCAGACTTTACCAGCAAGATTGGCCAAGACATCAAGGGCATGAAGATTGCCCTGCCTAAGGAATACATGGGTGAGGGAATTGACAGTAAGGTCAAGGAAACGATTCTGGCAGCGGCGAAGCACTTGGAAAGTCTAGGAGCTATCGTTGAAGAAGTCAGTCTGCCCCACAGCAAGTACGGCGTGGCTGTTTACTATATCATTGCTTCTTCTGAAGCCAGCTCTAACCTGCAGCGTTTTGATGGCATTCGCTATGGCTATCGTGCGGAAGGCATTGAAAATCTAGAAGATGTCTATGTCAAATCTCGCAGTGAAGGCTTTGGTGAAGAGGTGAAACGCCGCATCATGCTGGGAACTTTCAGTCTGTCATCTGGTTACTACGATGCCTACTTCAAGAAAGCTGGTCAGGTTCGGACCTTGATTATGCAGGATTTTGCCAAGGTTTTTGAAAAATATGATTTGATCTTAGGTCCAACTGCACCAACTGTAGCTTATGACTTGGGCAGTCAAAACCAAGATCCAGTGGCCATGTATCTGGCTGACCTGTTGACTATTCCAGTCAATCTGGCTGGCCTGCCGGGCATTTCAATCCCAGCTGGCTTTGCAGATGGTCTTCCTGTCGGCTTGCAACTGATTGGGAACCACTTCGATGAAGCGACCATCTATCAGGCAGCCGCAGCATTTGAAGCGACGACTGACTACCACAAACAGCAGCCAGTTATCTTTGGAGGTGAAAAATAATGAACTTTGAAACAGTTATCGGACTGGAAGTCCATGTTGAATTGAAGACCAATTCAAAAATTTTCTCACCGGCTCCAGCTCACTTCGGTGAAGATCCAAATGCCAACACCAATATCATTGACTGGTCCTTCCCGGGTGTTCTGCCTGTTATGAACAAGGGTGTTATCGACTATGGTATCAAGGCTGCTCTGGCTTTGAACATGGATATTCACCAGAAGATGCACTTTGACCGCAAGAATTACTTCTACCCGGACAATCCAAAAGCCTACCAAATTTCTCAGTTTGATGAGCCGATTGGCTACAATGGCTGGATTGAGATTGAGCTAGAAGATGGCACGACCAAGAAAATCCGTATCGAGCGAGCTCACTTGGAAGAAGATGCCGGAAAGAATACCCACGGCAGCGATGGCTACTCTTATGTGGACCTCAATCGCCAAGGGGTGCCACTGATTGAGATTGTATCCGAAGCGGATATGCGCAGTCCAGAAGAGGCCTATGCCTACCTGACTGCCCTCAAGGAAATCATCCAGTACACGGGCATTTCGGATGTCAAGATGGAAGAAGGCTCCATGCGGGTCGACGCCAATATTTCTATCCGTCCTTACGGCCAGAGAGAGTTTGGTACCAAGACTGAGCTGAAAAATCTTAATTCCTTTAACTTTGTCCGTAAGGGGCTAGCATTTGAGGAAAAACGCCAGGCAGAAATTCTACGCAGCGGTGGTCAAATCCGTCAGGAAACCCGTCGTTATGACGAAGCGACTGGTGAAACCCTGCTCATGCGAGTTAAGGAGGGTTCAGCGGACTACCGTTACTTCCCAGAGCCTGATCTGCCTATCTTTGAGATTGAAGATGCTTGGATTGAGCAAGTACGTAGCAGTCTGCCAGCCTTTCCAAAAGAACGCCGGGCTAAGTATGTGGGCGATTACGGTCTGTCTGACTACGATGCCAAGCAGTTGACAGCGACGAAGGCTGTTTCAGACTTCTTTGAAGCAGCTCTTGCAGCAGGTGGTGACGCTAAGGCTGTCTCTAACTGGCTCCAAGGAGAAGTGGCTCAATACCTCAATGCCGAAGGCAAGACCATCTCTGAGATTGAGCTGACACCTGAGAACCTGACTGAGATGATTGCTCTGATTGCAGACGGAACGATTTCTTCTAAGATTGCTAAGAAGGTCTTTGTTCATCTAGCTAAAAACGGTGGCTCTGCAAAAGAGTATGTGCAAAAAGCAGGACTGATTCAAATCTCAGACCCTGCCCAGCTTCTTCCAATCATCCAAGAAGTATTTGCAAACAACGAAAAAGCTATCAATGACTATAAGGGCGGCAATAAGAATGCGGCCAAGTCACTGATTGGTCAGCTTATGAAGGCTACCAAGGGTCAAGCCAACCCACAAGTAGCACAAAAACTGCTCAATGAAGAGTTGGAGAAATTATAGAAATAAGTGAAAACCAGTCGTGAGGCTGGTTTTCTATCTTTTCTTTAGCCATCGGTTGTGTTAAAATAATTAAAAAAACAAAGGAGTCTTTTTATGTCGGAAATCAAAGTGAAACGTGGGACAGGTTTTGTAGGGATTATTGGAAAGTTTCCAATCTTTATCAATGATCAGAAAGTTGGCGTAATTAAGAATGGTGACGAGGCTGTTTTTCCTATTGAGGGAGAAGAAGTGGTTGTTCGTGTAGGAGCAGCTCCTATGAAAACCAAGCCAGTGACAGTTAAAGCAGGACAAACCTTGCTGATTGAAACAAATTTTATTAATGTTTCTATTTGTTTAGGAACTTTAGTGGTTGCTTTTCTATTTGGCGGATTGCTCCGTGCGATACTCTTGATTCTTTATATTGTTTTAATGTTTCTTTTTTTCCGTTTTACTCGGCTAGAATTGCAGAATAAGTCTAGGACCAGCTGATGCTGGTTTTTTTGTATGCTATTTTTTTGAAAATGTAGCTAATCTTTTGACAAGATTTCTGAAAGGGTTTACAATAAAACTAACAAATTATAAAGCGAGGTATGTTTATGGCAAAAATGAATGCTGCGCGTTGGTATGGTGCCAAAGATGTGCGTATTGAAGAAGTGGATGTACCGGAAGTCCAACCGCATCAGGTCAAAATTGCGGTCAAGTATACAGGAATCTGTGGAACTGACTTGCATGAATATCTGGACGGACCGATTTTTATTCCGACAGAAACAGAGCATGTCTACTCTGGCCAGAAAGCGCCTGTAACTTTGGGACATGAGTTTGCTGGGGAAATTGTTGAGGTTGGCAGTGCTGTGACACGAGTCAAGGTTGGCGATCGGGTGACAGTTGAGCCCATTTTGGCTAAGCATAATCTTGTCGGTGACTATAATCTGGACCCTAATCTAAACTTTGTTGGTCTGGCGGCAGACGGCGGTTTTGCCAAATACTGTGTTTTGGACGGAGACATTGTTCACAAAGTTCCAGACAGCCTTAGCTATGAGCAGGCGGCCTTGACAGAACCAGCTGCTGTGGCTGTTTACGCGGTCCGTCAGTCGGCTCTTAAGACAGGCGATACAGCAGTTGTCTTTGGTTTGGGACCAATCGGACTCTTGATTATTGAGGCTTTGCGGGCAGCCGGTGCCTCTAAGATTTATGGAGTTGAATTATCTCCAGAACGCCAAGCCAAGGCAGAGGAGCTTGGGGCCATCATTGTGCGACCAGAAGAAGGCGAAGATGTGGTAGCTGCTATTCAGCGTTTAACTGGTGGCGGGGCAGATGTGTCTTATGAAGTGACTGGGGTGCCGGTTGTGCTGGGACAAGCTTTAGCTGCTGTCCACAAGGCCGGAGAATGTATGGTGGTTTCTATCTGGGAACGAGAAGCTAGCATCAACCCTAATGAATTTGCCATTCAAGAAAAATCGCTTAAGGGTATTATCGCCTATCGGCATATTTTCCCTAAGGTGCTGGAATTGATGGAGCAGGGCTATTTCTCTGCTGACAAGCTTGTGACCAAGAAGATTAAGCTAGAGGATATTGTGCAAGAAGGCTTTATCGAGCTGACTCAAGACAAGGCGCAGATCAAGATTTTGGTATCGCCAGAATAAAATCTTTGCTTAATCATGAGACGAAAATCAGTCAAAACTGGCTGATTTTTCTTTATGGTTTGTGCTGTAATAAGCAAAGATATAGAAAGAGGTTTAGGATGTCAAAAGTTTTGAAAGGTTCATTTCATATTTTTCTGAAAGTCGCTTTAGGCTGATTCCTTGTTTTCTTAGTTCATAGATTTGAACTTTATCCTCATAAGTTAATTTCATTTAAAAACACCCCAAAAGTTAGATTTTTTCTGTCTAACTTTTGGGGTGCGGTTCACATTCAACTTCTTTTTATTTGGAGACCATTTTCCAGAAAAAATCAATGATATAGGTCAATCCGTAGGTATAGATGACGAGGGTGATGGGCTTGCAAAGAAGGATAATCAGCATGTACTTTTTGAAAGTCATCTTGGTCAGGGCGGCCAGCATGCAGAGAAAGTCGGCTGGACTGATGGGCCAAATCATCATGAAAATAAAGAAGCGCTCAAAGCGGTTGCCCTTATCCAGCCAGCCGATATATTTATCATAAGTACGCTTGCTGACGACAGACTGGACAAAAGCCGGACCGTAGGTACGAGCTAGGTAAAATATAATAGCGCAGCCAATGACGATACCGATATAGTTATAAATGGTGCCGATGATATGGCCGTAGATGAAAACGCCAGCGACAGAGGTCAGGGCGCCAGGGATAATGGGCACTACCGTCTGTAGAATCTGCAGGAAGATAAAGAGGGGTGGACCCCAAATGCCCGCCTGCTGGATAAAGGCTGAGAGAGTTTCCTTGGACTGGAGAACACCTGCGAAATAGGCCCAAAGACAAAAGACCACCGTTCCTAGAGCGCCAATGGCGGACGACCAATTGATGATTTTTTGCAAAAAGGGAGAAACAGTTTTCATTTCTCGATCCTTGCTTGCCATAGGCACCTCCAAGAGAATTATTCTTATATCTACTATAGCATCTTTTGCCATTTTTGTAAGCTTTGAAGCTATAGGTGCTAAAAAGTATGAAAGATGATATAATGATATGACTGGTGAGCAATAATCTATAAGCATTCAAAAATTAGAGAGAGTGCTTGTGCTCGAACTAAAAATTCTAAGAGTTAGGAGAGTTATAGTGGAAGAATTTCTAAACTTATATCATCAAAAAAATTGTGGGAGATTGCATATGAGAATCTCATAAATACATTTTTTTAACTCCAACATAATTTTTCTGGTTTGTATTATTTTTTTATTTATTTGGTATGTCTCTTTTGGGAAAAAAACGGATTTTACTAATTGTTGCTAGTTATTTCTTCTTGTTTCTTTTTGGGCGGAGTTGCAGAGTATGTGAATAGTTATGACAAAATTATGAATCCAAATTCAATTTATAACGTTTATGTAATGGGTAATTTATTAAAATATGAAGCAATTCTACCAATGCTTGAGCATGTGGATAAGCTTTCTATAGCTAGTGTTGATGGGAAGCTAAAGAGAGAGGATATTATAGTATTTGGACTATCTAATCCTACATACTACCATGGTCTTTTTAGTGCTACATCAGATTTTTTTTCAGGTGAGCATAGACTAGGGAAATCATTTGTAATTGCTGTGCTAGGATACGAAGAGAAAGATGGTAAATGGCAATCTGTTGATATTCGTATTGCCCCAGGTGATGAGGAAAAGGATCTTCAGAAATTTTCTAAGGTGCTTCATATCAAAGAAGGGGGAAAAGTGGGCACTACTCATTTTATTCTCACGCTCCAAAGATTTTATGAATTAAGATTATGGAAAGAAAAAAATGGCTACTGGTCTGGACTGTGAGTCAGCTTCTATCTGCTATATTAAAAATTGAGCTTCCATTTTTAGGAAGCTGTTTTCATTTGCTTGAAAAATAGAAAAGTGAACTTCACCTATTCACTCTAGAAGAAATAGGACCAGGAGTGCCAAAAAGCCCATTTTATGCTATAATAATGAGAATACGAATTTTTGGAGAGAGATGTGGCGATTGAAGATTATATGCCGGACTTTGCGGTCGAGGCAGTTTACGATTTGACAGTAGATAGTTTGAAAAGACAGGGGATCAAAGCGGTTTTGGTGGATTTGGATAATACCCTGATTGCTTGGAATAATCCTGACGGGACCCCAGAGATGAAGAAGTGGCTCCATGATTTGCGGGACGCGGGCATTCGGATTATCGTGGTGTCCAATAATAACCAAAAACGGGTCAAGCGGGCTGTTGAAAAGTTTGAAATTGACTATGTCTACTGGGCGATGAAACCCTTCACTTGGGGAATTGACCGGGCGCTCAAGCTTTTTCATTTTGAAAAAAATGAAGTAGTCATGGTGGGCGACCAGCTCATGACGGATATTCGGGCAGCACATCGGGCTGGGATTCGTTCGATTTTGGTCAAACCGCTGGTTGAGCACGATTCTATCAAGACTCAGATCAATCGGGCACGTGAACGCCGTGTGCTCAAGAAAATTACTGAAAAATACGGCCCAATTCAATACAAAAAAGGAATTTAAGCATGGAAGAACTTCTCTGTATCGGCTGCGGAGCCCCTATTCAGACAGAAGATAAGGGCAAGCTAGGCTATACGCCCCAGTCAGCTCTAGAAAAAGGCTTGGAGACAGGTGAACTCTATTGTCAGCGCTGTTTCCGCTTGCGCCATTATAATGAAATCAGCGATGTCCAGCTGACGGATGATGACTTTCTGCGGCTTCTGCATGAGGTTGGAGATAGCGACGCCTTGGTCGTCAATGTTGTCGATATTTTTGACTTTAATGGATCGGTCATCCCTGGCCTGCCTCGCTTTGTCGCAGGAAATGATGTTCTCTTGGTTGGGAATAAAAAGGACATTCTGCCTAAGTCGGTCAAGGATAGCAAGGTGACCCAGTGGCTGACGGAGCGGGCTCACGAAGAAGGCCTGCGTCCAGTCGATGTGGTCTAACCTCTGCTCAGAACAAGCAGGTGATCAAGGACTTGATTGACAAGATTGAGTATTGCCGCAAGGGACGTGACGTTTATGTGGTCGGCGTGACCAATGTGGGCAAGTCCACTTTGATTAACGCCATTATTCAAGAAATCACAGGCAATAAGGATATTATTACGACTTCACGCTTCCCGGGAACAACTCTGGATAAAATCGAGATTCCTTTGGCGGATGGCAGTCATATCTATGATACGCCGGGCATTATCCATCGTCATCAGATGGCTCACTATCTTACTGCTAAGAATCTCAAATACATCAGTCCCAAAAAGGAAATCAAGCCCAAAACCTACCAGCTTAATCCAAATCAAACCCTCTTTTTGGGTGGCCTAGGCCGCTTTGACTTTGTGGCAGGTGACAAGCAGGGATTCACGGCTTATTTTGACAATGAGCTCAAGCTTCACCGGACCAAGTTGGAAGGTGCCAGCGATTTTTATGACAAGCATGTCGGCAGTCTCTTAGTTCCGCCGGTTGGCAAGGAAAAGGAAGAATTTCCAGCTTTGGTTAAGCATGAATTTACCATCAAGGACAAGACGGATATCGTCTTCTCAGGTTTGGGCTGGATTCGCGTCAGTGGACCTGCCCGAGTAGCTGGCTGGGCGCCAGAGGGTGTGGCGGTTGTCACTCGGAAAGCTATTATTTAATACTCAAGAAACCAAGGGGAATAACTCCCCTTAAAATAAGGAAGGACAAGGCTGTGAACAGTGATGAGATAAACAGGTCCTAACTGTCTCAAGCCTTATAGAAGAACATGACACTAACATCAAAACAACGGGCCTTTCTCAACAGTCAGGCACACAGTCTCAAACCTATCATTCAGATTGGGAAAAATGGACTCAACGACCAAATCAAAACCAGCGTCCGTCAAGCACTGGACGCGCGAGAGCTGATTAAGGTCACGCTCTTGCAAAATACGGATGAGAATATCCATGAGGTCGCTGAGATTCTGGAAGAGGAAATCGGAGTGGATACGGTGCAGAAGATTGGCCGGATCTTAATCCTCTACAAGCAGTCCAGCAAGAAGGAAAATCGCAAACTCTCTGTCAAAGTCAAGCAAATTTAAGGAAAAATTTCTGTGGAGATGTCAGCCTATGGCTATTGAATTACTAACCCCCTTTACCAAGGTGGATTTAGAACCAGAAGTTAAAGATAAAAAACGCAAGCAGATTGGTATACTAGGCGGGAATTTCAACCCTGTTCACAATGCTCATTTGGTCGTGGCGGATCAGGTCCGGCAACAGTTAGGCTTGGATCAGGTTCTGCTTATGCCAGAGTATGAGCCACCCCATGTGGATAAGAAAGAGACTATCGATGAAAAGCATCGGCTGAAAATGCTGGAGCTGGCTATTGAGGGTATTGAAGGCCTAGGAATTGAAACCATTGAGCTGGAGCGTAAGGGAATTTCCTATACCTACGACACTATGAAGCTCCTGACAGAGCAACATCCCGATACGGACTATTACTTTATCATCGGTGCGGATATGGTGGACTATCTGCCCAAGTGGTACCGGATTGATGAGCTGGTTGAGCTAGTTCAATTTGTCGGTGTTCAGCGGCCGCGCTACAAGGCGGGGACTTCTTACCCTGTTATCTGGGTGGATGTACCCCTTATGGATATTTCCTCCAGTATGGTGCGGGATTTTCTGGCTCAGGGACGGACTCCTAATTTCCTGCTGCCTCAGCCGGTCTTAGACTATATTGAGAAAGAAGGGCTTTACCTATGACCTATGAAAGTTATATCAGTATGAGTCGTGAGGCCTTACTGGCTAAGATGGAAACTGTCATGCCTGAGAAGCGCCTGCGGCATTGTCTAGGTGTGGAAAAGGCTGCCCGAGAATTAGCGGAGCGCTTCGGTCTTGACGTCGAAAAAGCGGGTCTGGCAGGACTTCTACACGATTATGCCAAGAAGGTTTCAGATGAGGAATTTCTGGCCTTGATTAATAAATATCAGCTGGATCCTGACCTGAAAAACTGGGGCAATAATGTCTGGCATGGCATGGTGGGCATTTACAAGATTCAGGAAGATTTAGGCATCGAAGATGCTGAGATTCTGCGAGCCATCGAGATTCATACAGTGGGGAGTAGCACCATGTCTGAGCTGGACAAGGTGGTATATGTCGCTGACTATATCGAGCACAACCGAGATTTTCCGGGAGTGGACAAGGCCAGAGAGCTGGCTCAGCGGTCGCTCAATCAAGCCGTGGCATACGAAACAGCAAGGACTGTGGAGCATTTGGCTCACAAAGGAATGCCCATCTATCCGCAGACCTTGCTGACCTACAATGCCTTGTAGAATATCTGAAGGAAATAGAAGAATGAAAACAGCTCTAATCATTATAGATGTACAAAATATCTTAGTTGAGACAGGTTTTCAGTCTGATAAAATGATGGATAAAATTTCCTTTCTGCAGCATGAGGCTAGGAGTAAAGGTGTCGAAATTATCTATATTCAGCATATGGAAAATCCAGAAAACAGTGCATTGGAAGACTGGCAGCTGTCTCCTCTCTTGAATAGAAAGTCAGACGAAAAGGTCTTTCAGAAGAAGTATAATAGTATATTTAAAGAGACTGATTTGAAGGATTACTTGGATAAAGAAGATATTGGTCGTCTAGTTTTATGTGGAATGCAGACGGAATATTGTGTAGATGCATCAGTTAAAGTTGGATTTGAATTTGATTATAAACTTGTCATTCCAGAGGGTGCGTTTACAACTTTTGATGGGGAAGATGCTTCGGCAGAAAAAATAAATACTTTTTACCAAAAAATTTGGGACGGACGTTTTGCGAAAGTTCTAGATTACAAAAACATTTTTAATTAAAGAGGAACTATGAAAGAACAAGAATTATTGGAACTGGTCGTGAAGGCGGCCGATGAAAAGCGTGCAGAAGATATTGTGGCTTTGGACTTGCAAGGTCTGACTACTGTGACAGATTACTTTGTCATCGTCAGCTCTATGAACAGTCGTCAGCTGGATGCAGTTGCTGAAAATATCCGTGAGAAAGCTGCGGCGGCTGGTGTTTCTGCTGGTCATGTTGAGGGAGACGCAGCTGGTGGCTGGGTTCTCTTGGACCTGGGTGGCGTGGTCGTCCATGTCTTTTCAGAGGAGATGCGGGCGCATTACAATCTTGAAAAGTTGTGGCACGAAGCAACTGGTGTGGATGTTGCGGCCTTATTAGAAGAAAAAAACAAGTGATTTTTTGCCCTTAGGCAGAAAGCAGAATTTAGCTCAGTCAGCCTGCTGGCTGGGCTATTTTTGAAAGGAAAAGTATGGCAACTTATGAAACCTTCGCGTCGGTTTACGATGCGATTATGGATGATTCTTTGTATGAGAAGTGGACAGATTTCAGCCTGCGTCATTTTCCCAAGGATAAGAAAAAGCTGCTGGAGCTGGCCTGTGGTACGGGCATTCAGTCTATTTATTTTAAGCAAGCGGGTTTCGAGGTGACGGGGCTGGATCTGAGTCAGGAAATGCTGGATTTGGCAGAGAAGCGCAGCAGAGAGGCCGGTTTGGACATTCCCTTTATCCAGGGTAATATGCTGGATTTGAGTGGCATCGGTCAGTTTGATTTGGTGACTTGCTATTCAGACTCAATTTGCTATATGGAGGACGAAGTGGATGTCGGTCAGGTCTTCACTCAAGTTTACCAGCATCTAAATGAGGGCGGTCGTTTTATCTTTGACGTGCACTCGATTTACCAGATTGACGAGGTTTCCTGGCTATTCCTATCACGAAAATGCTGAAACCTTTGCCATGGTATGGGATTCCTATGCGGACGAACCGCCTCATTCCATCGTGCATGAGCTGACCTTCTTTGTCCAAGACGAAGATGGGCGCTTCACGCGCCATGATGAGGTGCATGAGGAGCGGACCTATGAGATTCTGACCTACGATATCTTGCTGGAGCAGGCCGGCTTTAAGAATGTCAAGGTTTACGCGGACTTTGTGGATAAGGAACCAACTGACAAGAGCGCTCGCTGGTTCTTTGTAGCGGAGAAATGAGATGGCAGTTACCGGTATTATCGCAGAGTTTAATCCTTTTCATAATGGGCACAAATATCTGCTGGAGCAGGCTTCTGGTCTGAAAATTATCGCTATGAGTGGTAATTTTGTTCAGCGAGGGGAGCCGGCTATCGTGGACAAGTGGACTCGGGCACAGATGGCTTTGGAAGCTGGAGCGGATTTGGTCCTTGAGCTGCCTTTCTTGGTCAGCGTTCAGGCGGCGGACTTTTTCGCTAAGGGGGCAGTAGACATCTTAGAGAGACTGGGCATTGATCATCTAATGTTTGGAACTGAGGAAGTGCTGGACTATGAGAGTATTTCCAAGGTCTATGGTGAAAAGGCAGAGCAGATGGAGACTTATCTGGCTGGCTTGCCTGATTCCTTATCGTATCCCCAGAAGACTCAGGCTATGTGGCAGGAGTTTGCAGGGCTCAATTTCTCAGGCTCTACTCCCAATCATATCTTAGGCTTGGCCTATGCCAAAGCTGTGGCGGGAAAAACTATAAAGTTGTACCCGATTCAACGTCAGGGAGCTGGCTACCATTCCTTATCAGCTAATCAGGAATTTGCCTCCGCAACTGCTCTTCGTCAGAAGTTGGATCAGCCAGACTTTCTCAAGAAATTCACCCCAGCCCATCACTTGCTTGAAGCGGCTCCCAAGGTGACCTGGTCGGACTTTTTTCCTTATCTCCGTTACCAGATAGTGACCTGTCCGGATTTAACAGACTTTTATCAGGTCAATCAGGAGTTGGCCGTTAGGATTAGAGAGGCCTTGAAAAACAGTGAGACTATAGAAGAGTTGGTTGAGCAGGTGGCGACCAAGCGCTATACCAAGGCTCGGATCCGGCGTCTGCTGACCTATATCCTGGTTGGGGCTAGACAAGAAGAGCTTCTGTCAGGAATCCACATTTTAGGCTTTTCCGAGCAAGGGCGCCAGCATTTGGCCAGATTCAAAGGAAAAGTTGAATTGGTCAGCCGAATTGGCAAGGAGCCATGGGATAGTCTAACCCAGCAGGCTGACAAGGTCTATCAGCTAGGCAATCCCGCACTTAAGGAACAGAACTTTGGACGGGTTCCGATTATGAAAGACAAGTAAGGCTGAATATTCAGCCTTTTTGCTTTGTTTGCGACGGTAAATAAAAAATGGTATAATAAACAAATAAACTTGTTTTCACTAAGGAGCATGATTTGCTTTTTAGTGATTTGACTGTAGATATGAAAGCTAGCATTTGGTCAATAAAACATTGCTGTGCTGATTGAATGATTATCTTTCCTATCCATGTCTCAAAGGAGGAAGACTCATGAAAATTCAAAAGATTACCTTTATGGCACTTACAGCCTTGCTTACGCTTAGTTTAGGTGCTTGTAGCTTGATTGGGCAGAAGCATTCTCAAAAGAATCAGGGTGGTACTGAGAATAGCTCCCGTGAGAGCCAAAAAAATACTTCTTCTGACGATATTGAAGAACTCTTGGAGAAAGCAGAAACTGCGAATGAAGATCTAACTTCAATGAAAATGAAGGTGAAATTATCTATCACTGTAGATGGTTCCAATAAAACTCAAACGATGAGAGGGGATCTTCTCTATGATAAAAGCACGGATGAGCTGGCCAAGGGGCATTTAGTCATAGATGGAAAAGAGAGTGGTCAGGAGAGTTATCAAGAAGCGATTATGCCAGGCGGAGAGAATAAACTTTTGTATACTCGTTCTTCTAAAAATGGAACATGGTCTAAGCAAGAAATGGGAAGCGGGGCAGATTATTATGTTCAGCCCGATTATTTCAAACTTATGGATGGCTTTTATCAAATGGCTGATGATGTCACTGTAAAGGAAAGCGGTGATGAATATGTCTTTAAATTAAGCAGTAAAAATGCTGATTTGCTGGGGCTCTTTGGTGAAGAATTCAAACTAGAGCTGACAGGTGTTACTCAGGCTGATATGGATAAAACGTTAGAAGTACACTTGGATAAAAAGACCTTATTCTTAAAAGACTTTAAGCTAGGTCTATCTTATAAGGGTGAAGAAGGTAGTTTGGAAGTTCAAACAGATACTCAATATTCTGACTGGAATAATGTAGAGGAAGATGAATTTAAGGCGCCTCAGTAAAGCATAAGCAAAACTATTAGCTGAGAAAGGAAAAGTCATGCCTTTATTGTTTGCATTTCGCTACCGTAGAGGACTCTATTTGACCATAGTCATCTTGGCATCTGTCTTCTTAGTCTCAGGCATCATTTTCGGTGCCTTAGCTTCCTTGCTCTTGTTTTCAATTGATAAAGCCATGCCTGGAGCAGGAATACGCTCGTTCAGTTTGCCTTTTATACTTGCTTTTTTCATGACTGCTGTAATCGAAATATTTGCAATAGTTCATGCGGGACGCAAGCTGAGTAAAAAGTGCTTTGTTCTTGCAGGAACAGAATGGGGTTTGACCGTGCGAGGAGCTTTCTTGAAAGAGCATAGCTTTGCTTGGAATCAGCTGGAAAGTGTCTTTTACCGGCCGGCTTGGGGCCGAACTTCTGACGGGCAGGCTTCTTTTCGACTGGGAGTCAGGTACTATCGGAGAGACCACCTATATGTCAAGCCTTATCATGGCAAGTCCGTTCGAGTAGATGTCACTTTTTTAGATGGCAGAATAGAGGATGTTTTTGCCTGCTTAAGCAGGCAAAAAAACCGGATTTGACTATTGTGAAAAAAACATTAGTTATATTTTTTTATGAAATTAGGAAAAAGCTTGTTTTATCAAGCTTTTTTTCAGTTTGTTTTGTATACGAACAGGCTTGTCTTTTTATATTTTTTTCATAGTATGATATTAGTTGTAATATTTTTTTAGGAGGTTTTTTTATATGTTTTAAAACACGTGCTCAATTAAAGGCGGAAGCCAAACAGTTATTGGGGCAAAAATTTTTGGGAAGCTATTTTTTTAGTTACCTTTGTACCAGCTCTGTTACTAGTAATAGCTCTTTTGGGTATCGTTCTCTTGTTTACTCTGGTTGAGATGCTCTTGATAACCTTGTCCTATTCAACTGACGGTGGGAGTGTTTTAATTTCTGTTCTTGGCTTTCTATTTTACATAGTATTTTTAGCGACTATTATTATTACTTCTTTATTCATACAAATTGGAATTTCCTATACTCTTCTTGATTTTATTCGCTCGAAGAATCCAGCCGTTCTTACTTTAGGGAATGCATTTCAAGTTTTTAAAACTAGACCAAAGATGCGCTTGCTATCTATTGCTTTTTTCTACTGGCTGTTTTTAGAGTTATGGGCATTTGTTCCATTTGTAGGGATTGTAAAATCTTATGCTTATGAACAAACTTTCTTTTTATACAAAGACAATATAAATAAAAACTTACCGGCGACAAACTATATAACTCAAAGCCGACAATTAATGAATGGTCATAAGATGGATCGTTTTGTGATAGACCTAAGCTTTATCGGTTGGTTTATTTTATCTATTTTTACATTGGGACTTTTAAATATTTGGCTTGTGCCATACTATAGTTTAACAGTCACTAATTTTTATGATAGTTTGATTCAACAGTCTACAGGTCAACAGCAGTATGGAGCAACCACTTATCAAAACAGTTCTCAGCCTAATCAATTTTAATGATGAAATAATAATTATAAATAGCACTGGAGTTCAGCAGTTTTCTCTGCTGGACTTTTACTTACTAGAAGTCAATCCTTTGACTTCCTGATAATCGCTTGTTCGATAAAGGTGGATAGAAATTCAATTTCTATCTTTTATTCTAGTGATTTTTCTGATTCCCTGTGTTATAATAAGAAAGATTAAAAATGTAATTTATCAAAAGGAGAAACTCCAATGGGACGTAAATGGGCCAATATTGTGGCAAAGAAAACGGCCAAAGACGGCGCAAACTCAAAAGTATATGCTAAGTTTGGTGTGGAAATCTATGTAGCAGCTAAAAAGGGTGATCCAGATCCAGAGTCCAACACAGCTTTGAAATTTGTTATTGACCGAGCTAAGCAGGCTCAGGTGCCGAAGCATGTCATTGACAAGGCCATTGATAAAGCCAAAGGAAACACTGACGAAACCTTTACTGAAGGCCGCTATGAAGGATTTGGGCCAAACGGTTCTATGCTGATTGTCGATACTTTGACTTCAAATGTCAATCGGACTGCAGCCAATGTTCGTGCAGCCTTTGGGAAAAATGGCGGTAATATGGGAGCTAGCGGCTCTGTAGCCTATTTATTTGATAATAAAGGTGTGATTGTCTTTGCAGGTGACGATGCTGACAGCGTCTTTGAACAGCTGCTGGAAGCGGATGTGGATGTTGATGATGTTGAAGCAGAAGAAGGAAGTATCACTGTCTATACAGCGCCAACTGACCTTCACAAGGCTATCGTGGCTCTGCGTGAATCTGGTATTCAAGAATTCCAAGTAACTGAGCTTGAAATGATTCCTCAGTCCGAAGTAGAGTTGACCGGCGAAGACCTCGAAACTTTTGAAAAACTTTATAGCGTTTTAGAAGACGATGAAGATGTCCAAAAAATCTATACGAATGTAGATGGGTTCTGATTACAGTATAATTATAAGGAGCTGAGTTTATATCGGCTTTTTTAGTTTGAGAAAAAATATTGATGGGATATTACAAATATATCTTTTGTATTAGTCTTTTTGTAAACAAAGTGTAAAAAAAGGGTTTACACTAATAGGCAAATATGGTAAAATAAATCTTAAATTATAATGTTTTTTTAATTAGAGATGCTTAACTTTCTTAATGGACTACCTTTGTAATTTTTAGTAACTAATGGTTATTTTTTTCAATACAAATAAGATATGATTAGCAGCTCTTTTTTTGATGTTATATTTTTATATTATAAAAAGGAGAAAAATCATGCAAAAGGTTTTTTTCGATATTTATTTCTTTCAGTCTTGGTTGTTTTTTTCTTACCGGTTGTAGCTTTTACTAAAAAAAGCAAGTGAGAATGGAATTTCTGGTAATAACGATGTAGATGTTAAAATAAAAAGGCGGTACTTATGTCTTACCAAATGATGAGTCTTCAGATTCAAAAATATCTTGCTTTAAATGTTGAAATTAAGAATAAGAGTGATAAGAAACTCCGCCTTTCTGAGGGAGATATTACACTATATAATTCTGATGATGAAAAAATTAAGCCACTTAATGTTTATGATTCAAATGATAAATTTAAAACAATGTCTTTTGAACAAGTTTCTAAAAACAAGAGTATCAGCGGCTATGTTGTCTTTGAAGTAGACCCGAAAGAAAAGTACGAACTTCATTATTCTCCTCTCTATACTGATATAGATGCGAAAGAAAAAGAAGATGTTACTATTAAAGTTGATGCTGCTAAATATCCTGATAATGTTGAAAAAATTGAAGAGCTTGCTAAACAATATGTTGATCAAGTTTTCTTAAACGGAGCTGACTCAGCTAATGCGGGAAATGTTAGCAACAACAACCCCAATTCTGCGACTGTTACCCCATTAGCGGACAAAAAAGAAGATAAGAAAAAAGATAAAGATGCCGATAAGGGAGATGAATTTGTTCTAGGTGGAGATTTAGCTAAGGATAAGAGTGATTTTACAAAAGCTTTCACAACACAATTTGGAGAAGAATTCACTTATTACAAACCTTCTGAAGCAGAGTTGCGTACATTTGTAGATGCCTATGCTAAGGCGAATGCAAAACGTGCTAAGATTAGCTATCAAGTGAAGAGTTTCTTCCCTGAAAGCGCAATTGTCTATGTTCGACCTGAGACAATTGGCTTGGAAAATATCCGAACTTATGATCTAATTTCAAAATTTGCAGATGAACATAAGGCTGATTACTCTAACTATAATGATGCATACTCTGCTGCTGAAAAATACATCTTAGAACAAGCCCCAAGTCAATTTGACAGCATTCCGTTAGTGACAAGTAAGTACATGGAAAATGAAGGCTATGAACTTAAATTAGTCAAGAAAAATGGCAAGTGGGTAGTTGATACGTCTGATAGTATTGGCTACAAATCGCTTGTTCGAGCATTTAGTGGAAATTCTTATTAAAAAGAAAAAAATGATTCTTTAATCATATAAAGAGTTATTAATAGAAAGAAACGAACAGATTTATCGAAGCAGATTCTTGCTGATAAATTTGTTCGTTTTACGTTACAAAAACTTCCTATTATAGAAATATCTTATTCTAATTTTTCAATAACTGGTACTTATTTTTGAGTTTATTTTTAGAAGGAGACTGCCATGAAAAAATTTTATAATAAACTGATGCAAACGCGGCATTATCTTCATCAGCATCCAGAGCTGTCTGGGCAGGAATTTGAAACGACAGCTTTCCTAAAAGGCTATCTGGAAAATTTGGAGATTAGAATTTTAGAATCCAATCTGAAAACGGGCTTGGTTGCCGAGGTTGGCTCTGGCAAGCCGATTATTGCCCTGAGGGCTGATATCGATGCTCTGCCCATTTTGGAGCAGACTGGTCTGCCTTACGCCAGTCAGAATTCAGGTGTCATGCACGCTTGCGGCCATGATTTTCACCAGACCAGCCTATTGGGGGCAGCTGAGCTGCTCAAGGCTATGGAAGATGATTTGAGAGGGACAGTTCGTCTGATTTTTCAGCCGGCTGAGGAAACTTCTCAGGGAGCCAGTCAGGTTCTTGAGACTGGTTTACTGGACGATGTGTCTGCTATTATCGGCTTTCACAATATGCCCCAGCTTAAGGCGGGGCAGCTGGCACTTAAAGCTGGAGCCATGATGGCTGGGGTCGAGAAGTTCAAGGTGGAGGTAGAAGGAGTCAGCAGCCATGCGGCTAGGCCAGATTTGGGTGTTGATACGGTATTAACTGTGACTAGTATGATTCAAAACCTGCAGGCTCTAGTGGCCCGCACAGTATCTCCTTTTGAAGCAGCTGTCTTGTCTGTAACTCATATCGAAGCGGGAGCAACTTGGAATGTACTGCCGCAGTCGGGCTTTTTTGAAGGAACGATTCGCAGTTTCAATCCGACCTTGCAGCAGCGTCTCAAGGAAGACTTTATCCGTATTGTAGAGAATACTGCGGAGAATTTTGGAGCTCAGGTAAGGATTTCTTGGGACCATACTCCGCCAGTGACCTATAATGATCCAGAATTGGCCGAGCTGCTCTATGAGCGCTCACAGAATCTGGCTGAGGTTCTGCCAGCCAATCCATCCTCAGCTGGAGAAGATTTGCCTTTTATCAGGAGAAGCTTCCAGGTGTCTTTGCCTTTATCGGCTCAAATGGGGCAGAAAATGCTCCTGACCTCCATCACGACAGCATGGTCATTGACGATGAAGCTTTCAAAGTTTCCGTTCCTTACTATGTCGAAAGCGCCCTCTTTCTCCTGCAGTACTATAAGCAGAAAGTCTAGAGATAGTTGCCTCAAAGCTGATAAAGAAAAGCTATCACCTCCATAAAAAATATATAATGGTCAAGTTTCTCCTTATTTGATATGATAAAGAAAGACTTTTTAGGAGGAATTCGAAATATGAACCTGAAGAAAACCTTGAAATACTTCTCTCTGGCAGCCGTCAGTGTCTTGGCTATTGGTGCCTTGGTGGCTTGCTCATCATCAAGTGAGAAGAAAACAGAGAAAACAAAGGTAGAAATCGGAACAGTGGGAACGACCAAACCATTTTCATACGAGGATAAAGACGGTAAACTGACTGGCTACGATATCGAAGTCCTTCGTGCTATCTTTAAGGACTCAGACAAGTATGAAGTCAATTTTAATAAGACCAAGTGGGCTTCTATTTTCTCAGGTCTGGACAGTGACCGCTACCAGATTGGTGCCAATAATATCAGCTACTCTGAAGAACGAGCTAACAAATATCTCTATGCTAGTCCATATGCGAAAAATCCAACAGTTTTAGTTGTCCGTAAAGGTGAGGGCATTAAATCGCTGGATGACATTGGCGGCAAGTCTACTGAGGTTGTTCAGGGGACTTCAACAGCTCAGCAACTAGAGGACTATAACAAGGAACATAGCGATAATCCGACAAAAATCAATTATACGGACGGAACCATTCAGCAAATCTTGGCCAATCTGAATGACGGCCGTACGGACTATAAAGTTTTTGAGCGCATAACTGTAGAGTCTATTATCAAAGACCAAGGCTTGAAAAATCTGGAAGTTATTGAACTTCCAAGCGACCAGCAGCCTTATGTCTATCCGATTATTGCAAGTGGTCAGGAAGACCTGCAAAAATTTGTCAACAAGCGAATCAAGGAACTCTATGAGGATGGTACGCTTGAAAAAAACTATCACAAGAATTCTTTGGCGGCTCTTACCTGCCAGATGCAAAAAGATATCAAGTAAGAAATCCCATCAAGTCCAGTCTGCATTTGGCTGACTAGACTTTGATACAAGAAATACGATAAGGGCGGGGAAGCTTATTTCCCCAGCCCTTTATCTGCTGTTAATAGGAGTAACGCATGCCTTTCTCAACTGAGACTGAACAAATCAAGAAATTTGAAAACGACGAGGTAGCCCAGCACTATTTTGAAGTGCTGCGGACCTTGATCTCTAAAAAATCAATCTTTGCCCAGCAGGTTGGCTTGCAGGAAGTAGCCAACTATTTGGGAGAGATTTTTTACAGCTGCAGGTGCCAAGGTCATGATTGACGATAGCTATACTGCTCCATTTGTTTTGGCGGAGTTTCTTTCTTCAAATCCTGCTGCTAAGACCATTATTTTCTACAACCACTACGATACAGTGCCGGCAGATGATGACCAGCCTTGGACCAATGATCCCTTTACACTGTCGGTTTATTACGGGGTTATGTATGGGCGAGGAGTGGATGATGACAAGGGGCACATTACTGCTCGTTTGACGGCTGTTCGCAAGTATATTCGAGAGCACGGTGATTTACCAGTCAATATCATCTTTATGATGGAAGGGGCAGAAGAGTCTGCTTCGACAGACTTGGATAAATATTTGGCCAAGCATCGCAAACGCCTGCGAGGAGCAGATTTGCTGGTCTGGGAGCAAGGCAGCCGCAACAATCTAGGTCAGCTGGAAATCTCAGGTGGTAATAGGGAATTGTTACCTTTGATATGACGGTTAAAAGTGCAGATGTAGATATCCATTCCAGCTTCGGCGGGGTTATCAATTCAGCTTCTTGGTATTTGCTCAATGCTCTATCCAGCTTGCGAAGTCCAGACGGCCGCATCTTAGTTGAAGGCATTCATGAGCAGATTCAAGAGCCAAATGAACGGGAGCTGGCCTTGATTGAGGAATATGCCCTGCGGACTCCTGCAGAGTTGAGTCAAGTCTATGGCTTGAAATTGCCGGTTTTGCTGGACGAGCGGAAGGAATTCCTCCGTCGCTTTTACTTTGAGCCTTCGCTGAATATTGAAGGTTTTGGATCAGGCTATCAAGGCCAAGGGGTTAAAACCATTTTGCCTTCAGATGCTCAAGCCAAGATGGAAGTTCGTCTGGTGCCTGGTCTGGAGCCAGAGGATGTGTTAGACAAGATTCGTCAGCAGCTAGATAAAAATGGCTATCCAGCGGTTAAGCTGACCTATACCTTGGGAGAAATGAGCTATCGCAGCGACATGAGCGCACCTTCCATTCTCAATCTTATCGAGCTGGCTAAAGATTATTATCAAGAGGGCATCTCTGTACTGCCGACCTCAGCTGGAACTGGTCCGATGCACACGGTCTATGAGGCCTTGGAGGTTCCTATGGCGGCTTTTGGACTTGGAAATGCCAACAGCCGGGACCATGGCGGAGATGAGAATGTGAAAATTGCTGACTACTACACGCATATTGAGCTCATTCAGGAGCTGATTGGCAGTTATCGTCGAGCTGATTAGCGGGAAAGGAAGGCTTATGCTATACTCTATAAGAAAAGACAAACTGAAGCAGGCTGGCTTCTTTTACCTCTTTTATTTTTTAGCCATGCTCTTAGGCGTCTTGGTTGGGCTTCTATTTGACCGCTCGGGCAATATGTTTTACGCTCCGGCTTTTACAGCTTTCTTTGGCGGAGTTCTGTTCATCTTCTACACTGAGAAAATAAAGACCTTCGGTCTAATCAGCGGCCTAGGTTGTCTGCTAGGTCTCTTCTTTCTGCTCAGTCGACATGGCTTTGGAGCCTTTCTACCAGGTTTGATTTGCGGTATTTTAGCGGATCTTATAGCTCGGTCAGGCGGCTATCAAAAGACTGTTAGAAGCTTGCTGTCTTTTATGGTTTTCAGCTTTAGCACAGCGGGTCCTATTTTCCTAATGTGGCTGGCGCCCAAGCAGTACGAAGCTAGTCTTCTTGCCAGAGGAAAGACTCAGGCTTATATCGAGAAAGTCATGCTTAAGCCAGAACCCAGCTTAGTCCTCTGGTTTGTGGCCAGCATTTTACTGGGGGCTTTACTAGGCGCCCTATTAGGAAGAAAAATCCTTAAAGTTAGACATTCCAAGTCAGCTTCAGTCTAACTATCATTGTAAATATAACTAAGGAGAAAACATGAACAATTTACTCGTACTCCAGTCGGACTTTGGTCTGGTAGATGGAGCTGTGTCAGCTATGATCGGAGTGGCCTTAGAAGAATCGCCTACTCTGAAAATTCATCATCTGACTCACGACATCACCCCTTACAATATCTTTGAGGGAAGCTATCGCCTCTTTCAGACGGTTAATTACTGGCCAGCAGGAACGACCTTTGTGTCGGTAGTGGATCCGGGTGTGGGCTCAAAGCGTAAGAGTGTGGTAGCCAAGACTAAAAAGGTCAGTACATCGTTACGCCTGATAACGGCACCCTGTCTTTCATCAAGAAGCATGTCGGCATTGAGGCCATTCGGGAAATTTCTGAAGTGGAAAATCGCCGTAAGGATACGGAGCATTCCTACACTTTCCACGGCCGTGATGTCTATGCCTATACAGGTGCCAAGCTAGCCAGCGGCCATATCAGCTTTGAAGAAGTTGGACCAGAGCTAAAAGTTGAAGACATTGTCGAAATTCAGGTAGTCGAAACTACGCTTGCTGATAATTATGTCAGCGGAGCTATTGATATCCTGGATGTCCGCTTTGGTTCTCTCTGGACCTCTATCACTCGCGAGGAATTCTACACCTTGAAACCGGAATTTGGCGACCGCTTCGAGGTTACCATCTATAACAATGACATGCTGGTTTATCAAAACCAAGTAACCTATGGCAAGTCCTTTGCGGATGTCCGCATCGGTCAGCCTATCCTCTATATTAACTCCCTCTATCGGGTTGGCTTAGCGATTAACCAAGGTTCCTTTGCTAAGGCCTACAATGTTGGCGTCGGTGCCCAATGGCATATTGAAATCAAGAGAATTGAAAATTAAGGAAGAAGAACATGAAAAATAATACAATCAGAAACGTAGTCGCAACAGGAATTGGAGCTGCCCTATTCGTGGTCATCGGAATGATCAATATCCCAACGCCTGTACCCAATACCAGCATCCAGCTCCAATACCCTCTGCAAGCTCTTTTTAGCGTCATCTTTGGACCAATCGTCGGTTTCCTTATGGGCTTCATTGGCCATGCCATTAAGACGCTATGAGCGGTGGCGGACTTTGGTGGTTCTGGATTGCCGGTAGCGGAGTCTTCGGTCTATTGGTTGGCTTCTTTAGAAAATTCTTCCGAGTGGAAGAAGGCAAATTTGAAGTCAAGGATATTATCCGCTTTAACTTGATTCAGTTTGGAGCCAATGCAATCGCTTGGCTTATCGGCCCAATTGGTGACGTGATTGTGTCTGGTGAGCCGGTCAATAAGGTCATTGCTCAAAGTGTTGTAGCAATTCTGGTGAATTCTGCGACAGTAGCAGTCATCGGAACTGTCCTGCTGACTGCCTATGCTCGCACCCGCACCCGCGCAGGAAGTCTCAAAAAAGATTAATCATAGTAGTTTCTATCAAAGAATAGCTGCCTATACGACTGGGCGGCTTTTTTTGCTAGTGGTGAATCATACAGTTGTCCACTAGGAACTGGAAAATTTAAGAAATTTATGACTTCCTAAAAGTACTTACAATATAAGACGATATATTTAGATGAGATAAAAGACAAGAGTAAATTTTAGAACAGCTCTTGCGAATCAGAAATTTGTAGATTTTCCTAGTCTTTTTTTGAAAACGCTTTAAATTTGTACTATAATAGGGAATAGGAGTCGGTAAGTTCGTTGCCAACGAATCAAGAACAACCAAAGATTTGAATAGTTTAAAGTCTCTTTGGTTCTTATGTGACTCAGCTAGTTCCAACGTGTTATTGATGTTTGTGCCTACATAGTTTTAGCAGCAGAATCAGGTGCTCTGACGGCTGGATGTCTGGACCTCTAAGATATAGATATGGTGTGGGTAGAAAATGTTTCAGCTGAGTTGGTTGTAACTTGCAATTTCCCGCTTCTTGATTCGTAAAAGAGAGCCCTTTTAATTTTTAGGCTCAGGGATTATCGATTCCAATGTGTATTTTAGGTAAAATTGGTCAGTTTGGCTGGATGGCCTTCATGATGACCATTGTTGTTTTTGTTCTACTTGTTGTGATGACAAGTGCTATTTTTAATAAAGGCTTAAATTAAGAAGCCTAGGAGGACATGTGGTATGAAATTTTTCTTAGATACAGCTGATGTGGCAGCTATCAAAGCGATTAATGAATTAGGTGTTGTGGATGGCGTAACAACTAACCCAACAATTATTTCACGTGAAGGCCGCGATTTTAAAACGGTTATTCAAGAAATCTGTGAGATTGTAAGTGGTCCTGTTAGTGCAGAGGTTACTGGCTTGACAGCACCTGAAATGATTGCAGAAGCACGGGATATTGCTAAATGGGCTGATAACGTTGTTGTCAAAATTCCAATGACAACGGAAGGTTTAAAAGCTGTCTCTGTCCTTTCAAAAGAGGGAATTAAAACGAATGTTACCTTGATTTTTACAGTTTCTCAAGGACTCATGGCTATGAAAGCTGGAGCTACCTTCATCAGTCCTTTTGTTGGACGTTTGGAAGATATCGGAACAGATGCCTATCAACTGATTGCAGATTTGCGCACGATTATTGATATTTATGATTTTGAAGCTGAAATCATCGCAGCTAGCATTCGTAATTCAGCGCATGTTGAAGCTGTTGCAAAACTTGGTGCTCACATTGCGACCATTCCGGATAATTTATTTGAAAAAATGACGCAGCATCCACTGACTACTAATGGAATAGCCCAATTTATGAAGGATTGGGAAACATTTAAAAAAAATAAGTTTTTTTGGGTAGGCATGGGAAATAGAAGTCTCTGCCCCTGACTAAATGTTAAGCAGGCCATAGCGACTGAGAAGACTTTGGTTCTTTGTCAACAGAGCTAGGTTGCTGATAAGCTAAGATTTTGAGAAGACCAAACTGGTCTTCTCTTTTTGATGTTTAGAACCGAGGAAGTTACTTCTGAATTGATATTAAATAAAGATGAAATGTAAGGTATATTGCATTATAGAGATTTATAAAGTGAAAGGAGAATCTATAAGATAATGGCAGAAAAAGCGCTTTGAGAAGTATTTGGACCAATTGGAAGAAGAGAGATAAATTGTCCTTCTCGCTTAAACTTTCCAGCTCTGCTATTTTCCAAACAAATTTTTTGCCCAGTTTTTTCAATCAGGTTATAATAAATAGATGAATTAAAAATTCAGAAAATTTTATAGAGAAAAGAGAGTTGAAATCTTATGGCAAAAGATATTCGCGTCCTACTTTACTACAAATATGTTCCGATTGAGAATGCTGAGAAATTTGCAGCTGATCATCTGGCTTTCTGTAAATCTATCGGTCTTAAAGGCCGTATCTTGGTGGCAGATGAGGGAATCAACGGAACGGTTTCTGGTGATTATGAAACCACTCAAAAATACATGGACTATGTTCATTCCCTACCAGGCATGGAAGACCTTTGGTTCAAGATTGACGAAGAAAATGAGCAAGCTTTCAAGAAAATGTTTGTTCGCTACAAGAAAGAAATTGTGCACTTGGGCTTGGAAGACAATGATTTTGACAATGACATCAACCCACTGGAGACGACAGGAGCTTACCTGTCACCTAAGGAATTTAAGGAAGCACTCTTGGACGAAGACACTGTTGTCTTAGACACCCGTAATGACTACGAGTACGATCTGGGTCACTTCCGCGGTGCCATCCGTCCAGACATCCGCAACTTCCGTGAATTGCCACAATGGGTCCGTGATAACAAAGAAAAGTTCATGGACAAGCGCGTGGTTGTTTACTGTACAGGTGGTGTTCGCTGTGAGAAATTCTCAGGCTGGATGGTGCGTGAAGGATACAAGGATGTCGGTCAGCTTCATGGCGGTATCGCGACTTACGGCAAGGATCCAGAAGTTCAAGGTGAGCTTTGGGACGGCAAGATGTATGTCTTTGATGAGCGTATCTCTGTTGATATCAACCATGTTAATCCAGTTGTGATTGGGAAAGACTGGTTTGACGGTACTCCTTGCGAGCGCTATGTCAACTGTGGCAATCCAGAGTGTAACCGTCGCATCCTGACTTCAGAAGAAAATGAAGACAAGTACCTCCGTGGCTGTTCTCACGAATGCCGTGTTCACCCTCGTAACCGCTATGTGGCTGAAAACGGGCTGAGCCAGGCAGAAGTAGTGGAGCGTTTGGCTACTATTGGAGAAAGCTTGGAAACACTGGTGGCTCAGTAATAAGGAGAGATTCTAATGGAAAAATTTTGTGTTTATGGGAAATTAATGGCCCAAGAAGGAAAGGTGCAGGAACTTACTGCTTACATGCAAGAAGTTGTCAAAGAAATGTAAAATCTTGACACTTGTTTCTGCTATATCTTAGGTGAGAAGGCAGATGAACCCAACAGCATCTATATTTACGAAGTTTGGGAGAGCGAGCAAGCTCACAATGACAGTCTGACCTTGGAAGTTTTTCAAAATCTCATTGCAAAAGCTAGACCCATTATTGCAGGAATGGAAAAATTTGCATAAGCTGACTATTTTGGATGGTAAGGCAAGTTTCTAAATTCCTAAGAAAAACTAAAAACTTTAGACGATTCAAACGTCTAAAGTTTTTTTGTTAATCTAGGAAATCCGCATCGGATGAACATATAAAGTGATAAATCTTTATGCTATAATTATTATAATACTGAAAAATAATAAGGTGGTTTATTATGACAGAGAATAAGACGATTCAAAGTAACACCGAGCTGGTTTCTCAATATACTTCTGCTTTTAGCCAGTCAGCTGGCAGTCTAACGGATGGAACGGTTCCTCAAAAAGATAGTATGAGTCATTTGGGCGGTAATACGAAGGCTCATGAAGTGATTGATTTAGCTCAGAAAAACGCTACTTCGCTTCAAGAAGTAATATCTGGGCTATCCGAAAATCTTTCTAGTATTGCTAAGGGAATTGAAGCTGTGGATCAAGGGATTTCTCAATCAATGGATTCGAACTAAGGGGGATTTATGAATAATAAAGAATCGGATTTGCTGTTATCTAAGGAGCGAAGACTTTTGGAGAGGGAAGATGATTGTCGGCTACAGCTTTCCCGTTTGAAGAACACCGAAGAAGAGCTATTCTATCTCCAGCAAACTGAGGGGCGTCTCATAAGTGAATTAGTAGAGACTTATAAGGAGCCCCGCTGCTTTTTTGAAAATCTGCAGAATGATGTTCATCAAGAACAAGAACAATTAAGAGATTTTCTGGATAAAGAAATCAAGAAACTTGAAAAAGAACGCAAAAATATCAGTCAAGAGATAGATAGTGTACAGCAATTAAGAATGAAGGCAATGAAGGAGGAAGAATAATGGATTATGGTGGCACAAGTATGTTTTTGGATAATTCCTTTTTACAAGGCGAGCAGACAGCAGCCATGATTAATCGGCAGATTGAGTCTCTAGAACAGTTGAAAATATCACTCACTGAATTTTTGGCTAGTAAGGATCAGCTCCAGGGCATGGCCTATGATTCGGCAAGAGATTTTATAGAAGGGGGAATCAATCCCTTGATAGAAGGAAGTCAACTTTTAGCTGAGAAAATTGGTCAGAGCGTAGCAAAACTTCCTGCAGATTATACTGCACAAGTTGCAAATGAGAGCCTGCAGGAAGAGGTGCTAAGAAATCAAATTAGACGATTGAGGCAGTTGGAAGAAGCACAAAATTTGTTACTGGCCAAATTACCAGGAAAACCTCCTAGCCTGATTATTCATGGAGAAGCAAGAAGAGAGCTAGAAATCAAATTAGAAAAACTCCTAAATTTCAATTCTTCTTCTGTTTCAATTTTTGATGGGATTGATGCTGACTTAAAAACGGCAATTGAACAAGGATTTATAGAAGTTTCCTCTGCTTGGAATCCAGAGACAGGACTCTATGTGCTTTCTCAAAGTCGTAACTGGGTAACAGTTATTAATAACAATATCAGTCGAAGTAACCAGGACTTTGAAAAGAAATACGGTGTGAAAAAGCCAGAAGGAATGAGTGACAAGGATTATCAGGTTTATCTAACCGTTTTACGTAGCCAGGTTGCTCGGTTAGAATCTGACGGTTGGAGTAAAGAGGCCATAAAGATTGGATATTTAGAAAATGTTAAAGTTTCCTATGATCCTAGATTAGAACAATCCATCCAGAAACAGTTGGGTGAGAGTTACGAGGTTGCACGTACTTTTGGGAGTCCTGTTTTCCAAAAAATGTTTAGCATTGATAGTGAAAAAGCTGATACTCCTCAAAAGGCTAAGACAGTTTTACAGATTAGCATGCGTTATTCAGGCATGCCGTCTGAACTAAGCGGAGACACTGAGGAAACCAAGAGATTAGTTGGAAGCATCGATTCAAGCTTGGCACCTCACGATGCTTTTTGGGCTAGCTTCTCAGAAACTGTTCGTAAGGCTTACCCTGATGATGAGTTTGCCAAAGCCAGTGATATAGGTGATTTGAAGCGCCAAATCCATCAGTTTCGCTATGTTATCTCAGCCCAGCAAGCCCAGTGGGTACGGGAACATTATCGAAAGGATGATATGACCGATGAAGATGCCTTAGTCGCCTATGCTAAAGATCATCCAGAGTTAGAATTTGAAGCTGGTCCGTCAGCGCGACTACATAATAAGGCGTATTATGATGCTGATGCCGATAAAATAGTTTATCCTAATGATACTAAGAATCCTGAATATGTGCAGAAGGAACAAGCAAACTATAAAGTTTTGTTGGGGTTTCGGACTGAATTTATACTTTCTAAAGATGGTAACTTTCTTAATGAAATTGACCCAGAGGGAGCTACTGAGAATGGTATTGTGAATGGAGCAAGTTTCAACTATGGTGAAGATGGAAGTAGTCATAAGAATTTAGATATGGATACTCCTGCGGTTTGGGATCCTAAATTTAGGCAGGAAATTATTAACAATATTTATGATAATGAGAAACACAAATATGTTTCTCCTAACAAAATTCAAAAGGAAAGTGATGCAACTAAGGATAGTCCATGGAGCAACAGCTACTATAACAATACAGGACGGTATGGAGTTAATGGGAAAAAATATAAAGATTTAATTGATAAAGAAGTTCAAGAGTTCAAAGAAAGAGTTAATGAGTAATATGATGAAAACTAGACTTTATTTATGTTTATTCTGTATATGTAATATCTTGCTTCTTGTAGGATGCCAAAATACTTTTCAACCTCAGAAAGTTGATCGACTTGAAATCGGGACAGTTTATCAAAGTGATGGTGAGTTTAAACTGGTAGAAGGCAAGCGTTTTGTTCGTATGATAAATGAGTCTTATTTTGATAGTGAAGAAAAATTGAAAGAATTTCGCACTGATAATGAAGATTTTACTTTTTTTATCCAAATATTTATTTTTGCAGAAGGAACTTACGAAAAAGGTGGGAGATGACTATCAACTTAAGATCCTAAAGAGTGTAAAAGTTGAATTTAAAAATGTAGCTAATATCAGAAAGAAAATTATTTCAACTAGAAGCATTGAAAACAATCCCGCTACAAAATATATGAAATTAAGCAAGGAAGAAGGTTACTATACATTTAACAAGAAAGTTCCGCTGAAAACCAGTGACCAAAAAAATCCCTAATTCCGTTGATGAGTTTCTGGCCCAGTATCAGTATGAGCCAGAGGAGTTGGACTGAGATATTCAGAGGTAATAGAGCCGAATCAAAAATTTCAGGAGTCGAAAAGAGTGTTTAAAAAAGCGAAGAGATTGTTATTGATATTTAGTTTTATTGCTATTTCCTTTAGTTTATTTTCTTGTTCAGTACACTCTTTTTCTAGAAAAGAAGCAACTGAAATTAAAATTGGTCAGACTTATGAAACTCCTGGGCCAATTAAAATATTGGATGAAAAGCATTTTGTAATGTTACATAATGATGCTGAGTTTGACACTCAAGAGGAACTTGATGAATACCAAACTGACAATGCCCCAATCAGTGTCTATCCGTACATCTATTTTGCAGAAGGTATTTATGAAAGGGTAGGTGATGAGTATCGATTTTGGGTTCAAAGAGGGGTGAATGTCGAGTTCAAGAATGTTGCCAATATTAAAAAGAAGATTATTTCAACACGTGAGTTTGACAATGTTCCGACTGCCAAAGATAAGTATTTCAGTCTTGCTAAAAAAGATGGGGAGTATAGAGTTAATGGCAATCAAGGAGTTTTTACGACCGACCAAGAAATCCCTGACTCCATTGATGAGTTTCTGGCTCAGTATCAGTACGAGCCAGAGGATTTGGAGTGATAAGCCGATAGGAGGTGTATTTTGATAAAACTTTTGCGATTGATGGTAATGGGGCTATTGGCCTCCTTGTTCTTATCAGCTTGCCAAAATACTTTTCAACCTCAGAAAGTTGATCGTCTTGAAATTGGGAAAGTTTATCATGACGGTGGGGAATTTAAATTATTAGATGGGAATCATTTTGTTATGATTCAAAATCAAGCGCGTTTTGACAGTGAAAAGAAGTTAGAACAGTATAAATAGACAATGCTGATGATAGCTTTTACCCAAATATTTATTTTGCAGAAGGGACTTATGAGAAGTCGGGTGATGAATATCGACTGAGAGTTCTTAGGAGTGTAGAAGTGGAATTTAAAAATGTCTCAAATATTGAGAAAAAAATTATATCTACCAAGCGAGTGGATAATATTCCTGCTAAAAACGGCTTTAGTTTAGTTAAAAAGGATAGGTATTATGCTGTTAATGGGAAAGTTCCACTGAAAACCAGTGACCAAAAAATCCCTGATTCCATTGATGAGTTTCTGGCCCAGTACCAGTACGAGCCAGAGGAGTTGAAGTGAGAAATAGTTAAGATTACTTTTAGGAGTTAAAAAGTACAAAACTTTAGATGTTTCAAGCATCTAAAGTTTTTTTATCATTTATCTACAGGTAAAAGTCTTGTTGGACAGAGATTTGGGAAAGCAGACTATTTCCGCCGATTCTTGGGGCATCTCGCGGATTATCACTTGATTTCTGGTTTTCTTTCCACAGTTCTGATTTTTTGTCCTTTCTTTTTGATGTGATATAATGGGCTTAAATAAATGGGAAAGGAGCAAGTCTATGTCTAAAGCTATCATGGAAGAAGTGGCGGCCTATCTACGTCAGCATACAGATCAAGAGCTGAGTCTGACCGATTTGGCTCAGTATTTCCATTATAGTCCTTCCCATCTATCCAGAACTTTCAAGAAAAAGATGGGCTTTTCTATCAAGCAATATATGGAAGCTCTTAAGATGGAAAAAGGGATCCAGGAGATTGTAGAAAGCCGGCAAAATGTGACCGAGACCTCTATGGAAGCTGGTTATGATAGTCTAGGCAGTTTCCAATACTTTTAAGCGACATACTGGACTTTCGCCTAAAAAATACTACCAAGAATCAACCAAGGCTTATGATTTTATGGTAAAACAGCTGGATGAGAAGGGAGCTTTCTTGCATCAGGATCCCGACTGTAAAAGTGGCAATCGGTTGACTGTGGCGCTATCTTATCCTGAGGGCTATGAACCACGCATTAGCTGTGTCGGGCTTTTTAAAACCCGCATACCTAAAGAAGAGCCAGTTATCGGAGTAGCACTAAGTCAGGAGAGCCAGTTTACTTTTGAAAATGTACCAGATGGCCACTACTATCTTTTGGCTTGTGAATTGCTGGAGGATTTACGCCTAACTAAAAACTATGTCTTGAAGCATAACTTTCGCTGGGGCAGCGATGAGCCTCTCACTTTTGCAGGCGATAACATCTATCAAGAGGAAATCAGCATGCGCAGGCCCTTGCCCAGCGATCCACCAATTACAGTTAATCTTCCAGTTTTAATCATGCGTTCTCTAGCCAAACAAGCGCAATTGAGAATAAGAAAATTTTTATCCTAATTGATAAACTGATACTAGAGATTTATTCTCAGATATAAAAAATTGGAGGAACAATAATGAAATTAGACGTGTTTTTAAGTTTTAATGGTCAGGCCGAAGAAGCTTTTCGTTTCTATGCAGATCTTTTTCAGACAGAGATAAAGGGACTTGTCCGAGCCAGTGAGATGATGGATCCAGCTGACCTTCCTGAAGAAAAACGGGATAAGCTTGCCTGGATTGCCTTAGATACGGAAAACTTAACCCTGCATGGTGAAGATGTAGGCATTTTTAACGACCTATCTATTCCTAGCAATCATCAGCCCAATCAATGGTTAGTTCTGAGCCCAGACAGTAGAGAAGAAGCTGATGAACTTTTTGCAAAGCTTGCTGAAGGTGGTCAAATTCTCTATCCTTTAGAGGAACAAGCTTTCGCAGAGTTTTATGGCCGCTTGATTGACCGTTTTGGTATCGGCTGGGATGTGATGAAATGGAGGCCGAAGGATGGCTTATAGTGAATCCTTAGCCCAGCAAGTCCGTGCCATTTTAGCTACTGAACTTCCTCTTCATGTTTTTGAAGAAGAGGTAGAAGAGAAGAAGATGTTTGGTGGTTTAGCTTTTATGGTTCGAGGTAAGATGACCGTTACTGTGAGTTCGAGAGGTCAAGAGCTTGTCATGGTCCGCATCGGTAAGGAAATGGAAAAGCAGGTTCTGCCTAAAAATGGTGCTAGTGTGACGTTAATGAAGGGCAGGCTTTACCATGGCTATATTGATTTAGATGGCGAAGGACAAAAGGAACTGCCTTACTGGATCAAGCTAGCCTTGTCCTACAATCAGGAGCTGACACAGCAGGATAAAAAGTAAGAAGTGCTCAGAATGAGTTTTGCTTTCTTAGAAGTTTATTCATTGCCTTTTTACGAAGTTCAAATATATTCTTAGAATCTGTATTGATGAAGCTTTCAGTCAGAAAGTCTCTTCATGGATACAGGTTTTTCGTCTTTTTCTTCCAAAAATGTTATACTAATACTAGAGTCCGTTTTAAGAATGGAGTTTATCCTTAAAAGTCTTTGAGAAAAGCTAGTTTGTACCTGTATTGAGTTTTGATTTTGCATTTTCTCGCTTTCTGAAAGGCTTTTGTAGTTAGAAAGGAGCATGGTATGAGTATTTCTTTTTACATTCAGAACCGAAAGGGTTTGTTTAGCTATAAGGCCGTGGAAACACCCTTGTCTTTGGTTTCCTTAGTAGAAGGGCTTGAGGTCATGGGCCTCGAGGGCGATAAGGCTTATCAATCCTTGGATCAGGTCGGAACTTTTCTGGCTGTCTACTGGGAAGGGGCAGGCCGTGGGTTTGAAGTTTATTATCTGCCAGACCGGGAAACCTACCAGGTCCGCGTCTTGACACCATCAACGGTGGGCGACTGGAAAGGGGCTATTCTCTTCATGAGTCGTTTGGCTCAGAAGATGAAGCAGGATATTGTCGATGAATACGGCACCACTTACACGGCTGACGGGATTTTTAATATTGATTTTGAAGCGGATATTCTCTATGGCCTGAACGATGCTAGAGTTGCAGCTGCGCCTATGCATGTTTTCGAAGGCTATGCTCATGATTTGTACATATCGCAAGAAAAACTTCTGGAACTTTTCAAGGCAGAAGATCCTGTGGAGGAGTTTGGCAGGCAGATGGCCGAGATGCAGCAGGTTCAGAGTCAATTTTCTACTCCGAAGTATTATAAGGATCAGGATGGGAAATACCTGGGTTCTTATGTCTTGGCAGAAGGAGTGGATACAGTCCTTCCGACTCAGCCCATGCCCAAGGGATACTTGGTTAAAGAGATGATTGAGAGCGGTGCTAGTCAAGACATGGAATGGCATCTTCATATCCTGATAGAGGATGCTAGCAGTCCCCAGGGCTATAAATATCTGACAACAAAGGACTTGCAGGCTTTTTGGGAGAAAATTCCAGACACTCACCGCACCTATCTGGATTCCAGCCAGATCCGGATTCAGCCACTCAATCGGCTGGAACTGGAAGCCATTTTGGATCAATTTCCCGATGGAGAACCGAAGTTTTAGCGCTAGGAAAATCTACTTTGTGAATCTTAACAGAGCTGCCAAAAGGCGGCTTTTTTAGGTCTGTCAGCAGTTCTCACAATTTTGTGACTCTTTTCGTTTTGATAACATTATTGAAAATATCTTGAAAATTTCAAAAAGAAGCTATAGAATAGAGGTCAGTTTTATAAAAGGAGAACGAAATGAAAGAAAAACACATGCTAATCTTGGGCTGAGTAGCCACTTTTATGTCTGTTATGATGTATGTTTCCTATATCCCACAGATTATGAATAATCTAGCTGGCAATAAGGGTGACTTTATCCAGCCTTCGGTAGCTGCTCTAAACTGTACTCTCTGGGTCATTTATGGTCTATTTAAAGAGAAGCGGGACATTCCTTTGGCAGCGGCTAATATGCCGGGCATCGTATTTGGCTTGATTACTGCTGCAACAGCCCTTATGTAAGATGAGATTGGGAGTTATTCCCAGTCTTTTTTGTTGGAAAATCATTGGATAAAGTACTCACTTCACTTGTAGCTATAGAGCCTGCCTATGGCTTTTGCTATGTAGAAAATATGCAGGCAGCGTTCAGCAGATCGCCTTTTTATGATACAATGGTAAGATGAAGTCAGTAGACATCTGCTGGCTGTTTCATCAGGAAGAGAGGGATAAGAGAGCAAGCCTATGATACTTGAAGAATTTGACCAAAGTCGCAAGGCCATCATCAACCCAGAAGACTTGAATGAATCCATAGAAGGCTTTCCGGAGACGGCTGTTTCCTGCTTTGCCAGAGAGACTTTTGCGCGGATGTTGGCTGATTTTGAGTATGAGCTGATTACGACGACTAGCATGGCTAATATTGAAATTCCCATCTATCGTATTTTCGCAGATGGACGAGAACTGGCTCTCTTCAATACACCGGTTGGAGCTTCGGCCTGTGTGGCTATTCTGGAAGACCTGATTGCTTTTGGCATGAAGAAGCTGGTGCTTTTCGGTACTTGCGGTATCTTGGATGAGGAGATTAAGGAAACGTCCGTCATTATCCCGACGGAGGCCCTGCGAGATGAGGGGACTAGCTATCACTACCAGCCGGCTAGCCGTGAGCAGGAAGTCAATCTTGGCTTGAAAGATTTTCTGACGGCTTTTCTGGACGAGCGCGGTATTTCCCACAGCAAGGGCAAGGTCTGGACGACAGACGGCATTTACCGTGAGACACCAGCTAAACTCCGCCAGAGAAAGACCGAGGGAGCGATCTGTGTGGATATGGAATGCTCAGCTGTAGCGGCCTTGGCAGCTTTTCGAGAGATAACCGTCTGCCAGTTCTTTTATGCAGCCGATCACTTGTCTGAGGAAGCTTGGGATATGCGCAACCTAGCCAATCATGCAGACTTAGACGAAAAAGATAAGATTGCCAATCTAGCGATTCAAATCGCTCTGGCACTATAGAGAAATAAGATGAAAAAACCAATTATCCAATTTGAAGACTTTAGCTTTCAATATCAAGCCCAGTCTGAACCGACCCTGAAGCAGATCAATTTGACTATTTACGAGGGGGAGAAGGTTCTGATTGTTGGACCATCTGGCTCTGGTAAGTCAACGCTGGGTCAGTGTCTCAATGGAATTATCCCTAATATTTATAAAGGTGAGGCCAGTGGTCAGCTCTTGATTAAGGGACAGCCAGCTTTTGAATCCAGTATTTATGATAAGTCCAATCTAGTCAGCACGGTCTTGCAGGACACGGATGGCCAGTTTATCGGGCTTAGCGTAGCAGAAGATCTGGCCTTTGCACTGGAAAATGATGTGATGGAGTTGTCGCTTATGCTCGAAAAAGTCAAAACCTGGTCAGAGAAGCTGGATTTATCGGAGTTTTTGCAGCATCGGCCCCAGGATTTATCCGGTGGTCAAAAGCAGCGCGTCAGTCTGGCTGGAGTTTTGATTGACGAGAGTCCCATTCTGCTCTTTGACGAGCCCTTGGCTAATCTGGATCCCAAGTCAGGGCAGGATACCATTGATTTGATTGACCAGCTTCATCGGGAGACGGCAACGACGACTCTGATTATCGAGCACCGCTTGGAAGATGTCCTCTATCGGCCAGTAGACCGGTTAGTGCTTGTCAATGACGGACGCATTCTCTTTAATGGACAGCCGGATGACCTGCTCAGGACCCAACTGCTAGCTGAAAATGGTATTCGCGAGCCGCTCTACATTACCACTCTACGCCAGCTGGGTGTTGATGTGGAAAAGACTGAGGACTTATCCCGCTTGGATCAGCTGCAGCTGGCAGATGTGACCTTTGAGGGCAGAGACTGGTCTGACTCTGACAAAGAGTCTCAGGAGCCTTTACTGGAATTGGAGCACGTTTTCTTTGCTTACCAGAGCGGCGGCAAGCCTATTTTGCAGGATATCAGCCTGAAGATTTTCAAGGGTGAGCGGATAGCCATCGTTGGTAAAAATGGAGCTGGTAAGTCAACCCTGGCCAAGGCCCTCTGTCAATTTATCGAGACTGAGGGGAGCTATAGCTGGCAGGGTCAGGATATCAAAGGGGACTCCATCAAGGAGCGAGCTGAGCGAATCGGTTATGTCCTACAGAATCCCAATCAGATGATTTCGGCAGCCATGATTTTTGATGAAGTGGCTCTAGGCTTGCGCTTGCGCGGACTGGCAGAAGCGGAAATCGAAGAGCGGGTCCATGCGGCTCTTAAGACCTGTGGACTCTATGAATTCCGTAGTTGGCCGATTTCAGCCCTGTCTTTCGGTCAGAAAAAGCGGGTGACCATTGCGTCTATCTTGGTGCTGAATCCGGAGATTATCCTCTTGGATGAACCGACAGCTGGCCAGGATCAGCGCCATTATACCGAGATGATGGACTTTCTAGATGAGCTCAACCAGCAAGGACATACGATTATCATGATTACCCACGATATGCAGCTGATGCTGGATTACTCAGATCGGGCAGTGGTTGTGGTGGATGGTCAGATTTTAGCCGATAAGGCGCCTGCTCAGGTGCTGACAGATCAAGAGTTGATTTCGGCAGCTCATCTAAAAGAAACGTCAATCTTTGCTCTGGCTGAGAAGATTGGTGCCGACCCTCTGGCTTTGACTGAGTTTTATATGCGAGAAAAGGAGGACAAGCATGCTTAATCAGCGAAAATTAATCGGCTACCATGCAGGCGAGACGTTTCTTCATGGTTTGTCCGGTGCCAGCAAGATGCTGTTCTTCGTTCTGGTATCAGTGGCAGCCATGATCAGCTATGATACTCGCTTTTTGCTGGGGCTAGCCCTGCTGTCCCTCTGTCTCTTTCGGCTGTCCCATATCCGCATTCGAGACATTTCATTTGTTTTAGTCTTTGCGGCATCCTTTGCTGCTCTTAACTTAGTGATGGTCTATCTTTTTGCACCTGAGTATGGTGTCGATATCTATGGAGCCAAAGATGTCTTCTGGACCGGATGGGGAGCTTATAATCTAACAGCTCAGGAGCTGTTCTATCTCTTTAATCTCCTGCTCAAGTATGTTTCTACTATACCTCTGGCAGTGATTTTCCTCATGACAACCCATCCCAATCAGTTTGCTTCCAGCCTACATCAGCTTGGTATTTCTTATAAAATTGCTTACGCAGTCAGTCTGACGCTCCGCTATATTCCAGATTTGCAGGAAGAATTCTTCCTAATCAGAATGTCTCAGGAAGCGCGTGGGCAGGAATTATCCAAGAAAGCCAAACTGGCTCAGCGTGTGAAGGGAAATCTGCAGATTATCATTCCGCTGATTTTCAGCTCACTAGAGCGCATCAATACCATTGCCACAGCCATGGAGCTGCGCCGTTTCGGGAAAAATAAAAAACGGACCTGGTATACCTATCAGGCTCTAAGCAAACGAGATATGCTGGTACTGACACTGGCAGTCGCCTTTCTATTACTCTGCTTTGTCCTCTTCGCAGTCAATCACGGACGCTTTTATAATCCATGGAGGTAGGATGGAGGAAAGTAAAATATGGATATTTATGCTTATCAAAGACCTTTGGGGAAAATAGAGGATGCGCCAGACTTGAAGAAAGCCTTTATTAAAGTTTATGAAGAAAAAACACACCAAGAAGTAGTTCGATTTTGCCAAGTGTATGCTGCTCATCTTTCGGAGCTAACTGCTTTTGCATTTACAAAAGAGATGAAACAGGCTCTTATCGCTATGGATGACTGGTTAGCTGGGGAGAGTTCTTATCATGCTGCTAGAAATCTGAGCTTTGAGATTTCACGTTTAGCAAAAAAGGAAGAAGATGTAGTTAAAGTGAGGTTCTATCGAACTATGGCTCAGCTTGTGGCTAGTCCCCATGTTAAATATCATGGCCTTTGGGCAACAGATTTTGCTATTACCTTGATAAACAAGATGTATCAAGGTGATTTTGAAGCTGTTAAAAAAGAACGGCTGAAGCAAATTGAATTATTGAAGATGACATAAAAAATCAGACAATCCTTGCCTGATTTTTTTCTTATAACGGTCTTTTATTTGGCATACCGGCTTTGCGGGGGTATTTATTGGGTGTTTCTTTCTTCTTTTCCACCACTGTGATAAAGCGGGGGTCACCGTTTGGTAGGGCATAGCTGAGGTTGTCTTGAACCTTGCTAAAGAGTAAGTTGAGGGCATTTTTTGCTTCTTCAAGTTCTTCAGGAGCATTAGAAGCCTTAAGCGCCAAAAGCTTCCCGCCAACTTTTAGGTAGGGAATGGTCAGCTCAGATAGGACCTGCATCCGAGCGACTGCACGGGCAGTGACCAGGTCAAATTGAGCCCGAAAAGCCTTGTCCTGAGCAAAGTCTTCTGCGCGGCCGTGGTAGAAGTGAACCTTGTCCAGCTCCAGCTCTTCAGCTAGCAGTTTGAGGAAGTTGATTCGTTTGTTGAGCGAGTCAATGATAGTCACATCCAGCTGGGGGCAGATGATTTTCATAGGGAGACTGGGAAAGCCGGCACCGGCACCGATGTCCAGCAGCTTGAGTTCTTGATTAACAATCAGGCCTTGCAAAACAGGGGCAATTGAATCATAGAAATGCTTGAGATAGACTTCATTTTTCTCGGTGATAGCTGTCAGATTAATTTTTTCATTCCATTCAACCAGAAGTTCAAAATAACGCTCAAACTGGTCTTTCTGGCGGTCGGTCAGCTCGATTCCCTGCTGGCTCAATAGCTGGTAAAATTCTTGCAGTGTCATAGTTTCATCCTTGTTTGTCAGTATTCATCCTATTATATCATAAAAAGGAGACCCCAGCATTCTGCCGAAGGGCCTCTTTTCTTATATGCCAATCTGATTGAGCTCAGCCAAGAGCAGCTGGCGCCGCTCATCCTGATTAGCGGTTGGGTCAAAGAGAACTTCTTTCTCTATCTCGCCATCTAAAATGAGCAGGACCTTATCTGCATAGGTAGCCACGCTGGCATCATGTGTCACTAGGAGAATGCTAGCACCCTGCTGGTGGAAGTGCTGCATGAGTTCCATAGCTTGACGGCCAGCCTGAGAATTGAGCGCTCCTGTCGGCTCGTCAGCAAAAATAATTCGAGGCTGGTTCATGAGAGCCCGGCAGATGCCAGCTCGCTGGAGCTGGCCGCCCGATACCTGATGGATAGAGCGGTGAGCAATGTCCTTAATTCCGGTCAGAGCCATTAACTCCTTGGCTCGCTCATAGGCTGCCTTTCGCTCGCTGCTTTTCTTACCAATAATACTCGGTAGGCAGATATTGTCTAGGATATTGAGATTTTTCAGGAAGGTTGCCTGCTGGAAGACAAAGCCGAAAGCCTCTCTGCGAAGGCGGTCTAAGTCCTTGTCTTTCATAGCTAGCAGGTCCTGTCCCTGGTAAAGAATCTGTCCTTGGTCAGGTCTGTCAATGGTGGATAGAAGATTGAGAAGAGTGGATTTCCCGCAGCCAGAAGGCCCCATGATGGCGATGAATTGGCCGCTTTCAATCTCTAGCGACAAATCGCGGAGAATGGGCTCCTGATTTCCTGATAGCTTTTGCTGAGGTTATGTGCTTCTAATAACATAGGCTTCTCCTCGGATGTAAAATAAATGCTAAGCGCTCGAAAGCTATCTGCTTAAGATTAATGTTCCTTGAGATAGCGTCCAATTTCCAGCTTGTTCAGAGCTCGGAGACTGATGTGTGCTGCTGTGAGTCCGCTAAGAAGCAGAGCCAGCGGTGTCCATAGAAAAGTAAGAGACTTATTGATGATGAGCTGGAGTTTACTGATACCAAATCTGCTGAGCAGTAGACTGCAGACTTCTTGCCCTAGACTAAGGAGCAGCAGGTCGGCTATTGCCAGAGCCAGCATCAAGATGAAGCAGATGGCGAGCAAGTAGTGGCTCCTGAGTCGTTCACTGCCAAATCCCAGCATCCGATAAAGTGCCAAGTCAGCTTGGTCCTTGGTGAAAATCATATAGGCAAAGAGAGTCATTAGGATGAAGACAATGCCGAGCCCTGTCCAGAAAACACTGGTCTGAATCAGGCGGAGCATGGCTAGAGTGTCATCAAAAGTCTGATGGAAAAAGTCTTCTACATCGGTTAATTTATAGTTAGAATAGCGTTTTTTCCATTCGTTGATTTTTTGAGCTTTGTTGCTAGCATCTTTAAGACGGATGGTCGTCAGACTATTGAGTGTTTGCGCTTGCTTTGTCACAAAGAAAGCCTTGGCGGTCTTGCCGCCGTAGGTCAGGTCTGAGTAGATACCGACTACTTTTAGTTTTCTGGCTTGACCGTCTACTGTCAAGGTCAAGCTGTCCCCTACTTTTAGCTTGAGCTCTTCTGCCTTAAGCTTGGAGAGGGCAATTTCATGCTCGTTTTTAGGATAGCGGCCTTGGCTGTATTTGACTGGAAATCCTGCATGGTTTCCCAAAGTTACCCGCAACTGCTGTGTTTGACCTTGCTGGTCTTGATAGGAGAAATTCTGGCTCTGGTACTGATTAATCTCTGCGATATCCTTGTCTGCCTGCAGTTCTTTCAGAAGCTGGGCAGCCTTGGTATCGATGTCTTCAGTCTGAGAAATATCAACCAGGACATCTGCCTGACCAGCTCCCAGATACTGAATGAAATTCTTGTCCATCACAGTGCTGTAGAGACTGGCTGGCAGCAGGATAAGCAGGCTAATCAGACTGACAATGAACAAGATAGTCAAATAGAGTTTTTTATGATTCAGAATCGTTTTCAGAGCGAAATAGGGTCTGTCTAAGAAGGGGATAGACGGTAAACCCATCTTCGGAGTAGAACGAGTCTCGGTCAGACTGTTGGAAGAAGCTAATCTTAAAGCTTGGCCGGGGGTCTTTTTCTTAAAAGAGCTGAGAGGCCGGGCAGTCAGCCAAAAGACCAAGAGACAGAGCAGTAGAGCCACTAGCATTTCCAAAAGATAGCTATAGAAGGGCGTCGGACTTTGCCCCATAGACAGTGCCATCTGCTTTTTAAAAGGAGAACTCAGGAGAAAGGACAGTCCCCATCCTACGATGGTTGCTAGAGCTAAGCAGAAATAATATTTGGTCAAATAGACCCTGCCGATAAATCTTTGGGGCAGTCCCATCACTTTCATAACGGCAATCTGCTGCAGGTCTTCTTGAATCTTGGTCAAGATGGCAAAGCGCATGCAGAGAAAGGTGATGCCAATGATGGCCATAACCAGTAGCCCCATGACCAGGATGACTAGAGCATCATTGAAGCCGTTAATCATCTTAATAGTCGGATAGGTAATCATAGGCGGTCCATTGGACTCAAGCTCGGCATTTTTATAGGCTTGCTCGATGGTAGAAATCTGGCTAAGCTTATGAACTCGAAAGGCAATCAGGTTTTCATTAGATGCAAATGCTTCTTTTTTTAGAGTCTGCAAATCAGTCTGTGAAATGAGGAAGCGCTTGGAGGAGACTAGACCAGCATTCATCTGGGCATCTCGGATAAGCCCTTAACAGTCAGTTGGAGCTTGCCGACCTTTATTTGGTCACCGATCTTGATTTTTCCGCTGTTGTAATAATAAAGGGGAATATAAACTTGCCCTGGCTGAGGCTGGGCTGGTTGGTTATTCTGATTCAGCAGAAAGTCAAAGTTTTGGTTCTGACTGGAAAAGCCATTATCCTGGGAGCTATCCTGAAGTGAGTCTTTCTCATTGATGCGGATGGCTGATCCTTCCACATTGACAAAGTCTGTCAGCTGCCAAGAGGCAATTTCCGGATGCTGCTGGACGAAGTTTTGCAGTCGTTCTAAATCAACGCTTCCGCTGTGCATCTGTAGCAGGTGAGGACTTTTAGCTGTTTCCACAAAGCGCTCAATCGAGCTAGTGAGACTAACGGTCAGGCGAGTGGCTGCAAAGCTCAGAGTCAGAGTCAGAAGCAGGAAAAGTCCAATGACTAGCATGCTGACTTTGTTTTCTTTTAAATCATTTTTTATCAAGCGTTGAAACATATTCCAGCTCCTTTACTGAACGTGCTCGGGAGAGCAGATAAGCACCGATGCTGATAGAGATACCGGATAGGATGAAGAGCAGACCGTAGCCTCTGCCTCCTCCGACACCGATGATTTTTCCGACAGAATTTGCTAGCCAGCCAAAGTAAGTCAGTGAGGGTTTGAAAAAGGTATCCGCGATCCAACCCATGCCGGCATAAGCTAGGACATAACCCAGCTGAGAAATAATGCCAATGGTTCCCCAGACCTTGCCTTGATCGGCTTTGTTAATATTAATGCGGACCAGATAGTCAATGGCTGTATTGGCGAAAGGCAGGGCAGCAAAGAGGAGAAAGCCAAAGCTGCAAATCCAGATGAAGTTTTCCTTCATTCCCAGCCCAACCATGAAGAATCCCAGTAGAAATAGTGAGAGGCAGAGCATACGATGGAAGTGTTTTTTGATAGCAAATATCCCCAGAACCAAGCCTCCTATCAGCATCCCGCTGCTGGAGATGGTCATGACCCAGCCGGCTGTTTTAGCGTCTGCGAAAGCCAGTACCAAGGGAGAAAACAGGATTTGGACTGTTCCCAAAAAGAAGGAAAAGCCTGTTCCAGCTAGGACTAAAATCCAGATTCCTTTTTTTCTATAGACGATTTGAAAACCTTTAAGGAAATCCGCCCAGAAACGACTATCACTGCTATAAACTTGTGTGTGAATGGCCCTACGAGCGAGCAAGGTGCAGGCTACTGTCACGAAAATGGTTGAAAAATCCAGCAACAGAATCGTGCTGATATGTCCACTCGCCAAAATCATTCCAGCCAAGGCTGGTGAAATCAGATAGCGGGCAATGCCATTAATCTGGGACAAACCAGTTGCTTTTGATAACTGGTCCTCAGGCAGCAAGTCGGAAATCGTAGCTCGAAAGGCCGGATTGACCAAGGCTGAAAAGAGCGAGCTAATGGCAGCTCCGATACAGATAAAAATCAAAGCAGGATTCTTCAGACTAAAGTAAATCCAGAGAACTCCTAAGCCTGACAGGCCATCTCCCAGGGCCATCAGCAATCTTCGGTCATAGCGATCTGCCAGAATTCCAGCCAGAGGAGTAACCAAAAGACCGGGTAGAAAAGCACAAAGGGTAACAAAAGAAGAAACAGAAACCAAACCGGTCAGCTGGAAGATATAAACACCTAAAGCGAAAGAAGTCATACCAGAGCCGATTTCTGAAATGAGGCTTCCTATCCAAATCAATAAAAAGAGTCTAAAACCTGATTGTTTCATAGTTGCCTCCTTATGCTTGTAATGGCAAGTAAGTGTAAATAGTAAATCTAGTGCTTAGCTTTCTAGCTGCTTTGAGTTTGAATCAAAGATAGAAAGGGATTGAAGTAGCCTTGCCGGCTGTGAAAAATAGTTTCTAAAAGATAGAGAAAAGCTTGTAGTTTTTGCTGCTGTTTTTCTGGGGGTAGAGCTTGAAAGCTGCTGCCAAAAACTTGAAGCGAATAAGTAAGAATCATTTCCAAGCTTTCGTAGGGATAGTCGGTCCTCATATCTCCAGCAGTGATACCGTCTTGGATGATGGGAAGTAGAATCTGGGGTGCTCGTTCAAGAAGAATTTGATTGGTCTTTTCGTGCAGGAGCGCATTTTGTGGCTGATTGAGATGCAGCAGTACTCCCTCTCCCTCTTGGTGATTGAGATTCAGAGCAGCTATGCTGCCAGCCAAGCGCTCTATGATAGTCAGTCCACGATTATCAGCAAAGGCTTGGGAAGCTGTAAATGCTCTTTCAATGGTTCGCTCAATGATGGCATCCATTATCTCTTCCTTAGAAGAAAAGTAATAGTAGAGAGTACCGCGGGCGATTTGAGTCGCTTCTAAAATCTGGGAGATAGAGGTCTGGTCAAAGCCTTGCTCCATAAAAAGCTCCTGAGCGGTATCTAAGATAAAGTCTTTTTTATTAGCCATGTTTGCATCCTTTTTGGTAGTAAAATTTTATTCGACCGACAGTCGGTTTATTCTTTCCTTTATCGTACATCTTTTCTAAATCAATGTCAAGAATAAAGACAGTTCCTCTATTTTTTGATATAATAAGTCTAATCAAAATTGGAGGAGTATATCATGACTTTTATTATTGTTCTTATTATTGTCGCGGTTTTAGCATTCTTCGTTGTTGGTGCGTACAATACCTTGGTTAAAAGCCGTATGCAGACTCAAGAAGCTTGGAGTCAGATCGATGTGCAGCTCAAACGCCGTAATGACCTGATTCCTAACCTCTTGGAAACGGTCAAAGGCTATGGCAAGTATGAGCAGGCAACTTTGGAAAAGGTAACACAACTGCGCAACCAGGTAGCTTCAGCGGCTTCACCAGCCGAAGCTATGCAAGCCAGTGACGCCCTTTCTCGTCAGATTTCTGGAATCTTTGCAGTAGCTGAAAGCTATCCAGATCTGAAGGCTAACACCAATTACCTGAAGTTGCAGGAAGAACTGACCAATACTGAAAATAAAATCGCTTATTCTCGTCAGCTTTATAATTCAGTAACTAGCAACTACAATGTCAAGTTGGAAACATTCCCAAGCAATATTGTTGCAGGAATGTTTGGTTTTAAAGCTGCAGACTTCCTCAAGACACCAGAAGAAGAAAAGGCTGTGCCAAAAGTTGACTTTGGTAGCACTGGACTAGGTGACTAAGATGCTATTTGATCAAATTGCCAGCAATAAAAGGAGGACTTGGCTCCTCCTTATCGCTTTTTTCGGTCTCTTGGCTCTTCTTGGAGCAGCTATTGGCTATCTCTGGCTGCGGTCTGCTGTAGGTGGTGTCTTGCTAGCCTTGATTATCGGAGCGATTTATGCCGGAGTGATGATTTTTCAGTCTACAGAGGTTGTCATGGCGATGAACGGAGCTCGCGAGGTCTCTGAGCAGGAGGCTCCCGAACTCTATCATATTGTTCAAGATATGGCCATGGTCGCTCAGATTCCTATGCCACGTGTCTATATCGTAGAGGATCCCTCTCCCAATGCTTTTGCGACGGGCTCTAAGCCTGAAAATGCGGCTGTCGCAGCAACGACAGGTATCTTGCAAATCATGAATCGTGAGGAGCTTGAGGGAGTGATTGGCCATGAAGTCAGTCATATTCGCAATTACGATATCCGAATTTCAACGATTGCTGTGGCTTTGGCCAGTGCTATTACCATGTTGTCTAGCCTGGCTGGCCGTATGATGTGGTTTGGTGGCGGCCGGCGCAGTAGTAATGATCGAGATAACGATAGTGGTTTGGGAATTATTCTCCTTATCGTATCACTGATTGCCATCATTCTGGCACCTTTGGCAGCTACCTTGGTGCAGTTGGCCATTTCTCGTCAGCGGGAGTTTCTGGCTGATGCTTCTAGTGTAGAGTTGACCCGCAATCCGCAAGGGATGATCAATGCCCTACTCAAGCTGGATCGCAGCGAGCCTATGGAACATCATGTCGATGATGCCAGCGCAGCTCTCTATATCAGCGATCCCAAAAAAGAAGGCGGACTGAAGAAACTTTTCTATACGCACCCTCCTATCTCAGAGCGGGTGGAGCGCTTGAGACAGATGTAAAAGCTGGGAGAAATCTCAGTTTTTTATTGTTTATGCTATAATGATAGACGAATACTATGGTAAGTAGGAAATGTAATGAAAAAAACTAAAAGTCTCTAAAGATTTATTTGCAATTTTTTTATATTGTTAATTGGATTCTTTCTATAATAATAGCCCCTTTGGGTGGCTATGCAGTTATAGTTCTAATGCTATCTACTATAGAATTTCTGAGTTCAGGCAAGACAAGCATATTAATGCAGTTTATGATGTTTAGTATGATTTTTAAGTTTGTTGTTCTGATCTATCTGTTTATTTATCTGATTTTGAGCCTTCGTTCGCTGATTCAGAGTATAAAGACAAGCAAGGACTCACTTCATCTGGCTCCAATCAGTTTAATTCTGACTCTGTTGCTTCAGCTATTTCCATTCATCTCTGCTTTGAAAGATACGCGAACCATAGAACCTTATCGCTGGTTGATAGGGGTTGTGCCACTATGCTCGATTTTGTCTTTCCTCAGCTATCTTTACGCTCGGTATGGACTCAAAGGACAAAGAAAGAAGGCACTGCTCTGGGCAGGGCATGTGGTTAATGGCATGCTAACTTTGCTCATGGTTGTAGCTTTTTTTCAGCCTATCATTCCTCAACTAACACGAACCAGCCGAGTTCTCAGCAGCTTGGAGCAGGAGTACAAAAAGTGGGATATGGATGCTAAGGTAGAGACTGTACCGAGTGGATACGGGGAAGAAGATTCGAATAATCCAGACTTTAATGATATATACCCAATCGGGAAATTTAAAGTAACTATTGGCAAGCATTCTTTCTATGAAGAAGTTCGAGTCAATAAGGCGGGAGGCATTGAAGAAGCTGCGTTTATTGATCCGAAAACAACACCTTCTCCCATCCTGCGAGTTATTCTCCAAAAGGAAAATAGTCAAGAAAATCTAATCAAAACGAAAGAAAATGTAGAAAAAAAGTCTAGATAATATAGATGAGAGTGTTAATATCATTCCTCATTATGGGAATACAGAGGTTTCTGTAGAGTACATAACTAATCCTAAGCGCTCAAAACCCAAGAGCTTTGAGGAAAAAGATTTCAAGTTAAATTCTCTCTTTGATATTACTGATGAGAAATTGCTAGAAAAAGAAGATGTTTGGATCAGTATTAGAATTGAGCTGAATCTGAAGCAAAGACTCTTTGCTTCAGATTCAGGAGAAAAATTCTTGCATGATATGGACTATTCCCTCTTTCAGACAGGAAACTATGTCTTTGAGATAGAGGAGACAGACAAGGATAATGTTACTAGCAAAAAGCAATTTTTTGCCAAAGTCAAGGACGGAAAGTTAGTCCAATTAAATAAGAACGACAGTGACCAAGACTTGACTGAAGGGTCAGTATCATTGCTAGAATACTCTTATCGCGGTAGTATAGGCTATTCCATAGACGAAGGGTATGACCACATGGTTGATTGGCCTGATTGATACAGAAAGGAATAGAAGAGGGGGAATTTTATGATTCTATTCCCTCTTTTTTTAGTCAAATCTATTTTAGTTCATTAGGCAGATTCATTTTACTTCCTTTCATTCATGTCTAAAAGATATTCGTTTAGATTTTGTTACAGTTTTATGTCAGTCATCTATAAACCTTAGATTATCCAAGTTTATTTTTGTATAAGTAAGGAGGCTAGATTTAAAAAAGCCGGTGTTTTCAAGTTGTCAGGTTGAACCCTCCTGACTTTCTTATAAAATTAGCATTTTTCTTGAAAACCATAAAATTTTCAGAAAAAAATCACTATATTGAGTTATTTTTATTGTTCAAGTTAATCTATTTGTATCATTTAGAAATACAAAGTAGTTTTTTTGTAACAAAACAGAAATATATTGCTAGTATATTAAATTTAGTAAAAAAATTTTATTGCATATATGAAACCGGGGGTTCGGTATGTTGAAAACATTTGGAAAAAAATTTTTCAAAGTCATTAGAGAATCAAAAAAACATGTCTCTTAAAGAAGCGGCAGCCGGAGATATTTCAGTGGCTCAATTGTCCCGTTTTGAGCGGGGAGTCAGCGGTATCACGCTTGATTCTTTCTATTGCTGTTTAAAGAATATGGCTGTTTCTCTAGACGAGTTCCAGTATGTTTACCATAATTACATTGAGGCAGATGATGCGCTTTTCTCAAAAAAAGTAGCTGATGCTTATCAGGAAAACAATGTCGTCAAGCTCCAAAGTATTTTGGCTAGCTCAGAAGCTTTGGCTGAAAAGTTCCCTGAGAAGAAGAACTATAGGCTCAATACAATTGTTGTTAGAGCAGTATTGTCTTCCTGCAGTCCAGATTTTCAGATTAGCAAGAAAGATACAGAATTGCTGACTGACTATCTCTTTTCCGTCGAGGAGTGGGGACGTTATGAGCTCTGGCTCTTTACTAATAGTGTCGATCTACTGACCTTGGAAACACTGGAGACCTTTGCTAGTGAGATGATTAATCGCACCCAGTTTTATAATGACCTACCAGAGAACCGCCGGCGTATTATTAAGATGCTGCTTAATGTTATCAGCGTCTGCATAGAGGGAAACCATTTGCAGGTTGCTATGAGATTCCTCAATTATCTTGATCATTCTAAAATCCCTGAGACAGATCTCTATGAACGGATGCTGATTAAGTATCATAGGGCCCTTTATTCCTACAAGGTTGGGAATAGCCATGCTCTAAGCGATATTGAGCAATGCTTATCTTTTTTGGAATTCTTAGATTCCTTCGGTGTTGCTCAGAAGCTCAAAGCTCAGTTTGAAAGAATTTGCCGTTCTCAGTTGCAGATGTGCAAATAAAATAGACTCATTTCTAAAAATATACTAGAATAAGAGTATAACTTTATACCAAATTCAGAAGGAGGTTTTATGATGGAGAAAAAAATTCATTATAAGATGCATAAAGTTAAGAAGAACTGGGTAGCCATCGGTGTGACTACCTTAGCACTTATCGTAGCACCAAAAGTACTTGGTCTCGAAGCAGGTCTTGTCCACGCTGATGATGTTAAGCAGGTGGCAATTCAAGAACCAACTGCAGCTCAGGATAGCGGTTCTGGGCAGCCGGTTCAAGTACAAGCCAACTCAGCTTCTCAGTTGGAAGCAGAAAAAGTAACTTCTGCAGACAAGGTGACTGATGTTGCTGTAGCCAGTGAAAAAACTGTTGAAACTGCAGCAAATACGGAAGCGATAGCTCAAACAGATGCTCAAGAGCCAGCAAAGCCGGCAGTAGAAGAAACAGCAACTACAGAAAAGGCAGCCGTTGCTGAAGAAGCAAAAGTAGCTAATGCAACATCAGAAACTGCTAAAACTGCAGCAATTGCTCAGGATAGACAAGCAAAGAAGACTGTTACAGACAAGATTGTTGCAAATCCAAAGGTTGCAAAGAAAGATCGCTTGCCAGAACCGGCTCAAAGACAGGGAGCGATAGCTGAAAGAATGGTGGCTGCTCAAGCTCAAGCGGCGCCTGTTAATACTGAGCATGATGATGATGTCTTATCTCACATCAAGACGATTGATGGCAAGAAATACTATGTTCAGGACGACGGTACAGTTAAAAAGAATTTTGCAGTTGAGCTCAATGGAAATTCTTTATTTCGATGCAGAGACTGGAGCATTGATTGATTCAGCTGAGTATCAATTCCAGCAAGGGACTAGCAGTCTCAATAATGAATTCACTCAAAAGAATGCTTTTTATGGTACAACGGACAAGGATGTCGAAACAATAGACGGCTACCTGACAGCAGATAGTTGGTATCGTCCAAAGTTCATCTTGAAAGACGGAAAAACATGGACAGCATCAACTGAAACAGACCTACGTCCGCTTCTGATGGCTTGGTGGCCCGATAAGCAAACGCAGGTAAGCTATCTCAACTATATGAACCAGCAAGGTCTGGGAACAGGAGCTTTTGAAAACAAAGTAGAACAAGCTATCCTGACAGGTGCTTCTCAGCAGGTTCAGCGCAAAATTGAAGAAAGAATCGGTAAAGAAGGCGATACTAAATGGCTGAGAACACTGATGGGTGCCTTTGTTAAAACTCAGCCGAATTGGAATATCAAGACAGAGTCTGAAACAACTGGTACTAATAAAGACCACTTGCAGGGTGGAGCTTTGCTTTATACCAACAGTGATAAGACATCTCATGCCAACTCTAGATATCGTCTGCTTAACCGCACACCAACCAGCCAGACCGGTACGCCTAAATACTTCATCGATAAGTCAAATGGTGGTTATGAGTTCCTATTAGCCAATGATTTTGATAACTCTAATCCAGCTGTTCAAGCTGAGCAGCTTAACTGGCTCCACTATATGATGAACTTCGGAAGTATCGTGGCCAATGATCCAACTGCTAACTTTGACGGAGTCCGGGTTGACGCAGTGGATAATGTCAATGCGGACTTGCTTCAGATTGCCTCTGACTATTTCAAATCTCATTACAAGGTTGGAGAAAGTGAAGAAGAAGCCATCAAGCATCTGTCTATCTTGGAAGCTTGGTCTGACAATGACCCTGACTACAACAAAGACACCAAGGGTGCTCAACTGGCAATTGATAACAAGCTGCGCTTGTCCTTGCTCTATTCTTTCATGCGCAAGCTTTCTATCCGTAGCGGAGTAGAGCCAACGATTACTAATAGTCTGAATGACCGCTCTGCTGAAAAGAAAAATGGCGAGCGGATGGCCAACTATATCTTTGTTCGGGCTCATGACAGTGAAGTACAAACCGTTATTGCCGACATCATTCGGGAAAATATCAATCCAAATACGGATGGTTTGACCTTTACCATGGATGAGCTCAAGCAAGCCTTCAAGATCTACAACGAAGATATGCGCAAGGCCGACAAGAAGTATACGCAGTTCAATATCCCAACTGCTCATGCTCTCATGCTCTCCAACAAAGACTCCATCACTCGGGTCTACTATGGTGATCTCTATACAGATGACGGCCAATACATGGAGAAAAAATCTCCTTACCACGACGCTATCGATGCCCTGTTGCGTGCTCGGATTAAGTATGTAGCTGGTGGTCAGGATATGAAAGTTACCTATATGGGTGTGCCTCGTGAGGCTGATAAATGGTCTTACAATGGAATTTTGACTTCTGTTCGTTACGGTACTGGTGCTAATGAAGCAACAGATGAAGGAACAGCAGAAACTCGTACCCAAGGGATGGCTGTTATTGCTTCTAACAACCCGAATCTCAAGCTGAATGAGTGGGATAAACTGCAAGTCAATATGGGAGCAGCCCATAAGAATCAATACTACCGTCCTGTGCTCTTGACGACCAAAGATGGCATTTCCCGCTATCTAACTGACGAAGAAGTGCCGCAATCGCTCTGGAAGAAGACAGATGCCAATGGTATTTTGACCTTTGATATGAATGATATCGCAGGTTACAGCAATGTCCAAGTTTCTGGTTATCTAGCTGTTTGGGTACCAGTTGGTGCTAAGGCAGATCAGGATGCTCGTGTAACAGCCAGCAAGAAGAAAAATGCCAGCGGTCAGGTTTATGAGTCTAGCGCAGCACTTGATTCTCAGCTGATTTACGAAGGCTTCTCTAACTTCCAAGACTTTGCAACTCGTGATGACCAATATACCAATAAAGTCATTGCTAAATGTCAACCTCTTCAAGGAATGGGGAGTGACTTCATTTGAGCTGCCACCTCAGTATGTATCTAGCCAAGACGGTACTTTCCTAGATTCTATCATCCAAAATGGTTATGCCTTTGAAGATCGCTATGATATGGCTATGAGCAAGAACAATAAATATGGTTCTTTAGATGACCTGCTCAATGCTCTCCGTGCTCTTCACAGTGTCAATATCCAAGCCATTGCGGACTGGGTGCCAGACCAAATCTACAACCTGCCAGGCAAGGAAGTGGTAACAGCAACTCGTGTCAACAACTACGGAACCTACCGTGAAGGCGCAGAAATCAAGGAAAATCTTTACGTTGCCAATACTAAAACGAATGGTACAGACTATCAAGGCAAGTATGGTGGAGCCTTCTTGGATGAACTCAAAGCTAAATATCCAGAAATCTTTGAACGAGTACAGATTTCCAACGGTCAAAAGATGACGACTGATGAGAAGATTACCAAGTGGTCAGCTAAACACTTCAACGGTACCAATATCTTAGGACGCGGAGCTTACTATGTTCTTAAGGACTGGGCTAGCAACGAATATCTCAACAACAAGAATGGTGAGATGGTACTGCCTAAACAATTAGTTAATAAGAATGCCTACACAGGATTTGTTAGTGATGCTAGTGGTACTAAGTACTATTCAACTAGTGGCTATCAAGCTAGAAATTCCTTTATCCAAGATGAAAATGGAAATTGGTATTACTTCGATAAACGAGGTTATTTAGCAACAGGTGCTCATGAAATTGATGGCAAGCAAGTTTATTTCCTCAAGAATGGTATTCAGCTGCGTGACTCTCTCCGTGAAGATGAAAACGGCAATCAGTACTACTACGATAAGACTGGCGCCCAAATTCTCAACCGTTACTATACTACTGACGGCCAAAACTGGCGTTACTTTGATGCCAAGGGTGTCATGGCTAGAGGTCTGGTAACCATGGGCGGCAATCAGCAATTCTTCGACCAAGACGGCTACCAAGTCAAAGGCAAGGTTGTGCGTGCCAAAGATGGTAAACTGCGTTACTTTGATAAGGATTCAGGTAATGCTGCTGCTAACCGCTTTGCCCAAGGTGATAATCCAAGTGACTGGTACTATTTCGGAGCAGATGGTGTTGCAGTAACAGGTCTTCAAAAACTTGGCCAGCAAACACTTTACTTCGACCAAGATGGCAAGCAAGTCAAGGGTAAAGTAGTAACTCTGTCTGATAAATCTATCCGTTACTTCGATGCTAATTCCGGAGAAATGGCAGTCGGCAAGTTTGCAGAAGGATCTAAGAATGAATGGTATTACTGATCAAGCTGGTAAAGCAGTGACAGGTCTTCAGAAGATTGGCCAACAAACCCTTTATTTCGACCAAGATGGTAAGCAAGTCAAAGGTAAAGTAGTAACTCTGTCTGATAAAACGATCCGTTACTTCGATGCTAATTCCGGAGAAATGGCAGTCGGCAAGTTTGCAGAAGGTGCCAAGAACGAATGGTATTACTTTGATCAGGCTGGTAAAGCAGTGACTGGTCTTCAGAAGATTGGTCAACAAACCCTTTATTTCGACCAAAATGGTAAGCAAGTCAAGGGTCAAGTAGTAACTCTGTCTGATAAAACGATCCGTTACTTCGATGCCAACTCAGGAGAAATGGCATCCAACAAGTTTGTTGAAGGTGCCAAGAACGAATGGTACTACTTCGATCAGGCTGGTAAAGCAGTGACCGGTTTGCAGCAGATTGGTCAACAAACCCTTTACTTCGACCAAAATGGCAAGCAAGTCAAAGGTAAGATTGTCTATGTCAATGATGCTAATCGTTACTTTGATGCCAATTCAGGAGAAATGGCGCGCAATAAATGGATTCAGCTAGAAGATGGAAGTTGGATGTACTTTGACCGCAATGGTAGAGGCAGACGCTTCGGCTGGAACTAAAAGCAATAGAATAGGCTAAATGAAACTTAATCTTTAGCTTTCTAATAGACAAAAACGATAACTTCTTATTTTGAAGTTATCGTTTTTAGCTGTCTTCTAGGAGAACAAATATAGAAACAAGATTGAATCTATCATCTTTCTTTAACACCTTTCTTTTTTTCGATAGATAGGAGCAGAGCAATCACACCGATAATGCTGAATATGAGCCAGCTAGCGTTCATATTCCAGAGGGCTAGGCTGCTGAAGACCATAGTACCAAAGGGAACAGAGAAAGAAAAGAGCAGACTCAGAAAGCTGGAAGTCTGAGCGAGAACATCAGAAGGCAATTTGCTCAGTAAGAGGGTGTTGATTTTGGGATTGATCTTACCGGAGATATAAGCTAGTAAATCCAAAAGCAATGCCGACGAAAACAGGTAGATGTAAGAAATTGCTGACAGCAAGCAGAATCATTGTGAGAGCAGCCCAGAGGGTTAGTTGATTTAGAGAGAGGTGGCTAAAGTAATCGTTGGGAGTCAGACTGGCTGCAATCATGGCTAGAACAAGAGTGGTCTGAAGAACCAAGAGAGACTGACTAAAGGACAGCTGGAAGATGGGATTGTCCAGCAAGTAGAGATTATAAAGAGCTATAAGAGAACCTGCCATAGCGTTGACAATCAGGATTTGAGCCAGCAGTTTGAGAAAATTGTTAGAACCTTCCTGCTCAAAAATGAGCTTGGACGATGTGTACATTTTCTTCAATTCTTCTTTCAGAGGAGCTTTTTTCTCAGAAATTGCCACTGGGTCATGAGTCAATCTGCGACGGACTAGGTAGAGGATGGTGGAGGATAGGAGAAAGGTCAAGGCGTTAACCAAAGCCACTAGGAAGAAGTCTTGCTGGCTGACGGTTAAGAGCCAAACTCCCAAAGCTTGTCCGGCCAGGCTACAGAGAAAGCTGATAAGCTGGGTAAAAGAGAAGGCTTCCATAAGGTCTTTCTCTGGAACATTCTTTTTTTAAAATCGGCATTTGCAGGCCGCTGCGGTAATCGCTGATAATATCTGAAAGAATATTCATCAAGCAGACGGCTGAAAAGGCTAGATAAGAGCTGGATCGAGTCATGAAAGCAACAAGGACAAAGAGTAGTGCTTGAAGATAACCAAAATGAATCAGCCAACGAGCTTTATGAACGGTCTTGTCAGCTTTGATGCCGGCAAAGATAGTAAAGAATGTCGGAACTAGAACGATAAAATTAGCCACAGCAATGGCAAACTTGGGGTTGGACATGCTGGAAGCAAATACCACAAAAACAATATTGAAAATAGAAGCTCCCAAGGTGTTGAAGATTCGGGAAAGACTGAGTGAGGCATAGACCCCATTTTTAAAGAATAATTTCATTGTAGGCTCCTTTTCTAAACTGCAAGATTGTATAAAAGCTGATTGGGTGCATCTGTAATCTAGCTTTTGTTTTTTCTCTTTCTGGTGAACATTATAGACCGTTTAAAGCCAAAAACAAGGGCTTTTCGGCAACTGGTTAGGTCTCATAAGTAAGTGGTAAAATTCTGAAAGTGACTTGCGAGAGCTCTTTCTGCTTTTAGTATAAAATAGAAAACCTAAGCAGCAGGAAATATTGCATATATTCAACGATTTTTTTGGGTGCAATTGTTAAAATGAGTAAGTTGGAGTGTATTTTGCATCAAAAAACCACTTTCCAACTCAACATCGCTGAGCTTAAAAGTGGAGATTTGCATTATTTGCTATATTTGAAAAGCAGTATCAAGAGCTTCTTGATAGTAGTCAGCGCTATGCTGACAGTTCAAGATTCGGAAAATGTCGACAGCTTGCTTCATTTGCGGGAGCCCCTCCTCTGTTTGCCCTTTCAAACAAGCTAATTCTCCCTGAGCAAAGAGATAGACAATTCGGAAGTAAGTCTCATTTTCTTCATAAAAGTGTCGCTCAATGACTTGCTGGAAATAGTCTGCCTGGGTGATGTTTTCCTGACTGATGGCCAGAAGATAGCCATTAAGAAAGGTAGTGTGCAGGGTGTTGCGATTGTTGGCAAACAAGGTAGCAAAATTCTTTCTTGAGAGGATTTCTTTGGTGTATTGGGAAAACAAATCTAGAGATAAAACCGGAGTGCAGACAGAGAAGAGATTGAGTTCGTAGCGCCCCCAAATGTCAACTGAAAAGAGGTAATCATGGAGGAAATCCAGATCGCCTGGGCTGGCCTTCTCTGACTCCTTAAGGGCACAGAGATAGGCCTTTACAATCAGGCGTTCAACCCAATCATTAGCGCGCTTGCTTTTTTGAGTGACTTTTTCTTTTTTCAGATAAAGTTTTTCTAAGAGGTCAAGCTGATTGGCTTGCAACAGGTCTTGAATTTGGCTTAAGAGTTCCTTATGAGAATGATGATCCTGGATGCCGGCTGCAACGGTAAATTCTTCCGTTTCCGTGTGAATGGCGCTGAGAGCGCTAAAAAATTTCTGTGCCGAAAGTTCGCTCTGCCCATTTTCAAAGCGAGAGAGCATAGATTTTGAAAATTCTCCGCCAGTCGCTTCGGATAAAGAGATGTGCCTTGCCTCTCGAAAAAATCTAAAAACCTGTCCTAGATGTTTCATTTTCTTCCCTCCTTGAATTTTATTATAACAAAATAATTTTCAATAACATCGTAGCGCCCAAACATGATATAATATAAAGAAAAAAACAAAGAGGAACTTATGTTGCATATTCAAGAAATTCGGAAGAATCCAGATGGTCTAGCTTTTGAGAAAAAGCTAGACTTGGCAGAGGAGTTGAAAGAGCGCAATCCTGAGATTTTAGATGTTCAGGATATTGTAGCCAAAGGAAAGGTTCAATATGAAGATGGTCTCTATTTTCTGGATTATGACTTGTCTTATACCATTACCTTGACGTCCAGTCGTAGCATGGAGCCAGTGGAACTCAAGGAGTCTTATCTAGTCAACGAAATTTTCATGGAAGAAGGACAGGCTGCATCGCAGGAACTGATTGATCAGGACTTGGTGCTACCGATTGAAAATGGCGAGATTAATATAGCTGAGAGTGTGGCTGATAATATCCTGATGAATATCCCGCTGAAAATCCTAACAGCTGAGGAAGAAGCTGGCCAAGGCTTTCTGTCTGGTCAGGACTGGCAGGTTATGACAGAAGAAGAATTCGCCGCTGCCCAGGAAGCTCAAAAAGAGAAGAACAATCCTTTCGCTGGTTTGCAAGGACTGTTTGATGAATAAATCTTGTAAAAAAATTGTGAAAATGATTTGAGAATTTGAAATAATTTGTTATACTAAGTAAAAAAAGAAATAGACAATGGAAATTGTCTTATAAAAGGAGATTTAATGGATACATTTTTTTCTTTCCAACCTGGTTGATTCCAGTAATTATTGGTTTGGTTGTACTTGTTGTACTTTAGTGAAAGGCTATGTTAACGCACGCCCTAACGAAGTAGTTGTAATTACAGGTCTTCGTAAACAGCGTCACCTTCGCGGTAAAGCTGGATTTATGATTCCTTTTGTAGAGCAGCGCTCTTATTTGGATATTGAGCAGTTCTCAACAGATGTTCGCACATCTGAAGCAGTACCGACTCTTGACTTTATCAATGTACGTGCTGATGCAGCTGTTAAGCTGAAAATCGGAACGACCGATGAAATGATTGCTCGTGCAGCAGAAAACTTCCTTAATTGGAATACAACAGATATTTCTAACTCTGTTCAAGATGTCTTGGAAGGAAATCTTCGGGAAGTAATTGGTCAGATGGAATTACGCAAGATGGTCAATGACCGTCAGGAATTTGCCTCAAAAGTGCAGGATAACGTAGCTCCGGATTTAGCTAAAATGGGATTGGAAGTCATTGCCTTTACAGTTCAATCTTTCTCTGACGAAGGTGGTGTGATTGATAATCTCGGTATCGAAAATGTTGAAACCATCAAAAAAGATGCCTTAATCGCAAAGGCTAAAGCGGAACGTGAGCGCAAGGAAGTAGAAGCTGAGCAAGACAAATTGGCTAACGACAAGCGAGTAGCCGCTGACTTAGAAATCGCTCAAAAGCAAAATGAGTTGAAACTGAAACAAGCAGCCCTCAAGCAGGAAGCGGATATTGCGCAAGCTAAGGCTGATGCAGCTAAAGGGATTGAGGCGGAAGTGCAGCGTCGCGAGCAAGAACGTGTGGCTGCAGAAGCTAATATCATGAAGCAAGAGAAGGAAGCTGAGGTCAAGGAACGCGAAGTTAAGGTTCGGGAGCAAGAACTGGATGCTAACATCCGCAAACAGGCTGAAGCAGAGAAATACTCTCGTCAACAAGCAGCAGAAGCGCAATTGATTGAGCGTCAACGTCAAGCCGAGGCGGAACTCTTTGAAACACAAAAAGAAGCAGAAGCCCGCAAGGCTCAAGCAGAGGCTGAAAAATTTGCGCAACTGCAAGAAGCTGAAGCCATTGAAGCCAAGGGACGTGCTGAAGCCGAGGCTATTCGTCTGAAGCTAGAAGCTGAAGCAGAAGGTTTGGATAAAAAAGCAGAAGCCATGAAGAAGATGCAGGAAGCTGCGATTACTGAGATGATTGTAGACAAACTGCCAGAAATTGCCCGTGCTGTAGCAGAGCCGCTTACTAAAGTGGACAAAATCACCATGTATGGTGAAGGCAATGCTTCTAAGATGGTTGGTGATATCATGCAGAGTATTGACCAAGTGTCGCAAGGTGCAGGCTTCGATATCCGCCAACTCCTAGCAGGAGCTCTTGGTGTTAATATGACTGTTAACAAGCTAAAACAAGATGAGCAACCTGTTATTGAAGCTGCAAATCTTGATACTGATAAAAATAAAAGAAAAAGACAAATCGATATCAACGATTTGTCTTTTCTAGTAATTTTTTTAATTATATTTTTTTGTTTCTTATGATATTTTATCTAAGTATTAGTTAGAATACTTTATCGAATAAATTGATTAGAAAAATACGATGAAAAACTGACAGGTTGTATACTCAAGCTAGATGAATACTAACTATTATTTGTATTCTCTAGTTATTCTCTTACCGACTTAATACTTTCTTTTAAGCCTTAAAAAAATGATAAAATAAGACAAACAAACTATAGGAGAACATAATGACTAAAGCAAATTTTGGTGTTGTTGGTATGGCTGTTATGGGCCGTAACCTTGCCCTAAATATCGAATCTCGTGGCTATACAGTTGCCATCTATAATCGCTCAGCAAATAAGACAGAGGACGTCATTGCCTCGCATCCTGAGAAAAACTTTGTGCCTAGCTATGATGTGGAGTCTTTTGTGAACTCTATCGAAAAACCACGTCGGATTATGCTGATGGTTCAAGCTGGTCCTGGTACAGACGCGACTATTCAGGCGCTGCTCCCTCACTTGGACAAGGGCGATATCTTGATTGACGGCGGGAATACTTTCTACAAAGATACTATTCGCCGTAATGAAGAGTTGGCTAACTCTGGTATCAACTTCATCGGTACAGGTGTTTCCGGTGGTGAAAAGGGCGCATTGGAAGGACCGTCTATCATGCCAGGTGGTCAAAAAGAAGCTTATGAGCTGGTAGCGGATGTCTTGGAAGAAATCTCTGCTAAAGCTCCTGAAGATGGTGCACCATGTGTGACCTATATCGGTCCTGATGGTGCTGGTCACTATGTAAAAATGGTCCATAACGGGATTGAATACGGAGATATGCAGCTGATCGCTGAGAGTTATGACCTTATGCAGCACTTGCTGGGACTTTCAGCTAGTGAAATGGCAGACATCTTCACAGAGTGGAACAAAGGCGAGTTGGATAGCTATCTGATTGAGATTACAGCGGATATCCTGACACGCAAGGACGACGAAGGTCAAGCTGGCCCAATCGTTGACTATATTCTGGATGCGGCTGGCAATAAGGGAACTGGTAAGTGGACCAGTCAATCTTCACTGGATTTAGGTGTGCCACTGCCATTGATTACTGAGTCAGTCTTTGCACGTTACATTTCTACCTATAAAGATGAGCGTGTGGCTGCTAGCAAGGTATTGCCAAAACCAGCTGCATTCACCTTTGAGGGAGACAAGGCAGAGTTGATTGAAAAGATCCGCCAGGCTCTTTACTTCTCAAATCATGTCTTATGCTCAAGGATTTGCTCAGCTGCGTGTAGCTTCTAAGGAAAACAACTGGAATCTGCCGTTTGGTGAGATTGCTTCTATCTGGCGTGCTGGCTGTATCATCCGTGCCCGCTTCCTGCAAAAAATTACAGACGCATATGGCCGTGATGCTGACCTTGCAAACCTGCTCTTAGATGAATACTTCATGGATATTACGGCTAAGTATCAGCAGGCAGTTCGTGATGTTGTCAGCTTGGCTGTGCAAGCAGGTGTACCAGTACCAACCTTCTCCAGTGCCATTGCTTACTTTGATAGCTACAGTGCGGAAAATCTGCCAGCGAACCTGATTCAGGCACAGCGTGATTACTTTGGTGCTCATACATACAACCGTAAAGACAAAGAAGGTACCTACCACTATTCTTGGTACGACGAAATAGGATAGGCCTATGGCAAAGCGAATTTTACTAGTAGAAAATGAAAAAAATCTTGCCCGATTTGTGAGTTTGGAACTGCAAAAGGAAGGCTTTCTTGTAGATTTAGCTGAGACTGGTCAAGATGGACTGGCTCTGGCTAAGGATGTGGATTATGACTTGCTCTTGCTCAACTATGATCTTCAAGATATGACTGCCAGCGATTTTGCTCAGCAGCTGAGCTTGATTAAGCCAGCGTCCGTCATTATCGTTTTGGCTAGTCGCGAAGAGATTGCAGAGCAGCGGGAAGCAATCCAGCATTTTGCTGTTTCCTACGTAGTCAAGCCCTTCATTATCAGTGATTTAGTGGAGCGCGTCTCTATCATTTTCCGCGGGCGCGACTTTATCGACCAGCACTGCAGCCTCTTGAAAATTCCGACCTCTTATCGCAATCTGCGAGTGGATATTAAAAATCATACAGTTTACCGCGGTGAGGAAGTTATTGCACTGACGCGGCGGGAATACGATCTGCTGGTGACCCTGATGGGTAGCAATAAGGTCATGAGCCGTGAGCAACTACTGGAGCGTGTCTGGAAGTACGAGAGTGCAACGGAGACCAACGTTGTAGATGTTTATATTCGTTATCTGCGCAGTAAAATTGATGTGGAAGGGCAGCCAAGCTATATCAAAACCGTTCGCGGTGTTGGTTATGCCATGCAGGAATAAAAAAATTTGCTTAGATTAAGAATTTGTTGCTAAGCTGAGGACAGCAGTACGAATGTTATATATCGTCGCGAGGATGGAGATATTGGCCTTTTAGAGGTTAAATAAAGTAAGAAAAGAGGGTTGAGAGCAAGTTTCTCAACCTTTTTAGCTATAGAAAGTCATACACTCAGGTGACATAAACCAGCTTCCTGCTCACAAAGAAATTAACTTTATACTTAGAACTGAAAAATAAACTTTTAAAAAAACAAAAAAAGATTAAAAAAGGTATTGACAGGTGGTAGGTATAGGTGATATACTAATATAGTTGTCGCGAAAGACAAAGCCCTTTGAAAACTGAACAAGACGAACCAAGTGCAGGGTGACATAGAGATATGTAACCTGTCAAAAAAAACGAGAAAAATAAATCTGTCAGTGGACAGTAATGAGTGCGAACTCAAACTTTTTAATGAGAGTTTGATCCTGGCTCAGGACGAACGCTGGCGGCGTGCCCTAATACATGCAAGTAGAACGCTGAAGAGAGGAGCTTGCTCTTCTTGGATGAGTTGCGAACGGGTGAGTAACGCGTAGGTAACCCTGCCTGGTAGCGGGGGATAACTATTGGAAACGATAGCTAATACCGCATAAAAATTGATTATTGCATGATAATTAATTGAAAGATGCAATTGCATCACTACCAGATGGACCTGCGTTGTATTAGCTAGTTGGTGAGGTAACGGCTCACCAAGGCGACGATACATAGCCGACCTGAGAGGGTGATCGGCCACACTGGGACTGAGACACGGCCCAGACTCCTACGGGAGGCAGCAGTAGGGAATCTTCGGCAATGGGGGGACCCCTGACCGAGCAACGCCGCGTGAGTGAAGAAGGTTTTCGGATCGTAAAGCTCTGTTGTAAGAGAAGAACGGGTGTGAGAGTGGAAAGTTCACACTGTGACGGTATCTTACCAGAAAGGGACGGCTAACTACGTGCCAGCAGCCGCGGTAATACGTAGGTCCCGAGCGTTGTCCGGATTTATTGGGCGTAAAGCGAGCGCAGGCGGTTAGATAAGTCTGAAGTTAAAGGCTGTGGCTTAACCATAGTATGCTTTGGAAACTGTTTAACTTGAGTGCAGAAGGGAGAGTGGAATTCCATGTGTAGCGGTGAAATGCGTAGATATATGGAGGAACACCGGTGGCGAAAGCGGCTCTCTGGTCTGTAACTGACGCTGAGGCTCGAAAGCGTGGGGAGCAAACAGGATTAGATACCCTGGTAGTCCACGCCGTAAACGATGAGTGCTAGGTGTTAGGCCCTTTCCGGGGCTTAGTGCCGCAGCTAACGCATTAAGCACTCCGCCTGGGGAGTACGACCGCAAGGTTGAAACTCAAAGGAATTGACGGGGGCCCGCACAAGCGGTGGAGCATGTGGTTTAATTCGAAGCAACGCGAAGAACCTTACCAGGTCTTGACATCCCTCTGACCGCTCTAGAGATAGAGTTTTCCTTCGGGACAGAGGTGACAGGTGGTGCATGGTTGTCGTCAGCTCGTGTCGTGAGATGTTGGGTTAAGTCCCGCAACGAGCGCAACCCCTATTGTTAGTTGCCATCATTCAGTTGGGCACTCTAGCGAGACTGCCGGTAATAAACCGGAGGAAGGTGGGGATGACGTCAAATCATCATGCCCCTTATGACCTGGGCTACACACGTGCTACAATGGCTGGTACAACGAGTCGCAAGCCGGTGACGGCAAGCTAATCTCTGAAAGCCAGTCTCAGTTCGGATTGTAGGCTGCAACTCGCCTACATGAAGTCGGAATCGCTAGTAATCGCGGATCAGCACGCCGCGGTGAATACGTTCCCGGGCCTTGTACACACCGCCCGTCACACCACGAGAGTTTGTAACACCCGAAGTCGGTGAGGTAACCGTAAGGAGCCAGCCGCCTAAGGTGGGATAGATGATTGGGGTGAAGTCGTAACAAGGTAGCCGTATCGGAAGGTGCGGCTGGATCACCTCCTTTCTAAGGAGTCCGTAAGGACACACGGAATGCACTTGGGTCTTGTTTAGTTTTGAGAGGGCTATGTGGGGCCTTAGCTCAGCTGGGAGAGCGCCTGCTTTTGCACGCAGGAGGTCAGCGGTTCGATCCCGCTAGGCTCCATTATCTAGTTTGACTAGATAAAGAACTTGTCCATTGAAAATTGAATACCGATATCAAATAGTAACAAGAAAAATAAACCGAAAAACGCTGTGAAAAATTAATGAGTTTAAGACTGAAAGGTCAAAAATAAGGTTAAGTTAGTAAGGGCGCACGGTGGATGCCTTGGCACTAGGAGCCGAAGAAGGACGTGACAAACGACGAAATGCCTCGGGGAGCTGTAAGTAAGCACTGATCCGGGGATGTCCGAATGGGGGAACCCAACAGGTTGATGCCTGTTACCCATTTCTGTTAAGGAAATGAGGAGGAAGACGCAGTGAACTGAAACATCTAAGTAGCTGCAGGAAGAGAAAGCAAAAGCGATTGCCTTAGTAGCGGCGAGCGAAGAGGCAGGAGGGCAAACCGAAGAGTTTACTCTTCGGGGTTGTAGGACTGCAATGTGGACTCAGAATTTATAGAAGAATGACTTGGGAAAGTCAGCCAAAGAGAGTAAGAGCCTCGTATTTTAAATAGATTCTGTACCTAGCAGTATCCTGAGTACGGCGGGACACGTGAAATCCCGTCGGAATCTGGGAGGACCATCTCCCAACCCTAAATACTCCCTAGTGACCGATAGTGAACCAGTACCGTGAGGGAAAGGTGAAAAGCACCCCGGGAGGGGAGTGAAATAGAACCTGAAACCGTGTGCCTACAACAAGTTCGAGCCTGTTAATGGGTGAGAGCGTGCCTTTTGTAGAATGAACCGGCGAGTTACGTTATGATGCGAGGTTAAGTTGAAGAGACGGAGCCGTAGGGAAACCGAGTCTGAATAGGGCGCTTTAGTATCATGATGTAGACCCGAAACCATGTGACCCTACCCATGAGCAGGTTGAAGGTGCGGTAAAACGCACTGGAGGACCGAACCAGGGCACGTTGAAAAGTGCTTGGATGACTTGTGGGTAGCGGAGAAATTCCAAACGAACTTGGAGATAGCTGGTTCTCTCCGAAATAGCTTTAGGGCTAGCGTCGACATAAAGATTCTTGGAGGTAGAGCACTGTTTGGGTGAGGGGTCCATCCCGGATTACCAATCTCAGATAAACTCCGAATGCCAATGAATTATGGTCGGCAGTCAGACTGCGAGTGCTAAGATCCGTAGTCGAAAGGGAAACAGCCCAGACCACCAGCTAAGGTCCCAAAAATAATTGTTAAGTGGAAAAGGATGTGGGGTTGCACAGACAACTAGGATGTTAGCTTAGAAGCAGCTATTCATTCAAAGAGTGCGTAATAGCTCACTAGTCGAGTGACCCTGCGCCGAAAATGTACCGGGGCTAAAACAATTTACCGAAGCTGTGGATACCTTTTTATAGGTATGGTAGGAGAGCGTTCTATGTGTGGAGAAGGTGTACCGTGAGGAGCGCTGGAACGCATAGAAGTGAGAATGCCGGTATGAGTAGCGCAAGACAGGTGAGAATCCTGTCCACCGTAAGACTAAGGTTTCCAGGGGAAGGCTCGTCCGCCCTGGGTTAGTCGGGACCTAAGGAGAGACCGAAAGGTGTATCCGATGGCCAACAGGTTGAGATTCCTGTACTAGAGTATGAAGTGATGGAGGGACGCAGTAGGCTAACTCGTGCGTACGAATGGATGTACGTCTAAGCAGTGAGGCGTGGTATGAGTCAAATGCTTATACCTATAACGTTGAGCTGTGATGGGGAGCGAAGTTTAGTAGCGAGTGAGTGATGTCACACTGCCAAGAAAAAGCTTCTAGCGTTGTATCATACTCTACCCGTACCGCAAACCGACACAGGTAGTCGAGGCGAGTAGCCTCAGGTGAGCGAGAGAACTCTCGTTAAGGAACTCGGCAAAATGACCCCGTAACTTCGGGAGAAGGGGTGCTGACTTTGGTCAGCCGCAGTGAATAGGCCCAAGCAACTGTTTATCAAAAAAACACAGCTCTCTGCTAAATCGTAAGATGATGTATAGGGGGTGACGCCTGCCCGGTGCTGGAAGGTTAAGAGGAGTGCTTAGCGGTAACGCGAAGGTATGAATTGAAGCCCCAGTAAACGGCGGCCGTAACTATAACGGTCCTAAGGTAGCGAAATTCCTTGTCGGGTAAGTTCCGACCCGCACGAAAGGCGTAATGATTTGGGCACTGTCTCAACGAGAGACTCGGTGAAATTTTAGTACCTGTGAAGATGCAGGTTACCCGCGACAGGACGGAAAGACCCCATGGAGCTTTTACTGCAGTTTGATATTGAGTGTCTGTGCCACATGTACAGGATAGGTAGGAGCCTATGAAATCGGGACGCCAGTTTCGATGGAGGCGTTGTTGGGATACTACCCTTGTGTTATGGCCACTCTAACCCGGTAGGTTTATCATCTACGGAGACAGTGTCTGACGGGCAGTTTGACTGGGGCGGTCGCCTCCCTAAAAAGGTAACGGAGGCGCCCAAAGGTTCCCCTCAGACTGGTTGGAAATCAGTCGCAGAGTGTAAAGGTATAAGGGAGCTTGACTGCGAGAGCTACAACTCGAGCAGGGACGAAAGTCGGGCTTAGTGATCCGGTGGTTCCGTATGGAAGGGCCATCGCTCAACGGATAAAAGCTACCCTGGGGATAACAGGCTTATCTCCCCAAGAGTTCACATCGACGGGGAGGTTTGGCACCTCGATGTCGGCTCGTCGCATCCTGGGGCTGTAGTCGGTCCCAAGGGTTGGGCTGTTCGCCCATTAAAGCGGCACGCGAGCTGGGTTCAGAACGTCGTGAGACAGTTCGGTCCCTATCCGTCGCGGGCGTAGGAAATTTGAGAGGATCTGCTCCTAGTACGAGAGGACCAGAGTGGACTTACCGCTGGTGTACCAGTTGTTCTGCCAAGAGCATCGCTGGGTAGCTATGTAGGGAAGGGATAAACGCTGAAAGCATCTAAGTGTGAAACCCACCTCAAGATGAGATTTCCCATAACGCAAGTTAGTAAGAGCCCTGAGAGAAGATCAGGTTGATAGGTTAGGAGTGGAAGTGTGGTGACACATGGAGCGGACTAATACTAATCGCTCGAGGACTTATCCTAGAATAAGAGATTCATCAGAGTGCAGCGAATGGTTTAGAGAAATGTGAGATTTGATATTGTATTCAATTTTGAGTTGACAAGGCTTGTCTGAGAGGACAGGACAGTTAATTCAATAGTTAAGTGACGATAGCCTAGGAGATACACCTGTACCCATGCCGAACACAGCAGTTAAGCCCTAGAACGCCGGAAGTAGTTGGGGGTTGCCCCCTGTGAGATATGGTAGTCGCTTAGCTTTTATCCGCCATAGCTCAGTTGGTAGTAGCGCATGACTGTTAATCATGATGTCGTAGGTTCGAGTCCTACTGGCGGAGTTTTATTTTTGCTAGTTATTTATCCGGCTTGTTTATTTCTTTTTTTGCCTTTTTGTCAACTGTAGTGGGTTACTATATAATCATATTCTGGAGAGGATTTATTAATTCTTCCTTTTTGATATTAAATGTGGCGATAATTCTACTTTTAAACTTTTCTAAGTTTGGAAGCAGAATGCATTTAGCTTAATGACTTTGATGAGTGTGAAAGCGATCAAGGTTAATTTTTCGCAGAAGGAAAGAGTTTTTTTATTGATGTCATAGTAGGGGATAAACATATCTATGGCAATGCCTTTCTCTTGGTTTTAGGTACTTTGTCAATTAGTTTTTTTGTTTGAGAATTGTTTCGATTTGACGTTTTTTTCTTGACTAAGGAAGTCATATTTAGCCATTTGTCCTTGACAGTGAGGACAGTTAGGAGCAGGATAATCTAGATTAGCGATAATTTCTTTATGTGTTTTAGAATTTAAAACATCCAATATTATAATGTTCTTGTCTTTAATTCCGAGTAAGTTTGTTATAAAAATTTAATTGTTCCATAAGAGCCTTTTTTTAATGATGGTTTTGTCGCTTTTTTCATTATAGGTCGTAGGGGATATTTTTTTCTTCAACAGAATAGGCTTCATAATTCCTACAGTGGCTTTTACCTACTTCAGAAATTATAGAGCCTTTCTTTTATCTTTTTTTGATTTTTTTATTAAAAAAATTATGGTTTAGACTTTTTACCTGCTTTTAAAGTTTTTTTATTTTTCATAAAAAAATAGAAGGAAGCAGTATTTTTGAAAAAAATCTATTTTTTTCATTTATAATTGTAGTGCCTCTTACAAAGAAAAACTGTTTTTTTAAAATTATTGATGATTTCTTACATTACCTATTTTTCTTTTTCTGGCTAATTTTTCTCGAAGAATAAGACTAGATAAACATTTTAAACTATTTTTATAATAGTAGTCTTAGTTTCTATTGTTTTTGAATTTTTTTGTTATATTTATTTTTAATATATGATAATTTAGTTGAATGAGTGTGTCTGATTTCAGAAATAATCCTTATTTAAAAGGTATGTTTATTTAAAGTTTTTTTCTCTATCACGACTCGTACTTTTC